>Ga0209606_1003232_pt1 | contig 16647 bp, 19 predicted proteins | sample AD_UKC057_MetaG_FD_184412 | JGI IMG/M metagenome (GOLD analysis project Ga0209606, IMG submission 184412) | Active sludge microbial communities of municipal wastewater-treating anaerobic digesters from USA - AD_UKC057_MetaG (SPAdes) (version 2) | ecosystem: Engineered > Bioreactor > Anaerobic >...
CATATAACAGAAATTCTCCGGCGTTCCGATGGCCAGGCCATCGGCCGTTAATAAATCTTCCAGCGTGGCGTCTGCCGCCTTTTTCAAAATCACTTCCACGCCTTCGATGGACTTTGCCCCTTCGGCTACGGCCTGCGCCATCTTTTGGGTATTGCCGCTCTGTGAATGATAAACGATTAGTATTTTAGCCATGTTATTTTCCCCCTTGATCATTTATAACTAGAACTAAATTACCGTCAAGAAAGTTTTAAATAATCAAATTATTGACCTCTCTAAATTATTAGTTGACTAAATCAATCTTTAATGCAAGAAAATTTTTATGATTTGCTTTCAGAAATTCAAGGTTTCCTGTTGGAGGATTGGATCATGGACAAACAGGCCAGGCAATTAGCCGAACTTCTTGAAGACATAATGTGTGATTTGGGAACACAGGATATGAGGGGTAACTGCTGTGAAAACATTTCCCATGGCGAGTTTCGCGCCCTCCGTGTGATATCGCGGCTGGACAGGTGCACAATGCAGGATATTGCTAAAAATATTGCTGTGACGAAAGGCGGCGCGACGCGCATTGTCAGCCGTCTTGAAGAAAAAAAACTGGCCCGGCGGATTAATGATCAAGATGACGGGCGTGTCTGCTGTGTCCAATTATCTAAAGAAGGGAAGCATCTGTTGGCAAGATTAACGGAAGAACCGGCACAAAGAATGTCGCAAATTCTGTCGGCTATGGAACCGTCTATGCGGCAGATATTGATGATAGGCCTTAATGCTTTTTTTGAAGCGTCACAGAATGAAACTAAAAAAGATGGGAACAGGAAGCATTTTGTTTAATAATAAAAAAGTTGACATATTCAATCATTATTAAAACATCGAAAGAGAAGGTAAAGTAAATGTTTGGTTTGAATAATTTCATAACCGCCGGGAAATTTTTTCTGGTTATTGCCGGAGAACTAATACTTATATTTGTGATTGTTTCTTTTATCATCGGGCTGTTGATGGAATATCTTCCTCCCACCCGTGTCAGGGATTTTCTCTCCAATAAATTTACTTGGCTGCAATATGTTCTGGGTGCCGGTCTGGGGGCGCTAACCCCTTTTTGTTCCTGTTCTACTGTTCCCATAACCGCGGGATTGCTCAGAGGCGGGGTTCCTTTTGGTCCTACGATGGCATTTCTTTTCTCTTCACCGGTTCTTAATCCGATTATTATCGCTCTACTGCTTTCATTACTTGGTCTTAAAGTGACCGTCTTTTATATGGTTGTTACATTTTTTGGTTCGATCGCAATGGCAGCGATACTTTCAAGGCTAAGAATGGGAAACCAGGTTAAGCCACTGATGAATATTGAAGAGTCCTGTTGTGCAACAGGGACAAATTCAGAGATCACAACCTTAAAATCTCAATCGACGGCAACCGCTTGTTGTTCTTCAGGAGGTTCACAACCACTGACCTTAATAACCTTACCAGCGATAGAATCGTCATACTGTTCTGCCAACAGTGCAGACCCTGTATCACCGGAAGCAACTTTTAAAGAAAAACTTAAACATGCATCCGTAGCCGCAGTTGATACTTTTAAGGGCGTGTTCTGGTATCTTCTGCTGGGCGCAGGAATCGGCGCGTTCATTTACGGATTTTTTCCGCAGAACTTAGTTGTAAGAATAGCAGGCCCGGGAAACCCATGGTCTATTCCTGTCGCGGCGTTGATCGGAGTGCCCATGTATATCCGGGCGGAAACTGTTATTCCGATAGCAGCGGCCCTTGTCGGCAAAGGGATGGGAGTCGGAACAGTTCTTGCTCTGATTATCGGCGGTGCAGGAGCGAGCATACCCGAAATAATCATTCTTAGTTCTATGTTCAAAAAGAAGCTGATAATTGCTTTCGTGTTAAATGTTTTTGTAATTGCCATCACGGCTGGGTATCTTGTGGATATACTCCTTTATTAATGCCTAAAATATTCATTATTATATAATATTTATATATCTGGATACTTTATTTTCTTTTCAGATATCTTTCGTCAGCTTTTCAGCCAATATATTCTAGACACACAAAATACGGCTTGACAACAATGACAGGAAAAACTATATTCCAAAATAAGAATATACGGAAATGTTGTTTTATGGACGATTTTATTAATGTGATGAAGGCGCTTTCCGATCCCAACCGGGTGCGGATGATTAAACTTCTCCAAAACAAAGATCTGTGTGTTTGCGAGCTTCAACAGCTTTTATCCATTCCACAACCAGCTGTTTCCAAACACATGAAAGTATTGGAAAAGGCGGGAATGGTCAAGAGTAGTAAGGAGGGCTTGTGGGTCAATTACGCGCTCGATTACGGAAGTTCAAATCCTTACGCGGCAACGATTCTGGGAAATCTCAGGCACTGGCTGTGCAATGATTCGGCGCTGAAAAAAATGGAAAAGAAACTGCCGGATGTTAAACGGCATACCAGCTGCAAAAAGTCTTAATGCATTCTGATAAAGGAATATTTATAATGGAAAACAAGGTAACACAAATTCGGGTGGAAGGAAGACCGACAGGGGTTGTAGGTCTGGAATCTGCCCTCGAGGCCATCGTCGAATGGGCCAAAGGCAAAACGGACGGGGAAATTATCGCGGAGCTGTTGAGCCGTGTCGAAAAACGGAACTATATCCCCTCTTCCATCAAACAGGCCTATGGCAAGGCACTGTTACGCGAATATAAAAAGTCCATCGGCCAAGACGTGGAGGAAGAACCGATTGTCGGGCTGGAGGTTGTGATTCTGGGACCGGGCTGCGCACAGTGTTCTTCTCTGGAAACGAACGTACGCGATGTGATGGCTGAAATGAACCTGGTCGGCGATCTGATGCATGTGACCGACATAAAGGAAATCGGAAGGTATGGCGTCATGGGTGCCCCCGCGCTGATTATCAACGGGAAAGTGGTCGTGGTAGGCAGTGTGCCGGAAAAAATAAAATCCGGCAGTGGCTGGCCGAGGCCGCTGAAAAAATGGAGTAAAAACTGCCCGTATATTTTCAAATAATATTAATGAAGCAAGGAAACCGCTGATGAAAGATAGGGCTTCGAAAATTCATGAACAAAGCAAACAGGTCGCCGAACCCAGGCGGCTCAATGTATTTGAACGCTACCTCACCATCTGGGTTCTGGTTTGTATGGTTGTCGGCGTCGCTTTGGGAAAATTGCTGCCCGAGATAACGGCGTCACTTAGCGCAATGGAATTCGGCGAAGGATCGCAGGTTAATGTGCCTATTGCTGTCTTAATCTGGTTGATGATTTTCCCGATGATGCTGAAAATTGATTTCGGCTCACTTGGCAATGTGGCGAAAAAACCGAAGGGGTTGCTGATAACATTATTTGTAAACTGGCTGGTGAAACCATTCAGCATGGCTTTTCTGGCGTGGCTCTTCATCCAGAATATATTTTCTGTCTGGATTGATCCTGAAACAGCCAAAAGCTACATGGCTGGTTTGATTATTCTGGCAGCGGCGCCCTGCACGGCCATGGTCTTTGTCTGGTCGTATCTGACCGAAGGCGATCCTGCTTACACGCTGGTGCAGGTGGCGGTGAATGATTTAATCATGCTGCTGGCCTTCGCGCCGATTGTCATGTTCCTTCTGGGCGTGGCAGATATCATTGTTCCTTTCAATGTGTTGCTCATTTCGGTGATTGTGTTCATTGTCATTCCTCTGACGGCGGGATTTATCGTGAGGAAATTCCTTTTAAAAAAATACAGCACTGAGTGGTTTGAAACGCGATTCCTGCCCAAGTTTCATCCGGTAACGGTGGTGGCGCTGCTATTGACGCTTGTTCTGATATTTGCGTTTCAGGCGGAAAACCTCACCACAAAATGGATTGCCGTTATCCTGATCGCCATTCCGATCATTATTCAGGTTTATTTCAATTCCAGTTTGACGTACATGCTGATGCGATTCTTCAAGGTACAACATAAGGTGGCTTCTCCCGGCGCACTCATTGGGGCAAGTAATTTTTTCGAATTAGCCGTGGCTGTGGCCATTACGCTATTCGGACCAAGTTCCGGCGCGGCACTTGCCTGTGTGGTCGGTGTTCTGGTGGAAGTGCCCGTGATGCTATCAGTATGCAATATCTGCAACCGCTCGCGGGGCTGGTATAACAAAGCCGTTACCGATACGTGCAATACCTAAATTCTAACAAAGGAGCATAAAATGAAAATAGAAATTCTGGGCGTAGGGTGCGCAAAGTGCCATAAACTGGAGGAAATGGTGCGAGATATTGCGTCGGAAGAAGGCATTGATGCGGATATTTCCAAAGTCGAAGATTTCAAAAAAATAATAACCTACGGCGTCATGACCACACCCGCGCTGGTTGTTAATGGCGACGTCAAGGTTGCGGGCAAAATACCTTCAGAAGATCAGATTAAAAGTTGGTTAAAAAATAGCAAATCAAAATAATGCCCTGTCTGGCAGGAATCAGCGCTGGCCTTTCTGGATTTGTCCAGTCGGTAATTGGAACGTCCGAGAAAAGTATATCCCTTAGAGCTGAAGGAGAATATTGCCAATGAAATTAAGTTCTAAATTAGTAGGAATTTTTGCGGTGGTGATGATTTTTACATTCGCTTTCACCCATACACAGGCTTTGGCGCAAAATCAAAAGTCAACCTCCGCGGCGACAAAAGACACAGAGGAATCAACTGCGCAACCAGAAAAAATTCTGGCAACTTTTATAGAAATCGGTGCGGCCAAGTGCATTCCCTGCAAAGCGATGCAGCCGATCATGAAAGAGGTCGCAGAAAAATATCAGGGACAGGTTAAGGTTGTTTTTCATGATGTCTGGACACCGCAAGGCAAAATAGACGCCGAAAAATACGACATTCGCATAATACCCACACAGGTTTTCCTGGACAAAAACGGTAAAGAATATTTCCGTCATGAAGGTTATTTCCCCAAGGAGGAATTAATCAAGGTGCTTAAAATGCAGGGCGTCAAGTAATGATTGTTGAGCTTTTCACCTGGCTGACGACTGCGCTGACACAATCCCCCGAAATTGCCATAGGAGCGGCTTTTATCTGGGGTGTTCTTTCAGTCATACTGTCGCCCTGTCATATTGCGTGCATTCCTCTGATTGTCGGTTTCATTGATGGTCAGGGCAACATCACCACGGGACGGGCATTCGGACTTTCGTTTCTCTTCGGATTGGGAATTCTTATTACCATCGGCATAATCGGAATCGTCACGGGACTTGCAGGAAGAATGGTGGGCGACATCGGCGGCTACGGCAGCTATTTTGTAGCTGCAATTTTCCTTGCCATCGGTCTCAATTTGCTGGGAATATTGCCGCTTCCTTTTATGGAAGGTGGCGCCGCTAATCCGAATTATAAACGCAAGGGATTCCTGGCGGCTTTTATTCTGGGCCTGTTGTTTGGCGTAGCATTAGGACCCTGCACATTTGCCTACATGGCCACAATGCTAGGCGTTGTTTTTAGCATGGCAGCTACTAAAACGATTTTTGCCGTGTCACTGCTTTTAGCTTATGGAATCGGTCATTGTGCGGTTCTTGTCCTAGCAGGCACTTTCACCGAAGTGGTTGAACATTATCTCCGATGGAACGAAAAATCAAAAGGCGCAATTATCCTTAAAAAGATTTGCGGAGTTCTTGTCATTTTGGGCGGCGTTTATATGATTGCGCTGAATTTTCTGCAAGGATAACGAATGAAAAAAGATCTGGCTGCTTTTCCGAAAGAAAAGAAAATGGTCTGGAAAGTGCGGAAAAAATGAAAAATCATTTTTCAAGTGCAATCATAAACAACACAGAATTGATGCTACCCCAACACATGTTATCAAGTATTCTGCTTCTGATGTTAAAAAAGTTTGTTGGTGAATACCAGATATGTGATGGATTGACAAAGTTCAAAGCGTATCTGGCGATTCTGAAAAAATAGAAATATAGGGGAAAAATTATGAAAGAATGGCAGAAATTAGCGTGGATTGTTGGAATATTTCTGGGGGCATATTATATCCCCTGGGATTCGATTCTTATACGACAAGCCGGCCTGGAGGCATTCATGATGCTTCAGGACTACGCGCGCCAGCATGTGCTGACCTGTCTTATTCCTGCTTTTTTTATTGCCGGAGCCATCAGCGTTTTTGTATCGCAGGCGGCTGTGCTAAAGTATTTTGGCGCGAAGGCGAATAAAATTTTGTCTTATTCAGTCGCTTCCGTTTCCGGTTCGGTGCTGGCTGTTTGTTCCTGCACCGTGTTGCCGCTTTTCGCGGGAATTTACACCCGCGGCGCGGGCATCGGTCCCGCCACGGCATTTTTGTATTCCGGGCCGGCCATCAACGTGCTGGCCATTATTCTAACCGCCAAAGTTCTTGGCTGGCAACTGGGATTGGCGCGCGCCATCGGAGCGATTTTTTTCGCGATTATCACCGGTCTATTGATGGCGTTTATTTTCCGCAAGGATGATGCTGAACATGAAACAGGCGAACTATTCCTTCCTGAAGAAGAGGGAAACGGACGGGCGCTCTGGCAGGATGCGCTTTATATGCTGACGATGGTGTTGATTCTTGTTTTTGCTTCGTTCGCACGACCGACCGAAAACGATGGGATCGTCTGGCAAATGATTTTCAGCGTCAAATGGTATCTGGTGATTGCATTAGTGCTTGTTTTGGCGGTGATGCTCAAGAAATGGTTTGTCAAGGAAGAACTCAAAGGATGGGTGGATTCCACCTGGGGGTTTGCCAAACAGATACTGCCGCTTTTGCTGGGTGGAGTACTGGTGGCAGGCTTTCTTTTGGGACGTCCCGGTCATCCGGCACTGATTCCCGAGCAATATATTCAAGGCCTTGTCGGCGGCAACTCGTTATGGGCAAACTTTTTTGCTTCCATTGTCGGCGCTTTTATGTACTTTGCCACACTGACCGAAGTTCCTATTTTACAGGGACTCATCGGTTCCGGTATGGGCCAGGGACCGGCGCTGGCTCTTCTTCTGGCAGGACCGGCGCTTTCATTGCCCAGTATGATAGCCATCGCCGGCATCATGGGGATAAAAAAAACGTCCATCTATTGCATCATTGTGGTCATTCTCTCAACCATTGCCGGCATGACCTATGGATGGATGGTTGCCTGAAAAATCCGCAGGCGATGAACACGCCAAATTGTCGGGACAAAAGATTAACGATAAAATATGCTCAACATATCTTGAAAAATATTTTTCTTGAGCTAAAATAAAACATAAGGTATTGAGGACATCAGGCATGACAAATGTAAATGATTTTATTGGAAAATATCGGAATATTATTACCATTGCGTTGTCGCTGATCGGCATCGTTCTGATGGCCTATTATGATTATTGCGATACAGAGTGCAGCTATCTGAGAGGCGACCTGCTGGGAATCGATCTCAAATGGGTCGGTATCGCTTATATGGCCATCATCATAATCTTCGCCGCTTTTAAACAGACACCTTTTGTCCGGGCTCTTCTGGCTGCCGGTCTTGGCGTCGAGGTTCATTTATACGCTTTTCAGATACAAAATAATGTCTATTGCCCGTTTTGTCTTGCATTTTCGGTAATGTTAATTTTGTCATTTATCATTAACTATGAAGTTCCATCCGCATGGCGGGAAAAACGCGGTCGGATGTGGCTGTATTTTCTCGGGGAGGTTGATTTTCCGATGTTCAAAATTCATAAATTGCCCCTGCTGATTTTCAGTTTACTGGGATATTTAACCGTTTTTTTGACCTTCAACGGATCCGTCACACCGGCTTATGGTCAAACGCCGTCCGGTGCCATTCCTTCGCTGGGCAAAGGGCCCTATGAAATTATTATCTTTACCGACTATTTTTGTCCGCCCTGTTATCGAATCGATACAAAAGCCGAGCCCCTGCTGAAAGAATTATTGGCCACCCAGCGGGTAAAACTGACATTTGTTGATGTCCCCTTTAACCGATCGACACCTGTTTATGCTAAATATTATCTGTACGCGGTGCAAGCCCATTCCGATGCAACAAGTGTTTTTCGAGTCCGTAAGATCCTTTTTGATGCGGCGCAATCCAAAAAAATTCAGAAAGAAGCAGATCTTGTCGCATATTTAAAAAACCAAAAAGTTGCGTGGAAAACAATGGATGAAAAATCCGTTTTCCCATCGCTGACGGCTGTGATTCAAAAAAATGACATCCGGGCGACACCGTCATGTGTCATAAAATATTCAAACAAGGATAGCCAAAAGCTTATCGGTGATGTAGAAATATGGAAGGGATTGACGGAATTGAAGGCACGCCTATCAGCCGGAAACAAGTGATGACCTGAGCGATGTCCCGAAGTCCATATAAACACCCGATACTCTTTGCCAAGACCCAAATTTAAAAAACATTGTGCCGGAATCTTTTCCGGCACAATCCAATTCACGCATTGTAGGATCCCGCACGGCGCAAAAGATCATATGTGCGATTTGCATGGGGAATCACACCGTGACGGCGACACCTTCCAGCAGTGCAAATCAAGCCCCTGCGATACGCCGCAATTTCTTCTTAAATTGACTGATCTGATGTCTGAACCAGACGGCTCTTTCAGTCTCCTTCGATTCCAGCGCTTTTAATCTTGATGCCTTGCACTCTCGTATTTTAGCTTTTAATTCGGGTTTGGTCATTTTGACTTTGCCGATATGTTTCTTCTTGACCGGCTCGTCATCTTTAATCCCCCGGGTCTCCTTTATAAAGGCGATGAGTTCCTCTTTTTTCATCTCGTGAACAGCCTTCTCATGAGGAATTTCGGACGCAATTTCCCGAAGTTCTTTGACCGTCATTTTGTCCAGGTGCTTCTCATCCGGTTCTTTATGACTTTTTTTGTGGATTTCTTCTGACATCGCGCATAGACCTCCTTACATTTTTTATATTCAGGAATCAAATTTGCGACGAATGAGTGTGCCTACCTTATATCATAAGTTTTCACGTGGTTCAATCCGCTTCCATATTTCTTGACAATCTCAACCGCACCGTGTAAGGAAACGATACACCACATCAACATCACCGCATAAGAAGAGCAGAAGAAGGGTATTAAAAATACACTACAGGAGGATTTTTATGTCTAAAAGAAATGTCTGTATTACCGTCGTGCTGATGCTTTTGATGACTGCCGTAACCTGTTTTTCCGCTGATAAATATCAATGGAAACTCGTTGACACAGAAGACAATTGCCAAATCTATACCAGCGCAGTTCCCGGCAAAGATTACATTGCCGCCAAAGCCACATGCCTTATTCCTGCACGCATAGAAGTGATCGGTACAATTTTGAGAGACATCCCCAACTATCCCGAATGGATGCACGACTGCAAAGCAACAAAAATGTTGAAAACGGTCGATGATGAAAAGGATGTTTTTATCTTCTGGTTCCGTCAGCATATTGATCTGTTGACAGACCGGGATATGATTCTGAAAAGTAAAACCGTGATTGATATGCAAAACGGAACCAACCTGGTTTATGCCGACTCCACAAATGAACTGCCCTATGATTCCGGCAAGGGATATGTCCGGATGCCTTCATTTTACTCACTGTTCACTCTCCAGTGGGTAGACCGGGAACGCACCAGGGTCACGTTTATGATCGATCCGAATCTCGGATCCGGCGTCCCATCCGGAATTGCCAACAGCAAAATCAAATCGACACCCTTTAAAACTTTACAGAACATGATGAAGATGGTGAAAAAATCAAAATATATAGAAGCGGCCAAAACCTCCAAGTACAACAAGATGGCCGAGGATTTCGTAAAAGCCGGGCATAAATAAACATTGCCGTTCAGCATAAATCACTTAGGAAAGGCGGTTCAAAGATGATCCGCCTTTCCTATTTTTATGGATTGATATATAGCGACAGACAGCGGGAAAATCTGATAATAACCGGGTATTTAAAACAACAAAAAAATGGCGGATTCTTTCCGTTATTTTTTTGAGTCAACGCTTGACATTCTGAATTTATCAATATATAAGACACAACTTGCTTGAAACGGCTTAAGGACGTCCCCATCGTCTAGAGGCCTAGGACACGGGCCTTTCACGCCTGTAACCGCGGTTCGAATCCGCGTGGGGACGCCAAATCTTGGTCAATGATCTGAGGTAGTTATATAGCCTCAGATTTTTGTTTTTTGGGAATCTGATAAATGGTCGGGACTTTTGGTCGTGAATTTCTATTCGATAGAATTTCAAGTGCCGGTCGAACTGGCTCAAGTCCGCGAATATATCTCTCTGTTGTACTCAATTGTTTGTGTCTTAAAATCCTCTGGATTGTCACCATCGGCACATCTGCCTGAGCTAAGATGCTTGCAGTCAAATGTCTTATGGCATGAAATCCGAAAGGCTTCACTCCCGCTCTTCTGCAAACCCTCTTCAAATAATGCTGACGCACTGTAAAAGGCTTTCCATTTTCAGGATTCGGGAAAACCAGTTCATTCGTGGCCGTTTGACGATGAATCATCATCGCATTGAAGAGTTCGTCCGTCATCGGCAGCCAATCATACTCGAGACTTCCACCAAGTCTCTTTCTGGTCCCGATTCTCACTTGCTGACCGGCAAAGTCTACATCGTCCCATCGGAGTCTGTACAACTCTGACCGCCTGGCTGCTAAATGGAGATAGGCAAGCATCATAATTTGACTTTGCCCTGTGAGGATTTCATAGACCTTCCAAAAATCATTTTCTGGAGGAACATAACGAGGTTGTCTGTTTTCCGGAAAACGCTCCGTTAAAAAAGGATTCGGTGAGGGCAGATTTAAATATTTAATGCCCCAATTCCACGCGGCAAGCAGATTTTTTCTTTCTTTGTTTGCCGCATATCCTGAACGCTTTTCAGCCTGCATTCTGAAATAATTGAGTGCAGTAACCGGCTGCAGATCGTCAACATTCAGCGAAGGGTTTACTTGTTTGAAAAATCGTCTGAATGCTAATCTTTTCTCACTGAACGTGTAAGGCGCAAACTTCACTTTCGAATATTCCAGATACTTCGTGACCCATTCAATGAGCGTCAAGGATTCCGAAGGGATCATTAATTCTTTTACGGGAGTTTTTCTTATTTCCGACTCCCACGCCAAGGCTTCTGTTTTGGAATTGCATACCCTGTAAAACCTCTTGCCCTCGCGCATCACATCGGCTATCCACTCCACCTTGTTCTTTTTCTTTCTCTTGTAAGGCATGGCTATTCTCCTTTATCGCGTGAACTATTAAATTTTCAAAGAACAAGAAAAGACGGCCTAGCCTTATTCCGCCAAGGTGATGATAATACCGCCTAACGGTTTCAGCGTCAACGCCCAAAAAATCAGCAACCTCTTGAGCTGTCATTTTCTTGCCTAGTTGATTATTTAATTCATTCATAACGATAATTAATACAATAACTTAAAACCCATGTATTTTAGACACTCCTTGGATTCAAGCAACGGGGGAGTGTCTTTCCCGCTACTATCATTGTTTGAGCCTTTCCTCTGTTGCCTATGCAAACAAAGAATTCTGAAGTAAAGGGCACCCCTCTTGGAAATACTTCAACGGCCCGCCTACATCTATATCGCCCTTCTTGAATGCGTATGCCGATTTGCAAAGATATTCTTCAGCACCGCATCCTTTTCCCTTGTATGGTTGAATTCGTGCATAACCGCCAAGCTGATCATGCAAATCCATGTACTTTAATCTGCTGACCCAATCCGGGACTCTGCCAATGAGACAATGAAAATGGATTGCGCCCCGATATTGATATTCTCGCGCTCTTGTCCAGATCACGCCGTCATTGGACCGCTTCCAATATCTGACTCCGAATATTTCCCGGTTCAGAGTATGAATCCATTTGTCGTAAATCTTTATGGCAGCCTCTGGGTGCATCATTTCATCGGTGAAGGGATTGTCCCTATACGTCAGATGACAAAACCAATCCCAGGGCCACTGGCTCACGAATTTTACCCACGCTTTCGGCAACTCTATGGTTTGATACATATGACTTTCCCGTTTCTTTCTTTTTTGTTCCACAAACGATTTTTTCTAAATCTCGCTCTGTGACGCTTTGACAGTAGTACCTCATGTGTTCTTTCCTCTTGCTCGCTCTGCATGATCCGAAATAGCATTTCGGCTCTTGCAGATTTACAATCACAAGAGATATCATTCTCGCACGCGCTCGCTTGCTTGCTCGCGCCCTCTCCACCGGGCGCGTCAAGCTGCGCGCTATTTTGATTTTGATTATCAGGTAATCGTTCCTTCATGATTAAGGAGATTACCAAAGGAAGGCATAGGGGAACCGGACAGATTTTTAATTATTTTTTGTCCGCTAGAATGACATCCCAGAATTTTCTTGAACGCTGAATAGGTTTCTCAAATACAGCTCCTACCAAATCCTCTAGGTCATGATCAATGTCATCATTGTTATCCATAGCAATGGCATCAAACAGATTTCTGATTTCTGCGGCTGATAATTTTTGATTCATCTTTATTGAGAAATAGGAGATCAGTCCGCCAAGCAGAATTTTAACTTTCTTTAAGCTTATTGTCGCTTTGGGTTTGCCGATAAATGCCTTTTGTATCGTTAACATTTTTCCCTGGGCTTTTAAAACTTGCGCCTGATGAATGATCTCACTTATTTTCGGTTCAAAGATGATTGATTTATCCAATCTGATAAGTTTATCCAGAGCCTTATCATCACCGCTTTGAGCGTTCCTCAAAAGCATATGCGGATAAGTTCCGTAGAGCATGAAGCAAGGAGCATGAACGCGGAAGAAGAAAATTAATTCCGGATTTTTAATGCTGTTTAAAAATGTATTTCTTTTGGCTTCATTTACTTCTTCTAATAGATCACGAATGCTTGATTCATTGAGCTCTTCAAACATCTGCATGCTTTGCTGATATATTTTTTGTTTTTCTTCTAATGGCAATTTTTCATATTCAGTTTTAAACTTTTCAGGATTTTTCTTGAGAAATTCGGCCCCCTCATTGATGAATTGTAGAATTTCAGCTTGTTTTGCTGAATTCTCATCATACTGGCCCATTAAATTAAATAATTCTTTACCAATTCTTTTTGGGTTTTTGTAAAGTTTCAGCCAGGTTTTAATTTTAGGCAGTGGAAGGTCGCCTTCAATTCGTTTGCCTTTTTTTACCGCATTAATCATTTTATAAATATATTCGGATGAAGCGGCAAACTCTAAATATATTGGCGCAAGAAAAGGATTTTTATCTTTAGCCCATTTTCTGTAATGTTTCATTTGTCTGGTGTTATCAGTTGCGGTCATATTCTGTCACCTATTATTAAAATTAACATAAAGCTAATTTGTGTCAAGGTTTGAGAAATCTTTACGGCACCGGCTCCGACGGGCTGGCGAGGGACCATTCTCGCCGGTGCCGCATTTTATTAATTACTATATTCTTTATTTTTTAAATATCTAATTATATGCTAATTTAAAATATATGGTTTTTTCAGTGTGTTAAGTTTATTATTAAATTATTAACTATGGAGATAATATGCTATGAATCCGCGCCATCAAATATTTATTAGCTCAACTTTCCGTGATCTACGCAAAGAGAGACAGGCAGTACTAGACGCAATACTTCAACTTGGACATTTCCCCTCTGGCATGGAGGTATTCCCTGCAGCCGATGCTACTCCTTGGAATGTGATCGAGACAATAATTGCGGAGTCAGATTACTACATCTTAATTATCGGCGGTGTCTATGGAAGCACCGACGAGAAAGGGATAAGCTATACTGAGCGGGAACACGATTTTGCAGTTTCAAAAGGTATTCCCGTTTTAGTTTTTCTTCATGGTGATCCATCGAAGATACCAGTTGGCATGTCTGAAATTGATCCTATTGCGCAGAAACGTCTCTCTGATTTTCGCAACAAAGTTGAAGATACACATCATTGCAAATACTGGTCAACTCCCGAGGAATTAAAATCTCAAGTAGTGGTTGGTATTGTCCATGCCATCCGCGTGACTCCGAGAACTGGCTGGATCCGAGGCAATACCGGTGATTCAGCAGAAACACTCAAGAAGTTGACTGATTCACTTGAAGAAAACTCAACTCTTAAATTAGAATTAAAAGTTTTGCGCGATTCTCTTGGCACTCGTTCAGAAGTTGGCGGTCAGCTTGCTTCCGGTTCTGATATCATCGAACTACATTTCATTCCCGAGGACTTCAAGGAATGGACGATCGTAATATCATGGGATGAACTTTTTAAAAAAGCCGGAGCTTATATGCTATCTGACATCCCTGAGAATGAAATCTTATTTTTTCTAAGTCGTGAGCTCTCTGTTATTGCCGCATCATCACAGCCGAATCCTGAGCAAGCAAATAAAATTGCACTTAATGCAAAGCTTGAAAAGGACGACTTTGACAAAATCATCTACCAATTCTTGGCTCTGGAATACTTGGAACCTATAACAATTGTGAAGCAAACTGACCTCTTTGGTAAACCTCGTACCCAGCATATTCGTGGATTTAGATTGACGAAATATGGTTCAACTAAGCTAGGCAAACTACTCGCTATAAAAAAATCCTAAGATAATAATTATTAGCAATAAAACATATGAGGTTATTCAGTTTTGTGTAGGTTTGAGTATAAAGATTGTATAAGAAAAGGGTTTCATATTGAAACCCTTTTCTTTAAGTAAAGTATCAGTTATCTCTCTTTAACTGACTGTGACAGAACTGCCCCTGCTAGACTTTTTGTCTCATCACTATATTTTGGACTCTGCAGTACTTTTGATGCAATATCTTCAAGTGCTGAACCTGTTTGCTTAGTCGTGCCTGTTTGTGAAAGAGCTGAACCCGCTAATTTTTTCGCAACATCTGATGAGTTTTTATCTTTAAGAGTTTCTGCTGCTAAGGAAGCTATTCTACTTGAAGTGTTTTTAATATTTTTTGTCATATTATACTCCTTAAAAATTCTTTTTAAAATTTATGCACTGGCTTTAGGGCAGTCCGGTTGCCCTGTAGCCAAACCATTCGCGTTTATCGTTTAGACTTCACTCTTATCGCGATAACTTTGCCATTTTTCGGATAAATAATTTTACCTGTTCGCCAATGTCGAAAATATTTGACAAAAATTATCGTATTATCATTTTTAGACAATAAAAAATCCTCCTTTCCGCTAGCTTGAGATTGGGCTTGACAGGAGGACTCTGATTTGCTAATTGAAATTTAACTAGTTCAATTATCACCGGACCTAATCTTAGGTCCACCTGAGGAACGATGACCCAAGCTAGCGAGTTTTAGTCATCGTCAAAGCACGAGAGCCACTAAGCGCCAACTTAGTGGCTCTTTTTAATTATTCTGTTTTCAAATTAAAAACGTAAAGTTCAGCTTCTTTATCAAAATCAATATCGTATCGTTTTGTTTTTGTATAATCTATTTCATAATAATCTAGAAAAGCTTTTGCTGAAAAAATTGCTCCAGTAGACTTCACATTCATTTTTGCCGCACCTTCTTCTTGCTTATTACTCGTAAACTTCAAACCTATTTTTTGTACATCTTTATCATAAAAAGCTACAACATATTGATTTTCAAAAAGATTAAATTTATCTACTGCCGCTTGAGTCAAACCAATCTGTCCACGTTTCCATATGGATACTCTTGGTTTGAAACTTCTACCTCTAGATGTAAACTTCTCAAATGCCATTAAACGATCACCTTTCTTATTCCGTCTATAACTATTCTTATGTTGCTCAGCATACGTACTATTCTTATCGCATATAATGTATAATTTCAAGCTATTTCTTCTATATAAGCACGTTCTGTGTATATATACGCACAAAATACTCATTCATAATTTGTCTTGCATTTAAGCACAGAACGAGCATTTTGTCAAGCAAAATATCATTTTGGTCGTGAATTTGGTCGTAATTTGACAGGTTTTTAGCGGTTGAGACGATAAATAAGATTAATAAAATGGCGGAATAAGGCTTTTCAGTGTGATCTTTCACGCCTGTAACCGCGGTTCGAATCCGCGTGGGGACGCCAATGTAAAAAATAAAAAGGGGGAAGTTTTCCAGCTTCCCCCTTTTTTCTTGATTTCAATTTCGCCGCTATTCTTCTTTTTTCTTGGTTGCTTTCTTTTTCGGAGCGGCGTCATCGCCTTCGGCTGGCTGCTTCTTTGCCTTTTTCGGTGCCGCCTCCTGTCCGTCAGCGGGCTGTTTTTTGGCCTTCTTGGCAGCGCCATCTTCTGCAGCCGGCTGCTTTTTGGGTTCTTTTTCGGCACCGTCTTCTTTCTTCTTCGCTTTCGGCTTTGCTTCCTCAGCAGACGCCTTGACTTCTTCAGCGACAGCAGCCTGTTTGGCCGCTTTTGCCTGGGCCAATGCCTGCGTCTGTTTGACAAATTTATCGAACGTTGCAATTCTTACCTTGGTCTGTTTGATTTTTGCTTTCAGGCTTTTAACGATTGCGTCATTCTGGGCTTTTTCCGTGCTGATTCCCTTCTGCTCAAGCTGCTGCAAACGCACAGCCAGTTTCTTTTCGAAAATCCGGAGTTGTTCAATTCTTACATCTTTGCTTTTTGATGCCATCTTCCCTCTCCTTGTTTATTTAGGTGGCTTTTAATAACAATTTTTTTTATTTAAATCTATAAATATTATTGTCATCGACGGGCCGATTTCCCCAAAAAAGTTACAATGCCATGATGCGTTTTAGGTACCCGATCACTTCAATATGTTCTGTCTGCG
>Ga0209606_1003233_pt1 | contig 16634 bp, 11 predicted proteins | sample AD_UKC057_MetaG_FD_184412 | JGI IMG/M metagenome (GOLD analysis project Ga0209606, IMG submission 184412) | Active sludge microbial communities of municipal wastewater-treating anaerobic digesters from USA - AD_UKC057_MetaG (SPAdes) (version 2) | ecosystem: Engineered > Bioreactor > Anaerobic >...
ACGGGCTCCAGCAGGAACGCGCCCGAATGCTGTTGTGCCTTTCTTGGCTGATCCGCATCGAGGATACGCCGGAGCACCGCGCCTGGCTCGATAGAATTGCCTCCGACCTGCTCGCGTCGCAGGCCGAGTGTGGGGCGATTCGCGAGGAACTGGGGAAGACCGGCTCAGGCAGTTTCGCGCCCCCCGCGTCAAATGAGGCATACGGGACCGCTGAAGCGCCGCTAATCCAGGAGAACGGAGATCCCCTTTGCGACCTGCTCTACACGACCAATTTCGCTTTTCTGGGACTTCATGAGGCCGCGGCCGCGACCGGAGACCCGCGGTATGCCGAAGCGTCGAACCGGTTGGCAAGATTCCTGTGCCGGACTCAGATTCGGTCGGAGGCGCATCCTGAACTCGACGGCGGCTGGTTTCGCGCGTTCGATTTTGAGCGATGGGAGTATTGGGCCAGCAACGCGGATCTCGGTTGGGGAGCATGGTCCATCGAGAGCGGCTGGACCTGCGGATGGATCAACGCGGTCTTCGGTTTGAGACAGATGAACTCCTCGCTGTGGGACCTCACGAAGGACAGCGACATCGAGAGGCATTTTGCTGAGTTGCAGCCCGTGATGTTTAAAGGACTTGAAGACGCGGCCCCGTGAGGGCGACAATCAGTCGTTGGCGCTATCCGGCCCGGTCAGCGAAAACCATGGAGAACGCTCGATGACAGCAGTACTTTGTTCGTTGTTCTTGTTTCTTGACGCCGCGCCGCCGGCATTTGTCGCGGCAAAACCGGTCTGGCCCGAAGGCCGCGAGACCGAGATGAACCTGTTCGTGGGTTTTCGCGCGGTATTCGAGCATCCAGGCGAGGGTCCGGTGGTAGTGCGCGTGACCGGCGCCTCGAACTACCGCGTTTTTGTGAACGGCCAGTTTCTGTGCCATGGTCCCGCCCGCGCCGCCCATGGGTTCTTCCGCGTGGACGAATACGACGCCGCGCCGCTCCTTCGGTCCGGCAAAAATGTCGTGGCCATCGAAGCGGCGGGCTACAACGTCAACAGTTACTACATCATCGATCAGCCCGCCTTTCTTCAGGCGGAAATCGTGAAAGGGGAGATGTGCATCGCAGCCACCGGTTCAGAGACTCCCTTTGAGGCCGCCATTCTCGGCCAGCGCATCCAGAAGGTCGAGCGGTTCAGTTTTCAGCGCCCGTTCATCGAAGCCTATCGCCTCGATGCCGCGAGTTATGCATGGCGTTCGGACGCCGGGGCGGCAATCAATCCGTGCCCCCTGGCCGTTGTAGCCGGCAAAAACCTGATCGCCCGTCATATCCCGTGCCCCACCTTTGAAACGCGTCCGGCTTTGCGCGTGGCGGTTCAGGGCAAGCTTTCGCCGGGACAGAACGTCGAGAAACCGTGGCCGGGACACGCCGGAGGCATCAATCCTGAATACAAAGGCTATCCCGCCGAAGTACTCGACGTGCATCCCTCGCAGGAAATACAGAAGATCGCGTCCGTTGACGTCGAAGCCGTGGATACGCCACTCGTGCCCGGTGCGAAGGTGGAATTGCCTGAGAACACATTCCGCATTCTCGATTTCGGCACGAATTTCAGCGGGTTTCTTGGCGCTACCATAACGTGCACGGCGCCGGTCACGGTGTACTTCGCTTTCGACGAGATTCTCACCGAAACCGACGTTCAGTGGCACCGCATGGGCTGCGCCCAGTTCATCCCCTATTACCTCGAGCCCGGCAGGTACCCCGTGGAGTCCTTCGAGCCCTACACGATGCGCTACGTGAAGGTGATGAGTGTCGGCGGCGCCTGCACCATCGAGAACGCCCATGTGCGGGAATACGTGTATCCCGATGCGTTCGAGGCCACTTTCGCGTCAAGCGATCCGCGCCTGGCAACACTGTTCGAGGCCGGCCGCCAGACCTTCATCCAAAACAGCACGGACGTCTTCATGGACTGCCCGTCCCGCGAGCGCGCGGGATGGTTGTGCGACAGTTTCTTCACGTCGCGCACGGCCCTTGTGCTGAGCGGCGACACGCGTCTTGAGCACAACTTCTACGAGAACTTTCTGTTGCCGGACAGGTTCGCCCACCTGCCTGAGGGCATGTTGCCCATGTGCTACCCCTCGGACCACTACAACGGCAATTTCATCCCCAATTGGGCTATGTGGTTTGTCGTGCAATTGGAGGAGTACGCCGCGCGCAGCGGCGACCGCGCCATGGTAGACGCCCTGAAACCCAAGGTCCTGGCGCTGTTCGACTATTTCAAGAAGTTCGAGAATGAGGACGGCCTGCTCGAGAAACTCGAGAAGTGGGTATTCGTTGAGTGGTCCGCGGCCAACCAGTTCGTACAGGATCTCAACTACCCCACCAACATGCTGTATGCGGGCACGTTAGCCGCGGCCGGGCGCATGTATGGCATGCCCGAACTGGTCGAGAAAGCCCAACGCATCCGGCAGGTCATCCGCGAACAGTCCTTTGACGGAGAGTTCTTTGTCGACAATGCCGTCTACGAGAACGGGGAGCGCAAGGTGACCCGAAACCGGTCGGAGGTGTGTCAGTATTTTGCTTTCTTCTTCGACGTTGCAAGTCCCGAGACCCACGGCGAGCTGTGGGAGAAGCTGCATAAGGAATTCGGACCGGACCGCGGCGAGACCAAGGCATATCCGGAGGTGCATCCCGCGAATTCATTCATTGGCAATATGCTTCGGTTCGAACTCCTCTCGCGCTATGGGCTTGGGTCGCAGATCACGGGCGAATCGGCGGGCTATCTCATGTACATGGCCGAGCGTACCGGCACCCTGTGGGAGAATGTGCACGACCGGGCAAGCTGTAACCACGGTTTTGCGTCGCACATTTGCTTCACCCTCTATCGCGACGTGCTGGGCATCTACCGGTTCGACCCCATCGGGAAATCCGTCACGTTGCGATTCAACGAGGTAGGGCTGGATTGGTGCGAGGGCCAATTCCCGGTACGTGACGGCATACTCCGCCTGCGTTGGGATAAAGCGGGGGATATCCTGCGCTACCGGTTCGACCATCCCGACGGCTATGCGGTGAAGGTCGAAAACCCAACGGGCATCACCCTGGAACGCGTGGAAGACTAACTGCCAGCGCCGTGCCAATGCGCTTGTCGCTATCCTTCGGGACGGCGCCAGGGTATCTTCGCGTCAGGATTCCGGACAGCGGCATCATTTGGAGGAAAACACGTCATGTATGTTTCATTGTGCATCATCAGCGTGCTGTGCGTCGCGGCGCCACAAGGGAATCCTGGGGAGGGCGCGCAGCTTCCGGAGCGGTGGTTTGCCTACCGTTCGTTCCGGCCGTCCTCGGAACCCATTCGCGAGTTCGCGCAACTGGGCGTGGACATGGTGTGCATATTCCCTGCCAATACCGACTGTTCTCTCGGCGTGCCCTATTGCGTCTCGCCGCCCATCTGGACGGGACGGGACCGGTATGATTTCGCTTCGCTGGATGCCCAGGTATCCATGGTAAGGGAGGCTAATCCCAGAGCGAAACTGCTATGCCTGGTTGACCTTAATACGCCCCTCTGGTGGGTGCGGCTTCATGGGCGGCAGTCGGGTTTTGAAGACACGTTCTATGACCAGGGCAAGACCATCGCGACGCCCAAATGGCGCGAGGATACCAGGGCCTATCTCCAAGCATTCCTGACGCACATGCAGAAGACGTATCCCGGCTTGGTACAGGGCTATGTGCTTGCATGCGGAGGAACAACCGAGTGGCAGGACTGCAGTTGGGGCGAGGAAAGCGCCACACGCCGGGCGGCATGGCGCGCATGGATGCAGGAGCGCGGAAAACCCGATCCCATCGACATCCCGCCGGCGTCAGTGCGCGAACACGTCACCCACGGCATTTTTCGCGACCCGGCAGAGGATGCGCTGGCCGTTGATTACTGGCGATTCGCCCACTGGGTTACGGGCGACGGCATCCTGTACTTCGCGCGGGCCGCACAGGAGGTGCTGAACCACGAAGCAGCGCTGGGCGTGTTCTACGGTTACATCCTCGAGTTGGCCGACTCACGGCTCCTTTACGAGGGACACCTCGATTTCGATCGCGTGTACCGGTCGCCGGACCTGGATTTCTTCATCTCGCCCGGAACGTATCATGACCGGCAGACCGGCGGAGGAAGCGGTTACATGGTCGCGCTCGAGAGCGTCCGTTATCACGGTAAACGGTTCCTGCACGAGATCGATCACCGGACGCACACTTCCAAATCCACCGTCGAACTAGGCGTCGCGGTACCGGGCCATAACGATGGGTTCCCCAACGAGCAGGCCACCATCGCCGGGTTGCGCCGCGAATTCTCGTTGGCTCTCGTCGAAGGGACGGCCCTCTGGTGGTTTGATATGTTCGGCGACTGGTTCAAGGGCCAGCCCGTGCTCGACGCTATCGGCCAGATGCAGGCTCTGTGGAAAGACCTTGCCTCGGAACCCCGCGTATCCGCTTCCGAGGTGGCCATGATCGTGGATGCAGACAGCATGCTCTTCGTCGACGGGAAGGCGCCGGTTGTCCGCGAACTCATGTACAACCAGCGGGCAGGCCTGTATCGCATGGGCGCGCCGTTTGACGTTATCTCGATGGCCGATCTCGTGGGCATCGATATGACACGCTATAAACTGGTGCTCTTCCCCAATCTGTTTGTGGTGGATAGGGCCAAACGCGAGGTGTTGGATTCGAAGATCCTGCGCGACAGCAAAACCGTCGTCTGGGTGTATGCGCCGGGAATCATCGACGGCGAAAGATATGACCCGGCCAACGTCGAGTCATTGACCGGCCACGCTTATGGCACTCAAGAGATGGCCTCCAAGCAGATGAGCGCCTGGACGTCGGTGTTCGCGCCTACGCCGAACCTGCCGGGCGGCGTGTTGCACGAGCTCGCGCAGCGGGCGGGCGTGCACGTGTATTCGGATGCACAAGAGCCGCTGTACGCCAATGCGCGGTTCCTGGCTGCCCACAGTCTGGAGGGCGGGGACCGGACCTACCGCCTCCCCCGCACGTGCGCCCGGGTGACCGAACTATTCAGCGGCCGGGTCGTGGCCGAAAACGCCGGGGAGTTCACCGACCGCCTTGACGCCCCGGGAACGGTGCTGTACCGGCTGGACTACTGACGCGCGCCCAATCAATTGCCGCCATTTCGCGACCCCGACACGCTGTACAGGTCTCATTTGGAATCATTGGCGCAGCGCCTGCGGCATTTCCTGGAACGCGAAACGCCGTTGCGCTAAGATCGGGGCCTCCGGGGCGCCCAGTCGTGGGGCGCGCCGGGCGCACACCCGCAGGGGGTACCATCGTGAGCCGATTCCCGGGTCTGGAAACCGGACTACCCAAGATAGGCCGCCCGTTCCGCAGCGCCGCGGGCTATGCCGTGGCGTCCGTGTTCCTGTTTGCCTGCTGCCTGCTGTGCGTCCTGGCAACCGGATGCCGCAGAGAAACCGCTGCGAGCCCGCGGGGAGACGGCAACAGAGCGGCGGGCGGGGTCATCCGCGTAGACCTCAATGTCTACAATCCCGGTACGATACCCTCGGGCATCGGCGAACCCAACAAAGTGTCGGCCGAACTCGCCGAGGAGTGGCAGGCAAAGCGCAAAGGACCCAAGATCCGTTACCAGCCCCTCATCAACACCGGCAGCAGTGAGGGGGAATGGCTCAAGACCCAGCTTATCGGCGGGGTTGCGCCCGAGATCATCCACATGAACGCCGAGATCGCGTGGCCGGATGTCGGCAAGGGCTGGTATGTAGCACTGGATCCCTATATCGAGCGGCCGAACCCCTACGTCGAGGGCAACAAACGCTGGTTCGATATCTTCAGCAACCAGGACATGCTCAGTGGCAAGCGCGCTCCCGACGGCAAGCTGTATTGCATCCCGCTCGACATCGTGGAAACGGGCGTCTTTTACAACAAGGACCTTTTCGCCAAGGCCGGGATTACCGAGTTTCCGCAGACGTGGGACGAGATGGAAAAGGCCTTGGGCCGGTTCAAGGAAATGAACATCATCCCCATGACCTCGGGCGGCAATCTGGGGTCCGATTGGGGACAGGACATCATCTTCGAGATGCTCTACCACAACATCATGCCTGACTTGGACCTGATACCGTCGCGCCCGGATGCCGAGAGCTATCTCGGGCACTATCTCGAGCCCCGCGAAGCCGGATTCCTGTTCACAAAGGGCTTCTTTTCGACCCGTGACCCCAGATGGCGCGAGATGAACCGCATTCTGCTCGAGTGGCGCGGGTATTGGGCCAAGGAATTGAAGAACAGCGACCCACTCCGCCTGTTTGTCACCCAGCGTCTCGCCACGCTGTGGGACGGGTCGTGGTCCATCCGCCGCATGGTCACGGACCCCTACATCGATTTCCAGTGGGGCATCGCCTACATCCCGACCATCACGCAGGCGACGAGCCCGTACGCTTCTGGCTCGCCAGCGTCCATCATCGGGGGCGGCGCGGTGCAGTTGCACGTCTCCAACAGCGCGATCATCAACGGCAATCTTGAGGACTGCATTGATTACCTGATGTTCCTGACCGCGCCGCGGAATATCGAGCGGCTGGCTTCGGAGGCTCTCGTATTCATCCCGAATATCAAGGGAGCAAAGATGGATCCGCGCCTGAAACCTTTCAACGAGATCTTCCAGCGCCAGCGCTGCGCCGTCAAGTGGCTCGATTCGTTCGACGGAGAATACAAGAAGTATTGGCGGCGCATGCTTGATTATTACCTCAACGGCGGCGTTGAACTGGACGAATTCCTCGTCATGCTCGAAGGCAACTTTGCCAAGTGGGTCGAGGCTCACCGCGGCGAGCCCGGCTGGGATTTCGCGCCGCTCGAGGAAGCGTGGAAACCAAGGGAAGCGGTCTTAGTCCGTGAACTCAAACAATCCGGATAACGCGGCTGCTACACGCGGCCATGGAGCGCGAAACGTCAAGCGCCGAAGGGCGGGCCAACCGCCTCTTGCGCTGGTTTACGGTCTGCTGCTGGCGCCCGTAGCGTTCCTGCTGACGTTTAACTACATCCCGGCCGTCTCCGCCCTCTACCATGCCTTCACGAAGTGGGATATCGGCGGCGAGAGCACCTGGATCTGGCTGGCCAATTTCACTGAACTCGCCCGTGATCCCGTTTTTCACAAGAGCATCGTCAATATCGCCAAACTGGGCGCGTTTGTCTTCGTCGCGAACCTCACCGTGCCATTTGTCGTTGCGGAGATGATATTCCATCTGAAATCGGAGCGGTGGAGCTATCTCTGCCGGGTGGCCGTGGTCTTGCCGATGATCGTACCCGGAGTGGTGACGTTCATGCTCTGGGGATATATCTACTCCGATGCCGGAATCCTGACGGAACTGCTGGTGAGCCTCGGCCGGTACGATTGGGTCCACGGATGGCTCTCGGACCCGAAAACAGCGCTGTGGGCCGTAGCGTTCGTGGGATTCCCTTTTGCGGGGGGCTTCAACATCCTGATTTATTACGCGGGGCTGGCCAACATTCCGGGAAGCGTTCTCGAAGCGGCCGAGTTGGACGGGCTTGGCGCGCTGGGCCGCATCGCGCGCATCCATATCCCGCTCGTGCTGCAGCAGGTCAAACTGCTCGTGGTGGTGACCGTGATCGGCGTCGTGAACGGGTTCGAATCGATTTACATCCTGACACTGGACGGCGGGCCCGGCTACGAGACCACGGTGCCCGGCTTGTACATGTATCTGAACGGGTTCAGCTATCAGCGCATGGGGTACGCCTGCGCCATCGGCCTGCTCATGCTGCTGTTTCTCCTGGCGTTCACGTTGACCTTGAACCGTTTCATGCGGACCGAGAGTTACGAACCGGAGACCTGACGCATGGCGAACGAACAGCTCAAGAGACGGTGGCGGCAGCTTGTGGGCGTGCTATGGCGGGCGGGTCTCATGCTCATCCTGCTGACAACGTTCTTCCCATTCTTGTTCATGCTCATGACGTCCTTCAAAGACACACACCAGTTTTACCATTCGTTCTGGCTCCCCGCGTGGCCCGTCCGCTTTGAGAACTACGCGGGAGCGTTGACCGACATGCATGCGTATATCGCCAACAGCATCTTCGTGACGGCCGTCAGCATCTCGGGCATTCTGTTGTTCGGGTCGATCTCGGGATTTGTGTTCGCGCGCTACCGGTTCCCCGGACGCGAGGTCATTTACTACGGCATGATCTCGATGATGATGATCCCCGGAGTGCTGTTGCTCGTGCCGTCGTTTCTGTGGGTGAAACAGCTGGGGCTGCTTGACTCGTATGTGGTGATGATCCTCCCCTATATAGCGGGCGGACAGATCCTCGGCATCTACCTCCTTCGCGGATTCTTCAGCCAGATTGACAACGACCTGTTCGAGGCCGCCCAGGTCGACGGCGCGGGACTGCTCCGCCAGCTCTGGCACGTCGGCCTTCCCCTCGCCAAACCCGTGCTGGGCGTCGTCGCCATCGTCAGCGCCCTCGGCGTCTGGAACCAGTTCCTCTGGCCGCTCGTCACGACTTCCAGCGAAGAGGTCATGGTGCTCACCGTCGGCATGCTGCGCTACAACTCGCGCGTCGCTGGCCAGTACGGACGCATGTTCGCCGGGTACACTGTCTCAGCCATCCCCCTCGGCATCCTCTTCCTCTTCGCCACCCGCGTATTCATGAAAGGCATCACGGCAGGGGCGTTGAAGGCGTGACTCTGCCGTCCCTGCAGGACTCGATCGTGCGCAGTCGGAAACCCAGGTCTGCGTCACGCGTGCCCGCGTGACTTGACTTGGGCTATTGCCTTTCGTCCCTGACGGGACACTGAGGGGCGGCGTAAACGCAGCAAAAGACAAAATGGAAACCTTGCGGTCCGCTCCGGCACTCAAGAGGATATCGGGAGCACTGGCGTGTCCGTCCGCGGGGCGGACAAGAAAACCCGTCCTCCCCTGCGAACGAAAAGACGCAGCGGAACACTCGACTGGCAGGGCGCCGGTGAGTAACTCCCGAGCTACAACGACGCGGCGCATGCCAGCCCAGCGCCGCGGAACCCCAACGAAGCAAAGTATCACGCAACTCATTTATTGAAGCAGGTCCATGTTTCGGGCCTTCAGCCCTTTGGGCTGTTTTGGATTCGGTTTCCTGGCCCTTCTGGCCAGGCTGGTATGTTTCGCGCCGTTGGCGCTGAAGAAGCCAGCGCCTGGTGACCGACGGGTTGCGCCGCGCTTACGGGCTCAGACCGTCCGGGTTCCGGCCACGGAGGGTGGGTTTTCCAACCCGCCCGTAAACAATCGCGCGGACCGAATGGGTGGCGCTCCCTCACTTGCTTGTACTTTGCGGACAGGAGCCTGTCTCATTTGAACGCAGCAAGATGCCACACCCACATTCTGGAACCAATCAAGAGCACAACGCCCGCCCGCGCTCATCTTATGCCGCTTGGCCGCCCAGCGCACCAGGGCGCCGCGGACTCATTCCTCAGAGAAGTAGCCGGTATCAAGCCGCTTGACCTGATAGGAAGTCATTGGTGTCACGCCGATATCGTAATCAATCATGTATTGAGCCAGCTGTTCGCCATCAATGAGGATAATCTTCGAATCGATGCGCGAGGCGTACTCGTAAGCCTCCCGGGTGAAATCTGAAGTAGTAATGAAGACGCCCTTCCGGGCGCGTTGGCCCTGCAAAGCCCCGGCGAATTTCTGAATATCGGGCTGGCCAACAGTATTGCCCCAGCGCTTCGCCTGAACGTATATTACGTCTAGTGCGAGCCTGTCTTCATTGATGATTCCGTCGATCCCCTCATCTCCGCTCTTGCCGATGGCCTTGCCGGCATCTTTCAGACTGCCGCCGTAGCCCATACCGACCAAGAGAGCGACCACTGTCCTTTCGAACAATGCGGGCGGGCTGGTCTTCAGTTGCTGGAGAAGTTCGCTTGCCAGTTCTTGCCGCAAGCTCTGATATGCGCTTTCGAGGGCTTCCTCTGGGGTCGTATCCGTATCCTTTTCCTCTATCGCGCCCTCATCCTTCTCATGACGGATCGCCCGAAATTCCTGGAACTCCTCGAATTGGTCGAGGAACTTTACGTTGACCGTCTCCGGCTTCTGATTCAGAACCTCAAGTCCACGTTCGGTGATCCGGAAAACCGAACGCCTGGGGGATTCCAATAGCCCCGCCTTCTTCATGTAGGTTCCCGCCCAGCCGACCCTGTTGTCGAATACCGGTTGACGTCCACTTGGAAGCAGTTCCCGCCTCTCATCCTCCGTGATACCAAAATGATCAGCCAGAACCTCGACGGCTTGGCGACGCGTATGCTCCTTCTTGTCGCTCGCATATTCAAGAAGGGGAAGCATTATTGATTGATAATCAGGTATTGCCATCAGTACCCCCTTTGCACCTCGCTTTGGTTGTGCACCACCACAAATCAGGTTCTTGTCCCTCAGTTTCTAAAGCAAAAGCACGAAGCGAAAACAGGCCCCGAAAACCCCATAACCAGTATAGCACTAATTCTGCTTCATATCCGCGTCGTCAGCTTCTCTGCTCTTGCGCCGGCTGAGGCCAACGGATTATTGCATCCCTTAGAATCCCCTGAAGCTGGCCCGTTCAGCTCGGGCAGAGCCGTCATGGTGATACCTGTTCACTGGGCGCCATCTGCACCGCATGAGCCGCATATTTGAAGATCCTTGCCTTTTTGTAGAAGATAACGGGTTTGATGGGCCTATTGCAGGCATTCACGAGGAGCATTGTCACATGGCGTTAATCATCAATGGCGAACGGGTGGAAGACGAGTTCATAGCGCAGGTCCGAAATCAACTGGCTTACCAGCACGGCTCGGGCAACGGCGTGCCAGAGTGGGAGGCCTTGGGCAAGGACCTGGATACCTTCTCGAAGGACATGGTGATTGCCCAGGCGCTCATTCGGCAGGAAGCCGCCAAGAACGGCCCCGCCGTATCCCCAAAAGAGCTGGACCAGGAACTCAAGCGTATCCGGGGGGAGCACGAGTCCAAGGAAGCGTATCAGGAACGCCTTCGCGAGGCCGGCATTACCGAGAAGCAGGTGCGGGCGGACATCGAACAGCGCATGAAGGTCGACAGACTCCTCGACGTGGCCTGCAAGGATATTCCGCAGCCCACGGAAGCGGAGATTCGAGCGCATTACGAGGAAAACAAGGCGCTGTTCCGGGATCCTGAGCGTGTTCGCGCGTCCCATATCGTGAAACACATTCAGGGAGGCACGATACTCGATATTCAGGCGGCGTATTCGCAGATGCAGGACATCCACAAGGGATTGAAGGCGGGATTGAGTTTCGAGGGTGCGGCCCGGCGCTTCTCGGACTGCCCGGAGAACGACGGCGACCTCGGCTACTTTGCCCGGGGCGCGATGGTGCCTGAGTTCGACGAGGTGGTGTTCAACCTGGAAACCGGCGAGATCAGCGAGGTCTTTCAGACCCCGTTCGGCTACCACATTGCGAAGGTCTACGACAAAGTCCCGGCCAAGGAACGTCCTTACGAGGCAGTCGTGGCGCACGTCCGGCAGACGCTGGTGGATGCGCGGGAAAACGCGGCCATCGACGCCTATACCGCCCAACTCCGCGAAAAGGCCGAGATTCGGGAGGAATAGTCCTGCGGCGCGGGGCTGTGGAAGCCGCTTGTCTGGTCGCGGCGCGTTCGGGTCAGAGTCTTTGACGAATTTGCCAGCACGCGTTGATAATGGAAGCTCTCGAAGGGGAGACGTGACATGAACCGGCGCGAGTTTCTTCTGCGTTCGCTAGGTGCAGGATCGGCTGCGGTGGGATGTGCGGCGTATTCTCGCCGGACGAAAGCAGCGTCCGAGACGCCCAATATCGTCCTCATCCTGGCCGACGATCTCGGATACGAGTGCCTGGGCTGCTACGGTAGCGCGTCGTACCAGACGCCGGTCCTGGATTCGCTGGCGAGGACGGGCATCCGATTCGAGCGCTGCCATGCGCAGCCGTTGTGCACCCCGTCGCGCGTGAAGCTCATGACCGGCAAGCACAACTTCCGCAATTACAGGGCTTTCGGCGTTCTGGACCCCGGCGAGTACACCTTTGCACATCTGCTCAAGCAGCGGGGGTACGCCACCTGTGTTGCCGGCAAATGGCAGTTGTACGGCCGCCAACAAGGGTGGGAGGGCAAGGGTTCGATGCCCGAACAGGCCGGTTTCGACGAGTATTGCCTGTGGCAGGTGAAAGAGTTGGGCGAACGCTACGCGAATCCTACTGTCCTGCGCAACGGGATGCTCGAAACCCTTGAGGGCGCCTACGGGCCAGACGTGTATAGTGATGCGATCATCGACTTCATCAAGCGGCATCGCGGGAAACCGTTCTTCGCGTACTATCCCATGTGCCTCGTGCATAACCCGTTTGAGCCTACCCCCGACAGCCCCGAGTGGGACACGGCACGCGGACAGCAGGACGACAAGTACTTTGACGACATGGTGGCCTACATGGACAAGACCGTGGGGCGCATCGTGGATGCGTTGGCCGAGCTCGGCCTGCGCGAGAACACCTTGCTGCTTTTCACGGGCGACAACGGAACCAACCAGCGCATCTCTTCGAAGATGCGCGACGGCAGCCTTATTTCAGGCGCCAAGGGCCTCACTCTGGATACGGGCACGCACGTACCGCTTATCGCCAACTGGCCGGGCGTTATTCCCGAAGGACGGGTCTGCGGCGACCTCATCGATTTCGCCGACTTTCTGCCGACCTTTGCGGAAGTGGCCGGCGGAGCGCTGCCTCGAGAGCAGGTGGTTGATGGACGGAGTTTCCTGCCGCAATTGCTCGGCCAGAAGGGCAATCCGCACGAAGCGCTACTTTGCTATTACGACCCCCGATGGGGCAATCGGGAGCGCGCGTGCTTCGCCCGCGACAAGGAATGGAAGCTTTATGACAACGGCCGCCTCTTCAATGTGAAAGACGACCCGCTCGAACAACATCCGATATCGGGCGAAATCCAGGGAGCGGCGGCGGCCCGCGCCAAACTCGAAAAGGTGCTCGAGATTGTCCCGTGACCGCTTCTCACAAAGCCCGCCAGTTTTGCGCATTGCACAACTTGCAGCCGGTCTGCATACTCCTTTATGATGCCTTGAGTCCGGCGGCCGGAGATGGACGGCCGCCCTCGTTGAGGTCTTATATCTAAATGACGTCCGTACCGCACGATGAGGCATTCTGGCTTTCCGCGGCGGCGCCTGAAGAACTCCGCCGCATCGTGGATGCCTTGTACCGCGCGCATCGGCTGCTATCGGCGATCACGGACCTCGACGTCCTGCTGGAACGCATCCTCGAAGAGACTAAGCAGGTAGCTTGCGCCGAAGCCTGTTCACTTCTCTTGTACGATACCCACAGCCAAGAATTGTATTTCCGAATTGCGCTGGGGGAGGGCGGCGACCTTCAGACCCTGAAACGCGAAATCCGTCTCAAACTTGGTCAGGGCATCGCCGGGACCGCGGCGGCCAGGCGCGAATCCGTGAACGTCATCGACGTGAAAACCGATGGGCGTTTCTACGCCCTTGCGGACCAGCGCTCCAACTTCCAGACCCGTAATCTTCTGGCCATCCCCTTGATTGATCGCGATGAACTTGTCGGAGTGGTTGAGGCTGTAAACAAGATTGGAGGCCCGCATTTCACGGATATCGACCTCCGCGTGATGCAGATGTTTTCGGTCCTCACGGCCACCGCGCTGGCAAATGCCCGCCTGATCGAGGAAAACCTCCGGGCTGAGCGACTCGCCGCCCTGGGCCAGGCCGTCGCCGGCATGTCACACCATACCAAGAATATCCTCGCGGGTATGACAAGCAGCGTTGACCTCATTGACCAGGGGCTGCAGCTGGGCAACCAGGAGTTCTTGAACCAGAGCTGGCCCGTTTTCAAGCGGTGCACCGAGCGCATCTCAAATTTCGTCGAAGACATGCTGGCATACTCGAAACCGCGAGTGCCCATGCGCAGGCCGTGCGATGTGAAGGCGATCATTCAAGACGCATCGGAAACGTTTCAAGGATTGCTCGTTGTCAAGAAAGTGCAGCTCGATGTAGACACCAGCCGTCTGAAACACCGCGCCAATGTGGACGAAAGGGCCATCTACCGCTGTATCCTGAACCTCTTGACCAACGCGGCCGACGCAGTTCCGCGCGAAGGCGGGCGCATCTGCATATCGGCGGGCACCTGTCCCGGCGATGCGTTGTGCCTGGAAGTCAGCGACAACGGCCCGGGCATCGCGGAGAATATCCGCAATACTGTGTTTGACCCCTTCTTCTCGACAAAAGGGTCCGAGGGGACCGGGCTCGGGCTTGCCGTTACCAGAAAGATCATCGAGGAACACGGGGGAACTGTCGAAATCGATACCGCGCCCGAAGGGGGCGCCCTTTTCAGGATACGCATTCCCTCATAACAAACAATACCATGAGGTCTGACAGTGGCGAAGAAGAAGGCAGATAGTATCGAATACATTGGATGGACGTTCTGGTTCGTGGTCTTTGTGCTAATTGCGATCCCGGCCATTTACGTGAGTTTTCAACTTGTCACGGAGAGGACCACGTTTCTGGTGCCCATCTCGATGGGCGGTATTTCGGCCGCTGTCGGCGCTGGACTGCTTTCCTGGGCCGTAAACGTCGTTGTGCAATACCGGGTGAAGAAACGGCAACTGGCCGCACGCAAGAAGGCCAAGAAACGGTGATCGGGACGCTGTACCCAGCTTACACTATGAGTTATGGCTGAACTTCAGAAAATCGAGACCTACCTGATCGAGCATCCGGAAGATCACGCTCAACGGTGGAACCTCACCAAGAAGCTTTACATGGCGTGTGAATATCGCGATGCCTTGTCGCATCTGCTGATCCTCAAGCGCCACATCGATTGGAAACTGAATCACAGCCGGTACCTTGCTGCAACATACTACCGTTTAGGACGGTACGACGAGTCGATCCAGGAACTGCTGTCGGCCATTTCCGCATGGCCCAACGAAATCCCAATTCGCGAACAGCTCGCTCGCGTCTACGAAGTCTCGCAACAGACCGAGGACGCCATTCGGGTCTGGCAGGATATTCTCCAGCTCGATACGCACCATCCGATCGCAGCCCAGACTATCCAACGGCTGCGTACAAGCCCCGGAGAGCCTTCCTCGGAGAATGAACTCCGCCTGAACGAAAGCGACAGCGGCATCGATCTCGCTCCCGGCATGATGTGTCCGAAGTGCGGCGCCCGCAACAGCCTGGAATTTGACCGCTGCTGGCAATGCCACGCGTTACTCACGGGTCTCGGCACGCCGGTTCCGGAGATCAAGAAACCGCCGTCACCCCACTCTTCCGCGAGGATATGGACCCTGCTCATCGGGCTCGCCACCGTTGCGCTTCTCTCGGCAGGGGTCTATATAACCCTCAAATACGCCGTTAGCCGTCCGAAAGCCGAGGCTGGGCTCATAGTTGCGTCGAGTGTGGACATGCTGCTGGATTATGAATGGTTCGTGCCGCGGGTGGCGGTGGGGTGTGCTCTGCTGCTCGCTTGGCCCGCAATCCTATGGCTGGCGGCGATCACGTGCTGCGATCAACCCGTCCCCTTTCTGCGTATCCTCGGCGTGAGCCTGCCGGCCTGCGCCGTAACGTACGTGCTTCTCTGGCTACCGTTCCACATAGTTCCTCTCGCGTTTGCAGCACCCCTGATTCTTACATTGATCATGATCCCCATCATGTTTCCGGTCCGGTTCTCCCGGGCTCTTGTTGTTTGGTCGGTTCAGGGCGTGCTCGTGCTCGTCTCAGCGTCCGGCGTGATCATAGCGGTCATCGATGTTGCCACCTTGAACCATTTCGATGCATTGCGAAAACTGGACGAGACCCACGCCGCCGAAGTGCCGGATGGCGAGTATGTCTTTACGGTATCCAAGTTTCCGGCTGCGCACACCATCGCATGGAAGAAGACCGGCTCCGAATGGGTCGACAGCATGGGGCAAATGGCGCTTTTCACCGTCACGCGCGAGGGTTCTGACGCTCCAGTGACGGCCGAGTTCTTGCAGGCCGGGCACCCGATGGTATCCCGCCCAAACGCAACGCCGCCGTTTCGGTTCAATGTCAAAATCGCCCCTGTCCGGAACTACGAGCTGCGTCTTCAGAGCGAAGACAACACACCCGTTCGGGTGAGCATTTCGGGACTGCTGCTGCCGGAAGCGATACAGCGGTAACGCGCATGGGTAATGTCTTCAGAGAAGCCGCCGCCATGCGCTCCATGGACCTGTCGGATGATGCCGGTCTTCTTGCTGCGGCAAAATACGCGCTCGCGCATGATGACGATCCTGCGCATGCGTTCCAGGTATGCCGCCTGGCGGTGCGGTTGTTCGAACAAACCACGGCCGCGCACGGCTTATCGAGCCATGACAAGCGAATCCTCGCTGCGGCGGCCCTTTTGCATGACCTCGGCTGGACGACCCGCCCGGAGGCGCATCAAAAGGGCTCGCGCGACATCATCCTTCAAGCGTCTCTCCCTGGTTTTGACGAAGAAACAATTAAGATGATCGCCTTGGTTGCCCGCTACCACGGAAAGACATATCCCGCGAATACGCATAAGATTTATCGGGATTTGAGCGAGACCGCTCAGGCTGAGGTCAAGAAGCTGGCCGCAATTCTGCGAATTGCCGACGGGCTTGACCGCACCCATGCGGGGACCGTCAAATCCCTTGAG
>Ga0209606_1003237_pt1 | contig 16627 bp, 12 predicted proteins | sample AD_UKC057_MetaG_FD_184412 | JGI IMG/M metagenome (GOLD analysis project Ga0209606, IMG submission 184412) | Active sludge microbial communities of municipal wastewater-treating anaerobic digesters from USA - AD_UKC057_MetaG (SPAdes) (version 2) | ecosystem: Engineered > Bioreactor > Anaerobic >...
AAAGCCAGTCTTAATACTTTTGACGTCACCATGATCGTGGTCAGCCTGGTCATCGGCATTGGCATTTTCCGGACACCGGCGATGGTAGCGGCAGTGACCAGAACACCGGTTTTGTTTTTCGCCGCCTGGGCAGCCGGGGGACTGATCACGCTTCTGGGTGCCCTCACCTTCGCTGAAATAGGCTCTCGGTTCCCTCATCCTGGCTCTTATTATCAAGTAGTGGCCAGTAGCTATGGCTCACTTTTGGCCTTTTTACTTAACTGGGCTAACATCTTTATCATTAATACCGCCAGTGGAGCCGGTGTAGCCCTGATAGGAGCTGAATATCTTGCACACCTCCTGCTTCCTGACAGATTACGGACAGCTCAAAATATTGTTTTTATAGCTGCTGGCATGATAATCTTGCTGGTGGTGTTAAATTACCTGGGCATAAAAGCAGGAGCCTGGGCCCAGAATGTTTTGAGCCTTTCCAAGGTTATTCTGATATTTATCCTGGCTGTCGCCGGACTCTTCAGCCAGCACAGCACTCCTGACATCAGATCAGCCGCTCTGTCTCCGCCAGCCAACTGGTGGTCGGCACTGGGGCTAGGGTTTATCTCTGTCTTTTTTAGCTACGGAGGCTATCAACAAACCATTAACCTGGGAGCCGACTTAAAAAATTCGTCGAAAAATTTACCTCGAGCAGTACTGGCCGGCATGCTCATTGTTATCAGCTGTTATCTGTTTATTAACATCGCTTACTGGAGAACTCTGGGAATTCCGCGGCTGGCCTCAGCCAAACTGGTCGCAGCTGAAACAGCAGGTGTAGTCTTCGGACAGATAGGAGCAAATATTGTCTCTCTGGCTATTTTCCTTTCAGCCCTTGGATTTCTGAATGCCATTATGATCCAGCTTCCCCGCACTTATCTGGCTATGGCTGAAGACCGGACTCTCCCCGCCATCTTCAAAAAGATTAATCCCCGGACTCAGGTTCAAGAGTTTGGCTTGCTTTTTCTGGGTGTTTTTATCCTTCTCAGCCTGATTTTTCTCCGTACTTTCGAAAACATCGTTAACTATGTTATGTTTTTGGACAGCCTGGGCATTGCCGTCGTAGCTTCTACCATCTTTGTCCTGAGAGGCAAAGCAAAAAGAAACAATCAGGATTATGCCGGTTTTAAACTACCCCTTTATCCGCTGCTTCCTGCTGTTTTTATCTTTTTTCTTTTAACAATCACCATCAGCGTCCTGGTCAGCCAGCCGCGATCAGCCTTACTCGGTACAGCTTTTCTCTTGCTTGGCTTCCCTCTCTACCGGGCCATGCGGCAGCTTTCTTTTCGTAATAGGGACGTGAATAGGTAATTTTCCTATAAGGAAAAGAGATTATAAATCATAAAGCCAGACTCAGACTCAGCCCGAAATAGGGATCAAAATATTTCTGACCTTTAAATTCTTTGGTTCTGATGGCAGCATAAAAACTTAAGGCTGCCTGCTGACTTTCGTAAGTCAGCCCGGAAGTCAATTGACCGTAGAAATGGCGGAGCGACTGACCGTGGCTGGAGACAAAAGTATTTCCCTCAATCAAGAGATTTCTGGCCAGAGCCCGGCCGGTTACCTGGCAAAAGGCATAAATAGAGGTTCTTTTTACTCCGGTTAAGGGTATCGAATTGAAAAGTGGCGCGGGAAGCAAGACCTCCTGCCCCGGTTGAACATTAAGGCCGAATCGAAAATCCAGCATGGCTTCAAGACCCGTCATCAGGTTACCCAGCTGCCCGCCCAGGCCGGCTTTAAGGGCGGGGTACCAGCCCTTCTCTTGTTCCTCAGAACCCAGAACTGTCCAGAATCGGCTCACCCAGATATCAACTACCGGCTCGTTTTTAAGCTGGTTGGGCCAGCCTCGAGGTTCAGTCCAGCCATAGGTCCGGTGCAGCCATTTCTGAGTGGCTTCAGCCAGAGAAAGTGGCCCAACCACTCCCAGACCACCTCCCCAGCTGGTTTGTGTTCGTCCAGAATTCCGGACAAAGGTCAGGCTGGCCAGAAGCAGTCCGGCATAAGGACGATCGTCACTGATTATATCTTCTCTGGTCAGATCAGCCGGCGTAAACATTCCCTGAGCAATTGACATAGCTGCCCATCGCTGGCCGGACGCTTCTTGACCCCTGCCATTATCCGGGCTCTCTATTCTTGACTCACTTCCCAGAAGTCTCGTATTAAGGCGATATAAAAACCTCAGCCAGGATGATTTAGACTTCTCTTCAAGTGGAGGAGAAACCCAGCCAAGGAACAAGCCATTGGTATAGCCATCATCTTGGTCGAGCCAGACGTCATTTTCCAGCTTGAAGATTAAATTGCCCTTTCCGGTCGGTCCAGCTGGAAACTCTGGCGGTTGCCCGGCAAGAAGTGGCCACCTTAGATTCAGCCCGAGAACTAAAACCAAGAGCCCCAACTTAAAGCGAGAGCCGCCATTTATCATCTGCCAACCAGAAACTGTCTGAAATTTTAACCAGCTTTAATTGGCTGCAACTTTTTCCAATTTTTTCATGATGCTAAACATAAAGGCTGCTGATAGCAGACAGGCCACGACCAGAATTGACCATAGAGCCCACAGAGGAAGTTTCATCCACAGCCAGCCAACTACCCCGACCAGATAATTGCCGATAGCTGTCGCCGCGAACCAGCCGCCTTGCATTAAACCCTTGTATTTCGGTGGAGCAACTTTGGAGACAAAAGAAATACCCATTGGACTAAGGAAAAGCTCGGCTATCGTCAACATAAAATAAGTACTGATCAGCCAGTAAACTGAAACCTGATGTTCCGGCGGTGCAACCTGACCGCCAAGCTGAGCCGGGCTGGGCAATCCGATTGAACCAATGACCAGAATAGAAAAGGCAGCCGCAGTCAGTATCATGCCGTAGCCAATCTTTCTGGGTGCCGATGGCTCCTTTCCCTTCTTATTTAGATAGGCAAAGTAGGCAATAATCAGTGGTGTTAGCGAAACAATAAAGAACGGATTAAAATGCTGAAAGCGCTGCGGCTGAAAAGGGTTAATTTCAGGATAAGTCTGATAACGCCAATAGGTCAGCACAGCGAAAACAACAAAAGTTAACCCACCGGCCAGCCTGGTTCGGCTGGATGCTCCCTTCCGGAGAAGATAATATAGTCCGACCAGACTCAGATATAAAGGAATTAAGGCTGCCAGGTCAAACCAGATATTGGTCAGTTTATCAACATGGGAAACAGTATAATCCCGGGCAAAAAAGGTCATACTAACAGCCGATTGTTGAAAAGCCATCCAGAAAAAAATAACCACGAAAAAGACCAGACCCAGAGCAACCAGTCTCTCTTTAGTTTGCTCGGGAGTCAATTCAACCACCTGCGACTTTAGCTCGGCTGAAGCCGCTTTTTGCTTTTCAGTCACATCAGCCTGACGATAGTATTTCCTGAAGCCCCAGAAGATCAACATGGAAACTATCAAGCTCAAACAGGCCACACCAAAACCAAAGTGATAGGATTTACTCAGTGTTCCCAGATAACTTTCTGCGAATTGTCTGAGTGAATCAATGGTAATAGCCGGGTTTTGAGCTCTGGCTACATCCAGAAACTGATTGACATCAGCCAGCTTACCCTTCAGAAAATCGTTAGCCAGCTGGGGTATGCGGGCATCATAGACAAAATTACCCTTGGCCAGAATCCAGCTGCAAACCTTTTCTGAGGCTGAAGGAGCAAACATCGCCCCGATATTAATTCCCATATAAAAGAGATTAAAAGCCCGGTCGCGCAGAGCGCTGTATTTAGGATCATCATAGAGATTGCCAACCAGAGCTTGAAGATTACCTTTAAACAGTCCTGTCCCCAGAGCAATCACTGCCAGGGCTGTCAGCACCAGGCCAAAGCCAGTCTCAAAGCGAGTGGGAATGGCCAGCAGCAGATAACCCAAAAACATGACAATGAGACCAAGACTGATGGTTTTGCCATAGCCGAAGACCCGGTCAGCCAGATAACCGCCAAGAAGGGGGAAAAAATAGACACAGAACATAAAAATCCCATAAATAGTACCAGCGGTGGCTGAACTGAGGCCATATTTTGCTTGCATGAAGAGGACGAAAATACTGACCATAGTATAAAACCCAAAACGCTCGCCCATGTTGGCAAAGAAAGCAACAATCAATCCTTTGGGATGGCCTTTGAACATGTTTTTCTCTCCTTTAGTTAAAGTTTGTGCTTGGGTTTACTTCAATTGCCTTGTTCTCAGAATTTCAAAAAAAAGCTCATTTACTCTTTTTTCCATGGCCCGCCGGAATTTATCCACGGTTTCACTACCTTTATCTGTGAGGTAGTGACTGATAAACATCGGCTGACCAACATTTACCCATATTTTACCTGGCACGCCCAGCGGGATATGAGTTCCAAAGATGGCCATAGGCGTAACAGGGACATCCAGCCCTGATTCCTGATAAAGGTTATAGGCCATAACGGCTGCTCCATGACGGAATCGCGGGATGTAGGGATTACGATCGCTGTCATTAAAATGTCCCCGACCCTGCAGAGCAATAATGGCCCGGCCCTGCTTCAGATAATTCTGACATTTCTTGACTGCTTCTGCCCGGCCAGTATAAAGATCAACCGGGACAGTTCCAATTTTTGCTATATTGGTTGAAACATAACGGACAATACTCGAAAAAAATGGAGCCAGCAGAAAATGCAAGAATAAGCCAGCATCTTTCAGGTTGCGGTAAAGGTGCTTTTTAACCAGAAAGCTAAACTCTTGACGGTCAAAAATCATTTTATTGGCCGTAAAGAAAATTGGTCTGGGAACAGTCTTGAAAAGGACAGCCACATCTTTATAACTGCCGACGTGGTTGCCAACAATTATGTTGGGACCCGTGGGGACAAAATTTTCTGCGCCTTTAACTATTAGCTTCTTAGGGGCCAGAGCCAGACTGCTTAGCCTTTGGATAATACCTTGAAAACTCTGGAATTCCTCTTCAAAGCTTTTTGGCATAAGAAAATAATTTTAGCTTAGAAATGGCTTAAATTCAAAAAAAACTTCACTCATTTCTGGCCTCTAGCTGAAACAAGCAGGTCAACCATTTAGTTTGCCAATTGATAAAGAAACTAAAAAAAAGCAAAAAATTAGTGAAAAGAATTTATTTTGAGGCCAAAAGCTCCTGACAGCAGGTTATTTTAGCCTCAAGTTCCCTCTTCCGTTCGGCCAGTCGTTCAACCTTCTTCGTCCAGCCCCTGACCAGAGCCTCTTCCATTTGCTGATCAATTTGCCTCGATTCAAATTTGAACAGTTCAACTGCCTTTTCCAACTCTTCTGCTGCTTCTTTAGCCATTTTTAATTCGAGATAAGTCTGTCCCAGGTAATAATGACCGTCAGCCAGTGTTTTATCGACCTGGAGTGACTCCAGAAAATAATCTCTGGCCTTTTTAAAATCTTCCTTTTTAAAATAAATAAGCCCTAAAAGGTAATGAGGGAGGTAATAGCCAGGACTGATGGTCAGAGCCTGACGGCAATCAGCTTCAGCTTCAGTCAGCTTCCCGAGCATTAAATAGGAAAGACCTCTTAGAGCATAGCCAAACATCTCGTAACTGCCGGCGAGTTTAATGAGCGTAGTGAGACTGTCCACCGCCTCCGGCCACAAGGCCAGTTCAATTAAAATTATAGCTTGATGATAGGTCCCCTCTTCATGGTCTGGCCGAAGCAAAGTAATCGTTCTGAAATCAGCCAGAGCTTCATCATAGTTGCCTTTTTCTCTGTTTATAAATCCGGAGAGAAGATGAGCTCGCGGCAGCTCATTATCAAGAGCCAGGGCTTGCCTTAAAAATTCTTCAGCCGATTCATATTTCCTGTCAAGAAAAGCCAGTTCACCGAGTTCAGTCAGGGCCCGCGGGTGATGAGGATTTTTTTCCAGGGTCAATTTAAACCATTTTTCCGCCTCCGGGATTTCACCGCGGAGTTTCTGGAAACGTCCCAGTAGAAAATAGGGCAGTGACCACTCCGGCTTTAAGCTCATAACTTTTTTCAGACTGGTATCATCAGCCGTCATCATCTCTACACAGGGTTTGAAAAGCAGCGCTTCGGGCTCTTCCGGATTATCTTTTAAAACTTCATCCAGGTTCTTTAAAGCCGGCTCCACAGTGCCGTATTTAAAAGAACTACTTTCAAAAAGATCCTTTAAATAAGGAATTAATCTTTCTGCTGGCTCTTCCCGCAGGTGATGATAGTAAAAGCGGAAGATTTCTCCATATTCAGAATCAGTGATGAAAGTTTTCGAGTTAAGGACCAGGGCAGAAGCTTTTAGGTAATCCTGATGGAATCCGAGATCTTCTGCTTTTGTGGCATAAAAGCTGCCTTTTACCCATTGCTCAAGATTGCCCAGGCCGAGTTCTTTCCTTTCCCTGGCCCACAGGCCGTAAGCAACTGCCAGCCGCCCGTAGGCCTGGTAAAAATCTGGCTGCTGGCGGAGAGTCTGCTCAAAATATTTTATAGCTTCTTTGTAACCTGGGATGGTAAATTTTTCGAGCTCCGCCTGCCCTCTCTGGTAGAGGTCTTCGGCTTTGATTTTTGCTTCTTTTTCAGGCAGGAGCGGTCCTTCTGCTACCACCACCTTGCCTGTCTGGCAATTGATGATCGTCACTGTCACCGGCACAAGAATCAGGACTAAAAGCTTAAGCTTTCCGGCCAGAACTTTTTTAACTTTAACGGAAGCGGCCATGATATCCATCATTTTCAAATCTTCAACCCCTTACCAGGTATTATAAGTATTAATAATATCTGTGTCGATCAGAAATATTTGGTCCCAATCACTTCTCAGATCCTGCCCGAAGTCAAACAACATTCCTCTTAATTATCTCTAACCAGTCTCTAATCACCGGCCCTGACCAAGCTGGTCTTTTTTACTGTGAGCCAGGTCTTTTCTCTCCACTCTATCAACCGATCAAATTCATCTGACGTCAAAAAATAGCCGGGCTCAGATTGTCTTTACTGCCTCCGCCTTGTTCTTCTCTTCCTCACGCAACTTGAAATCGACCGTCACAGTAAAAATAACACCTTTGGGCTGGCCATCGATGATCAGAGGTTCATAGACCCACTGTTTAACAGCGTCAATGGCCGCCTGATTAAGTGATGGTACAGACTTCAAAACCTTGATGTTGGCTACCCGACCGTAAATATCAGTTGTAACTTCCAGAACAACTGTACCTTCCACGCCGGCCTGTCTTGCTGCCTCGGGATAAACCGGATCAACTCTTTTTATCAGCTGTGGTGGCTTGATACCACCGAGAGCTTTGACCGTATCAAGCGGCAGGGCTCCCTCGCCGGTCACCCCTCTGAGTTCGCCTCCCAGCTCAGCTCGAACCGGTGCTTCTACTCTCCCACTGAAAATCGTTTCCCCTGACATCGGACGGACAGAAGTTATCTTCAGTGAGACAAAGTAGGGCTTACCGGAAGCATCCTCAAAGCCAAAGGCAGTAATGGAATTCTTCTCCAGAGTCAGTTCGGTATCCAAAAGGTTTGTTTTCTGGCTCTGATCCTGTTCCAGCACCTCCACCCGGCAGGTGGCTCTTTCCCCGGGTAAAGTCCTGAGCCAGGTAATCATGATGGCATATTCCTTGCTATCCAGGCGGAAGATGTGAAAGTCTTTTGTCCCGGTTTTAGCCCAGCTAAAATTGTCCTGAGTCAGAAGCCTCAACTCCTTGAGGTTAAAAACCCGGCGTATCTGGCTTTCTTCTTTATCAGCTTTATCCTCGCTTTTTATACTGGCCGACAGTGTGTAGCGCCAGAAAGAAGAGGTGACCGTTTTAACCGGTTCAACTTTTCCTTCCCGCAACCCCTCAAAGACTTTAATCTGCATTTCGACCGCAGGTGAGGGAGTGGCTGGTGGCGAGGCAGTCTTTTTAGTCTGAGCTAAAGCTTCACCCGTCAGCAATACACTGAGTAAAAGGCAGAAACCCCCTGATAAAATTGCTTTGATTTTTTGTTTCATTTTAATCTCCTTTATTCTCTTATTTGGTCTTTTCCCTTTATCTTAAAAATCAATCCGGTTTTCAGTTCTGGCTTTCGACCCAGATAATAGTCATCTGGGGGTCACTGGTTTTATAAATCACTAGGCTGTCTACCGGCCGCCCTTTGGCCCGGACATAATTTAAGGATAGCGCTGAATAATTACCGGCCTTCTCGGTGGCGGCTGGAGAAAAAGCCATTGACTCTGGCCCGGGCTGGCTGAAATACCAGCCAAAGCCAAAAAGCAGGACAAAGATGGCAATCGTCATGACGACGGCATAAATTCTGGTCAGGATAATAGAAATTCGGCCAGAAAGAACAGGCTGTGTTCTGTCCTCAGCCTCGGCAGCCTGTCTGCAGGCTCTGGTGATGAGTGCTGTGGGTAGCTTCATGTTACTCATGCCTTCCACTACTGTCTTTATATCCTCTCTACTGGCTAGTTCCTGCTGGCAGTGTGGACAGGTCTCAAGATGAATTTCAAGCAGCCAGCAGCGGAAGCCAGTCAGCGGGACCAGCTTCCAGAGCAGGTCAATCAAGAAGCAGTTAATTCTCCTATTTCTTTTATTCATTCCCCTTCTCCATCAATTTTTTTAATTTTTTCCTGGCCTGGAAAAGATGAACACGGACTGTCCCGGTAGCACAGCCGAGAATGCCAGCTATTTCTTCGGCCCGGTAACCTTCTTTCCCCCAGAGAAGAAGGCAGGCCCTCTCTTTTGGCTTCAGTTGATTAAAAACCGATTCCTGCCAGGACCGGTTGATATATTCTTCTGATAGTTCCTCTTTAGCCGGCCGGTAAGCTTCAGCTGCCCGCTTAAAAAACCGCCCGAACCGCTGGCGTTTTTTCAGCTGGTCCAGACATTTATGATAAAGTATGGTTAAAGCCCAGCTTTTTAGATTCTTATTGCGGTCAAAACTATCCCAGTGCCGTAAAAGCTGGACAATTGCTTCCTGACAGGCATCCTCAGCATCAGGCCAGTTTTTAAGCAGACCCAGAGCGAAAGACATAAGACTTCCTCCCTCTTTTTCCAGAAATTCCAGCAGGTCTTTTTTATCTTCCATTCAAGCCTTAATAACCTGAATAAATTGAACTTGCTCTTTTGTCCTTAACTCACCTCTCGTCGGCCTTTCATTCATACATATTACGATTGTGCCTAGGATAACGTTTATTTCCTTCTGGCTGTGACCTTATAATTCTAACTCAGCTTTATCTTTAAGACACGCAATAGAACAACCCCCGGCCAGCCAGGCTGGAACAGCAGTCACCTTTACTATAAAGCATCATCAGAAGTCCCGCAGATGGCCGATCAGACTGCTGCTGATAAACAGCTGGCATCGAGACAGCTCTTCAAATTATCTTGTCAGTCTGCCCAAACCGTGTTAAGTTAATTTAAATCTAAAGATAAAATGATGATAATATCTTTTTTATCACGTTTTTGTTTAAATCAGCCATTTTTAATTAAAGGTCAAAAGAGGTGACAAAGATGTTTCAACTTATCAGTCAGGCCAGGGTTTTTTCACCGGAGGACATTGGAATTAAAGATATCCTAATAGCTGACGAAAAAATTGCTGCTATCGAAGAACCTGGTAAGATTAAAATTGAAGGCCTGGAGCTCAAAAGAATCGATGGCTCGGGACTTATAGTTCTACCAGGATTTATTGATCCCCACGTTCATATTCTGGGCGGCGGAGGCGAGGGTGGCCCAGCGACCAGAGCCCCAGAAATCAGGGTCGAGGATTGTGCCCTGGCTGGAGTTACGACAGTAATAGGCTGTTTGGGAACAGATAGCATTACCAGACATTTATCTTCTCTTCTGGCCAAAGCCAGAGCCCTCGAGATAGAAGGCCTTAGCGCCTGGATTTATGCCGGGGCCTATAACCTGCCAACTCCAACCATAACAGGAAGCGTCCGTTCCGATCTTGTCTTGATCGATAAGGTCATCGGGGCTGGAGAAATTGCCCTGTCTGACCACCGTTCTTCCCAGCCTACCTATGAACAGTTCCTGGAACTGGTGGCCGAGTGTCGGGTAGGAGGGATGCTTGGAGGGAAAGCAGGTATAGCACACTTCCATCTGGGTGATGGGAAGCGCGGGCTGGAGTATCTATTTAGAATGGTTAAAGAGACTGAAATTCCAGCCACTCAGGTTATTCCTACTCATACCAGCCGCAATCAACGGCTCTTTGAGCAAGCCCTGGAGTGGCTAAAGATAGGTGGGTTTATTGATCTAACCACGGGCCCTGAGCCGGTAGATAAAGGAGAAATAAGCGTCCGCGATGGTTTGAAGCGGATAAAGGAGGCTCACCTTTCGCTAAATCAGGTGACGGTCAGTTCTGATTCGAATGGTAGTCTGCCAGTATTTAATGAGAAAGGCGAGTTGATGGGCCTGACTGTCGCCAATCAAAGAGATTTTCTCAAGACTTTTCAACACATCTGGAGGGAAAATATTTTAACCAGGCAGGAAACAATCCAGGTTTTTTCAACCAATGCCGCCAATTTTTATAAACTGCCCGGAAAAGGCAAGGTCCAGGCAGGTTTTGAAGCTGATCTTCTGGCCATCAATGAATCGGCGGAACTTCAATATGTGTTCAGCCGGGGGAAAGCATTACTAGAAAAAGGCCAGTTGAAAATCAAAGGCACTTTTTCTTTAACCTGATGCTTCTGGTGACACTGATCTACCAGGAATATACAGGCAAAAACAGGAGAATCGGAAGTCAAAAAAAACAATGATTGACCCTTAACTGCCGGGAGGAAAGCATGGAAGAGAAACATCCAGAAAATAAAAGCGGGCAAAATCTGCCTCCGGGAACAAAAAAACCGAGTTTCGGTTTGGCCCTTATCCCCATTATTGCCATGGCTATTCTCCTCGGGGTTGGCTATGGGATTTATCACCTTAAGGCTCAGGTATTGCTGGTAGCAGCCGCTTTCCTGACTGCCTGTCTGGGAGCACTGCTTAAGTTTTCCTGGAAAGAGATGGAGTCAGGTATTGTCGAGAGTATTAGAAAAGCCCTGCCGGCTATTCTGATTATGCTCACGGTAGGTGTTCTGGTAGCTACCTGGATGGCCAGCGGCACCATACCGATGATTATTTATTACGGGCTAAAGCTCATTTCACCTAAATATTTCCTCGTTACGGCCTGCTTTGTTTGCTCAATAACCGCCATAGCCTGTGGGACTTCCTGGGGGACGATCGGTTCGCTGGGCGTGGCCTTTATCGGTATTGCTTCCGGTCTGGGAATTCCTCTTGGGCCGGCAGCTGGAGCGGTCGTCGCCGGCGCTTATTTTGGTGATAAGCTGTCACCTCTATCTGATATACCCAACCTGGCTTCAGTCACCGCTGGTTCCAACCTTTTCGATCATATCAAGCATACTCTCTGGTCAGGCGTTCCAGCCTGGCTTATCGGTCTGGTCATATATTTTTTTATGGGACTCAAATATGGCGGCCGGGAATTTAACCGGGAAAACGTTCAGCTGATTGCTTCCACCCTGGAAAATAATTTTCATTTTAACCTTTTACTGCTGTTACCCATCATCATCGTTTTTTACTACGCCTTCACCCAAAAGCCAACCATCCCGGGGATGATGGTTTCCTCGCTGGTAGCTACAATACTGGCTGTTATCTTCCAGAAGACCTCACTGGTGAGTGTGGCTCAGGCTATGAATTCAGGCTATGCTGCTCAAACTGGCGTAAAGATGGTTGACGGGTTGCTGTCGCGGGGCGGCCTGATGAGCATGATGGAAACTCAGCTGGTGGCTTTTGCCGCCTTTAGTTTCGGCGGCATCATGCAGAAAACTGGCATGCTGGCTGCAATTCTCGAGAAAATAATGAAGTTCGCCAGAGAAGTCTGGAGCTTGGTTCTGACTACCATTGGAACAGCTATTCTATCAGCTCTTATTACAGGTAGCTCTTATCTCGCCATGATTATTCCAGCTGAGCTTCTGGGCGATGCCTATAAGAAAAAAGGACTGGCCGCTAAAAACCTGTCCAGAATAATCGATGAAGCAGGAGGGATTATTGTGCCTTTAATTCCCTGGAGCATGGCCGGAGTTTACGTTACTGGAACCCTGGGCGTTCCTGTTCTTTCCTATTTGCCCTGGGCTTTTTCCAATTACCTGGCGGTCGTCATCCTGGCTATCTTTGGCCTGACCGGCGTGACCATGGCTAAAAGAAAACGAGAAGATGAAACTGAAGCTGGAAGTTAAGTTTTCGCTCGGTAGCTCTCAGATAATGAGAGCTTGATCGTCTTCTTATAATCTTTAGAAAGCAGGTGGCTAGCTTTTTTCTTCATCTCCCTTGTCTTCCTTACTTTCTTCTTCCAGATCGTCCAGGTGGCTTAAGGCCTTTTTAAATTCCTGCTCAGCCTGCTGAAGTTTTTTCTTGCGAAGTTCGACTGTTGATTCAAATTTCTTTCCCAGCTCTTCGGTTTTTTTCTTTTCTTTAAGCAGCAGGTCGTCAAAAGAAGCTTTCTTCTTTTCGCCTTTTTCCGATTGGATAACTGCCATTAAATCAGAATCAACCCAGAGTTTTGCTCCACAATGAGGGCAGGTTACCTGGAAGACTTTTTCCTTTTTATCACTCTTTGTTTTTTCTTCCATGATTAAGATTTTTAACAAAAAAGGCTGGCCGATTCAACTCAATCTTTCTGCTGGTCAAGCCCATGTTTTTTTATCAGACGGAAAAGTCCCTGTCTGGTCAGACCGATGGCAGCGGCAGTTCTGGCCCGGTGATAATTAAAGTGGCGCAGAGCTTCACCCAGGAATTTCTTTTCAAATTCAGCTTTAGCCTGGGAGTAATCCCAGCGATCAGTCTGAACTTTGTCCCTGGCATTTTTAATGGGCGTCGACAGCCAGTCAGCCTGGATGATTTTTTCACTGCCAGAAAGAATCAGATTGCGCTGAATTTCATTTTGAAGCTCCCGGACATTGCCCGGCCAATCATATTTAAGCAAAAGCTCAAGCGCCTCGGGCGTATAAAAAGCACGCGGTCTGTTCATTTCCCTGGCATAAAAGTCGAGAAAATGATTGACCAGAACAAGAATATCTTCCGGCCGGCGCCGCAGAGGTGGAACATCAATGACCATGATCTTCAAGCGGTAGTAGAGATCCTGCCGGAAGCGGCCGGCGTTGACTTCTGCCTCCAGCTGGCGATTGGTAGCGCTGATAAAACGTACATCTATCCGCCGGGAACGATTCTCGCCCAGACGCCTCAGCTCTTTTTCCTGAAGAACCCTTAAAAGCTTAGCCTGAAGCGGCAAACTCAGGTCACCAACCTCATCGAGAAAAAAAGTTCCTCCGTTCGCTTCCTCAATCAGGCCTGGTTTATCACGAACAGCGCCGGTAAAGGAGCCGCGAGCGTAACCAAAAAGTTCTGATTCCAGAAGGCTATCAGGGATGGCGCTGCAGTTAATGGCCACAAACTGGCCACGCTGGCGGTGACCTGTCTGGTGGATTAATCTGGCCACGAGTTCTTTGCCGGTTCCACTTTCCCCGCTGATAAGAACCGGTGAGTCGACATCTTTGACCTTATTGATGAGTTCCCGAATAAGCCTCGTAGCCTGGCTGATACCGAGAAATTCGAGCTGGCCGTCATCACTTTCAACCGCCAGCTGGTGAGGTAGATCCGCTTCCTGGCTGAGAAGTTTGACTGCTGGCAGGGCAGATGAGAGAATTTCCATCTCTCCTTGAGCAGAGGAATCCTCTTTATTAGATTTTTCAAAATAGGCATAACCATACACTTTTCCCTGGAAAAAATAGGGGTGGCAGGCAGCAAGAACGTCCTGGCCATGATCGAGGTGGCTCACAACCGGCTGGCCAGATTTTAAAGCCCGGTTAATGAGATCCGACCTGTCTTTTTCGGGGACTACTGGCTCCCTGCCCTTTGACTGACTGAAGAAGGGTCGTTGCCGGTAATCAAAGGCCACCAGTTCAAAACAATCAGCCTGAATGGCCTCAATAATGACCTCGAAGATTTTTGACATGATTTCGGGCGGTGACATTTTTTTATCCCTTCGCCGCTTAATAAAAATTTTGAAAACTAAACAGCCAGAAAGTGTCAGCTTAATAAAAAAGTGTGAGGATAATAATAAATCCGGTGTCGACAGAGAGCTAATATATCCTGGTTTTTAACCCTTTGACACAATCATATCAGTTAGACGATCAACCAGGACAACTTTTTCTCACCTCCGCCGAAAATCTTTAAAAACGTGGACATAAAAATGCAGACGGAATTTATATTTCCCATTTTTATGGGAAAATTAGCGCAGACAGAGCCCGTGTTGTAAAAAGGGACAGAGTATCACGTCCCCCTTTTAAAGACGGGGTCTTTTTTCGGACCTGGCTCCTTGACCGCGAGGCCCTTAATTCTGGCCCCTTCGACATCATCTATTACGATGGCTCGCCTGTAATCTTTCTTTTCGGCCACCAGCTTGATATTTTCCATAGTCAGGTTTTTGACATGCCTGAGATAAAAGCCCCAGGCCGGCAGTTCCTTAAACATGGAAAACTCGGGGTAATTTGACGGTAGCTCCGGCACTTTATCCAGCTCATCCAGACCGACCCGGGCAAAATTTGGATCACCTCCACCCGGATGATGGATTTCAATATTCTTCAGGGTAATGTCCTCTATTGGAGCTCCCGGCAGTCCAACAATCGATGAAGGCGAAATATTTCGTGGCTGATGTTCCCACGGGCCCTCATAATTATAGCCGGCATCAGCTTTCTTCTCGGGCACCTCGGCATAGACATTGCTGATCGAAATGTTCTTCATCCTGCCCTTTTTCCCCGGCTGCCAGCGCTCGCCGATTCTCAAAAAAATGACATTGCCGGTATTAATGGACTTCAGCCCGTCAACCACCACATCTTCAACAAAACCGCCGTCCACCGCCGCCATGGTTATCGCCGACCGGTAAGTGTCATAGACCAGGTTGTTCATGATCCTGACATTTTTAAAGCCGCCCAGCGAGGCTGTCCCGAACTTTATCCCGTTAGCACTGGTTCGCACCACATTATCGTGAATATAGACATTCTGGCAGACAGCATTTTTGTCATGCGACTTTAAACAGATGCCATCATCGGCTGCATCAATATATAAATTGGCCACCTCAACCGTATCGCAATCAACTATATCCACTCCGTCATTATTCCAGTAGGATTTACTGTCAATGATGAGATTTTTAATGGTCACCTCCCGGCACTGATCATATTGCTGGTTCCAGCTGGCCGGATCCTTTAAAGTAATGCCCTCGACCCTCACCCCCGTACATCGCCAGAAATAAATATTCTGCGGTCGAATAGCTTCACGCGGCCGGTCATTGCGCAGTGGATCTTCCACCAGCCCTTTATGGATGAGGTCAACCAGATTATTGGCCACCGTCAATCCCTGGCCGTCAATGACCCCGCCCTCACCCGTTATTCCCACATTCTCCTGCTCTAAGGCAAAAAGCAACGCCGTCCAGTTATGCTGGGTGTCATAATCAAAAGGGTTCGGCGAGCCGAAGAGGACTGCTCCTTCCAGCAGATGAATCGTCACGCCGGATTTAAGATAAATTGTCCCGGTCAGGTAGCGTCCGACATCAAAGACCAGTCGGCCTCCGCCTCTGTCATGGATAAAATCAATCGCTTTTTGAATGGAGCGGGTATTGAGGGTTGTTCCATTAGATTTGATTCCGAACAGTGAAGCCTTGTAATCTTTAGTTTCCACCGCTCCTTGCAGGGGCGGCAGAATTAACGTCAGTAACACAAGTAACATAATAGAGATTAATACCTTTTTCACTGACTTTTCCTTTCACCTCGCCTTCTTTTCTAATCGCCAGGGTTGATCTTCAAAGCCAATCTTCAATCCCAACCTGTCCAGACTATCTTAAGGATATTGACAGAGGTTTGTAAAGGATTAAAACCGGCCCTTTTCCGTTTTCATTCCGCGCCTTTTAGCCTGCCCTTTCGCCCGTGCTTACGGCTCTATCTTCCTGTCCTCCCTCACCCAGCTTTTTTAGCACCTCTATTTTTCTTAAAACAAAGTCTTTCGGCGAAAAGTCTGGAAAACTTTGAAGAAGCTGTTGATAACGATTAAGTGCCGCCTCATAAAGCTCCAGTTTTTCCAGCATCAGCGCCACCTGCAGTAAAAAGTTTTTCTTCCATTCAGCCGGCGTCTCCGGCCCGTCAACCAGAACTTCCAGCGCCCGGCAGGCCAGATTGATTTTTCCTGTATTCTTCAACCAGGGAGTTAATCGGTCCTGAGTTTCCGGCTCAAATGGCTCCCGATAGATGACGAAGTATTCAGCAAAAAGCCGGGCCGCCTCTTCCGGTTTGGTATCCAGCAGTTTTCTAATCGCCCTCTCATAAAACTGCCTGCTTTCCTCCGATGGCTTGAGCAGCCGGGCCAGAGCAACCATGGCCTCCATTCTTTCCGGATTGTGTTCGACGACCGCCAGCAGCATTTTCCTGGCATCGGCATAATCTTCTTTATTATCAATGAGGTCAGTCGCCCTCTCCACCAGCAGATCTTCAATCGCTTCATCTTGAATTTTCTGCCGGCTGGCCAGATAGACACCGGATAGAAGTCCGACAATATGGGCCAGATAATCAATCCGGGACTTAAACATACTGGGCACGTTCACTATTTGAAGATATAGATAAGAAGCAATGAGGAG
>Ga0209606_1003238_pt1 | contig 16623 bp, 10 predicted proteins | sample AD_UKC057_MetaG_FD_184412 | JGI IMG/M metagenome (GOLD analysis project Ga0209606, IMG submission 184412) | Active sludge microbial communities of municipal wastewater-treating anaerobic digesters from USA - AD_UKC057_MetaG (SPAdes) (version 2) | ecosystem: Engineered > Bioreactor > Anaerobic >...
CAGGTAGATGCCGTCCGCCCAGATGTAGCAGTATCTCTTTGCGCTCAAATCGCGTTTTCTCCATTCGGCGTACTCTTTTTCCCACTCCGCTTTCAATCGTACTACCGTATTCGCGCTCACGCCTTTCCCTTTCCCCAATAGCCCTTCCATTACCTCGGAAAAATCTCCTGTCGATACCCCGTTTAAATACAAGGCCGGTATGAATGCGTCGATGCTCTCTGTCCTGCGGATATACTTCGGTAGTATCTGACTGTTGAATTTCGCTTCCGACTTCCGGCTATCCACTCTCGGCTGTTTGATCGTTATCCCGCCGATTCCTGTTTGTATCTCCCGTTCTCGGTGATACCCATTTCGGTAAACAAGCCTTCTTCCTTCTTCATCCCGCAATGGTTTGGTCTTTTCTATGTATTCGTCGATTTCGTTCTTTAAAGCCAGACTGAGTATGATTCTCGCCCCGTGTTTGGCTCATTCTTCTAAACTGTTGATGTTTTCAAATCCGTTTAAAATGCTTTCTTCATGTTCCTCTTGATTATTTCCGTTCTTTGGACTATAATCTTTCACGGCGTATCCTCCTTTTGGTCTCGCGGACCTTTTTTCTAATCGTAGGATACGCCTTTTTCCTTTTTTTCCCTTTTCCGTATAATTTGATTATGATTCACCATATTTTATCATTATTGTGATTAAATGTTGAATCTGTAAGAAAAAAATATTTTCCAACATCTTTTACTTCAGGTTAACCACACGGTTAATAGTAGTGCAATTCGAAAAAATTTTACCCTGTACTTATCTTTTCTCTTCTCCTACCTTGTATACCCGTTTTGTCAGTATCACGGAAAGTTTTAAGTAATCGTAGTTATAATTTCATCTAGAAATTTAATTAATCTATTTATTTTTTTATTCCAATCAAGATTATTGCAGGAATACTCATGCATTTCTATTGGGTGGTTTATCGATCGCCGACATCTTAAAACGAAGTCGACTATTTCATTAATGTCTAAATGTGCTTCGCCTCTGCTGACTTGCAATCTATAAGGAAAAGAACTAGGGAAATCATTATCAGGAGAACTACATATGAATGGTATCCCTTTCGTACAATATTCTCTGGCTTTTAGTTCCGATGTCTCCGTTATCTTTATCCTATGCGAGGCTAAATGACCTACGGCGATATCGTTAGTATTGTATAGATAGTTTAACTCTTTCCCGCTTCTAAATCCATAGAATTTAACATATTTCTCTATATCGAATTTTATCACCATTTTTTTATACTCATCTATGTATTTACTGTAACCTACAACGCTTAATACTACCGGTCTCCTCTCAGGATAATTAATTCGATAAAAACCAATACTCTTTATTAGTCTATCAAGCCCGTGAGGAGGATATGGCGTTCCTACAAATAGTAACTTAATTATGTTTTCTTCGTTTACCTTGTAATTCCGTACGCTTTCGTTGCAGGTAGTAATACCATTACCTATTACTATACCTTTAAATTTTCGAGATCCAACAATCATCTTCTGATATTCGATTATTTCCTGTGTAACCCCCACGAAGCCATCGATTTTCTTTCTGACACTTTTCCCCCAAATAATCTCCGGTAAAAGTCGCCATTGAAGCTTTTTTTCCAGGAATATTTTATTTTCGGGTATTTGGTGTTCCGTAACGATATAATAATCTTTCATTTTTTTTAGGAATTTATAAAACAAACTATCTGCCAAAGGATAGCGAAAGTATATTACGTTATCTTCATATGAAAATTCTTCTATTATCTTTTTACTAAGAATATCTAACTTGTTTTTTCTCCTTTTTATCGGGTTAGTAATGCTACTTTCTGGGTAAATGGTTCGAATTTTCCGATCGGCAATTTCTTGGAAAAAATGCTTATCAGGTTTTCCGTTCATAAGTAAATAAAGAGAAGTATCTCTAATTCGCTTTAATGCATCGAATTGACTTATTATTTTTTTCTCTACACCAGACATAGACTTATTGACCATCGCAGCGTAAATAATTCTCAAGCTTTGCTCCTTCTTTGACTTACTAATTATTATTATTACTATTCCGTTATTTTAGAAATATCGCTTAATATTAATAATATAAACATATATATCAATCCTTTAGTTAATAGGACAACTGTCAATTCTACGTTTACGAGATATACTAGCGAAGAACTCAATAACAAGCTCGTAGTAATCTTCTTTATGCCTCTTAATAAAAATTCCAAATAACACAAAATGAAACCTAATGAACAACCCATTACAATACTCCCAAAAATACCGTACCGGCTATAAGCCTCCGCGATAACACCGGCGTTTAGATTCCCTAAATTATATATTTGTTTAAAGTAGACCGGGTAATTAGCCGATTGAGAGAAGTTTTTTAGGACTGAAATATCAGATATACCTCTTTTTAGGTTGTTCTCCGAAAAGTATTTCACCCAAATTTCCGTTACCCCGCTCGGAATTACCAATGCACGCCAATAAAGTAATCCTAATGTATTTTTATTGGTTTCGAGATAAAGGTAAGCGATTATCACAATAAACAAAACAACAATAAAAATGAACAATATCAATTGTTTGTAATTCATTCGCGACCAAAAATTTTTAGTTAATATAAAAAGCGCGAATACAATACCGATCAGTATTGGACCTCTATTAGCACCATATAGTCCAAAAAGAATTAGTACTAAACACAAGATAATTTTCCTATATAGATCCCGATTTTTCTTTAAGCACAAAAGAATCGGTATGAACACTCCTATAGAAGCGTTATAGGAATACGATAACCAAGTAGGAAAGGCGACTAAAGTTGACCTTTGAACCGATACCGCATTTGAATCAAAAATACTGATTACCTTAGGCAATCCATATTTCGCAATTAAAGCAAACAACGTAACGAATACAATCGTATATGAAGCAATGATTATGAAATTAGGCGACAATACTTTCGCGAATGCGGCGAAACGCACTTTTTTAAAAATATACAAAGACATTGCGAAATTTAAAAGAAACAACATGCTAAATATATAATTCAAAAAATCGATTCTTTGAGTCGCTGCGGAGTAAATGATGTTAGGTATCAAATAAGTAATTAATATAAAATAAAACCAAAAATCTGCTATTCCATTCTCTCCTACACTTAAAAGGAACCAATTTATTATTGTTATAATAACTATTAGCAGTAACATTAACCAGAAAAATGTATCGTTTATAAAAAAAGAAAACCATTGCATCCCAGCATAATCCATATATCCCCAAACAAGCTCGACCTTTTTAAGGGATAAAGCAAACACGACCGTATAAACAATACATAAGATATTGAATACAAAGACGAACGATATTGATGTTCTATTAACGAACGATGTTTTCAAATTGGCTTGCGATCCCGTCGTAGTTGTAACTCTTTTCTGTTATAGTTCTCCCGTTTTTCCCATATTCCCTTATCATCGCTTTATTCATTTTAATTACTCCTTCTATAACTCTCCTAAGGTTTAGCGCAGAGTTTGAATTGTATAAAAAACCATTATTATATCTTAACCTTTCTTTATTAATCGGAATATCTTCTAAAATCACGGGTAATTCTGACATTTGGGCGTCATAAAAACTAAGGCTACAAGCCCCGGGCCATATTGCTACATCTGCCGCGTTATAGTAATTAGATAATTCATTATACGGTTTCGTACCAATTTTTATGATCCGATTTTCTGAAAGGCGAAATATTTCGCTTACAGAATTAAAGTATTCTCCTGCCCCACTTCCTATTAAGAGCAACGTTGTCGGTTTGGAAAAAGATTCGGTAAATGCTTCTCCAAGCAGATGGATTTTTTTCGATTTGGATATTTTTCCAGTATACACAAAAACCGTTTCATCTTCGCCGATATTTAACCGTTCTCTCATCGCTCTTCGTTGCGCTGGATCATTTTTAAATATCGTTCCGTCGGTTCCTAAAGGTATTACAGGAACTAAGCTATCAGGAAGATTATATTGTTTCATAACGAACGCTTTCGTTTCCTCTGATACCGCTACCACTGGTACCCCTTTTCGTATCAACTTTTTCGCTATGAATCGTTTATAAACGAACCTAAATATTCCTTTGAATCTATTCATTGAGGCTTCGTCTATCATGTGATTGTCAAATACTAACCGATTGGTGTATTTGCCTACTAAGAGAGAAAATCGTATACCAGTTAATGTGTCGTTTCCATGGACGATAATTAAGTCAGCACACGCAAAATGTTCGTTCTTAAATAGCTTTTGGGGGAATAATTCACGACTGCATATCCTACCGAGACTCTTATACCTAATAATTTTTACTCCGTTTTCTCTTTCGTACAAACTATCTTCTTGAGCTAAGTCATAACCGGATACGAAACCTTCGTTTTCCCACGGTTTCATACTATCGGTAGTAATAATCACTACTTCATGCCCGTGTATTCTATGCCACTTTGCTAAAGCGTTTACCTGATAACCCGCTGAAGGTAAAAAACAGTCCTCCACATGTACAATTTTCAAATTATTCTCCTTACGTAGATATTTATAGAAAATTTGCTACTAAAATATCTTTGTAGAAATCGCAAATAAATCAAAATATAACGCTATTATTCACTCAAAATAGCCATATTAGTCGTAAACAGGACTTACTCAGTAATTACCTTATATACCAAGAACGATCGTAATAATAGATGTTATTATTTTTTTTGCACTTGTAGTTAATTATTATAGATTATGGAGACTACCGGTGTCTTGTTTTTGTCACTCCATATGAACTACCAATATGCATCATACATCGAGGCGTATTCTAGTATCATGCGGTATTTATCATATTTTTCCTTTGACTTAATCAAACAGTTCTTCCAATATAACTTTTTTGTCCTTTTTTTTATCATATCGGCTTTTTTGTATAAATCGTCGATATCTTCTTTCTCTACAATGAATCCTATGTTCTCGTCTATCGATTCGGGAGAACCACCTGTATTATAAGTAATAACCGGTGTCCCACATGCCATCGCTTCGAGATTCGTAGTTGGAAAGTTATCTTCGAGCGTCGGATTTAAAAAAACATCCGAAGCCGTATATATTTCAGCTAATTGTTCCGCGTTATTTGTTTTTTCGATTCCTAAGATATTAACGGGTAGAGACTTTTTCTGTTTTTTAGTCAACCCCACCAGTACAATTTTCTCATCCTCAGACAACAATTTTGATAACTTTAAAAAAGTATCGAAGCCCTTTCTCCTGTTCCATACCGATGCAACACCCAAAATTATAAAATGCTTGTTTAGGTTGTATCTCTCCCTAAAGTTGCTTTCTCTCGGTTTGAATATATTTAAATCGATACCATTATTTATGACCCTAATCGGATAATCCTGTAAAAAAGAAATCTTCAATAAACTCGATAACCAGATCGAAGGTGTGACGAGCGTAAGATTGTCTATATTCGAAAATAGCGTTCTTTTCTTCTCGAAATTCCTGTACGAGTTGTCAAAGCAAACACTTTTCGGGTAACTCCTTTTTTCTGGACAATTTTGACAATGTGTCTGCCATTTTTTGCAATCGGCGTAGTCGAAATAAGCACAGTGTCCCGTAAAAGGCCAACAGTCATGTAAGGTCCATACAATCGGCTTTTTATAACTTTTTAGGAAACGGAATAAGATCTCGATATCCAGATAATATCCGTGCATATTGTGAAGATGAATGATGTCCGGGTTTATTTCTACGATTTTTTTCAAAAACGATTCGGTAACCCTTCTCGACCCGAATCCATGCAAATCAAAAAGCCTGGTTTTTACCGCGTGTATGTAAAAATCCAGCGTATTCCCGATTTTAATTATATTTTTAGTGCTATAACATTTGCCCCTACCGTAAGCAATATAACTTTCATGCCCTTTTTCACTTAACGACTTATGAATGTCTACTACGATTCTTCCGGTACTCCCCGTACCGCAAACGGTATTGATTTGTAGTATTCTCACAAACCCTTCCTGAGGAAATGCTCATAACTGATCTTTATTCCTTCTCCTAAATTAACCCCGTATTTCCATCCCAACTGGGTTAACTTACTCACATCGAGCAATTTTCTCATCGTACCATCCGGTTTCGTCGCATCGAACTTGATTTTTCCGGAATACCCTACGATCTCTTTGATGATTTCAGCCAGTTCGAGGATCGTTACATCCTCTCCTGTTCCGATGTTGATATGTTCTAACCCTTCGTATCGGTTCATGAGAAAAACCACCGCATCCGCTAAATCATCCACGTATAAGAATTCTCTTCTGGGCGTCCCAGTACCCCATAATTCGACGTAGGGGTCATTATTGACTTTCGCTTCGTAGAATTTCCTAATTAACGCCGGTAAGACGTGCGAAGTCTTTAAGTCATAGTTATCGTTCGGCCCATACAAATTCGTTGGCATCGCGCTGATAAAGTTGTCTCCGTATTGTTTTTTGAAGAATTGACACATCTTCAATCCCGCAATTTTGGCTATCGCATACGCTTCGTTGGTCGGCTCCAAAGGACCCGTTAACAAATACTCCTCTTTGATCGGTTGGGGGCAGTTTTTAGGATAAATACAGGAGCTTCCCAAGAAAAGAAGTTTCTTTACTTGATGATCATGCGCCGCCTTGATGACGTTTGTCTCTATCGCCAGATTAATGTAGATAAAGTCAGCCGGATAGGTATTGTTGGCTTCGATGCCGCCTACTTTCGCAGCGGCTAAAAAAACATATTCGGGTTTCTCCGTTTCGAAAAATTCTTCGGTGGCGCGTTGATTCGTTAAGTCAAGCTCTTCCATCGTTTTTGTAACGATATTCGTATGTCCTTTTTGCTCGAGCTTCCGGACAATCGCCGAACCGACCAGTCCCGTATGGCCCGCAACATATATCTTGGAATCCGGCTTCATCGTATTACCTGTTTGCATTATTCACCTCAGATAGGTTGTAGAAAACCGAAACTCGGTTCTCCGATAACTCTACCGTTCCCCTTTGTATTCTCTTTTATACTTTTCGTATTTCGACTTTTTGTAGTCGTATTCTACCATTATCTTAACGAGTTCATCAAATCTCACTTTTGGTTCCCAGTTAAGTTCCCTCTTAGCTTTCGTATAGTCTCCGAGAAGCGTTTCTACTTCGGTCGGTCGGTAGTAAGCCGGATCTATTTCTAAGATGGTATCTCCTACCCTTAGTCCGTCCACGTTTTCGGGTTCGCATCTTGTTTCTTCGTTTTCTATAACCGGATTCAATTCAGCGATCACTCCCTTTTCACATCTCCCTTTCCCTTCCCATCTAAGAGTAATCCCAAGATGACTGAAAGCTTTTTCGCAGAATTCCCGGATCGTGTGGTTTTCATTGGTCGCGATCACGTAATCACCCGGTTGTTCCTGTTGTAGCATCAACCACATACCCTCTACGTAATCCGGCGCGTATCCCCAGTCTCTTTTTGAATCAAGATTCCCCAAGTACAGTTTTTGTTGCATACCTAATCGTATTCGTGAAGCAGCTCTTGAGATTTTTCGCGTTACGAAGGTTTCTCCGCGACGAGGAGATTCATGATTGAAAAGAATTCCGTTACTCGCGAATAGGCCATACGCTTCTCGATAGTTGATCGTTATCCAGTACGCATAAAGCTTCGCGACGGCGTATGGGCTCCGGGGATAAAACGGGGTCGTCTCCTTTTGCGGGATTTCTTGCACTTTTCCAAATAATTCGCTTGTCGAGGCTTGGTAAAACTTTGTCTTTTTCTGAAAACCCAGGAATTTTATCGCTTCAAGCAATCTTAGTGTCCCGATACCGTCCGCGTTCGCCGTATACTCCGGTGTTTCGAAAGAGACTTTCACATGGCTTTGCGCAGCCAGGTTATAGATTTCGTCGGGTTGTATTTCTTGAATCAGTTTTATAAGGTTTGAAGCATCCGTTAAATCTCCGTAATGCAAAAATAGATTAACCTCTTTTTCGTGCCGGTCTTTATATAGATGGTCGATACGCTTCGTATTGAAGCTGCTCGAACGCCTAATGATCCCGTGAACTTCGTATCCTTTTTCCAGAAGCAATTCAGTTAGGTAAGAACCGTCTTGACCTGTGATTCCCGTAATAAGAGCGAGTTTATTTCGCAAGTGTCTCCTCCGATTCTTTTATGAGGAATAAATATTTATCCAGACTGATATTTCTCTTTAGGTTCGAGGCATAGTAAGAAGCCGCACATGCACTCATTTCCGCTAATACCGCTTTATTATTGTAAACATCGAAAACTACCTTACAAAACTCTTCTGAGCTGCCATTTGGTATTTGAAACCCTAATTGCCCTATACTGATATGGTGGCTAATCTCATCGTTTCCAGAATTGATATAGAGAATCGGTTTTGCCCTGGAAAGGTAACCGTAAAACTTGCTCGGAACAATATGACCGATTAATTCTTCGTTTCCGATTACAATGCAGAGGTCTGCGCTATCTATCAATTCAGATAATTCTTTTTTGGGGACAAACCCTTTAAAGCGTATATTCCCCAAGTTATCCTTTTCCGCTTCTTTCTTAAAAATCTCGTAGTTATAACCGCCGCCTGTGATGATGAAATCGATTCCTGGTGTATTTCTTAAGCCCTTGATTCCATCCAGTAAAGTTTTATATTCGTGAGAACGTCCCATATTTCCCGTATATAGAATCTTTAAAGCCCTTTCGTCTTCTTTTTTTACAGGCGTTATCGGGTTTTTCTCGAGGTCATCTAAGGCCCAGTTCTCTATCACTTTTACCTTTCCTTCGTCAATCCGGTATCTTTGAGAGATGATTCCTTTCATTTCGTACCCGACAGTCACAATTCTATCCGAATTATCGTAAATGCGTTTCGCAGCTGATCGCAAACATTTAAACAACATCGAATTCGGATTAATCCGTTTCAAAGCAACTAATAAGTCAGGGTACAGGTCTTGGCTGTTAATGATCATAAAGAGATCTTTCTTTTTCTTATATTTTTGAGGAAAAAATCCGCACAACGGCGGAGTCGAAAACGTCATTAGGATCGATCGGTTTTCTAACCCTTTCATCGTTTTCCAAAGAGAAAAGTGGAAAGACAAGTATGAGAAGAACTTTCTCAATGTTCGGTTTCCATCCGCGCTATTTTTAACCCTATGGATCAAAACTCCGTTTCTTGATTCTCTCGACAACAAATCTTTTTTTCCATTGGTTCCTGTTATGATCGAGATTTTTTTCCCTTTTTGAGCAAGATATTCCGCCAATTCTTCTAGCAACTGCGCCGTCGCCGTTTGAAACGGGTAGTAGTATTGGTTTATCAAAACGATGTTTGACTCTTGACGCTCCATATTCTCTCCTACTCCGATTTCGAGCTGGCTATCAGTCTGACGAGGGGAAAGTTTAAATCTCTAGAATAGCGTTATTGTCTCCTGTTCTTAGTAATATCAATAGTTATCGAATTATGCAAATAATAAACCGGATTTATTTTGCTATTGTGTGTCTTAGTTGACAATTTTGTTGTTTCCGGCAAAACACAACTAACAGAATATATTGAGCTTAGTTTACCATAAAAGATATTCTATACTACACCATAATCGTTCTTTGATTATTTTACGTTTGTTGACTTTACTCCTAATAACAAATAGGGCTGCTTTTTTCTTTATAAAAATACAGATTTGTCGGATCGTGTGTTAAAAAGGGACTAAGGATGTAAAGATAAACATCGGTCACGTCCTTAATAGTATAGCACTAATACGTCCTAAGCAGGTGTTGATTCAATAATTTCGTTGATGTTGATTTCCCCCCGTGGAGAGACGATAACGCTATCGGAGGTAAATCCCGCTTCACGGGCGAAATATATCCAAGCTTTTTACGCCGCGCATATATCCGTCCCTTCCCTCTCATTTTTATCTTCGCTTTTTTCAATATTGAAGAGTGAGAAGGTATAACATGCCTATCTCAGGATTCCGTCGTAAAAGGGTGAAGAACAAGTCTATCCCTTAGTAATTCGAGGCGGCACTAAAAAATCAAAGTAGCCGCCAAACTTTTTCCTGATTCAAAGAGATGATTCGCCGCCAGTTAGCCATCGTGAAAAATGAAGCTTCCTATGAGGAGTATTCCTAAGTGATAAAAGTAAGCATCATCGTTCCTATATATAATACAGACCCTTTTTTAACTCAATGCCTCGAATCGTTGGTCAATCAGACGCTCCAAGAGATCGAATTGATCCTGGTAGACGACGGGTCGACCGATCGCTGCGGAGAGATAGTTGAAAGTTTCGCAAAAAGGGACCCCCGAATCCGCGCGATTATATGTCGGGTGTTGCGGGTTCGATCCGATATCCTTTCAGGTTCCGCTGTTCCGGGTCGATCTCGATTCCGACGTAGTAGAGGTTTTTTCCAGGGTACTTGTCTCCGTATCCCTTTTCCCGGATTTGTTCCAGCCCTTTCTCCGGAGGCGCTTTCTTCAATTCCAGGATATACGCGTCCTCCCCGTAGGTTATGACCAGATCGCTTCGCCCCAGATGCGTCGCTTCTTCCGCTTTGACCTCTATCCCGCATCCCCAGAATAACGTCAGCAGGATCACGTGGTAGTACCGCTCCAGTCGTTCCGGTTCATTCCCTTTCTCTTCTTCCCGTTTCCGGTACAGCGTATACGGGATGTTCGCCAAGGTTCGGCGCATTTGTTCGAAGATTTTTTCGAAGTCCCGTGTGTCCAACCCGTCCAGTATCCCGTTTCGTATCCGGTCGTTCGTTTGGGATTCCATCCCATACCCGTAGAGCAGAATCAGTTGGCTGAATGCGTCTTTCACTTCCTGATTCGGAAAGTCTACCTCATACCCTCTCTTCGGATCATACCCCTTGAAGGTCAGGTATCCCGATTGCGCCAGAAAGCTCGCCGGCGGCGCCGCTTCGATTTCGTAGGCGCTGAATACCGTTTCGCTGATCGGCGTTTCCTTTAGCGTGTCGATTTCGATCTCGTGTCGTTTAATGTACTCTCCCAGAAAGTAAGGGGAACCCGATTCGAACCAGTAGTTTTTGTACCGAAAGTCCCTGAAGTACCCTAATACAGAGAAAGGATTGTATACAAAGGCTTTCCCGTCAAAGGAGAATCCATTGTAATATCGCCGTATCTCCTCCAGGTATTCCGCGCGGCTCTGTCCCGTTTGCCGCAACCCTTCTTCTATATATTCTTCAAAGTCTTTTTCCAGCTCTTCCTGCGTGTACCCCAACATCGTCGCGTACCGTTCGGTGTAGCTGATGTCATCCAGATTGTTCAACGTCGAAAACACTCCCGCTTTCGTGGACTTCGTGATCCCCGTCACCAGTACAAATCGCAGATACGGGTCCGCGTCTTTGATCGTCGCGTAGAACGTCCGGAGCAGCTCTCGGTTCTTTTGCGCCGTCTGTGGCTCATGTAAATGATCCGGTATCGGTTTGTCGTATTCGTCAATGAGCAGAGCGAGTCGCTCTTTTTTTGCCAATTTTTCGATCAATTCGCTGAAGGCGTATTTGTAATGGGTTTCTTCCAGTGAAAGGCCGTTCTCTTGAGCTATCCATCTTAACCGATAACTTATCCCTTCCACGAGCGCTTCCGGATTTGAGGTGTCCACTTCTGTCATGCTGAGATGGATCACCGGGTAGGGTTTCCAGTCCCAGCGGCTTTCTATCCATGTGTCCTTGAATAGCTCTTTTTCTCCCAGAAACAGGTATTTGAGCGTCGAGAGCGTCAGCGATTTCCCGAACCGCCGCGGCCGCGAGAGGAAATACGGTGTCTCCTCTTTCGCTAATTGATACAATAACCGGGTTTTGTCTACGTAAAGATATCCCCCTTCGCGTAATTTTTTATAGTCCTGGATTCCGATCGGTAGTTTCTTCATCCTTCACCGCCTTTTGCCATCGATAGTCCATTATATCAAAAATGAGCGATTGTCGGCACGCGCTAACTTGTATCGTCGAGTGGGTACAATAATGGGGCAGAATAGAATTGGGGAATTTTATTAACCGCATTACTTGACCCACACTCCCGCGGAGCTGCCCTTTCGGTATGTGGTATACTCTCATCAAACCAACCGAAGGAGGAAGCCATGCGCACATTCTGCACCGAGGGGCCTGTGGACCCGAAGGAGAATTACGCCGTTCCCCGTACGGCGCTAGTCGCCGAAGGGTTAAAAAAAGTGGAGCAATGGCGGTATTTTACCATCTTCGCTCCCCGGCAAAGCGGGAAGACGACTTATTTTCAATTCCTCATTGAAGCCATTCGAAAAGATAAACCCGTGTGGTTACCTGTTTGGATCTCTTTTGAAGCGTACGGGGATTTATCCGAACGGGATTTTTTAACTCTTTTTCGAGCAAACGTTGAGCGTAAACAAGAAAAAACTTACCCGGAGATAACTTCTCTCGCGAAGATCGTCTTATGGATTCAGAATATTACCGAGATAGAGAAAAGACAGTTGGTTCTCATTATCGATGAAGTCGAAGGGCTCAAAAACAAAGAGGTGTTAAACGGTTTTCTACATCTGATCCGGTCGATCTATCATGAAAAACAGGCGATTGGTTTACGGAGCGTCATTCTCACGGGTGTGAGCAACATCACCGGGATACTCCAGGACACCGCCAGCCCCTTCAATATCGCCGATCAGATACAAGTACCCACCTTCACCCGGGAGGAAACCTTCGACCTTCTGTCCCAACACGAACGGGAAACCGGTCAGCTTTTTGATGAGGCTGTCAAAACGGGTATCTACGAGCAGACCATGGGCCAGCCGGGTTTGGTGAACGCTCTCGCCCGCGACCTCGTGGAGAAGAAGTGCCCAAACGGAGAAACCGTGGGGCTCCAGTCTTTATATTTAACCTTGGATGATTTCACCGAATATTACATCGATAAAAATATCGCCAATATCCTTGCCAAAGCTAAACTGTTTCCTGAAACCGTCGAAGAAATTCTTTTCGACGAACCCGTGCCTTTCAAGATTACTCAGGAGGATATCGGAATCCTCTACGCCAACGGCGTTATCGATCGCGATCCCGAAGGCAATTGCACAATTCCGATTCCAATCTATAAGAAAGCCTTGTACCATCATTTCAAACCTAAAACAAACGGAGAGAGAAAGCATTTCAAAAGCCCAATCGAAACCTACAAGAAATACATCGACGAACGCGGCCTGCTGGATGTGACCAAGTTGATGCGACGCTATATCGACTACGTCAAAAACCGCGGGAATATCATCTTCAGCCAGGGAAAGGCAAGCGAAGGCGTCTATCATTACAACCTCGACGCTTTCTTCAGCACCTACGCGGAATTCGCCGATGCGAAATGCTTTGTGGAGACACCGGCAGGCGGCGGGCGGGTGGACTTGCTCCTGGTCCAGGCGGGGAAAACGGATATCATCGAAATCAAACGGTATGACACGGACTCATATGAGAAAAGCCAGGGACAGCTGAAAGCGTATCTGGACCGAAGCGGAGTATCGGAAGGGCATCTCGTGATGTTCTCCGAGTACCACGAGCAGGAAAGCTACGAGAAGGTGGAGGCGGAAGGCAAGACGCTTCACTTGTGGATTGTGCCGGTTAAGCGTCCGGTTCCGTCCGCGTAAAATAGTCGGGCGGGATTGAGCGGTTGGAGCGGTATTACCACGTGGTGTTGCTGATACTTCTTCGGGGGTGCAGGATTGATGGGGAGAAGCGCAATCTCGGCTGTTTTACGATGGAGACGGTTTCTTCTTGACTTTCGCAGTCGCGCTCGACATCCTTTATCCGCGAAAGGTCGAGAAGAAGGGCGTAGGACAGCGGTAAAACTGGTATCACGCGGTTCCGCCGGTTACCGCGCGATAATCGATTCACCGTGCAACCACTTCTGTCGTCGAGACTCTTCGTGGAGTGTGGGTACAATAACGGGGTGGAATCGTATTAAAGAAGAAAACAATACAAAATGTAAACGGTAATTGAAAAACGGACCACCCCGGCCTGAGACGACGGCCCCCCCTCCATAGAGGGGAATTTCATTAACTGCAACGCATTACTTGACACACCCTCCCGCGGAGCTACCCTTTCGTTATGTGGTATACTCTCATCAAACAACCGAAGGAGGGAGCCATGCGCACATTCTGCACCGAGGGGCCTGTGGACCCGAAGGAGAATTACACCGTTCCCCGTACGGCGCTGGTCGCCGAAGGATTAAAAAAAGTGGAGCAATGGCGGTATTTTACCATCTTCGCTCCCCGGCAAAGCGGGAAAACCACGTATTTTCAAATGTTGATCGAAGAAATGAACCACACAAATCCAGAATTAATTCCCGTATGGATTTCTTTTGAAGCGTACGGAGGAAAAACTGAGAAAGAGTTCCTTCACTCTTTCACGCGAGATATGAACGTTTATTTTCTTTCGAGAGATATCCCTATTTCGATTCAACCTCTTGACAGTATCGAAAGATTTAAAGACGAGTGTTTCCGTATTCGACGGGAAACGGAAAAAGACCTTGTTCTCATTGTCGATGAAATCGAAGGATTACGAAGTGAAACCACGCTCAATCTTTTCTTGCATACGGTAAGGAATATTTATCACATAAAAAAGGAATACGGTTTACGGAGCGTCATTCTCACGGGTGTGAGCAACATCACCGGGATACTCCAGGACACCGCCAGCCCCTTCAATATCGCCGATCAGATACAAGTACCCACCTTCACCCGGGAGGAAACCTTCGACCTTCTGTCCCAACACGAACGGGAAACCGGTCAGCTTTTTGATGAGGCTGTCAAAACGGGTATCTACGAGCAGACCATGGGCCAGCCGGGTTTGGTGAACGCTCTCGCCCGCGACCTCGTGGAGAAGAAGTGCCCAAACGGAGAAACCGTGGGGCTCCAGTCTTTATATTTAACCTTGGATGATTTCACCGAATATTACATCGATAAAAATATCGCCAATATCCTTGCCAAAGCTAAACTGTTTCCTGAAACCGTCGAAGAAATTCTTTTCGACGAACCCGTGCCTTTCAAGATTACTCAGGAGGATATCGGAATCCTCTACGCCAACGGCGTTATCGATCGCGATCCCGAAGGCAATTGCACAATTCCGATTCCAATCTATAAGAAAGCCTTGTACCATCATTTCAAACCTAAAACAAACGGAGAGAGAAAGCATTTCAAAAGCCCAATCGAAACCTACAAGAAATACATCGACGAACGCGGCCTGCTGGATGTGACCAAGTTGATGCGACGCTATATCGACTACGTCAAAAACCGCGGGAATATCATCTTCAGCCAGGGAAAGGCAAGCGAAGGCGTCTATCATTACAACCTCGACGCTTTCTTCAGCACCTACGCGGAATTCGCCGATGCGAAATGCTTTGTGGAGACACCGGCAGGCGGCGGGCGGGTGGACTTGCTCCTGGTCCAGGCGGGGAAAACGGATATCATCGAAATCAAACGGTATGACACGGACTCATATGAGAAAAGCCAGGGTCAGCTGAAAGCGTATCTGGACCGAAGCGGAGTATCGGAAGGGCATCTCGTGATGTTCTCCGAGTACCACGAGCAGGAAAGCTACGAGAAGGCGGAGACGGAAGGCAAGACGCTTCACTTGTGGATTGTGCCGGTTAAGCGCCCGGTTCCGTCCGCGTAAAATAGTCGGGCGGGATTGTGAAAGGAGGGCGCTTATGAAGAAGCTTCCGGTGGGGTTGCAGGATTTCAAGAAGTTGCAAATGCACGGGTATCTCTACGTCGATAAAACGCGATATCTATACGAAATGGCCAAAGAATCGACTCCCTTTTTCCTCTCGCGACCACGACGATTCGGGAAGTCGTTGACGGTGTCGACGCTGAAGTATCTTTTCCAGGGAGAGAAGTCACTTTTCCAAGATACTTGGATATACGACCGTTGGGACTGGAATACCCGCTACCCGGTTGTACATATCAGCTTGACAGAAGTGGATACCGATGGGCCCGATCCGGTGAAAAGAGGTTTGCTTTTTCAGATTCAGCGGACCGCCGATGCTTTTGGTGTCTCTTTGACGCAAGATCATTATAAGTACGCCTTCAGCGAGTTGTTGGAGAAGCTCGCTAGGAGAGAACGGGTAATTATACTGATTGACGAGTATGACAAGCCCATACTGGATCATCTGCATGAGCCGGCTCTGGCCGACGCGATTCGCGGTGTGCTCCGGAACTTCTATTCCACGATCAAGGACGCCGACCCGTTTCTACGCTTCGTCTTTATCACGGGGATTACGAAGTTCACTAAGGCAGGCGTTTTTTCCACTTTGAACAACCTAAACGATATCACCTTCAAGGAGCCCTATGCCACGATGTTAGGGTATACGCAGGAGGAACTGGAAGAGGTCTTCTCTGAACATATCGATGCCGCGTCTCATAAACTGGATCAAGACCGCCAGGTCTTTCTGGACGATCTGCGCCGCTACTACAATGGCTTTTCTTTCGATGGGCAGGAGTTTGTGTACAATCCTTTCTCGGTGTTGGGATTCTTCGGCGATTATCGCTACCGCAACTATTGGTTCGAATCGGGTTCGCCATACTTTCTGAGTCAGTATATCCGGACACACCGGATCGAATTTGACAAACTCACCGACCATCCCGTGACCGAGAGCCTCTTCAGCAACTATGAGATAGAGAAGTCTCCTCCGGAGAGTTTCTTAGTGCAGTCAGGCTATCTGACGTTCA
>Ga0209606_1003239_pt1 | contig 16613 bp, 12 predicted proteins | sample AD_UKC057_MetaG_FD_184412 | JGI IMG/M metagenome (GOLD analysis project Ga0209606, IMG submission 184412) | Active sludge microbial communities of municipal wastewater-treating anaerobic digesters from USA - AD_UKC057_MetaG (SPAdes) (version 2) | ecosystem: Engineered > Bioreactor > Anaerobic >...
GTGTTTGCCTGCGGCCCTTCGCGAAAGCGGGCGATGAGACTTGAACTCACGACATTCACGTTGGCAACGTGACGCTCTACCACTGAGCTACGCCCGCGTACGGACCCTCTATAGTATCTATTTCGGCAACAGGGTCAAGCGGATTTTGCACGGGGCGGGAAAAATCTGGCGTGAAGGACGCCGGGCAGTATGATGGGATCGAGGGAGGCGACCATGAGTTGGACATGTCGAGCGGCTGCGGTCTTGGCGCTGGCGGGAGCGTGCGTCTGGAGCCCGCCCGTGCGGGCGTCGGACGCCGCCGGAACGCCTGCGCAGGACGCCGGCGTCGGAAGCGCGTGCCTGGGTCTGAGCCCGGCTGAGCGCGAGGCGATCGAGCAGGACTGGCGGATGCAGGACGGGATCGGCACCGAGCGGCAGGCGGCGACGTACCCGGCGGCGATCGAGCGGACGCTGGAGCGGGGCGGGCGGCTGCTGGCCGACCTGCGCGGGGCGGGGGCCGAGCTGGGCGACCTGCCCGAGCGGTGGCGGCGGCTGGGCGAGGAGTTCGCGGCCCTGCGGCAAGCGGAGGAGAAGTCGAAACCTGAAGACACCCCCAAGCAAACAACGCTTGAGGGTGGCACCAGCCAAAGCAAAGCGCAAGACACCCCCAAGCAAACAGCGCCTGGGGGTGGCGCCGGCGAAGGCAAATGGGAAGACCTCTGGCGGCGCGTGCACTGGGTGCGGCGCGAGGTCGCCCTGGCCAACCCGCCGGCCGGCGCGGGGCCGCTGGCATTCATCAAGCAGGTCCCGGGCACGTTCAGCCATCAGCTCACGCAATACTACGGGCGTTACGCCCGCCCGGGCGGCGGGGTGTTCGTGCTGGAGCGGCCCGGGCGGTCGCTGGCGGCCCGGTCGCTGACGGCCGGCGATCTGCCCGCGGGCAGCTATCAACACCTGGACGTCTCGTACGACGGCAGGCGGGTGCTGTTCTCTTACTGCGAGGCGCCGACGCCGCCGGGCAACACCGTCCAGGGCCACAAGGGGCGGTATTACCACCTGTACGAGCTGCGGCTGGAGGGCTCCCCCACCGCTGTGCGCTGGAGCAAGCCGCGCCGGCTCACCGAGGGCGACTTCGACGATTTCTCGCCGCGCTATCTGCCCGACGGGCGGATCCTCTTCATCTCCACGCGGCGCGGGGGCTGGCACCGCTGCGGCAGCCCCGGCTGCGAGAACTACACGCTGGCCCTGGCCGAGGCGGACGGCAGCCGGCCCCGCCCCATCTCCTTCCACGAGACGCAGGAGTGGGACCCCGCCGTGCTCAACGACGGGCGGATCGTCTACACCCGCTGGGACTACGTGGACCGTCACGCGGTCTTCTACGAGCAACTCTGGGCCGTCCGCCCGGACGGCAGCAACCCGGTGGCGTTCTACGGGAACAACACGTTCAACCCGGTCGGCGTGTGGGAGCCGCGGGCCGTGCCCGGCTCGACGCGGGTGATGGCCACCGCGGCCGCCCACCACGCGATGACGGCGGGCTCGATCATCCTGGTCGACACCGCCGTCGGCGTGGACGGCCCGGCCCCGCTGGCCCGCCTGACGAGCGACGCCCTGTTCCCCGAGGGCGAGTGCAAGGTCCTGCCGCACTGGTACGCCCCGAGCGGGCCGACGCCGCCCGCGCCCGTCGAGCAACTCCGCTGGCCCGGGCACTGCTACCGCAGCCCGTACCCGCTCAGCGAAAGCGTCTTCCTGGCCGCCTACAGCTATCAGCCGCTGGTGGGCGAGCCGAAGGCCTGCTCGCCGAACATGTTCGGCCTGTACCTGGTGGACGCGCACGGCAACAAGGAACTGCTGCACCGCGACGCGGAGTTGTCGAGCCTGTGGCCGATGCCGCTGCGGCCGCGCCCGCGCCCGCCGGTGCTGTCGCTGGAGCCGGAAATAGCGGGCAAGGGCAGCGAGGGGCTGTTCCTGCTTCAGGACGTGTACGCGGCCGACCCGCCCCTGCCGCCGGGCAGCGTGCGGGCCCTGCGCGTGGTGCAGGTGCTGCCCAAGTCCACGCCGGGCATCAACAACCCGCCGGTGGGCCTGCCCAACGCCTCGCCCGGCAAGCAGGTGCTGGGGACCGTGCCGGTGGAGGCGGACGGCTCGGCGTACTTCCGCGCCCCGGCCGGCCTGCCGCTGAACTTCCAGGCCCTGGACGAGCGCGGGCAGGCGATCCAGATCATGCGGAGCGTGACGTATCTCCAGCCGGGCGAGACCACCGGCTGCGTGGGCTGCCACGAAAGCCGGACCACCGCCCCGCCGCGCCGCTCGGGCGTGCCGCTGGCGATGCGGCGCGGGGCGTCGGCGATCCGTCCCGCCCCGGAGGGCTCGCGCCCGCTGAGTTTCCCGCTGCTGGTCCAGCCTGTGCTGAACAAGCACTGCACGGGCTGCCACGGCGGAGACAAGCCCAAGGGCGGCATCGACCTGACGGGCAAGCCGGACGGTCCCTACACCAGCTCGTACACGGCGCTGGCCAAGCGGGTGCGGTTCTCGGCCTGGGGAGGCGGGAACTTCCGCCAGGCCAACAGCGAGCCGCTGTCGCAGGTGGACTTCTTCGGCGCGCGCGGCAGCAAGGTGATGAAAATGCTGCTGGGCGGGCACAACAAGGTCGCCCTCAGCCAACAGGACGTCGAGCGCCTGGCCACGTGGATGGACGCCAACGCCCTGTTCTACGGCACGTTCGACCGCGACGACCAGGCCCGCCAGAAGGCCGGGCAACGCATCGCCGGACCCGGACTCGAGTGAAGAAGTGAAAAAGGGGTCAGGAAGAGTTCACGGCTATCGCGTAACAGCAGAGGGAGCGTTCCGCGAAGCCGCGAGCGTTCAAGGAGCTACGAGCCGTCACTGGACCCAAGCCCTTCGACGTCGGACCCGTTACTCTGTCTCTCCCTGTTCCTCTGCGCCTTTGCGTCCGTCTTCGCCCGCCTGTGCGCGGAGCTGTCCGCAGGCCGCGGCGGCGTCCAGGCCGCGACTCCTGCGGACCTGCACGTTCGCGCCGCGCGCGCGGAGGCGCTGGGCAAAACCCCGCATGGACTCGGCGCTGGGGCGTCGATAGCGGGCGGGCAGGCGCTCGCCGACGCCCTCCGGCAGCGGGTTGTACTGGATGAGATTCACGTTGCACCGAAGGCGATGGGCGATGCGGGCCAGGGCCTCGGCGCAGACGTTCGTGTCGTTCACGCCGGCCAGCACGACGTACTCGATGGTGATCTCGCGGTTGCGGCTGTGGAAGAACTCCTCGGCGGCCGCCAGAATCTGGTCGATCGACGCGGTGGCGGCCTTGGGCATGATCTGGCGTCGCAGGGCGTCGTTGGGGGCGTGCAGCGAGATCGCCAGCGTGATGGGCAAGTCCTCGCCGGCCAGGCGCCGGATCTGCCTGGGCAGGCCCACCGTCGAGACGGTGACGCGACGCGCGGAGATGTTCAGCCGGGCCGGGTCCACGATCGCCCTCACGGCGGCGACGGTGGGCTCGTAGTTGGCCAGCGGCTCGCCCGTGCCCATGAAGACCACGTGGGTGACCTTGCGTTGGGCGGCCTGCTGGAGGTGGAGGATCTGCTCGATCATCTCGCCCGCGGTCAGGCCTCGCCTCAGCCCGCCCAGTCCGGACGCGCAGAACGAGCAGGCCATGGAGCAGCCGGCCTGGGTGGACAGGCAGGCGGTGGCCCGGTCGGGGGTGGGGATGAGGACGGTCTCGATCCGCTCGCCGTCGCGCAGTTCGAGCAGGAGCTTGATCGTGCCGTCGGAGCTGTCGGCCCGCTGGGCGACGCGCGAGGTCATCACGACCAGTTCGCCCGCCAGCGCGGGCGGCAGGTTGGTCATGCGGGCGGGGTCGCTCGCGCCCTTGCGGTAGACCCAGTCGGCGATCTGGGCGGCGCGGTAGGCGGGCTGGCCCGCGTCGGTCAGGGCCTGCTTCAACTCGTCCACGCTCAAGTCCAGCACGGAGATGGTCATAGGGGCTTGTCCGCCTTTGGGCCTCGCGGGGCCGACAGTTCGTCCAGCCCCCCGCCGGCCAGGAATGTCTCCATCGCCTCCACGTCGGGAAAGACGCGGTCGCAGTAGGCCCGCAGGACCCAGTTGGCCGCCATCGGGCTGATCGCCAGGATGACCGCGCCGCGGCGGGCGGCCTCGTAGATCTCGATGGCCGTGCCCATGGAGGCCGAGGGCAGATAGGCGACGAGCACGTCGCACTCGGCGGCGCGGTGGATGCCGTCGGCGAGGGTGGCCTTGATCTCGGGGAGGTCGTAGGTGATGGAGTTGGGGTGCTCGCTGTAGTGGCAGTAGACCTCCGCCCGCGGCACGTGGCGGGCGAGGGCCTGCTTGATCGGCTCGCGCCAGTCCTGCGAGTGAATCTTCGCCTCGGCGATCGAGCCCTGGATGATGCCTGCAAGGAATACGTTCATGACGCCTATCTTACGGTCTGGTCCGCACTCGCGGAAGGCATTCCGCCGGGCTGACCAGGGCTATTCTCGGACATCCCCGCCTGAATGGCTGATTCATCCCCAGTTTCAAGATGCGCTACCTGCGCAGGGCGGTCCCGCCCGACATGTTCTGTGGGTCTGTAGACTCTCAGTGACCGACATCTTCATACCCTCCGCCGTACAGGCCCAACGGGCCGGCGTAGGATAGCCCTGGCCGAAGCGCAGCGCAGGCCAGGGTGGCGACGGCGGGATGCCCGAGCCCTGCAAGGGCGGTGTAACGGATCGCGAGTGATCATCGTTGCCGTGTTGGTGTTCCACGGCTTACCCCGCCCCGTTGGGGCTGCGCGGGTTGCGGGCCTGGCACCCAGGCCTTCGCTGCGCTCCGGCCTGCCTGCCGTAGGCAGGCCTGGGCTACCTTCCAACGGGCCTTCGGCCCTGGCCTGCCTAAGGACGGCCCTGCCTAAGGTACAGCCTGCCTCCCTTAGGTACGCCCTGCCCTGGCGGCGGCTTCCAGGAAGGCGGCGCCAAAGTGGGGATGAGTCAGCGTCTCTCGCGCATCAGTACGTCGTGTTCACGTGGTCCTTGCCGTGGCATTTGAGCGTGCACGAGCCCCGGAAGGTCCCCGTGTCTCGGAAGCTCGGACCGGCCCCGGTGGAGGCCGGCTGGACGATCCGCCGGTCGAAGTTGATCAGGTGCGTGCCCGCGTCGACGGCGGCCTGGCGCGCGCTGACGCCGTGGGCGTCGTGGCAGGCGGAGCAGGGAGAGCGCTTGTCGGCGATGTGCGCGTGGTGCTTGCGGAAACTGCGGTCTTCCATGATGCTCGAGCGGTTGTGGCAGCCGTAGCACAGGGCGTAGGCGGCCGGGCTCTCGACGGTGTTGTCCAGCGTTTCGTACTGCCTCTTCAGCAGCGGGCTCCAGTTCGAGCCGTGCGGCCCGCGGGCGCCGGAAGCGGAGTCGGAGGCGTGGCAATCGGTGCAATAGATCACCGAGCTGACGGTCAGCGGATTGATCAGGCTGGGGACGTTTCCGTTTCGGCCCGGGCCCTCGACCGGGTGGAAGCTGGGGTTGCCCGGGGCGAACTCGTCGCCTGAGTCGTTGTTGACCAGGACCCGCTCGACCACAGGGCTCTTCATGGGACTGCTGCCCGCGTGGCACTTGTAACACACCTGGTACTCGAACTGGGCGTGCGAGACGGCCGTGCCCGTTCCCGTCATGCCCGTGGCGCCGTTCATGGCCGGGCGAATGGCGGGCGGGGCGGCCGACCCGGACGCCGACGACCAGTGCGGGTTGTGGCAGTCCACGCACTCGACGTGCTTGGTCAACGAACCGGGCGTCTCGACCGGGTCGTGCACGCCCGTGGTCAGGTTGACCGGGTGGGTGGACTGGCGGCTGAGCAGGGGCACGAGATTGGTCTTTGCGACCGTGCCGTCATGGCAGGAGAGGCAGTTGTCCTCCTCCGCCTCGTGGCGGAGCAGGCGCTGCCGCCCGCCGGCGCTGTGAGGGCGATGGCAGGACTCGCAGGCCGCCTGGCGGACCGTGGTGGCCCGCAGGTTGTCCCAGGTGTCGCGGGTGGCGGAGGCCAGCGAGGCCGAGCTGCTGGAGTGGGCGGAGATGGTCCAGCCTTCGGTCACGTGGCAGGCCTGGCACAGCCGCGACTCGGTGTTCTCCATCCGCAGGAACTGTCCGAACTGGTCGTTGTGCGGGTCGTGGCAGGTGGTGCACTGGAGTTGCTTGTTTTCGTCCAGGGGAAGCTCTCGCGGCAACTGGGCGGGGTTGCGGAGCCCGCTCCGCAGGGAGGCCAGACCTTCGTCGTAGGCGAACGAGATGGGGTGGTCGTCGCTGAGGTCGGTCCCGATGTATCCGCGGTCCTGGGCCGTGATGAACACCGACCCGCCCGGCGCGTTGCGGGGATTGTACGTCTGCGTCAGCGCGATCGTGCCGTCGTGGCAGGACAGGCAGAGCCTCGACGAACCGGTCGGCTGGCCCGGGCGTGAGACGAGCGTCGTGCTGGCGTAGGGCTTGTACGTCGTGCCCGGGTCGAAGCGGTTCCACAGCGGCGCGATGGGGTTGGCCGCGTGCGGCGTGTGGCAGAAGCGACAGACGCTGCCGCCCTCGGTCGTCTTGACCTTGCCCGGACCGCTGGAGGTCAGGTTGTGCTTGGTCGCCGAGACGTTGGAACCTTGCTGGGCAGCGGCCGCCGCCCATACGATCATCACCCCGCCCGCGAGAGCCAGCAGGCTACGGCTGGGCGGGCCTGGTGGCCGGTTGTCTTTGGGCCGCGGGTCGCGAAGCGGCTTTGAGATCTTCGACATTGCCGGGGCCTCCTACGTATTGAAGAACCTGAATGCGCTCGTTGAAGGTGTCGCAGACGTAGATGCGGTTGGCGGAATCGATCACCAGGGCGCCGGGGACCTGGAACATGCCGTTCTCGCTGCCGATGTCGCCGATGGCGAGCAGGAACTGGCCCTGGAGATCGAAGATCGAGATGCGCCCGAAATAGGAATCGACGATGTAGATATGGCCCAGGCTGTCGATCGCCACCGCCTTGGGCACGGCCAGGTAGCCCGATCCGTCGCCCTGGCGGCCCATGTGATAGATGTACTTGCCTTCCGGATCGAACACCTGGACGCGGAAGTTCATGGAGTCGGTCACATAGAGTCGCCGCTGGGCGTCCACCGCCAGGTGGGTGGGGAAGTTGAACTCGCCGACGGCCGGTCCGGGCCGCCCGATCCGCTGGGTCAGCCTTCCGCTGGAGAAGTCGAACACGCAGATCTCGTGTGCCAGCGTATCGGCCACGTACAGCCTGTCCCGGGTGAGGTCATAGGCCAGGCCGGTGGGCCGGCCGAACCCGCCGGGCTTGTCGATGGTGCGCACGTACTGGCCCTCCAGGTCCAGCACGAACAGCTTGTTGAGGGAGCTGTCGGTAAGGACGACGCTCTGCCCGCAGATCGCCACGCCGACCGGCGAGACCAGGAAGGTGTCGCCCATGCGGCTGACCAGCCTGGCCCGGCGCCCGCCGTACTCCAGCACGACCAGGGCCTGGCGCTCCTGGTCGGTCACGAAGATCCGCTTGCCCTCCAGGACCGCCACGGCGTGAGGCCGCAGCAGCGTCACGCCCTTGGAGCCGGCGATCAGGTGCCCGATGCTGCGGAAGAAGTCCGGGCGGCCGAGGTCGCCGCCGCCCTTGACGTTCTGCACGTGGCGGATCCGCGGCGCCGCCGGGGGAGGCGGCCAGATCGGATGAAACTCCTCCTTGGCCGGCGAGCAGCCGACCAGCCAGGCCGTCAGAAGCCCGGCCGCGATAGTCCCAATGAGGCGTGATCTGGTCATGTCAGAATCTTCGTCGCACCGTGACGTAGACCGAGTCCGCGTCGCCGGTGGTCTGTTCCTGCTCGAACATGTCGTGGCGGTACTCCAGCGTGAAGTCCAGCTTACCGTATCGCCACTCCAGTACAAAGCCGTTCCGCCACAGCATGGAGTTCTGGCGCCCGCTGCTGTCCGTCAGGTCGCTGCGGAGGCGAACGAGCAGGTTGCGGTGGAGCTTGGCCGTCAGGGCGGCGTTGTAGCCGAGCATCGTCAAGCGGTCCTGGTTCGGCCCAAGCTTGAACTCCTCCACGTTCTGGTAGTTGGTCCTCCCGGCGTGGGCCCCGACCGACAGGTCCAGGTCCCGGTGCAACTGCGTGCGGTAGTTGGCGCGGAGGCGGTCGGCCGTCCACGGGGGGGACAGTTCCAGGTCCATTTCCTCGTGTTCCACCGACACCGTCAGCCCCTTCCAGTCCACCTCCGACCCGACCAGGATGTCCGTCTGGTTCTCCAGGTTGCCCGGGTCCATGCCCGAGCGCAGGGTCTCTCTCTGAAGCCGCAAGTCCGTGTAGAACGAGACGGGGATATCCTTGAGGCGGAGCTTCTGACGCCAGTTGAACAGCCCGGTTTCATACTCGGCCTGGCCGGTCGTGGTAACGGCATAGTCCACCAGGACGGCCTGCCCGTCCAGGATGTCGCCGGTGGGGATGCGGGCGATCTCGGTGAAGGCCCCGATCCGCTGGGTAAGGAAGTCCACTCCCTCGACGTAGACAATCGTGCGGGCGAGGTTGGAGACGGTGAGGGCGCCGATCACGTTGGGCTCAGCGAGGCGGACGAAGGTGATGCCGGGAAGGCTGATCGTCTCGCCGCGGATGAACCGATTTCCCCCGCCGTTCTGGAGTTTCGTACGCTCCAGGCCGAAGCCCAGGTTGCACGTGTAGAGCCCGATGTCGGTCTTCTTGCGGTAGTCCAGGTCCAGAGACCCGCCCAGCGAGTCCTGGCTGCCGCCGGTGAACTCCTGTCGCGCGGCCAGCAGGCGGCCCGTGACGTCCAGGCTCTTGTAGAATCTCTTGCGGAAGCCGACCTCGCCCTGCGCCAACCGGTCTTCGTCGTCGTCGAACGTGTCCTGATCGTACAGCACGCGGTAGAACGTGGAGAAGGTCTTTGTGTGCGCCAGGTCCAGGCTCTGGTCGAAGGAGAAGACCTGGTTGTTCAAGAACCCCTTGCGGTCCAGAAACCGAATGCGCCCGGACAGGTTGTTCTGCCGGGTCTTGGGCCCGAATTTCCAGATGTTGTTGAGCGTCAGCTCGTGGCTGGTGTCGGGCAGGTCCACCTGGGTGCTCCCCCCGCCGGCGCCCATGAACTCCGACGTCTCGTCGGTATCCATGAAGTCGTAGCTGAACTTGGTCAGCCAGTCGCGGTCGCGATTGTCGCTCAATTCGAATCGCAGGTGATTGCTCTTGCGGTCGGTCTCGCGCAGGCCGCCGCTATCGCTGTGGTCAACCTGCTCGCCCAGCAGCGAAGCGAAGATCGGCGTCTTGTACATCACCTCCATCCCGTGGCGGGCCTCTTGCGTCTCCACGCTCTGGGCAAAATCGCGGTCCTGCTGCGACTGGTCGAAGCTGGCGAAGGGGCGAAACGCGAAGGTCTTCTCCTTCAGGAACAAGCCCGAGAGGTTGTAGCCGAGCAAGACGCCGTCGGTGGCGAAATCCTGCTGGTCTATCGTGAGCCGTTCCTGCATGGCGCCCAGGCGGAAGTTCGCGTGCCAGTCGCAGAAGTTCGGGTGATAGGCGTAGCCCGAGGTCTTCAGCTCGACCCCCTCGCGAAGGTACAACTCCCGCTCGCGGGTCTCGAAGCCCTGGCTGTCCTGATTCTGGCGTTTGGCGTGCCCGTCGAGGAAGAACTCCCCGCCCACGCGGTTGATGTAGAAGCTGCGAATGGGGACCTGCGCGGCCACGCGCGACTGCCCCGCAGACAGGATCTCCGGCTGGGCCAGCGGGATCGCCCACGCGGCGGCCAGAGCAGCGGCTGCGATCCAGCGCCCGGCGGCGCCGCGGGGGCTCATGGCGTATCTCCCGTTTCGGCGGGCCGGGTCGCTGTCGGCCTCGGTCCGAGCAGGCGAGGAGCCCCGCGAGCCGGTTGAGTCGCCGGACCCGTGCTCGGCTGGATGGCCGGGCGGGTCGCCGGCTGGGTTGTCGGCTGGCTCGTCGAGAACAGGAAAGGCTGCCCGCTCTCGCGGAGCAGGTGCGGCCGTTGTGAATAGTGGCCCTTATGGCAGGTCAGGCACTCGGCCGCCGACAGCTTGGGGTGCTTCTCGGACAGCTTGTTCAAGGGGTGGCAGCCGTCGCAGAGCTTCTGGGCCTGCGGGCGGACCAGGCTCGGCAGGGGCGACTTGTGGGCCGTGTGACATGCCGTGCATTTGCCCTCGGCCACCGGCTTGTGCAGCTTGAGCCCCGGCGGGGGTTGGATGCGGGGCGAGCCCGGTTTGGGTACAAGCGGCTCGATCGCCCGCTCGCCGCCCGAGGGCGCAGGGGCGGCCGGCCGGGTGGCAACCGGCCGGGAGGCCGGCGCCGTCGTCGCCACGGCGGGTCCGCCGTGGCAGGAGACGCACTTGCCCTCGACGTCGCCGATCAGGCCGAACGACCGCTCGGACTGGTGGCAGTTCTGGCACTGGGCGCGAGTCCACTCCGTGTGGGCCATCCCGACGAACGGCATGCTTCTGCGCCGCCGTTGGTACGTGCCGGCATCCACGATCAGCAGCGTGTTGCCGGCCAGGTGCGGGTCGTGGCACTTGGCGCAAGCCCACTGCCGGATCCCCTGATGGTACGGCGCCGCCAGGGTCGGCTTCTCTTCGTGGCAGGAGAAGCACAACTCGCGTTCGGGACGTTTGAGCAGGTGAGGATACTGGGCCTTGTGGGCCTGGTGGCAGAAGTTGCACATCCCGGCGGCAACCGGCCCGTGCATCCACTCGTTGGCGGCCAGCTTGTAATAGTCTGCGTGGCAGGTGCGGCAGGTGCCCCAGGCGGTCTCGCCGGTGAAGGAGGTCTCGCGGACGTGGCACTGGGTGCACTGTCGGCGTTCGAACGGTGCGTGGAGGAACGAGAAGGGCAGTTCCTCCGCCTGGCCCGGTCTGGTGCCGGACGACTTCGAGCCACGCGGACCGTGCCCGGTTCTTCATCCTCGTCGGGCGGGCCGTAGGGAACCCCGACCTGCGGGGGGACGGGCACGCCGTCGAAGAAGAAGGAGAGCACCCGATATCTCGCGACCGGCCCGCATCCCATGAACAGCACGAGCAGCGCCAACAGCGCAAAAGGCAGGCGCGCAAATGCGCGCCGAACGAGGCGGCTCGGTCCATCGGCTGAGCTGCTATTGCGGGGCAAACGTCTCTCCAGGCGCCAAAACCGGACTGTATTCCTCGGAATTCCAGCAAATTACGTGCCCAAGGGCCCATCCGAAGATGTAATAGGTGATTATACGCCCCAAAAAACTCGACCCTCGGCAGCAGGCCACTTCTTGAGCCACCCCAAGGCAAACCGGGAGCCCCCGGATGACTTTCGGAACGTTTTATTCTGCCGCAGGCGGCCTGTTATTGTGCGACAGGAATAGAATTTGCTGACGTTCGCTCGTGCATGAGAACTGGAGCCGACCTATGACCAGAAACCGAATCGTCGCGTCGTTGACCCTGATGGCCGCAGCGACGGCCTTCCTGGCGGGATGCCAGAAGCCCCAGCCCAAGGCCGCCGCGATATTCTACCCTCCGGCGCCTGATCTGCCGCGCCTCCAGTTCCTGACCAGCTTCGCCGACCCCGAGGTGTGGGTAAAGAAGAAGTCCTCGTTCGCCGACGTGATCGTCGGGGCGGAGCCGACCGGTGAAAGGGACATCAAGAGCCCCTACGGGATAGCCGCCCGCGACGGGAAGATCTACATCTGCGACATCGGGCGATCCGTGGTCCACGTGATCGACCTGTCCGGACGGACCTACAGCAAGCTCGGCGGCAAGGACCAGATCCGGACCCCCGTCAGCATCACCATCGCCCCCGACGGCACGCGGTACGTCTGCGACACCGGACTGGGCAAGGTGGCGATCTACGACGCCCAGGACCGGTTCGTCCGCCACATCGGGGATCCGCAACGGGCCGTGCCGAGCGATCTGGCCGTCGACGGGCAGACGCTGGTGGTGGCCAACCGCCTGGCCTCCACCGTGGAAGTGTGGGACAAGAGCGGCAAACTGCTCAAGACCATCGCCCGAAAAGGGCGAGCGCCCGGCGAACTCCAGATGCCGTTCTTCCTGGACATCAACCCGGCCGGCGAGATCTTCGTCACCGACGCCTTCGCCAGCATCGTCAACGTCTACGACCGCGAAGGGCGCTACCTTCGCTCGCTGGGCGCCCCGGGCGACCGCCCCGGATTCTTCGCCCGCCCCAAGGGCATCGCCGTCGGCCCCAACGGCAACATCTTCATCGCCGACGCGCAATGGGAAGCGGTCCAGGTCTTCGCGCCGCAGGGCCACGTGCTGTTGAGCTTCGGCGAATCCGGCACCGCCCCTCACGACATGAGCATGCCGGCAGGTCTTGCCTTCGACAACTCCACCCTCGAGTACTTCCGCTCCTTCGTCGACCCGGGATTCCAGGCCGAAACCCTCCTGTTCGTCTGCAACCAGCAGGGGCGGAGCAACAACAAGATCCTGGTCTACGCGTTCGGAAACACTGAGAAAGCCAAGGCGATAGCGGCCACCCGCCCGGCCGCCAAGCCGGCCTCGCGACCGGTAGCCACTCAGCCGGCGACGCCAGGCGAGCCCTGACGCTTGCAGACCCGACAACCCAAACGGGAAGCCTGGGATCCGGCATCCCACGCTTCCCGTCCTGTTTCGGCCCGCGGGCCCTTGCCCCCCGTCCACCCGGTGAATCAGCGATCGTGGCAGGTGCGGCAGAAGGCGACGTCGGTTCCGCTGGCCACGTTGTACTCGAAGCGGAGCATGTACTGCCCCACCCCGCTGGTGTGCATGTCGTGGCAGGATGAGCACTGCACCTTGCTGCGCCCGTCCAGCAGGTCGCGGGTGATCGTCCCGCCCAGTCCGGACTGGGTGGTTGTGGGGTCTTTCAGGCCGGTCGACCGCTGGGCCAGGCTGCTATCGTACGTGAATGAGACCGGGTGCGAGCCGGCCAGGTCGCCGGGCCTGAAGACCGTTCCTTCCCGCATGGTACCGTAGCTCCCGTCGTGGCAACCCAGGCACAGGCGGCTGGCCCCGTCGGGCTGGCCGATGTCCGTGTTCAGGGCGTCAAACCGCTCGCTGCTGTAGATCGTGAAGACGGGAAGACCGTCGGCCGTGTTGGCCGTGCTCCAAAGGGGATCCGCGCCGGCCCCCTCGGCTGCGCTGCGGTGCATCACATGACACTCGGAGCACCCGAAATTGTCGTGGCGGGCATGGGTGCCCTGCGTGACGGCCAGAACACAAACCAGACCGGCGGCCAATAGAGCCAGACGAGACATTCTGCTGCTCCTTTTTTACAGGGAGTTGTGCGGACCTCCTCGATACTGGGCTTTTGATCGGCCGAAACGGAGCGAGACTTGATTAAGCGTCGCAAGCAGGCGGCGGCAGCGCCCACGGAAGGGCTGCCTTTGGCAGCAGGTCGGTGGGCTTTGGCGGGATAGACCCAAAAGAAACCGGGGCGCCTCTTGGGGCGCCCCGGGTGAGTTTCCAGGCGATCAGGTCGGGTCTACTTGTTGTGGCAGACGCGGCACATGATGTTGTCGGTCTTGGGAACGCTGTTGCCGTACTCATCCATTCCCGTGCTGTTCCAATCATAGCGGAGCATGGCCTCGCCGATGCCGCTGGTGTGGACGTCGTGGCAGGAGGTGCACTGCATCTTCTCCTTGGAGTCCAGCAGCGCCTGGCTGATGGACCGGGTGTCGCCCAGTCCCGCGTTGGTGGTGGCGGGATTGTGCAGCCTGCCGCCGGAACGCTCAGCCAACGCCGAGTCGTACACGAACGAAACCGGGTGCGACCGGGCCAGGTCCTCCCCCTGGAAGACGGCAGGATACCATCCGAAGGTCTGGACCTTGCCGGCCAGGTAGGGATACGACCCGTCGTGGCAACCCAGGCAGAGCTTGCTCGGGCCGTCCGGCTGGGGGGCCTGGACCACTTCGAGGGTGGTCATGCCCTTGCTGGTGTACATCGTGTAGGCGTACTTCAGCCCGTCTTTGGTGTGGGCCGGGCTCCACAGCGGAACGCCGTAGTCGGTGTCCGACTCCGCGACGGCCCAGTGCGGGACATGGCAGCCGTTGCACTGGCGGTCGCTGTGGGCGGCGTAAGAACTGCCGCCGAGCCAGAGGCCCAGAGCCGCGCAGCTCACGATCAATGTCGCTATTGCCTTCTTCATATCAAGCGCCCTCTATGGCTGCGGAAACAGCCGGCCGGGGCGCTTGCGCGCCCCGGCCGAGCCTCCAGGCAGTCTGTCAGGTTTACTTGTTGTGGCAGATGCGGCACATGATGTTGTCGTTCCTCGCAAGCGTCGTGGTCGTGCCGTCGCCGTTGTCGACCACTACGTCCGCCGTGCGCCATTCCCACCGCAGGTACTGGTCGTAACCGCCCTTGTGGACTTCGTGGCAGGAGGTGCACTGCATCTTCTCCTTGGAATCCAGCAGCGCTTCGCTGATGGTCCGCGCATCGCCCAACCCCGCGTTGGTGGTGAGGGGGTTGTTCAGACGGGTGCCGGAAGCGGTCGCCAAGGCCGAGTCATACACGAAGGAGATCGGGTGGGACCGGGCCAGGTCTGCGGCGGCGAAGCCCGCCTTGTAACCATCGGGATACTTGATCGGGTCAGGGTTGGCCATTCTGTCGCCGATGCGGGCGTACGACCCGTCGTGGCAGCCCAGGCACAGCTTGCTGGGGCCGTCCGGCTGGGCGGCCTGCTGCACACCCATGGCCGTCATGCCCTTGCTGCTGTACATCGTGTAGGTGTACGCCAGCCCGTCCTTGGTATTGACCGGGCTCCACAGCGGGACGCCGTAGTCGGTGTCCGACTCGGGCACCGCCCAGTGCGGGACGTGGCAACCGTTGCAGTGACGGTCGCTATGGGCGGCGTAGGAGCTCTGACTGACCCACAGCCCCAGGACCACAGTGAGGATTCCGACTGTAACGATGACTTTCTTCATTCGATGCTCCTGTTTTTGCCTCCTTGAGGCAGTTGGGGTACTTCGCAAGGTGGACTACCAGGGACAAGACAAATTGCAGCCGAACAGCCTTTACTCCCTCCCACAATGCAACCAGCGCGCCAGGAACAGCCCATCGGGACCAGAGAATCGACAGGTTTTGAGGAGATTCCCTTAACCACTTGTCCTGGTAGGGACTTGAATCGACTCTGTCCAGAGGTCCGGCAGGAGATGCCGCCGGGAAGAAGGGCTCTTCCCCCGGGCCGCTCGCCCCCGGTTGATCCAGCTTCTCCCATGCGCAAGAAGTGATAGGTCTCGCCGTTCTCAGAAATGAGAACGATCGGCTGCCTTCCTGCGGGGGCGCGCGCTGTCATCGGTCGGCCAGGGCGACCGGCCCGCACGCCTGTACGCCTTCTGGCGCCGGGAATCACGAAAGTCAGGGGTTGTCAGAAAACATGGCCCCATGCGGCCTATGATGCATATATTGTTTTGGCACTGCGTTTGTTATGCTGAAGCTACTGGCGTGCGCCCAGAGGAGCGTGGATGAGCAAGAAAACATGGAAAGTCCTGGCTGCGGTCGTGATCCTGGTCTCGGCCGTCAGCTATCTCGCCTACGCCGCCATTCAGAGCGGGCGCACGTACTACTTGTCGGTCGACGCCTTCCTCGCCGACGACAATCCGCCGATGGACCGTTCCGCGCGGGTCCGCCTCCACGGCAAGGTGGACAGTGAGGGCCTGCAAGCCGACTCGGGCGGCCTGCGAGCCCGGTTCACGCTGCGGGGCCAGAGCAAGCACATGCCGGTGGATTATCGGGGGGCCATTCCCGACTCGTTCAAGAGCGACATCGAGGTGGTGGTGGAGGGACGGCTCGGCGAAGCCGGCGTCTTCCAGGCCGACACCCTGATGACCAAGTGCGAGTCCAAGTACATGCCTGAATCAGCCCGGGCCAAGGCGGAGTCCGCTTCGTGAACGAATACGATCTGCTCGGCAACTGGTCCCTCCTGCTTGCGCTGCTGGTGTGCGGACTGGGGGCGGCGGCGGCGGTGCTGGCCGCCTGGAAGAAGTCCTCGCCCTTGCTGGATACGTCCCGCTCGGCCGTCTACGGCGCGGCGCTGCTGCTGACGCTGGCGTCGATCCGCCTGCTGTTGGCCTTCCTCAACAACGAGTTCCGCGTCGAGTACGTGGCCAGCTACTCCGAGCGGGCCATGCCCGTGGGGTACAAGATCGCCGCCTTCTGGGCCGGGCAGAACGGCAGCCTGCTGCTGTGGGCCTGGCTGGTGGGCGTGCTGGCGTCTCTGGCGGCGTGGTGGAGTCGGCGCGACCCGGGGCGCCAGCAGGCCGTCCTCCTCGGCGTGTTGCTGGTGGCGATCGGTTACTTCCTCGCCCTGCTGCGATGGGCGATGAACCCCTTCGAACTGCTGCCCCAGTCGCCCATGGACGGAAACGGCATGAACCCGCTGCTGCAGGACATGGCCATGATCCTGCACCCGCCGCTGCTGTTTGTGGGCTACGCGGGTTACACCGTTCCGCTGGCGCTGACGGCGGCGGCCCTGGCCTGCGGGGGCGGGCTGGACGTGCGGTGGCTTAACCGCGTGCGCCAGTGGAACCTGGCCTCGTGGATCTTCCTGACCGCGGGCATCGTGCTGGGGGCGCAGTGGGCGTACATCGAGCTGGGCTGGGGCGGCTACTGGGGCTGGGACCCGGTGGAGAACGCCTCGCTGCTGC
>Ga0209606_1003244_pt1 | contig 16578 bp, 15 predicted proteins | sample AD_UKC057_MetaG_FD_184412 | JGI IMG/M metagenome (GOLD analysis project Ga0209606, IMG submission 184412) | Active sludge microbial communities of municipal wastewater-treating anaerobic digesters from USA - AD_UKC057_MetaG (SPAdes) (version 2) | ecosystem: Engineered > Bioreactor > Anaerobic >...
AGAATTCTCACGCGTTTGAAGACTCCAATATGCGCTTGATCTGCAGGGAAATCTCTTTCACCATCTCCATTGTCAAATGCGGACCCATGGGAAGACTGAGTATTTCTCGCGAAATACCTTCCGCAATCGGCAACGGACATTCTTGCATTTCACGATATGCGACCTGTCTATGAGGAGGCACCGGATAATGGATCAGGGTTTCTATGGCGGCCGCTTTTAAACGGGCCTGCAAATCATCCCGTTTTTTTGCCCTTATAACAAAGAGGTGATAGACGGATTCGAAACCGGAGGATGTACACGGCAATGTCACATCCAAATTGTTCAGCAAGCGACGGTATTCCTCAACCAATGCCAGCCGGCGAGCATTCCAAGCATCAAGATGCCGCAATTTAACACGCAGCAACGCGGCCTGTAGTTCATCCAGACGTGAATTGAATCCTTTTACATCATGTGTATATTTCACCTGGGATCCATAATTGCTCAATTGTCGCACCCTTGCCGCCAACGCAGCATCATTCGTTGTAACAGCGCCCCCGTCACCAAATGCTCCAAGATTTTTCCCGGGATAGAAACTGAATCCTGCAGCATCGCCCAAACCGCCAGTTCGCTTGCCCTTGTATCGAGCACCATGGGCTTGAGCGGCATCTTCAATTACTTTCAAGTGATATCTTGATGCGATTTCCAAAATGGGGTCCATATCTGCAGGTTGTCCATAAAGATGGACAGGCATGATTGCCTTAGTTTTCTGTGTTATAGCCGCTTCAATCTTTGACGGATCGATATTGTATGTTGCCTCATCAGGTTCAACAGGAACCGGCGTCGCGCCGGCATAAGACACAGCCAACCAGGTAGCGATAAAGGTATTCGATGGCACAATAACTTCATCCCCTGCGCCAATGTCCATTGCACGAAGAATTAAATGCAGGGCATCCAATCCATTACCAACGCCTATACAATATTTGACATTACAATAATCAGCAAACTCCGCCTCAAAAGCCTTAAGCTCCGCGCCATGAATATACCAGCCGGAATCCATCACGCGTTGAAAGGCAGAATCAAGCTCTGCTTTTAATTCCAAATAGGGTTGTTTTAAATCTAAAAAAGGGATTATTTTCATTTTATGAATTTGATCAAAAACATTAATTGCCTTTTGAAAAACTTCCATCCTTTGATTAACACAAAGGTACTGAAAGCATCCATTTGTAAAAGTCATATGTAACAGCCCGTGCCCCATAACCTTCTTTGTTTTCAATGAGCCCCACATTAAGATGACTGCCTTCGGCTTCGGTTGAAATACCAAAATCAAAGTATCGCTTTTTAGCATAGTATTCATTTATGAGATAACTAATAATGATGTCGGTAGCACCCATTCCCCTGCCTTCCTCCGTTGCAGCAATATATTGTGTATGCGCAACGTGATCACTTTCATAAATAATAACACCGCCCATTATTACATCATCCTTATAAGAGGCAAAAAGCTTAATATAATTCGGAAACCGACCTGCAAGCAGGGCCATCTCTTCAGCCGTGTGTACAGGTTTAACACCATGCTGCCTCATAAGATTTTCTTCTTCAATGGCCATGAAAGTTTTGAAATCTTCGACCTGCTTGACTAACAAGCCCATCTTTTTTGCGCGGCTAATCAGCCACTTTCTCCCCTTACTGAAGCCCAATAATTTATTTCGCATATCAATACACGATGACACATCACGCCGAAATAAATTTGCCCCTAAGTAATGCAGGGCAAAGATGTCCTCTTCTGCAGGCAAATCTGCATAGATATGGGGTACCGCTTTATAGATAAGGCATTGAATAGCATGGTCAAGAAGATACTCTTTCAGGACCTTGAATATTTCTAGCATTTTTGCTGTACGCATGCGTGAATCTATAACAATACCACCAAAAGTAAGCCCACCATGAGATATGACCGTATTTCCATGCAAGCTTGCCGGCATAACACCTATCAACCTTTCATCTTCATAGAACATCAAGGAATAATCTACAAAACGATCAACATGGTATTCCATATAATCACGATAAAAAAGAAAAATGCCATTTTTAGATTCCGTAATAAATGTGTCCCACTTTGATTTTAGTGTCACACTATATTCTTTGGCGCATATACTCATACGACATCCTTTAATTTCAAAGATAATTCACGAACGAGAATGCAATAGATCAGCGCAAGGTACTTACTTAAGTCCATTAACGCATTTCTCGAAAATGAATAAATTGATCGTAGTTGCGAATATAATCCTCTTGATCATATTTCTGCGAGGCCAAAACCAGGCAGATAGCGCCGGATGAAAATTCAAACAATTCTCTCCAGATGCCGGGTACAACCATCAAGCCGTAGTCCGGACGGTTCAGCATAACGATCTTTTTATTCCGTCCGTCGTCGAGCAACACATGAAATGATCCACTGGCGGCGACAATCAACTGATGAAGCGCTTTATGAGCATGGCCGCCCCTGTCTTCCCCGCCGGGGATATCGTACAAGTAGTAGATGCGGCGCACATCAAACGGAATATGCGTTTGGCCCTCTACAATCGTAATATTGCCCGCCCGATTGTGAATCTTACTCAAGGGCAGAATAACACAATCATAAACATTGTTTTGCATATTCGTACCGATACTTTAAGAATTCATCATAATCACGAATGTAATCGGATTCTTCATATTTTGTCGAGCACAACACAACAGCAAGAGCATTGGTCGAAAAGTTTTCCATCTGTCGCCACAATCCACATGGAATATAAAGACCGTAATAGGAGCGATTGAGAGAATATACCTGTTTGCGCGAGCCGTCATCTACTACAACATCAAAGCTTCCGGATAGAGCGATAATAAATTCCCTTTGCTCTTTAAAAGCATGCCCGCCTCGCACCTGACCGCCCGGAACATCGTATATCCAATAAGTCCGTTCGATTTTGAAAGGTATATGATTTACCTCTTCAACAAAAGAAAGGTTGCCGCGGGGATCTTCAAATTTTGGGAGATTGATGATTTTGGTTTCCATTGATATTATATCATACTGGCCTATAATTCATGTTTGGGGCAACATGCCCTTTATCGTTGCACTAATTCTACTATCGTGACTCCGTTTTTTAGCACATCTACCTGAAATGGCTTGCTTGTAGAAATTGGCACAGCTGGTTTATATTCCGCAAGCAGCCCTGCTTCATTGTAATAATATAAATTAATACGCCCTTTTGCTTTTGGAAAAACATACTTTCCGGAAACGATAGTAGCAATACGTTCATTCCCCAGAACCCAACCAGGGCCTATCTCCCGCACCGTTATTGGGTATAATTTAGAGACAAAATTATTTTCATCAGGAAGCAAGAGATTTATGTCTTTAGGTGAATATACGGTACCAAACCTCAGGCATTCTCTTACATCTTCCATTATCTCTTTCAAGCTGGCATTGTCACTCATATTTCCATATACGAGAGGGCATGCAGAGAGGTGTATACTGGGCAGTAAATAAGTCCCGTTGCTGCCTTCGACAAAGCGAAAATGTGGTATATTATTAAGAACACGTGAGGCTGATGCAGTATTACCTAAAAAGAATTTATTACGTTTCCTGATTTCGTTTACTATCTGCGCCTGCGCAGGTATTGTAGTAAAACCATTATCGGATTTAAAATGAATCACTTTTCCGGTATCATCAATATCGGCAGAGTGCCCATCCCATTGGGTGTAATCGTATCTGCTGTAATTGCGGTACGGCCCTGCGAACGAAAATTCATCGGCATATATTCCGTCCAGCCCGATTTCGTCTAACGACCAATTAATTGACGAGAAAATATGTGTAAATTGTGGCGAACCTACTTTAGGCGCGTAATAAAGCACGCCCCAATCTTTTGCAATCATATCGCCTAGCCATGTTTTGCTATAAAAGGTGCTTTCAAAGGCCTTTTCATCAGCTTGCCGGATCAAGTCTTTTGCTATCGGCCATTTTTCCTTAAGGGGTTTGTATACAACTTCCATTGCCGGATGCATCATTTGAATAATCTTAATATTGGGGATCGCTTTTCTGAGAGAATCAACTTCTTTCTTAAGCGACTCCCCATATTTCTCCCGATGTTTGTATGATAGAAATGTTGCGACATCAAAGTCAGGACATTTGCCGGGGGCTGGTTGCGCACCGGGAATCAGTTTAGGGTATTTCCCGGCCTTTACTTCAGTGGCATCTGGTTGAAGCCGCTGCCAGGGAGGTATACATAAAATTATAGGGCCCAGATGACTGAGAGACGCTTTAATCACTTGTTCTTGATTACCATCAATCTTTGCTTTCTTGTAGCCCCAGAATACCGGTCTTGGCATTGTGACGCCGTTGACCTGCCATCTGTTGCGGACGGAATTGATAAAGCCCCAGTATCCATCTTTGACCACGGGCGTTATTGTCATCTCAAAAGTAATTGATTTTCCGGATTCAAGTGCCAGCGAAGTTGAATATATTTCACCAATGCCTTTATTTATGGCAAGACTCATCAATAGGCGGAGCCAATCGCTTTCAGCAGTAATACCAAAACCCCTGCCTTTTACCTGATCAGATTGTATAAAAATAGTTGGATTGCCTGGACTATTGACTAAACTTTGCGTTAAATCTGTTCCGCCTATATAGTATCGACTGTTTTCATTTCTTAAAAAAGCATAGTGATGAAATGGAATGGCGATTGTTTGATTGCTGGTATTTGTCCATAATTCTTTCCAGACGATGAGATTATTTTGAATTTCAAGCGTCCTGTTTAGCGTAACACCTTTCCATTCGGCTTGTATGGCATATCCATTCTTGCCCAATATTTTTGCAGACGATTTGATTATTGAATTCTTGGGGGCGCTGTCATCAGCAAGGAGCCTTGAACTTGTTTTTGGGTCTAATCCTACGGCTGTCTCAACTAATAATTCCAATCCACCCGGTAGGCGTATAACAAAACCTCCTGATTTGCTTTGCGCAAGTTCAAAAGCTGACGTCTTAATGCCAGAAGCAATACTTCCTCTTTCCGGGAGTTTTTCTATAGCCTTATTCTGTTTAAATGCGTTAAGTGTCATATAACCAACTTCAATATTCTCAACTATCAATTGTCCATGATCTTTATATGGATTAACTTTCAGCAGATTTTTAAAAGTAATTGAATTACCATCAACACCATGGGCAAGGTCGCTTATGTCAAAGCAGTAAGTCGCTGCCTGATTGTCTTTTGTGAGAAAATCAGCAATCGTCGCATTAGGTGCAAAGAAAACCATTATAGATTTTCCGTTAAATATCGAGAAACTTCTATCACCCTGAGCAAGAAAGAGAATCGGACTGCGTCCCAATATCCTGTCCTTTTCTTCAGGGTTTTTTTGCCTGATATTTGTATCATTTACTTGCATTGAAAGATTCCAGTTGCAACCACTGGGAATTGGCGCAGAAATGTAGGCTTTGAACCGGAGGACTGTAATTTTACCTTCTTTTCTGACAAGCGGTGGTAAATATACAGTCGCCGCTTCTAATGGGTTAATTTTTAAAGAACTTCTTTTTAGAGCGTTTTCCAAAATGGGTAATTCCGATTGACCAGATACTAGAGAAAAGAAAGAAAACAATATTGATAAACAAAGAATCGACATGATTAGTAATATGTATTTTTTCAATATTGACATAAATCCCTTGGACATTTAACCTATTTAAAAAATCTTGAGTAGATCAATTATGCATCATGATTTCAATCAGGATCATACCGTCTAGTAAATCAGCGACAGGGGCAAACCGAAATCAGTTAAGCATATTCTCACATTTCAGAATTCACAACTCGAATTACCTTAGCAGGATTACCAGCCATAACGGCGCCCGGAGGGACGTCTTTCAAAACCACAGAACCAAGACCAATGAAACAATTATCGCCTATCTTGATTTTATTCATAATTGAACAATTCGGCGCTAGCCAACATTGTGCACCTATAGTAACACTTCCGCTTATTTCAGCACATGCAGTGATTATTGTTTTCTCACCTATAAAACAATTGTGGGCTATATGAACGTGATCATCAGTTTTAACATATGATTTTACTATTGTATTTTTTAAAGCACCACCAACAACAGTATTTAAAGCACCTATCTCGACATAATCACCTATTTCCACACTTGCGACATGAGGTAATTCTACAGGAGTACCATCTTCTTCAAAAGGAAACCCAAATCCTTTCTCGCCTATTACCGTATTAGATTTGATACGACAGTATTTCCCTATTTTTACACCATCGGTAATAACGACATTATTGCGTATCTCTGTGTAATCGCCAATGACGATATTGCGTCCAATTGTGCAGTTGTTTCCGATAACAACATCCTTTCCGATCTTTGCAGTCGGATCAATCACCGTATATTGGCCAATGCCGGGCTTTTTTCTTTCGACAAAAAATTCCGCCAGAACTTTTGCAAAAGCCAGGCGCGGATTATCGACAAGTATAAACGCGTTTTCTCCCGTTTTATCAGTCGGTTCTGTCGTAATGATGCAGACATTCCGCATTCTGGCAACAATGGCGTCCGTAAGCCTGGACTTTGAAAATGTCAGCGAATTAGTGCAGACATTATCTAATGATGCCACTGTATTAACTTCACAATCAAGGCCGGTTAAGGGTGCCGCAAGAAACGATGCGATGTCGGCGGCAGTCAAGCGACGGCGCGGTTTAATTACTTTATCACCCATCGAATCACCTCAAAAGTTTCCGCGTATCTGCTGCCGATCTGCACACCCCTTGTCCGCGCCAGGCTTCTTATAAATTCCTCATTAGCGTAGCTTCGGCCTTTTTGAGAGTTATACGCGTCCAGCGAATGCAACTTTGTGTTTATATTTTCTTCAGACAATAAAACAAACGCTTCTGTTTTAAACTCTATATTATTCCAGGGAATCTCATAACCGAGAATAGATGTATTTTTAAAAGCCCGAATCCCCTCGATGGATATGGTCGAGTGATCCTGATGGACATCACTGGACGACGGCAGAAAAACCAGATCAGGACAGACATCCTTCTTCATCCTGACCAGTTCCTCTAAAATTTCCTGGCGATGGTAACTCAATTCCCGCACTTTAAAGTTAAAGATGAATAAGTTCTGTTCCGGAATGCCCAATCGCTTTGTTGCTTCCCTGACCTCCGTTTTCAATATATCCTTGGGCCAGGGTTCGGGCACGGATTCTTCAGCTGTGGAAAAGGCAGCATAATAGACGTCTTTCCCTTCTTCGACAAAACGGGCAATACCTCCGCCGCATCCGAATTCACCATCATCGGTATGCGGCGCCAAAACCAATATTCTTGAAAAGCTATTCATCATTAATAAAAGACTCCATTGATTTTTATTGTCAAGACATACACTAAATGTGACCGTTCACAAAGATGAAAAAAGCGAATATCTGCATGGCTATTTGCATAGTACTTTTCGATATAAGGAAAGAAGCTTTTTGGACGCAACCTGCCATGAACAGCTCTGTTCAACCCACTCCCTGCCATTTTCGCCCATTTGCCTCGCCTTTTCCGGATTGTTTACAAGATACTCTATTGAAGCCGCCACATTCTCCGCATCAAGGACATTTACATTTATACCGCATTGATACTTCTTGTTAAAGTCCACCCATTCGCCGAAATCTGGCATAATCATCGGCATTGAATTTGCCATATACTCGTAACACTTAAGCGCCCCCGCCATAGAATATTGGCCGACATTATTATAAAGGATAATGCCTATATTGGATTTACTATACGCGTCAATCATCTCTTTCTGATTTAATTGGCCTAAGAAAATTAAAGGCTTCAAAGAGTCTAACATGATGTTCTTCTGAATTTTTCCAGCCAGATAAAATAAAAAGTCCCCTTTGATCTTCTTTGCAGCCGCCACCATATTAAATATTCCTCGATCGGTGTCGAGCGTTCCTGCATGCAGCAAAACAGGCCTGCTGAAATCGGGCTCTCTGTGGGGGTATAATGATAAATCAACAAAATTTTCAACGGTTACCGTATCATTGAGCTTGCTGTAATGCTCCGTCATTGTATCTTGAGGCGTCACAAGTGCCGAAAATCGTTTACATGCATAATCCTCGAAGAATGCATATGTATGAGAGACGAGGTATCGTAAGGGCATAGGTATATAGTTCTTTGAAAGAATTAATTGTCGCGTATCCTCATGAATATCGAATATTACTTTCTTTTTCAAATTCTGTAGTCTCAGCCCTACCGGAATCAATTCAGAATCGTGAAAATGATAGATATCAGCATCAACAACACGAGCCTTTTGATATGCTTCCCATACAGTGCTTGTCATCCTCTTGATTCTATTGTTTTGCCTTTGCAAATTAATAATTCTTATCCCGTCAACAGTCTCTTCCTTGTCATGTTGCGCAATGAGAGTAACCTCATATCCCGCCTTTACAAGTGCCCTGGCTTCTTTTTGGAATGCTCTGATATCAAATGGGGAATGAACTGTTGTGAGAATACAAACCTTTATCTTCGATATCTTTTTGGAGAACATATGCATAACAATTTCAAATTTCTTGACCGGTTCCATTGCATTTAGGGCAACTAATCCATTTTGCACCATTACAGCTTTTACAATTATCTTTACCATTTTGTGCTTTTCCGCTGCCTTTGCAAATAGGACAAAATACTTTTTTCGACCCCTTACATTGCGGACATGCCTTCATTTTTAATCTCCTTCCGAGAGTATTTCATACAATATAGCACTCTTTCTGTAAAAAAAAGTCTGGAGGATCCGCCTGTAACGTCTTCCGGTTTCGCGCCGGTCGCTTGACGCATGGAACTGACGGCGCTGTCACTGCCCCACCGCAACAGGTGTTCAATCAAAATCTGACCGGTATCCTGGATAAAAGCCTTTTCTTCTTCATCTGGTTTCCTGCCTGATGAAACCAGCGCATTGGCAACCCTGGCGGCGAGCCCCAGGTACTGGACGCTATCCAACATCACTTCTTGATTGAGCAGACGGTTTTTGTCGTTGCAGATAGAACCGCCGCGGCATACCCAGCGCCGCCCGGGCGAGGATTGTGTTCCGGGTTCTAATGCGCCATAAGCCATGCGAATAAGCCCGGCGACTTCCCTCAGTCTGTTTGTCCTGTTGCAGCGGCTGGCCATGGATGCCATGTTGTGCGTATAGGTTTGAATATCATAGAGCGCATACACGTCGCCTTGTTTCAAGAGGCGCGCATCCAACTGACTTTGCAGCAGATAATCACGAACATTTCCATCCCAGGCTTCCCATACTTCCGCTTCGACGCTGCCGCCGCACGCAAAATTTGCGTCGGCTGCCACTGCCGGTTCATTTATGAGAATCAGCGAAACAAACGCCACGGCCGTTATGGCGCAATAGAGGCGTAGGGTATGGAGGGATGTTTTCATAGAGAAACAAGGCCTGTTTTGCCAAAGCTGTTTGAAATTTCCAAAGTGAAACCAAATTTTATCAGTCATTGAATTACCTTATCATGCTATAAATCTTTTGCATCTTTCCCGCATTGATATCCCATGTATAATGCATTTCAACAGTTTTGCGCGCTTCAGCCCCTAAACGTGCCCGGAGTTTATCATCATCCAGTAAAAGCTTAAGCTTGCAGTATAAATCCTTCCAATCACCAGCTTTTATCAATAAACCGTTAACGTTATTCTGAATAACTTCAGACACACCTCCGACATCTGATATTATTACAGGAAGACCGACACCCATTGCTTCGAACATCACTGTTGGCATACCTTCCATGTGAGAAGGAAGCACAAATACTGAAGCATTTTCGTAGAACGCCGACAATTCCGAGTGGTTTATCTCTCCTGTCACCTTTACCCTATGCTGCAATTCATGCTGATTCAAAAATGTTTCCAGCCAAGAAGTCATATTTTTTCCCACAAGCACCAATTCGCTGTCGGCATTTTCGGTACTCAGCAATAAAAAAGCTCTCAAAAGTTCCTCGATTCCTTTTTCTATAGAGAGCCTGCCCACAAATAAAATTTTAAGGGGTTTTTGCGACGAACCAGCAGACGCCTTGTGCTCCAACCAGGCGTGATCGATCCCATTTGTTACGACTTGAACATTTTTGCTTTGTGGTAAAATCTCCAATATGATTTTCTTTAGTCTTTCACTGACCGCAACCACTGTGTCCGCATTATTAATGACAGTCTTCGCCTGATGATGGTACAAACTGGACCTGAAGGGCGCCATATAAGTATCACCACCATGAGCTGTGCAGATAACCGGAATTTTCAGTTCTTTTTTCAAGAGAATGGCAGCCAACCCGACAGGAAGAATTGTATGGGCATGAATAATGGTATCGCCGTTATTGATTGAGATTAATTTCCGCACCAAGGAACGTACACCATAATATATAACGAAAGGATCAAAGATACCAAAATGTCTGCCCGGAAAACGAAAATACCTTGGATGAAATACCTTTATGTTATTTTTAATCAAAAATTTCTTTTCTTTGCCGTAGAGTTGCCATTTTTTCTTATACCAAAGTAACCGTGGCGACCAAGGTATTGGTGCTACAACAAATATTTCGCCATCAATAATTTTTTTTAAGGCGATAACCTGTTTTTCAACAAATATACCCCCATTTACGTTACCCTGGCTAGGATACATGCCAGACAGAACAATTAAATTCAAAGTGTTATACCCTTTTAACTTTCAATGCTTTATAATGATTACCATAGTAAAAATACCGAAGGAACTGCGCTTTTCCTCCTTTACCAATGCCTAAACTGTTCCTTTATCGCCCCATCACTTTTTCAAAAAAATGAAGCCGCTGTTTTTCCTTTAGGCTATTATCCAAGTGTAAGATCTGCTGACGGCTGCATCGTCGCCCCTTCCACTGTAAAACAAATTTCTCAATAAGGTTTAAATGGGCCTGAAGATTGTCCGCGGTGTTCGGCAATTGCAGGATAAAGGGCACGGGTTGTGGAAAATCGGTGTCACGATATCCGATGATCGTGGGAATACCACAAGCTAGATATTCCCTAACCTTAAGCGTTGATGCCTCCTCCATTTCGTTGCGATGAAGTGCCATAGTACCCAAAGCAATATCTGCAGATTCCATGATTTTCATATACTCATTCTTTTTCAGCATGGGGTGGATCGTCAAATTTGGAAGGGTCACGTCCAATTTATGACCACCGACGATGTCGAAATGCCACTTGGTAAAATGACGAGCGAGCCATACAAATTTATCAATACCGTGCCAGGATTGATTAGGCGATCCGATAAAAATCAGCCGCGGATTTAGATTATTGGCCGGCGGCAACTCAGGGCAAGCCTGGATATCAATCCCGTTTGCAATTACGACAGTCGGCCGTTTAAATATTTCTAATTCTTGAGCTATTTCATTCGTTACAGTAACGATGCCTCTGGCACGTCGCAGAATCAGGCCTCGCGTCATATTCCAATAAAGGGCCCAGAATTTTGAACGTAATTTCATCTCACTCACCTCTTTTGTATTAACTTCGACAACGACAGGCAGAGATAAAAGCAGATTATGGACAAATGGGAGGTATATCATGGACCTTATATAAACGATATCCGGTTGCCATTGCTTGACACACTGTACGAGTTTCCCGAACCTGAAGACATCATACCGCTGACGGGGGCTGAAAATAATCGCCTCGGTCAGTTCAACAATGCCGTCCCAAACCTTTTGGCGTCTCGATAAAACAAAAAGTTTAGCCTCATGTCCCTCTTGAAGCCAAATGCGCATCTGACCAGCAATTTTTTTCAGAACACCATCTTCAGAATCGTTATTACTTGGGATGACATAAGCAATTTTCATTAATGATGATCTCCATAATCGAAAAGAAGTTTCTTTAATATTCTCATTTCAGGTTTTATTATTAGCTACGAATCGTTCTTGAATAATGAAATTTCATTCTTGTGTGGCCTTTGAAAATTCTTTATGAATAAAGCGGCAACGTACACCGACACAAAAATAAAAAAAATCCTCAGTAGCGCATCAGGAAAGATGAAATAATTGAAACCGCCTGTAATAGGCATCTTGCTTGACATATAGGCTAATATTCCAAGCATGATGGGCGTCTTCTTAGATTTCAAAAAATACATATAAATCAATTGAATGAACATACCAACATAGAAAGGAGCAATAATCACGCCGAATAATTCAAAATTTGCCCAGGCTTCTTGTATAAATAAACTATTCGCAACACCGACAACGCCGGCTCTATAACCCTCTGGATCAAAATAAATCGCAAGAATTCTATAAGCGCTTTCGCTTACATCCATGCCAAGAGCTGTCCGAATAGCCGGCAAAAAAGAAGCGAACCCAATAAAATCATGTGATTCGGTAAAATACTCAAAAGACAAAAATGTACCAATTGCTTGTGATAATATTATTCTTTTAACTAGGCCCTCCGCTATTTTTGCAAAATCTGTTGTACGCGTTATGAAAACAATTGCGGTCACTATTAAAATCAGTCCCGCCACTCCAAAAAAGAAAAATGTTTTTTTTTGTATGCCACCATTGATCAAAACATTAATTAATAAAAAACCAAAAATAAAAAATGCAAATGGCGACTTACTGAGATCGTGTGTCAAGATAAAGAACGTAAACACAAACATGACCAGAAACCATATGAAGTATTGCCTTTTTTTTGTCATGCACCAGTATGCATACGCAATATATGACAGAATTGGTGTTAGGGTCATTCCAAACAAGTTTCTTACGGTAAAACTGCCCTTAAATTCTCCACCTATTTCTTGTCTAAGTCCAGCTAGTGCAAATGCATCCATTCCTTCGTAAATTGCATAAAAGGGATTGGTGTTGAGCTTCATGTATGTATAAATAACAGCAAATACAGAAATCAAACTTAAAGCATATAAAGGGTATTTAACAAAAGAATCCTTTTGAGAGAGCGAAGGGATTGTTGGCGAATTGATGTAAGACAAGAACAACTTCCTATTTGACTCGTATCCATATAAATAATTTATAAATAACATACCCAGAGGCATTGCAATCATCGTGTATTGAATTGCCAACCAACCGTAAAACCTCGAATTATCACTAACAACCGATACGATATGGTTGCCCTCCCAGCCATTTACAACCAAAATTGATGCAATGAAACAACTCGCAAACAACTGAACATAAAAAATCCAACTCACCATATTAAGCTGGGTCAGTTTCATAGAGCCAGCGACTTTGCTAAAGAGATGCCATGAAAGAATTAATACGATAATTGAAATAATTGTGAACATAATATTAAGGGAACAATCTCGGAGACCTTTTCTATTTCACGAGTGTAGATATCATTGCTCTATATTTACCTCTAAATACTAAAGAGTAAAGTGTGGCTACCAATACAGCTGTTGCTAAAATTATCATTGGACCAAATTGGAATATGTATTTAACTATAAAAAGGCAAAGAATAATGGGCAAAGAATAAATGCTGTAGTTCAGGAAATTAAAAAAAATTCTTCTTCCGCTTGCTTTGGACAATCTGATATTCCAGGCAGCATAAAAGGCATATACAGCAATACCGGTACCTGAAAACAACCCTAATGCAAGATATATGTTTTGGTAAATTCCACCGATGTATAAAGAGATGATTCTTGTAGAAAAAATAATAAAATTAACAAATAAAGCTGACCCTTGTCTCTCATAAACTAGAAAAAGTGTGCTCAGTGGCGATGAGATAAACCAAAAAAAAACCCACGGAGCCAAAATTTGGGTGTAGAGGCCTGCCTCAGCCCATCTTTCACCAAATACAACCAAAAAGAGTTCCTCACCAACCATTGACAAAATCGCTGTCGGCAGAATGCTGATGAACATCAATTTGTCCATCAGGTTTTCGACAAGTTCGCCATTGTTGCCCTTAAGATTCTTTTCTTTACATGCCTTTTGATAAAACACCTGTGACAAAGCCCCAGATATTAGGCTTAAAGGTTTTTTAATCAGTGTCAGGCCCAATGCATAAAATCCAACAGTGGATACGGAAAAAAAAGATGACAGCATCAAGGCCGGCAACTGCCAGGAAATGCTATTCAATAAACCGCCCCAAGTATCTATAAGGGGAAATTTTTTATAACGTATATAGCCTTTTTTGATCTCCTTCCAGCGAATATGATTGCAAAAAAACTTATTTTCGTCTCTCCATATCTGCCCCCCCAGCATCCCTGTGGAGACAATACTACCTAGTACCGACGTCCCAATAAGAACACCGCCACTGACAAATCCGGCAAATCCCGCGGCAAGTTTGGTTGTCTGTGTCGTCAAAGAGGAGATGACTTGAGCAACCGAAAGTCTTCCGAAATGTTTTGTACGTGAATTCCAATAATTCAGCGCCAAAAAGGCACCCTGAACAAAGATAGCTATGGGTACCAGCCAGAGATAATTTTTCAATTGTGGGGCATGAAGCAAGCTGATTATTGTTTCATTTCCCAGCCAAACAATCAAAGCGGAAAGCGTTGTCATGATGATAACGGATAAAAGGCTTACGCCAAGGATATTTGATGCTTCTTCATGGCTTTCAGGAAGCATGATGGCAAGTTCATAGCGAAGACAAACAATCACGCCCACAATTCCCGTCATGGATGTAAAAATGGCAAGAAGACCGAAAGCTTCTGGCGCAAAAAGCCGTGTGACGACGGGCATGACCAGAATACCGAGCGCCTGCGCCAATACCGTCCCCGTCATAAGCTTTAAGACATTGCCGGAAAAACTGTTTGATGGTTTTGTGAAGGAAGAAATTTTCATGTGTTTAGCCGCAAGGCCTTGTTTGGGCTTTTTAACAGTTCTGGAATAAGTCTATTCGTGGATTTTCCAGCTAAAAAGGTGCGAACCAGGCGCGAGGGAAAGCGCCCTATTGATCTCAACTGGTCTAAAGATCCGCTCTACTCCTCAAAATGGCATGATCGTACATTATAATCAAAGGTTTCAATCTCATAGTGTCATAAACGAATAGTTAATAAATATAAAGTCATGGATATCCTGCCGGGTTTTGGGATTGCCAGCGCAAAGTGTCGGCGCACATGTCATCCAGGGTTCTCCGAGCTGTCCAGTCAAGCAGTTCTTTAGCAAGGGTCGGGTCGGCATAGCATGCGGCGATGTCGCCGGGGCGGCGGTCTGTTATCTGGTAGGGAATGGCTTTTCCCGCCGCTTTCTCAAAGGCATGGAGCATCTCCAAAACGCTGTATCCCCGGCCGGTACCAAGGTTGACGATGAGGGGCATGGATTCACGCCTTCGCGGGAATGACGAATTATTGGGGGATGACATACTATTAGGAGATGATGGCTCTGCTTTTTCCATGTAGCGTAAGGCGGCGACGTGTCCCTCGGCCAGATCCATCACGTGGATGTAATCCCGGACGCCTGTGCCGTCTGGTGTGGGATAGTCGCTGCCAAAAACACTCAGCCGCTCGCGGCGTCCCACGGCCACCTGGCTGATATAGGGCATCAGGTTGTTGGGATGCCCGCCGGGGTCTTCGCCTATCAGTCCGCTGGGATGAGCTCCGACGGGGTTGAAGTAGCGCAGCAGGGCAATCTGCCAGGCGAGATCGGCGTTATAAAGATCCTGAAGGATTTGCTCGACCATAAGTTTGGTTCTGCCGTAGGGGTTGGCAGGCGCCAGGGGAAAGTCCTCCCGAATGGGGACTATGTGCGGATCGCCGTAAACGGTGGCGGAGGAGCTGAAGATAAGTCTTTTGACGCCGCGGTCCGCCATAACACCGCAGAGGGAAATGGTGCTTTCGATGTTGTTTTCGTAATAGCGCAGAGGCTCGGCGACGGATTCTCCCACGGCTTTGAGGCCGGAAAAGTGGATGACGGCGGTTATGGAATGCGTTTGAAAGACGTCGTCGAGGGCGGCGCGATCCCGAAGGTCGATTTGGTAAAAAGGCGGCCGCTTGCCGGTGATGGCTTCAATGCGGTCCAGAACAGTTATTTTGCTGTTTGATAAATTATCAACAATAACGGGATTATAGCCGGCGGAGATCAGGGCGACAACGGTGTGGCTGCCGATGTAGCCGGTGCCGCCGGTGATAAGGATAGAAGGCGATGGGCTAGAGGCTATGGGCAATGGGGAAGAAAGATTTTGGCTCATAGGGAAAAAGATTTAAGTTTTAAGTAGTTAAGGGTTAAGTAGTTAAGTTTTAAGGGTTAAGTAATTAAGGCTTAAGGAAAAACAGCAATGAGCAATGAGCAACGAGGGACCACCCCCTACCCCCGCCAGCGGGGGACACAAGCTATGAGTGATGAATTGCGAGGGGAAAAAGTTCATGGTTCGTGGCTCATGGCAATAATAGTGGATGGTGAAAAACAGTGACGAGCAACGAGTGACGAGGGGGAAAAGCTCATAGCTCGTGGCTCGTAGCAGACACAGGCGATAGAAAGTTCTATGTTCAAAGTTCAATGTTAAACTTCCTGATATTTGGGAATGACGACGGGCCTTATTGCGCCGGGATATGCATAGATAAGATGATCGCCATGCGTTCGGATATACCGGCAACCAGCAGCTTCAAAAATCTTGACTTGAACCTGATACGTTGTTGGCCTGATTGCTGACATCAGATACCAAATTCAATGGGAGAAAAACTGA
>Ga0209606_1003247_pt1 | contig 16573 bp, 11 predicted proteins | sample AD_UKC057_MetaG_FD_184412 | JGI IMG/M metagenome (GOLD analysis project Ga0209606, IMG submission 184412) | Active sludge microbial communities of municipal wastewater-treating anaerobic digesters from USA - AD_UKC057_MetaG (SPAdes) (version 2) | ecosystem: Engineered > Bioreactor > Anaerobic >...
CGCGGACCGATCGCCTTCCCCGATGACTACAAGGGCAGATGGGTGATCCTATTCTCGCACCCGGCGGACTTCACCCCCGTCTGCACCACCGAGTTCATGACCTTCGCCACGCTGGCCCCCCAGTTCGCCGCACTGGACTGCGACCTGGTCGGCCTGTCGATCGACTCCAATTTCAGCCACATCGCCTGGCTGCGGACAATCGCCGAACGCGCCACCTTCCGCGACATGCAGCACGTGAACGTCACCTTCCCCCTCATCGCCGACGTGAAGATGGACGTCGCCCGCAAGTACGGCATGGTCCAGCCGAGCGCCAGCAGTACCGAGGCGGTGCGGGCGGTGTTCTTCATCGACCCCAAGGCGAAGATTCGGGCGGTGATCTACTACCCCCTGGCCAACGGACGCAACTTCCAGGAGATCAAGCGGCTGCTGATCGCCATGCAGACAAGCGACGCTCACAAGGTGGCCACGCCGGCCGACTGGCAGCCGGGCGAGGATGTGATCGTCCCGCCACCCAACTCCTGCGGAACGGCCCGCCAGCGCGTGGAACAGCCCCAGGCCGGCGACACCGTGGTGGACTGGTTCATGACGTTCCGAAAGCTGCCCAAAGAGAAGCTGAAACTGCCGTAGGCGTGCAACGATCCAACTGTCCCCCGACTGCCCGCGGAAGGGCAGCCGGTCCCGAGCCCTCAAACGCAAGCGGCGAGGGGCCCTCAGGGCTCCTCGCCGCGTCGCGCGCCGCCGACCTCGTTCACGGGGCCTTGGCGGTCGCTTCGGGTTTCTTCTCGTCCTGGTCCTGGGCCAGCCAGACGGCGATCAGGGTGTTGTTGTTCGCTTCGTTCACGTGCAGTTCGACGTTCTGGCCCGCTCGCAGTCTCTCCGCCGCCGTCCGCAGCTTGGGCGAGGGGACATCCCGCCCCGCCAGATGCTTGACCGGCAGGGGATACGTCTGCATGCCCGCGTCGGTCCGCACCTCGATCGTAGCGACAGCCTCGCCGGGCTTGTTGGCGTTGAACTTCACGAACTCGCCCTTGAGCGGAGGATGGAACGGCTCGATCATCGTGACGACGGTCCGCCCGTTCTCGGCGTCGATCTCGGCGTACACCAAGTCGTCGGGCTTGAGCTTTTCGACGGCCGCGATCAGCGGGTTCTCCTGGCTCGAGCTGTCCTGCCCGCCCAGCAGCAGGATCTGCGAACGTAGCGATTTGCTCAGCTCCACCCCGATCTGCCCGGTGCGGGCCGTCTTCTTCTCCTTGAACACGTACACGGTGGGCTTGTCCTCGCCCTCGCGCTTGGTGATCGCCGAGATGCTCGTCAGGATGCCCTTGCCCAGGTAGTTGACGATGGAGACGTTGACCGGGTCCTTGGGCTTGAGGCCCTTGAGCAGATCCACCACGGACTGGTCAACCTTTCCCTGTCCGGGATAGACGACCGTGTAGGTCTTATTCTTGTCCGGCACGAAGAAGGTTGCGCTAACCTGAGGCCGGCCCCATGCCGACCCGTTCTGCGCGCCCATGAACACGGCGGGTGTCTGGCTGCACACCGGCACCGGTCGGGCGGCAGTGCCCGCTCAGGCCCCACACGCACCGGCCTGAGGAAGGGCAAGCAGTGCTCCCACCAACGCCAGCGCGGTCACAGAGAAGTACTTCATTGAATTCTCCCATAGTACCCCCAGGACCAGCCTGGAGGTCCGGCACGTCTATAGTGACACTATACAGACTCCCACCCACTCCGTCCACCAAAAGTCGGGCATATTGCGCATCCGCGGGCGCGGGCGGATGTGTTATTCCGCTGCCTGGTGCGTTTGTTATGGGGACGTGGTTCTACCGAGGATGACATGACGCGATCAGCACTACGTTCTGCGGGAAGACCGCGACCGGCTGCCGCGGGCTTGGCGGCAGGGACGCTGATGTGGGCGGCGTCCTGGGTCTGGGCGGCTGGGGCGGCGGCGCCTGAGCCGTCCTTCTACGACCAGGAGGTGGCCCGCTTCACCCGCCTGGCGGCCAGCGGCAAGCCCGCCCTGGAAGTCGAAGCCGCCCAGGGCTTCTACCACCTCCGCTGCCAGGCCGGGGAGAAGCCGCTGCTGCCTCTGGCGGCCTCCGGGAACGTCCTGGTCCGACTGGAGACGGTCCGGGCCCTGGCCGTCTGCGGCGGACGAGACGCCTTGGCGGCACTGATCGACCGCCTGGACGACCCGCACTGGCAGGTGGCCCAACTGGCCCGCGACGCCCTGGAACGCATGACCGCCGTTTCCAGCCAGGGCTTGACCAACCAGCAGTACCGCCAACGGCTGTCCGCGGGCGACTGGAAGACCAGGGAGGACGCCCTGTTGGCTCAACTCGACGACAAGGACGCCGGGCGGGCCTTGGCGGCCCTGAAGGCGCTGGCGGCGGTCGGCTCGGCCCGCTGCGAGGGACCCGTCCTGCGACGCGGACCCCAGCTTGGCGCCGAGGGCGTCCGCTGGGCTGAACTGGCACTGGAACGTTTCGGCACGCAGGCGGCTCTGCCCTTTTTGGCCTCGATGGCCCCCCATCACCCGGAGGCCTGCTGGGCGCTGGGGCGCATCGGCGGACAGGCGGCTGAGGAGGCCCTGCTGCAAGCCATGGCCCGCTGGAGGGAGCGCCGCCTGGACGCCATGATCAACCTCGACCGCCTTCACTTCGTCCGTTGCGAACCGTTCATGGGCGACCTGCTCGACGCCTTCGGACTGGTCATCTTTCGCAGCTACATCGACGAACTGCACCTGCCGCCCTCCGCGTACCAGCAGGTGGCCGCGAAACTCATCGTCCGCACGGGCAGGAGCCAGCAGGTGGTCGACCTGATCCTCCAGGAGGCCGAGGGAACGCGCAAGGACGCCGCGACCCCGCCCAACCTGGTCAAGGTGCTGTCGGCGATGGCGCAGGAACTCAAGCCCGGCTTCGTCCGCAACGACGGGCGGACGGTGGCCCAGCCGCTGGCCGCCCTGCCCCACATCATCCGCGACCGCCGGTTCGTCCCGCGGCTGATCGCGCTGCTGAACCACCCGGCCTACATCGTGCGGATCTACGCAGCCGAGGCGCTGGGCAGCCTGCACGCCGAGGAGGCGGTCGAGCCGATCTTGAAGGCGATCCGCCAACCGTACGCCTTCGTCGACGAGGCCATCCACGCCAGTGGCAAACATTTCGGCGACAGCCGGTACGTTCGCTGGCACGGCTACCTCTGCATCGCGTTGGGCAAGCTGGGCGGCGAGGCCGCGCGAACGGCGCTGGAGGAACTGGCCCAGAGCGCCGACAGCACCCGCGACGTTCGCTACGGCAGCGTGGTCGGCCTGCGGTTCCTGGGCTCGCCCAAGAGCCTGCCCGCCCTCGAGAAGGTCGCCGCCGCCGACATCGTGTGGAACATCCGTCAGACAGCCCAGGAAGCGGCGGAAGAGATCCGCCTGCGCAGCAAGTAAGCCTTGCCACCATGGGACCCATAGCACACACAGGACGCACAAGACCGATGAAACGAGCAATCGCGCTGCTTTGTCTGTGCCTTGCTGTTTCCGCCGCGCTAGCCCAGCCGGCCAATCCCGAGAGGCTCAAGCAGCTCACCGACAGCCTGCACAAGGGCTACAGCCCAGTCGCCGCCCGCGAGCTGCTGGATCTGGGCGAGCCGGGCTTTGCCGTTATCAAACGCGCCCTGGAACGCGGCGGTCGCCACGCCGCCCTGGCTGCCTATACTCTCTGCGACAAGCCCGCGCCCCAGGCCGAGCCGCTGCTCAGGCCGCTCCTGACGGACAAGGACCCGGTGGCCGGGTACTGGGCGGCCAAGGCGCTGGGGCGGCTCAAGAGCCCCGCCAGCGCCGCCGCCCTGGCGGCCATGCTGCCGGAAAAGGAAGACTACTTCTACGAGTTCAGCTTCGGCGGCAAGCACCGGCTGCGGAGCGAGGCCGGCGGGCGGATCGTCAAGATGCCCATGTTCGCCCCCGATGACATGCCCAACATCCGCGTTTCGTACGCCGCCCTGCTGGCCCTGGGCGAGATCGGCGGTCCGCAGGCCCAGGCAACGCTCGAGCGGGCGCTGGACAACCGCCAATACCTCATCCGCCAGGCCGCCGCCGCAGCCCTGGGCACAATGAAAGCCTCCGCCCTCCTGGGGCGCCTGGAACAGCTTGCCGTCGGCGACGGCGTGCTGATCGTCCGCCAGGCCGCCCGCACCGCTGTCGAGAAGATCCGCGGTTCGTACAAGACCCCCGACGACACCCCGCCGCCCATGCCGCCAGCCCTGCTGCTGATCCAGTCGAAGAACCGCACCGAGTCCAACCTGGGCTTTCGCGACTCGTATCCGTACCCGTTGACGCCCTGGTACGGTTGGGGCGAGAACCTGTTCCTTCTCAGCCCCGTCGCTCCCAACGGCACGCTGAAGAACCTGACCAACCTCACCAACGGCGCGGTGCAGGGCCCGGAGGTGAGCTACGACGGCAAGAAGATTCTCTTCGCGATGCGCAAGGGGATGAGGACCGACGGCTTTCACATCTACGAGATGAACGTGGACGGCGGCGGCCTGCGCCAGCTTACCAGCGGGCACTGCAACGACGTGGATCCCTGTTACCTGGGCGACGGGCGGATCGCCTTCGCCAGCGATCGCGCGGGCTACCGGGAGTACTACCACCAGGAGCGCTCCCGCGTGATCTACGTGATGGACGGAGACGGAAGCCACCTCGAGCAGATCAGCTTCAACCCCAACCAGGACTACGAGCCGCTGGCCCTGTCCTCAGGCGAGATCGTTTACGGCAGCTACCGTTTCTACGGGCAGGACGGCAGCCCCGGGCCCCTGCCGGGCGAGTACTTCCTCCACCGCATCGAAACGGTGCTGCGGACCATGCGTCCGGACGGCACGCAGGACGGGCCGTTCTACGGATCGTTGCGGGGCTCGTTCTTCGTGCCCCTGCGCCCCACCCCCGACAGCCTGCAGGACCAGGGCTGGCATCCGCGGGGCAACCACATCGGGGTCGCCGTCAGCCAGCACCGCGAGTTGAGCGACGGGCGGATCGTCTGCATCACCCCGGCGGGGCTGACCGTCGTCGACCCCGCCCTGCCTCCGACCGACTGCGAGACGCCGCTGTACCCGGAGGTGCTCAACCTCGCCGGCGGCGAGCGGGTGTACATCCACGCCCACGACAACCTCAACCCCGTCGGGCGATACACCACGCCCTGCCCGGCCGGCGGCCAATGGGTCTTCGTCTCGCATGCCCCGTGGTACGACCTGCGGAAGAACGGCTACGGCCTGTATCTGCTCAACCTCCAGACGCGCAGGCAGGTCCTTGTCTACGACAACCCTGAGGTCTCGGAGATCGAGCCGGTGGCGGTAGTCGCCCGGCCGGCGCCGGCGGTGACGGTCTCGCAGCTTCGCGAGCAGGCCGACCCCACGGGGCTGATCTTCTGCTCGTCGGTCTTCAACTCCGCCCTGGAGTACGACCGCGCGAAGGTCCGCTCGGTCCGCGTGCTGGGCGCCCTGTTCGAGGGACTGAGCATCAACGCCAACGCGTCCTTCCGCAGCCGGGTCCTGGGCACGGTGCCCATCCAGGCGGACGGCTCGTTCTACGTCCGCGTGCCGGCCGACACGCCCATCCGTTTCGAACTGCTGGACGCCGACGAGAATATCCTGGTTCACGAGACGGAGTTCAACTCCGTCCGACCGGGCGAGGTCAAGGGCTGCGCCGGCTGCCACGAGTCCCGCAGTCGCACCGCCAACCGCACGCTGCCCGCGGGCCGACTCCCCGAGGCGATGCGCAAGGCCCCCGCACTGGCCTTGCCCAAGCGGGGCGACCTGATCTTCCAGGGCCGGGCGTACCGCACCCACAACGTCATCGTGCGGGACTAGGCACGGCGCCTTGTCGATCGCAATCCGCAATCGAACTCTTGACGCGCTTCGCGCGCATCCGTAGAGTCTGGCGGTGGCTTTCGCACGAGGACTCCTTCTATGAAGCTCTCTCCCGCCGCGGAACTGGCGGTTCGTGGTGTACTGGTGCTGACCGAGCAGTACGGGCAGCGCCCCGTCACCCTCCAGAGAATCTGCGAACGCCGCAAGCTGCCTCGCCAGTACCTCGTCAAGATCTTCGCCGACCTGACCCGCGCCGGGCTCATCCAGCCCATCCGCGGCAAGAACGGGGGATTCTGCCTGGCACGCGACCCCCACGAGATCACCGTCTTGCAGGTCATTGAGGCCGTCGAAGGGCCGCTGGCACTCAACCTCTGCCAGCACAACCCGCCCCAGTGCGACGAGATCCACTGCCGCATCCGCCCCGTCTGGGCACGCCTGCAAAAGGCCATGCAGGAGGAGTTGGGCAAGCTCACCCTCGCGCAATGCCTGGCCGAGAGGGCGGGACCAACCGACCGGCGGCCAAAGGACCATCCATGACCGGAAAGATCTGCCACGTCGAAATCGCGGTGGCCGACATGTCCGCAGCCCAGGCCTTCTACGGCGACCTGTTCGGCTGGACGTGGATCGTGCCCGGCGACGAGTACACCGTGTTCGCCGCCGGCAACGGAGTCGGGGGCGGATTGTGCCTGGCCAAGGACCGTTGCGGCGAGGGGCCGGTCGTGCTCTATATCACCGTTGACGACATCCCGGCCATGCTGGACCGCATCGAGCGCGCCGGCGGAAAGACCCTCCAGCCCAAGACGGCCATTGGCAAGAAGGAATGGGGCTTCATGGCCTTCTTCCTCGACCCGTTCGGCAACCGCATGGGCCTGTGGGCCGCGAAGTAAGGCTCATCGCGGTCAAGCCATTGAGAAGCCCCGTCTGGTTCGGTACAATTCCTTTTGTGGGCAAGGAAGCTGATATTTTGATTTTGGGAAAGACCTCCAAGGAGGAGTGGCTGCGCGAACACGCCCCCCCATCCCTGACTTCGCTGCGAGAATCACAGCAAACGATCCCCGCCCTAGCCAAGGATGAGGTCGCCGTACGCGACATCGAAGCCATTCTGCCCACACTTGCGACCACCCACCACATGCGGTGCTCTGACGCAAGAGACTTGCACTTCTTGCCCGACGAGAGCGTTCACCTCGTGCTGACGTCGCCACCCTACTGGACGCTGAAGGAATACAACCCAGGCGACGCCCAACTCGGCAGCGTGGAAGACTACGACACCTTTCTCTCCGAGTTGGACCGCGTATGGGCCCATTGCCTTCGCGCCCTTGTGCCCGGAGGACGGCTGATATGCGTGGTGGGCGATGTATGCCTCTCTCGCCGCAAGAATAACGGGCGGCATACGGTGGTCCCGCTTCACGCTTCGATTCAGGAGCACTGCAGGGCTATAGGGTACGACAACGTCGCGCCGATCATCTGGCACAAGATCGCCAATGCCTCTCTGGAGGCTTCGGGCAACGGGGGCGGATTCCTCGGCAAGCCCTACGAGCCCAACGCGGTCATCAAGAACGACATCGAGTTCATCCTGATGCAGCGCAAGCCAGGCGGCTACCGCAGTCCGGGGTTCATGGAGCGGGCGTTCAGTGTCATTCCCGACGCCATGCACAAGGTCTGGTTCCGCCAAATCTGGTCCGACGTTCCGGGCGCCTCGACGAAACACCATCCCGCCCCTTTCCCGGTCGAACTGGCTGCTCGCTTGATTCGCATGTTCAGTTTCGTCGGCGATACAGTCCTGGACCCCTTCCTCGGCTCCGGCACAACTGCCCTGGCTGCCTGGCAGACAGGCCGAAACAGCATCGGCACCGAAATTGACCCAGCCTATCTTGAACTCGCCGCGCGAAGATTCCGCAGGCACACCAACACGCTTGGCAGCCACCACGAACTTGAAGTAGTCATCTAGGGACTCGCTATGGGAATTGACATCTCCGCCTTGGACCGGCTCATGCCAGAGGCGATCAGGCATTTTTGGAAGGCGAGATTGCTGGCCGCCAAGATGCAGAAGAAACGCGGCGTGCTCGACCAAGGGAACCGATCAGGGGTAACCGCTGGAAAGAACCTGGACGCCCTGGTGGCCATGGTCCGTGACATCATCGTGGCCAATGGCATACCGGAAGAAGACGTCCATTACGGGCGAAGAGCATCTGTCACCATTCCTGGCTTCTATCGACCGACCAAGAACTGGGACTTGCTCGTGGTCAGTCAAGGCAGACTGCTTGCAGCCATCGAGTTCAAGTCACAGGTCGGGCCCTCGTTCGGGAACAATTTCAACAACAGGGTGGAAGAAGCCCTCGGCAACGCAGCCGATTTGAATACCGCCTTTCGAGAGGGAGTGTTCGGCGAAAGTCCGAGACCCTTTGTCGGGTACTTTTTTGTCCTGGAGGAATGCCTCAAGTCCACGATGCCGATCAAGTTCGTTTCCCCTCATTTCTCAGGCATGCCCGAGTTCGAGAATGCCAGCTACGCGGCCCGATACGAAATCCTCTGCCGCAAGCTCGTGCAGGAACAACTCTACGACGCAGCCGCTCTGGTGCTTACCGATCGTCGCTCGGGCTCGACCGGAACGTTCCGCACCGCAAGTGAGCTTACCTGTCCGCGCCGTTTCGCTGCTACACTGGCAGGAACGATCGCGGCCATGACGGCCTGACAGCCCTTTCCCTCTTGACCCATTCTCCACCGAGAGTATGCTGATACCCACGAGGTAACCCATGAACAAGAAGACCAAGACCGAGCGTTCGAAGTTCACCCGCAGGCAGTTGCTGGCCCGTACGGCCGGGGCGGCTGCCGCATTCACCATCGTCCCGCGGTTCGTGCTGGGCGGGCCCAAATTCGTCGCCCCCAGCGAGAAGGTGTACATTGCCATCATCGGCTGCGGCGGGCAGGGGCGGACCAACTCGCGCTCGCTCTTCGGGCAGGACGACGCCCAGATCGTCGCCATCGCCGACCCCATGGACCAGCACGACTACAGCAAGTGGTACTACGGCGGGGTGGCCGGGCGACTGCCGGTCAAGGACGAGATCGTCAAGCACTACTCCAAGAACGATCCCCAGTACAAGTGCAACGACTACGTCGACTTCCGCGACCTGTTCGAGAAAGAGAAGAACATCGACGCCATCCTGTGCGCCACGCCCGACCACTGGCACGCCCTGGTGACGCTGGCGGCCATCAAGCGCGGCAAGCACGTCTACTGCGAGAAGCCCCTCACCCACAACATCGCCGAAGCTCGCGCCGTCGCCAAGGCCGCCGCCGAGGCCGGCGTGGCCACGCAGATGGGCAACCACGGGCGCAGCGACGAGGGCAACCGCATCACCTGCGAGATGGTCTGGGACGGCGCCATTGGCGAGGTCAAGGAAGTCCACGCCTGGTCCAGCGCGGGCGGTTGGGCCAGCGGGCGAGGCCGACCCCAGGGCACGCCCGACGTGCCCAAGGGCTTCGACTGGGACCTCTGGCTCGGGCCCCGGGCCGTCCGCCCCTACAACCCCGCTTACGCCCCCTACAACTGGCGCGGATGGTGGGACTTCGGCACCGGCTGCGTGGGCGACATGGCCGTCCACAACCTCGACCCCGCCTTCGCCTCCCTCAAGTTGGGTCACCCCACCAGCGTCGAGGCCGTCAAGACCGATTTCGTCGACAGCGACGTCATCGGCGGCAGCAACCACTTCGTGTGGCAGTTCCCCGCCGAGAACGGCCGGGGGCCCGTCACCGTGCACTGGTATGACGGCTCGCTCCAGCCGCCGCGTCCCGCGGAACTGGAAGAAGGCCGGCGGATGGGCGAGGGCAGCAACGGCGTGCTCATCATCGGCGCCAAGGGCACGATCATGGGCGGCGGGTGGAGCAAGAGCCCGCGGATCATCCCCGAGGCCAAGCAGAAAGCCTACGGCCGGCCGCCCAAGAGCCTCCCGCGCAGTCCGGGCCACCATCGCGACTGGCTCAACGCGTGCAAGGGCAAAGGCAAGGCGTGCAGCGACTTCAGCTATGGCGCCCGCCTGACCGAGTTCGTTCTGCTGGGCGACGTCGCCGTCCGCTCAGCCGGCAAGAAGATCCTCTGGGACGGGCCCAACATGAAGGTCACCAACGACAGCGCCGCACAGCGGATCGTCGAAGAGACCTACCGTGACGGCTTCAAACTGGGATCGATCTGAAGTTCCTTGATTCGCTGATTCGTCCAAAGCCTGCCTGCCGGCAGGCAGGGCAGGCCCACCCCTGAGGGGTGGGCTTTTCTTTCGTCCTTGCGTCCGCCCGTTGGGTCCCTTTCATCTCTTCCGTCCGCCCTGCCCTGCCGGTATGCTGTCAGGCATGGCCGACTCACCGGTGGTATTCGATCAGCCGTGGTTGCTGTTGCTGGCCCTGCTGGCCGGCCTGCCGGTGCTGGTACGTCTGTGGGGCAGGCGGCACGGGCGGCACGTGCCCTGGTGGTCGCTGACGCTCCAGGTGGCCGCAGTGCTGCTGGCGGCCGCTGCGATGGCTCGACCGGCTGTGCGGATCGGGCGGCGAGCAGAACTCCAATGGCTGATCCTGCGCGACGCGTCGGCGTCGACCCGGGGGCAAGGGCGGCACGAGTTGCCCTGGCCCGGCGGACTGAAGCGCCAGACGTGTCTCTTCGCGGACGGACTCGATCAGGAGACGGCGCCGGACGCGACCGCGACCGCGGCCACGGCCCCGGCCGAGACGGCCGCCGTAGATCCTTCCAGGACTCGCATCTCTCCCGCACTTCGTCTGGCGACGGCGTCGGCGGACAAGCTGGCGGGCGTGGTCATCCGCACCGACGGCCAGTTCCAGGACGACGACTGGCAACAGGCAGCCGCCGAGTTGGGCAGAAGCGACCTGGCGGTGGTCGTCGTGCCCATGGACAGCCCCCTCCCCGACGCGGCCGTGCGGGAACTGACCGCCCGGCGGCGGGCGGACGGCGCGATCGAGCTGGACCTGTCGCTGCTGTCCAACGCGCACATGAATCGGCTGGTCCGGATCGTCCGCGAGCGACCCGGCGCAGCCGTCGTGCTCGAACGTCAGATGCAGTTGCTGGCGGGCGAGCCGGCCACCCTGCGGGCGGCTGACCGCTCGAGCACTGGAGATGCGGCGGTCTATCGCGCGGAGTTCGCGACGCCCGACGAACTGCCGCAGAATGACTCTGCCCGGGCGGCGGTGCTGCCACTGGAGCGTCGGGCGGCGGTGGTGGCCGCCCCGTCGGCGGCCAGCGCTGCTGCGGCCTGGCAGGCGCTCGGTGTGCCCAGCGTTTCGCTGGCGGCGGCCGATGCCCCGGCAGACCCGGGCGGCTGGATGAGCTATGCGGTGGTGGTGCTCGTGGATGCGACGGGCTCACTGCTGAGTCCCGCTCAGCGGTCAGCCCTGGCCACCTACGTCCGCGAGGGCGGCGGGCTGGTACAGGTCGGCACCGGGCCGCACCGCGACCTGGATGACCGCGACGATCCGCTCAACCAGGTGGCCGCCCTGGTTGCCAATCCGTTCGAGCGCCAGCCGTTGCGGGTGGTGGTGGTGCTGGACGCCTCGGGCTCGATGGCCGAGCAGGTCGCCGAGGGTAACCAGGCGGCGAGGGTCAAGTTCGACCTGGCGGGCGAGGCGGTGCTGTCATTGCGGCGTCACCTGACGGCCAGCGACTCGCTGGAGGTGATCGCCTTCTGCGACCAGGCCAGTACGATCTACGACAGCGGCACAACCGCGCCGGACATGGCCGAGCTTCGTCGCAAGCTCGCGGACGTCCGCCCGGCCGGGGCGACCGACATCATGAAAGCGCTGGCCTACGCGACGCGGACGCCGGCGACGCCGCAGCGCCCGGGCCTGGTGATCCTCGTCAGCGACCTGGAGCCGACGACCTACGAGGCGGCCAGGGGCAGGGACCTGTTCGACCCAGCTCGTGCGGCAGAGATGTTCGCCGACAAGCACCTGGGCCTGGCGATGGTGGCCACCGCCCCGCCGGGCGCCGGCGGGGGCGAGATACAGAAGCTGGAAGACCTGGCCCGCCGGCTGAACGCCCCGCTGGTGCGTCGCGACCGGCTGACGGGCCTGGCCGAGGTGTTCGCCCAGTTCATGCAGCGCGGGCGGGGCGACGCGGTGCGAAGCGGGCAGTTCGCAATGAGACTGCTGGGCCGACCTTTCGGCGTGGCGGAGTCAGCACCGGCGATCGAGGCCTACGTGGCGTCGGCGGCGCAGGGCGGGGGGGCGTCCGCCGCGGAAGTGCTGGGGTTGGTCGGCGGCGATCCGGTACTGGCTCGACGGCAGGTGGGGCTCGGGCGGTGCGTCTCGCTCGCGACGCCGCTGGGCCAGGGGCGAAACGAGGCCCTCAGTGGTTCGCCCTGGCTGGCCGGCTCGCTGGCCGGCGCGGGGCGGTGGACAATGCGCCCCGGACAGGATCCGCGGTTCACCGGCAGCCTGGAACGGGCGGACGGCGGGCTCCGCGTTGAGGTGTCAGCCCGGGCCGGCGGAAAGTGGATGAACGGCCTGGAGCTTCATGCGACGGCGCTGCGGTCCGCCCCCGGTGGCGCCGCCGACCGGGCGGAGATGCGCCAGACCGCACCCGGGCGATATGAGGCGACGTTGCCGAGCGACGGCGCTGTGAGCGTGGCCGTCCGCCGCAAGGACGCGAGCACGGTCTGGCAGGGGCGGCTGGCACGGACTTGCGAGCCGGAGTACGCCGCCATCGGCCCCAACTGGACCAATCTCCGCCGCCTGGCGGAGTTGACGGGCGGGCGGCTGGTGTCGAGCCAGCCGGCGGAGATCCGCGAGTTGACTCGCCGTTGGAGCCGCCAACCCTACACGCAGATCTGGGCGCTGCTGCTGGCGGGAGCGCTGGCGGCGATGCTGACGGAATGGGCCCTGACTCGGGTGATCCGGACCCGCTAGCCGCCTGGCGCAGAGGGGTGACGGCATGGCCCGTCCCGACGAGTCTAGATCAGCTTCCGAAGCAGTTCGATGCCGAACCCGGCCAAGGAGCCGAGTTCCTCGCTTCGGGTGACTCGGCAGACATAGACAACGACGCGAACGTCCCGCCGGTTGTGGCAGAAGGGTGAGTTGGGGAGGGTCAGCTCTATGTGGAGTTCCTGCCCGCTCAGGATGCGCTTGTAGGGACGGACCAGGACGTACACGCCTGTTTCTGAGAAGTTGGCGGTGCGCCCACGGGCCAGCAGCCGTCCGCGCCGGTCGCGCAGCACGACCGGATAGGCGGCGGGCATACGAACGCTTCGCCGTTTTTCGTCTGTACGCACCGTCATATGCATCTCGGGAGGAGGCGGGTCAGGCCGCCCCGGCACGGGGAACCATACAATATGTAAGTCGGTAAGCACTTGGCGGGGGTTGAACAGCGCGCGCGGTTTCTGCCGGATGCCCATTGCCCCGCTCCGGACGTGTCCCGGGCGTCTCAAACCCGCTGGCTGACTGCTTGATTTGCCGGCCGGGAATGCTACACTGGCCCGCTACCTTGTCGCTCGAGCCTGTACCGCTCGCGACGGAGGTGCTATAATCACGCGGAGCCAGCCAGGAGTTGGCCCGCCAGGACAAGCAGAGAGTTGACAAAAGACAGCGGCAATTCAGCGGTCGAGGCCCTGCGCGGCAGGACATTGTGGATTCCCCGCATGACCTACGTCGGCGGGCGGATGATGGCGTCGGTCTTTCGGTCTATCGGGCTGGAAGCCTCCGTCACGCCCCCCTCCGACGAGCGCACGCTCGAGCTGGGGGGGCTCCACACCAGCGGGGAGGAGTGCTACCCCGAGAAGGTCACCCTGGGCGACTTCCTTCGAATCATTCACGCCGACGATTTCGACCGTGATCGCACCGCCTTCTTCATGCCCACGGCGGAGGGGCCCTGCCGCTTCGGGCAGTATGCCCCCTACCTCCGCCAGGTACTGGACGAGATGGGCTACCCGGACGTGCCGGTGGTTTCGCCCACCAGCAAGAACAGCTACGGGGGCTTCGCCGACCACGCCCCCGACATGGTCCGCCGTTTGTGGCGGGGTCTGGTCTGCGGCGACATTCTCAACCGCATGCTCTTGCGGACCCGCCCTTACGAGACCGAGATCGGGCGGGCTGACGAGACTTTCGAACGGAGCATCGACCTGGTCGAGGAGGCGATCGAGGACCCCGGCCTCCGCCCGAGCGACCGCCTGGGACGGATGGTCGAGGCGATGACGAAGGCCCGCGACCTCTACCGCAGCGTTCCCGCCCGCTACACCAAGGACCGCCCGCTGATCGGCGTGGTGGGCGAGATCTTCTGCCGCCTGAACAACTTCAGCAACAACGAGGCCGTCCGCAAGATCGAAGCCCACGGCGGCGAGGCGTGGCTCAGTGACGTCGGCGAGTGGGTCTGGTACACCAACTGGTCCCACCGCGACATGCTGCGCCGCGAGGGAAAACGGTTCTCCCTGGCCATGCTCGGGGCTATGGTCCGCGACCGCTTCCAGCGGGCCGACGAGGAGGCCCTGCTCAAACCTTTCGCCGACGACCTCGCCGGCTATGAGGAGCCCCACGACACGCACCACGACGTCCTGCGCCCGGCCTGGCCCTACCTGCCCGCCGACGGCGCCCTGGGCGAAATGGTGCTCTCGGTGGGCAAAGCCATCTACCTGCACGGCAAGGGGGCTGACGGCATCATCGACATCAGCCCCTTCTCGTGCATGAACGGGATCGTCTCCGAAGCGGTCTATCACGCCGTGGCCCGCGATCACGACGATATCCCCATCCGGAATTTCTATTTCGATGCCTCCAGCTCCAACATGGACCGGGACCTGGACATCTTCATGGAGCTGGCCGTCAGCTACCGCAAGCGTAAGACCCGCGTGCGGCGTTATCCGGCGGTCTTCGAGTCGTGAAGGCGGTGTGATGATCGAATCCGTACGCAACGATACGTCTTGTCCCACCGCAGGCAGCCCCTGTCGCGAACTGGACGACTTCCGCGCCCGCATGAGGCGATTCGCCGAGAGCTTCGGACAGCTCCCCGTCGCCATCCAGGCCACCTGCCCCGCCTGCCGCAGCGTCGTCCCCGCCGCTTTCGAACGCCCCGGCGACCAGATCGTCCTGCGGATCGACTGCCCCGCCTGCGGCACCGAGCGACAGGTCCACCACGACGCCATCTGGACCCCGCTGGTCAGCGACTTCCCCGGCTCGGCCGAGCGGACCTTCAGCGGCTCGCGAATCCTGCCCAACCTGCGACGCCTGCCCCGAACCGTCCAGACCCTCTGCCCGGAATGCTCCGCCGTCATCCTGGGACGCTACTTCGTCCAGGACGGCGCGGTGCTCATCGAGAAGACCTGCCCCGAGCACGGCTACTTCCGCGACTGCATCAACCGCGACGTGCTGTTGTTCTCCAGGGCTGCCTGGTGGTCCTTCGAGGAGCATCCCGGCCAGCAGTTCCCCCAGGTTGACGCCGGCGAGTGCTGCCCCAGCGACTGCGGGCTGTGCAACCAGCACATCTCCAGCCCGTGCCTGGCGCAGATCGACCTGACCAACCGCTGCAACATGCGCTGCCCCATCTGCTTCGCCAACGCCAACGCGGCCGGGCGGGTCAGCCAGATCGACTACGACCAGGCCGTCCGCCAGCTCCAGGCCCTTCGGGACCTGCGGCCCCATCCGTGTACGGCCATCCAGTTCACCGGCGGCGAGCCGACTATCCACCCCGACTTCCTGCGGATCGTCTCGACCGCCCGCGACATGGGCTTCTCTCACATCCAGATCGCCACCAACGGCATCCGCATCGCCGACTACGACTTCGCCCGTCGCTGCCACGAGGCGGGCCTGCACACGCTGTACCTCCAGTTCGACGGGATCGGGGAAGAGCCCTACCGCCAGACCCGCAACTACCCCGGCATCTGGGAGAAGAAGCTGGCGGCAGTCGAGAACTGCCGCAGGATCGGCATGAAGATCTGCCTGGTCCCCACGATCGTCCGGGGCATCAACGACGACCAGGTGGGCCCGATCTTCCAGTTCGCGGTGGACAACATCGACGTCATCAGCGCCATCAGCTACCAGCCGGTCTCGTTCACCGGGCGGATCAGCCTGGACGAGTTGGAGCGCAACCGCTACACGCTGGGCGACCTGGCCCGCGGGATCGCCGCCGCCAGCGGCGCCTCCCCCATGCGGGACATGTTCCCCCTCAGCGTGGTCGTGCCCCTCTCGCAGATCCTGGAAGCGTTGACGGGCAACCCCAAAATCCGCCCCTCTTGCCACACCGACTGCGCGTTCGGCACCTACTTCCTGGTCTCGCCCGAGGGCAAGGCGTATCCGTTCCCACAGGTGATCGACATCGAGGGCATGTTCACGGACATGAACCGCATTGCCGCCCGCATCCGTCGGCGCGGGCGGGCCACCTGGCTGGACAAGTGGCGCACCTGGCGGATGTTCAAGCGCCACTTCCGCAGCGAGGCCGCCCCGCCGGACCTCACTGTCAAACGATTCGTCCGCTCCCTCCAGGGCCTGGTGGACAAAAACGTCGGACGCGGCGAAGGCGAGAAGTTCACCTACAAGACCCTGCTCTGCGCGGGCATGCACTTCCAGGACCGCTACAACTATGACGTCGAGCGATCCAAGCGCTGCGTCATCCTCTATTCCACCCCGCGGGGAATCTTCCCCTTCTGCACCTGGAATTGCGGGCCGGAATACAGGACAATCGTCGAACGAGAGTACGCCGCACGGACCGACGGCGGGGCGAACGACCCCGAAGCGGACGGACGGGCGGCCCAAC
>Ga0209606_1003249_pt1 | contig 16567 bp, 7 predicted proteins | sample AD_UKC057_MetaG_FD_184412 | JGI IMG/M metagenome (GOLD analysis project Ga0209606, IMG submission 184412) | Active sludge microbial communities of municipal wastewater-treating anaerobic digesters from USA - AD_UKC057_MetaG (SPAdes) (version 2) | ecosystem: Engineered > Bioreactor > Anaerobic >...
CGCCACAGTGAACGTGCGCCGGTACCACAGCGCCTGCTCTTTCTGCAGCGCTTTCTGCACGCCGCCCAGCTTGGATTCCAGGCAGAACGGCACGCGGATGCGCCCCTGCCACTGGCGGGGGGGCTCGCGCTGCGCGACGGGTGTGACGGCATACTCCCACAGGCCGTTCAGGTTCTGCCACTGCTTGCGCCGCAACTGCGGACGCGGATAACTCTGCCAGACGTTCTCATCCGTCACCCGCTCGCCCCACGGCGTGATCAGGGCGCTGCGGAAGATCTCGCGTTCAGGCGCCGGCAGGGCCGGCACCTGGTCGGCATCGACCAGATGCGCGTCGATGAACTGTCCGCCCGACTCCTGCCTGCAGGACACCGCCAGCAGGTTTTCGCCAGTCTTGACAAGTGCCCGGTGTTCCTCGGACAGCGGAATGACCTTGTAGTCCGTAAGATAGCCCGTCAGCGCCAGCACACGCTGACCGTTGAGGTAGATCTCCGCGTCCTCATCGTGATGGACCAGCAGCGCGGGTTTTTTCAATGCCCCGGCCAGCGGCACGCGCTTGCGCAGCCAAATCGTCTTGGTGCGCCACACGGTGCCCACGCGCGCACCCGGCGTGCCGACCGTGCCGAAACCGCCGCTGCCCGTCTTCCAGGCCGCGTCATCATACGCGGCCGTCTGCCACGCCCCCTGCGGCGCCTCAAGCGTGTAGCGCCACTGGTCCACGACCTGCTGCGCCAAGAGCGAAACCGGCAGCGCCATACACAGCGCAGCCCAAACACCGTAACCTTTTCGTGAACGCATAGGCCCCTTTCCCGCGCGGTGCCTGCTTATTCCCCCATACGTCAAACAGGCCAGAAATCCGCACACGTCTTTTTAGATACTGTGGTCTGACGTTAACACATTCCGCGTGTCCGGGCAAGACTGCCGTTGAGGTTCCTGGTTTCTGGTTCCTGGTTTCGACAACTCCTCCCTCCTCCTTCCTCCTTATCTTCCGCCCTCCGCCTCACGACCGATGTGGTCCTACAGCCTGAAAGGGGCGGTCTCGGCGAGACCACCCCTTTCAGGCCTGGCGTCCGGCTTTCGCCCGGCGGTCCGGGACGTCCCGCCGTACCTTATCGAACGTCCCCGCGTTCGGACGCCAGAATCGCCTTCGCATGCGCCGAGAGCACGCCGCGCGGGTCGCGAGCATAGGATTCAAGCGTTTTCCGGGCGAGGCCCTCATGATCGCCGCAGGCCCAGAGAGCTCGGGCCAAGGCGAGTTCCTTGATGCATGCGTCCATTTCGGGCCCCAACCCGTAACCGCCCAGCGGCGGAAGATCGGTTGCCTTCTCCACCGCATGGGCTCCGAACACCTTCAGTTTTTCGGCCAGGGCGGGCGCGGCCTCCGGATCGCCCAGCGCCTCGAGGGCCAGTGTCGGACCGCGCACGGTGAGCATCGAGGCTCCGGGTTTGACGCCTGAGAGCGCTTTGAGCAGCGGCGCCAAGGCCGATTTTGCTTTCGTGCGGCCAAGGGCAATCATATAGCCGATCATGGGCTGCCCCCCGCCGCCGAACGCGCCCGTGCGGTCGAAGGTGATGATCTTCCGTCTTCCGGAGACGATGTCAGCAAGGATTTCAGTACCCGTCGCGTCCCCCAGAAACCCCAGCATCACGGCGTAATTCTGCTTTTCCACGTCCGTGGCCGCAGCCGTGAACGCCGCCCTGAGGAGCGGCAGGGCGCGCGCGCGGTTCTCGGGACGGTACACGACATGCGTGCCGGTGAAATCGCGCCCCATGGTCTTGACCGCCGCCGCAAGCACCGCGTCGGAGGTCACATCGACGTCCTGCTCCCAGGCCAGGGTTTCGGGCCGGAGAATCTTGAGCGCCACCAGTTTTTTGCGCAGATCAGCGAGATCAACGCTGCGGAATTCGCCGCCCTGGCCGACCGCCATCGCCGCGGCCGTGCCCACGGCGTATCCCATGTTCATGAGATCGGCCTGCATGCGTATCATCGGCAGGACATCCCGCGCACAACCGGTGCCGATCCCCACCACCGCGATGCCTGACAGCCCCTTGGGCAGCAGGGAACGAAGCGGCACGTTCACATCGAACACCGCGCTGAGACTTGTTTCGCGTTTCAGCTTGACCAGGTTGGCGCTGGATTCGGAAAGAAAGCGAAAATCGTCGGTCAGGTAACCGTGCGAATCCTGCCGACTCCGGCTCTGCACCACCACGTCCGGGAACGGGCGGCGCGCCGTCACGTCCTGCGCGTTGACGGCATAGTCCGGCACGATGCGGCGGCGTTCGCGGGAGTCCGGCATTTTGGCGAGGTCCCAGGCGTTCGGCGCACCGGCCCGGGCCCGGAGCCCGAAAAGCCAGAGGTCGTACGCGCTCGAATCGTCCACGAAGCCGAAGTCGGAGTTGATGGTGTCGCGACCGAGACGGTGCGGGGCCTGCCCCGCGCTCTGGAGCGCGAATTCCTGCGCCGAGAGGAATTCGGTCGCCGCGCCCGCCGCCGCCGCGAGGTCTGAATTGCCTGTCGCGTCCACGAAGCACGTCGCGCGCACGACGCCGCAGCCCAGCGGCGTAGCCACTTCGGTGCCGACCACCTTGCCGTTCTCGACGATCGCGCCGGTCCCCATAGCGCCCAGCCACACCGTGACCCCTGCCTCGCGGCACAATTTGCGCCAGGTCTCGGCCCGCCGATACAGGCCATGCCTCCCGCCGATTTCGCGATTCGCTTTTTTGAACGCCTCGGTGAACCCGCAGTGGTTGCCGTCATAGTAACCCAAGATCATGCCGTCGGTGCCGACGCCGCCCAGCACTTGCAGATACTCGACCAGCAGCACTCTCGCGCCCGCGCGCGCTGCGGCAATGGCCGCAGGCGACCCCGAGGTTCCGCCGCCCACCACGACCACATCGTACTCCCCCCAGACCGGGAGCCGCGACGAGGGGTTGAAGGCGGCCGACCCTGCCACGGCGGGCGCACTCGCCACGGCGCGTCCGAGAGCCTCTCCCTCGCGGATGCGCGTTTCGAGGTCCTTCCATGCGGCGGTGCGCCATACCAGCAGGTCCGCATCGTCCAGCATGCCGTCCACCCAGGTCTTTTCGCGCGCCTCCCACTCCGCCGCCGCAAAACTCGGATAGGTGCCGTCCTTCATCGGCAGGGCGAGCGTGCAGCGGTACAGCCGCCCCGTGATGCCCGCATGCGAGATCGGGAACGCCTCGCCAAACGGCTCGACCTTCATGCCGGGCGCAGAGGGTGCCTTCCCCTCCGCGAGCACCACGCGCGAAAACGCCGCCTCGCCCCCGACCACGGCGAGCCCCTTCCCGAAATCAGTCAGCGCGCCGTAGCGCGTGGCGTCGACCGTGCGCTTCGCACGGATGACGTGCCGGCCCGACCGGTTGACGATCTCAACGCCGGCGATTTCCCCCCGGTCCGTCCGGAAGACGTCCCTCACCGCCGTGCCGGTGAGGAAGCCGACGCCGGCGTCCACAAGCTCACGGTCGAGCACCCGTTTGACCTTGAGCGGCGACGGCGGTTCGGAAATCTTCTCGGCGTCGGCCAAGTGGAACCAGATACGCGCCACATACTGATGCTGGGCGCTGGAAGCCTTAACCACCTTGATTTCCACCTGACGGAGTTCCGCACCCACCGCTGCCTGCCAAGAAACAGCGTCGACGCCAAGGAGCTGGGCGTCACCGCCGATGCCGCCCGCCTTGTCCTGGCGCGTCAGCGCGATCGTCTGCCCCTTGAGCGGGCCGTCCAGCACACGGCAGGTCACGGCGCCCGTCGCCGCATCGCCCTCTCTGGGATGCTTCGCTTGATTCCTGCCCTTCTTTTCAAAGACCACGACTTCGATGCGCGCGATTTTCGACGTTTTCCGCAGCTCACACGCATAGGCAATGTCGTCCTCGTAGTAGACGCCGTCCGTGGGATTACTCGGTTTCCCGGGCTCCGAAAGGCGTTCCCACCAGTCGTTGTGAAACCCCCAGCGCGGATGGGGCGAGCGATGGGACGGCGTGTAGTCGAAGGCGGCCAGCCCCGCCGTCCCGGACCAGAGCTTCCGCACCAGCGGCAACGTGGGCTGATCCCCGGGCGGCAGGCCGAGCTCCAGCGTGCCGGCCATGTCCTCGCCCAGATACGTGAACGGCGTCACCAGATAGACGCGCTTCGCGCCGGCCTGTTTCGCGGCCGTCGCCGCGGCGACGCCCTTCACGGTGCCCCCCACCACCAGAACATCCACCTCGTCCGGCGTCACGGCGGGATCGCCCGCGGCGCGCACACCGCAACACGCCCAGCACGCCCACACGGCAGCCCACATCCAAACGTTGCGCATTTACCACCCCGTCTGCCTTGCCTCAGATCGTGACCGGCGCCTCCCAGCCCTTGCGGTAGGTCCGGCGCAGCAGACGGTCCGCCGCCTCGGAATTCGTGATGCGCAAGCGCCGGGCGTCCCACACCAGTTCCGTGTCCGGCACGCGGATCGCCACCGTGCCGAGCAGGATCGTTTCGGCCATGGGGCCGGTCTGCTGGAAGTGCGACTCGCACATCTCGACGCCGAGAATGGCATCCAGGAAGTGATGGTAGTGGTTGCGCGGCGGCAGCTTCGGCTTGGGATAGCCGCCGAACTTGCCCTTCGGCAGCAGCACCGGGCCGGAGGTGTGCGGCAGCAGCAGGGCGCCCTCGGTGCCGAGCACCATGGCCGACTCGGCCGGATACTCGGTGAACCCCGCCTCGCGGGCCAGCGCCTGCACCTCCTCGGGCGGATAGATCAGGCCGTCGAACCACTCCATCGTGTAGGGTTTGCCGTCGCTGGCCTTACAGCCCGGGAAGGTCCAGGTGATGTGGTCGCTTTGCGGCCACACGTCCGCGCGGCGCGCGCGGTCATTCTTCCAGGACGCCTGCACCTCCGCCTTGACGGTCAGGGGGGCGGTCGCGCCCAGCTCCATGCCTTTCCACACCGCATCGAAAATGTGGCAGCCGATGTCGCCGGACCAGCCGGTGCCGAAATCCTGCCACGCGCGCCACTTCGCCGGATGATAGATCTTCGGAGCGTACTCGCGCTCAGGCGCCGTGCCCAGCCACAGGTCCCACGCCAGATGCGCGGGCACCGGCTCGCCCTTCGCCGGGCGCGGCCCCACGAGCCGGTAGTCATCGATCGCGCCGGGGCGGTTGGAGCAGAGGATCACCCGCTTCACGGCGCCGATGACGCCCTCGCGCAGCCACTGGACACCGAGGCGGTCGCCCACGCCCGAGGCGTGCTGCGTGCCGAGCTGCGTCACCACGCCCGCGCGCCGGGCCGCCTTCGAGAGCGCACGGCACTCGGCCACATCGTGGCAGAGCGGTTTCTGGCAGTAGACGTGCTTGCCCGCCCGCATGGCGGTCAGCGCGATCAGTGTATGCATGTGATCGGGCACAGAGGCGTTGATTGAATCGATACGGCCACCCTCTTTTTCAAGCATCTCACGCCAATCGGTGTAGCGGCGGGCGCCCGGCACCAGCGCGGCGGCCTTGTCCAAATGGTTCTTGTCCACATCGCAGATCGCCACGATCTCGGTTCGCGCATGAGACTTGTAATTCGTCAGGTCGTTGTAGCCCATGCCGCCCACGCCGATGCAGGCGTGCGCCACCTTGCCGTTCGGGGAAACGCGGCGCGGCCTGACGGTCGAACACCCCGCCAGTGTGCCGACAGCCGTTGCCGCCGTTGCTGAGAGAAAGTGCCGCCGATTCATGTTCATGCTCATCGTTCTACCGCCCTCCTTGATTCAACCCCTACCACTTTTTACCAACAAATCCATAACGAAGATAAGGATGTTCATCATCCCGTTTCAAAAGCACTTCGTCAACCTGAATTACGCCGTATCCAGCCCGGACTTGCATAACAACTGACCACTAGCCATAATAAGCATGTTTTTTTTCACAACCAAGGAGAGCATGATGCGTAAAAAAATTGTCGCGGGCAACTGGAAGATGAACAAGACGGCGTCCGAAGCTGCCGCGCTGATCGACGGGATCAAGAAAGAGGTCGCGGACGTCGCGCAGGTCGAGGTCGTGGTCTGCCCGCCCTTTACCGATTTGAAGGCTGCGGCCGCCGCCTGCGCGGGATCAAACGTGAAGCTCGGCGCGCAGAATGTGCACTGGGAGGCCTCGGGCGCATACACCGGCGAGATTTCGGCCGCGATGCTGAAGGATCTTGGCGTCGAGTACGTGATCATCGGCCACAGCGAGCGCCGCCAGTATTTCGGCGAGACCGACGAGACGGTCAACGCCCGCACCAAGGCCGCGCTGGCCGCCGGGCTGATTCCGATCGTGTGCGTGGGCGAGACGCTCGCCGAACGTGACGCAGGCAACATGGAAGCCGTCGTCGTGCGCCAGACCAAGGCCGGGCTGGACGGTTTGGGCGGCGATCTCGCCAAGGTCGTGATCGCCTACGAGCCCGTGTGGGCGATCGGCACCGGTCGCACCGCCTCGCCGGCGCAAGCGCAGGAAGTCCACGCCCTGATCCGCCGCACGCTGGCGGAGATCGCCGATGGCGACCTGGCCAACACGATCCGCATCCAGTACGGCGGCAGCATGAAACCCGAGAACGCCCAAGAGCTGATGAGCCAGCCCGACATCGACGGCGGTCTGATCGGCGGCGCCGCGCTCAAGGCCGAATCGTTCGCGGCAATTGTCAAGGCGGGCGAATAAATCCTTTCCCTTTTCGGCACAAAGCGGCGGCGCGCGAATTTTCGCGCACCGCCGCTTTTTTGTTTCGCACGCCCCGGACAATTCTTCGCTAACGCCTGACTTGCTGGTTGACCGCAACCTTGGCTCTATGATTGCAGAGCCTTCCGGAAAAAGCTACACGATCCTTCACGCTGAAGGAGGTCTGGCCGGAACGAAGCCTCAGCTCGTCGGCCTGCCGTCAAAGTGGCGCCTTATTTCAACAGAGAACGACGTGTACCTCGCAAAAAAAGTCGGCACGTGTTTAACCGTATATTGACGGGCGTTATCGCGATTGTTTTCAACGAAAAAAAAGTTGAGCGGGGGTATTGACACGCGGTCATGAAAAAGTTAATACTGTTGACATCAATTGCGGAACGGCTGATTTTTTCAACGTCCTAGGACTCTGGGTTTCGGTTCGTCGTGATGGAGGAGTTGCCTGAAACAGGGCAACAGGTGATTTTTTGAAGTGTGGAGGCTTGAAGCCTAGGATCGTTATGGCGCCAACCCGTTGTTTTGAGGTTCAGCGTTCTCGCGTCCTTCTGACTCTTCCAGTATTCCACCGCAGACACTTTGGGACTGCCGCAGGTTCACGTTTGTGGACCGCGCAGGATAGGCGGGTTGCCTACGGAACCGTTTTTGGCCATGGGAGCCGGTTCCGCCAGACACAGAACAAACATGGCGTGAGTGAAGTACAGAAGGACAGAGACATGGACATCTATGTTGGCAATCTTGCCTATTCGACGAATGATGAGTCCCTGCGGAGCGCGTTTGCTGCGTACGGCGAGGTTGCTTCTGCGCGTGTCGTTTCCGACCGCATGACGGGCCGTTCCAAGGGTTTCGGCTTCGTCGAGATGCCTGACCGCACCCAAGCCCAGGCGGCGATCGACGGCCTGAACGGCCAGGATCTGGATGGTCGCACGCTGCGCGTGAACGAGTCGCAGCCGAAGCCGCGCGAAGAGCGTCGCGGTGGCGGCGGCGGCGGCGGCGGCTTCGGTGGCGGCGCCGGCGGCGGCTTCCGCGGCGGTCGTGGCGGCGGTGGCGGTCGTGGCGGTGATCGTCGCGAATCCCGCGAGACCCGCTGGTAACCCCGGCTTACGTGCTATGATTTGACAGAGCGGCCGGTCCTGTTCAGGGCCGGTCGCTTTGTTTTCACTTCTCTTTCTCCACCCGTACGTCGTCAACCCAGACCCGGCCCCGGTTGCCGTTGAGCCCGACTTCCACCGCCACGTCGCCGAACCGCGGCGGCAGCGTGACCGATACGCTGTACTCACGCCAAGCGCTGCTCCCCTCCGGCAGGCTCACCGTCTGATAGATCACCCGCCCCTCAGTCTGAACGCACCAGCGCAGGCAGGCGGTTTTCCAGTCGACATCGCCTTTCTGGACGTCCTCGCCGCGCATGCGGGCAGCGAGCCGCCAGGTCTCGCCCGGCAAAAATGCCCGCGTCGGCAGTGCCTGGTGAATCAGCCGATAAGAAGCCCCGTCGCCATCGATTCGCACGCACGGATTATTCCCCTCGCGGACCCTTGCACTTCCTTCCGGCAGGTGCCACCCCACCTGCGCCACGGACCGCTCCGACGGCCAGCCGAGCCCCGACTGCACCAGCCGCAGAGTCCTGCCGGCAGCCCCGTCTTCATCGAAACGGCCATCCCGCACCACCTCGACCGGGACAGCCACTGCCGCCACATCCAGTTCCTCGCCCTGCGCGGCAACCACGCGATCCTCGCACGACACGCTCATCGAAATCCCCTGCCAAGCTCCAGGCCCCGCTGTGCCGGCCGCGCCGTCCAGCCAAGCCAGATGCAAATCTTCGCCGTGCAGGAACACGTTTCCCGGCCGCGTGCCGGTCCACCTCAGATCCGCCAGCCGAACCGTCACGCCGCCCGCGCAAGCGATGCGGATATCAGAGGGCAGCCGCAGCGGATCGGTCGCCTTCGCCGTTTCGCAGGTGCGCGCCTTGCCGCTGTTTGAATCACGCGACAGGATGACGCCTGACGCATCGCTGAAAACCGCGCGTGCCGCCCCGATATAAGTCGTGCGCTGCGAAAGGAACGCGCGGCCCGCAGCAGGCACCGTGGTGCTTTGGAATGCCGTGAAGCGGCGGAACGCGGGGCCGTCGCCCAAGGTGAACACGCTGCAGAACCTCACCGGGTGCCCCAACTTGTCGAACCGGCCGAAGCCCCGCATCTCGCCCGTGACACTCAGGCGCACGCCGTCGGCTTCCGCCGGCTCGATGCGCACGCTGGCCTCCACGTCGTTCTCTTGCGCGATGTGCTCGCCGTCGCGCGCGAACCCCTTGTCGGTATACAGACCGTCCGTCCGCACGACCGCCTGCCACCCCTCGCCGTCACGCCGCCAGAGCCCGGCCAGCGTGCCGGTGCGGCTGAGCCGCGCGCGGTAGTACCCGTTTTCAAACTGCCAGCCGCCGCCGACCGCGGTCAAGCGCGGATCGCCGCTGCCGGTATTTGCCGCTTGCCGCTCGCGGGCTGCGCAAATCTTGAAACGCACGTCGTCCACGCCCGATGTCACGCCATGATCGTCGCTGCGCCACGACACGGCCACGTTCAAACCGTGGCGGTCACCCATGCGGTCCAGCAGCCGTACGGAGGCAGGCAATCGCGCGGAATCGAAGGTGATCGAGAGGCCGCGTCCGTCGGGCAGACGCACACCCACGCGGGCATGCGCGGCGTCCAATCCAAAAGGGTGCCGCCTCGAATCCCACAGCACGGCACCGCCCTGCGGCAGACGGTAGATCGGACCGGCAACCCCCTGCATCGCCATTCCCGGATGGCGCACGCGGAACGGGCTCTCAAAACGGCCCTCCGCCGTATCGGCATACCAGGCGCACGCCTCGTCGAGCGCGATCACCAGTGACGACTCAGCCGGCGCGCCGTCCGGCCACGCGGCGCGGATTTCCACGCCCCCGTCCGTTTCGCGCTGCTGCAAGGCCAGCGTGCGTCCCTGCCAGACGTACTCGGGCCGGGACCGCCGAAGCGTCGCCCCAGCCTGCCGGCAGCGCGACGTCCATGCGTAGCGGCGTCTCACGCCACCATCCGGTGCGCCAGGCGCGCGCCCACCCGGTCTTGGCATCGGCCACCAGCGGACCGACCCGAAGCGTCGCGCCGCCCGTGCGCGCAGCCGCGGCAGCCTTCGGCAACGCTTCTTCCGGCACCGGCGCGCAGGCCGGCAACGGCGCGCTCGCCAGCCGCAGAACCGTGTACCCGAATGCCGGCAGCGACACCTCGCAGGCGCCGCCGCGCACGGCCACCCGCCCGCCGCTCATCAGATCCCGCGCCCATGTCGCGCCACGCACCGCCGCAGGCAGGCTCGCCGGCGGCACCGACACCGTGCCTGTCACGGCCGTTCCGTTCAGATTCACCAGCACGATCGACGCGCGCCCGGCTGTGTCTGGCCGCGTGTCCCACGCATATTCCTCGTGCCACGCCGCGTCCGCGCGCGCAGGCCGCGCTCCGCTCCGCAGGCACGCAAACACGCCAGACGGCGCGGATACGCTCAGATAATCGGCGGCCCCCGCGTTCAGCTCCGGCACATGCCGCCGCACGTGAAAGATACGGCGATATGCCTCGTAGTGGCCATCTTCCATCTCGTGATAGACCATCGGAATGCCGTGGATCCAACTGATCAGCGCCACCAGTGCGCGCTGCGCGTCCGCTCCGTACCACAGGCCGGAGCGCAGGCTGTCGTGGCTTTCGACATGACGCATGCGTACTAAATCCGGCACCTCGGCGCACTGCTGCTCATGCAGCCAGCGGCGCAGGCGCGGCACAAACACGTCGGCCGGCACACGCCTGAAATCATGCAGCACATGGTAACAGAGGTCAAAATCGTAGGTGGAATCGCTGACTGCGCCGTGCACGCTCGCACCGACCTCCGCCAGATTCGCGCCGTCCGGCTTGACCCTACGCACCTCCTCGCGCAAGGCGCGCTGCATGGCGAAGCCACCCTGCGCCTGCGCGTGGCTGGCCCGCGCGTAAGGAATCTCCGGATTCCAGTTCGGAATCTTGCTGCCGCCGCACGCGTCGATACGAAAACCGTCCAGCCCGTACTCACGCATGTAGAACGAAACCACGCCGCGCATGTAATCGATCCATGTCGGCCAGTTGAAGTCAAAGCACCAGTAGTGGAGCGTCGAACCGTCTTCGTTTTGCGCCAGCCACTCGGGATGCGCTTTGGCGCGCGGAAACTCATTGCCGCCGCCGTGCGGCACGCAATCCTGCCAGACGCGCATCCCGAGCGAACGGGCGCGCGCCGTGAACGCCTTGAAATCGTCGGGCGTGCCGATTCCCTCCTGAAGCTTGTAGTAATCGCGCGGCCAATAGATCGACTTGTCCTCGAGCGGCATCAGCCAGATCGCGTTGCAGCCCAAGCTGTCGATATGCGGCAGCAGGGCGGTAGCTGACGGAAAACCGCCGAGATCACGGCAGTTCGAACCAATCGTTCCGCCCGGATGAAACGAGTAGAGAATTACGCGCTTGAGCCAGTCCGGACGCCCCTCCGGCGGCACCTGGCCGACGGCCGCGAACCACTCGGGCAGGCGCCGCAACGCCGTCTCCGCATCGTTCGGCTGCACCCAGAGCCAAGTGTCGCCGACCCGCTGCGTCACGCCGCCGCGCATGTGCCCCTGCATAGAGAAGGATTGCGTGACGCGAATCTCGCCGCGCCCCTCCTGCACGCCCGTGCTGCCGCGGTCCGCATAGGGCTGAAGCTCGTCCAACGCCCACACCACGGACCAGCCGCGCCCGTTCTCACCGATCACGACACAGGGGCTGCGCCAACTGCCGGTGCGGCGCTCAGCGGCCAGTTCGCTGGCCGCGACGCTGCGCGGCGGATACTGCGCGGGCAGCAGATAGCGGCCGGTCGCCGCAAGCGGCAGCACGCCGCTCTGCACCCAGAAGCCCTTGATCTTCGTGGCGGACGCGCCATGCCACGTCACATCGAACCAGCGTCGAACGGTGCGCCGCTCAGGATCGAGACGGAGGCAGGCATCGACCGTCCACGCGCCCGCCCTCGTCCGGCATCGGATCGTATCGGGCGACACGCGCTCCACGCCCTGCCGCTCAATCGTCTGGCCGCCTCCCGAGATCCACGCCTCGTCGTGGCGGATGTCATAGGCCTGCGCCGTCGTCGGCGCCGCCACAACCGGCTGACCCTCGCACAGCACTTCGGCCAACCAGCCGTTCCGCGCATCGATCCGCACCGCGAACCGCTCGGTCCCGAAAAGAGTTCCCCGCGCGTCGTCGCGCAGCGGCACCTCCGCCCGCGCGGCGAACGCCATCCCGCTCAGTGCCATCACCATCCCGACCGTACGCCTCAGCATAGCATCTCCTTGTAAATGCCCGATTCCCCACAACGGCAACTTTCGGACAGTGTAACGGATCCGGCCGCGCGCTTCACGCTTAACCTGCGCCAGCTTAACCTGCCGTCGGGCAGAAATCGAAATCGGCTGGACCATCCGCAACCGGAGCGTGTACGCTGTCGTCAGTACCACACCAGCGCGAAGGAAAAAGATGATGCAAAGTCAAGACCGGAGCCGGATTTCGGCACGAAGCATGGTCGCACTCGCGGCGGTTCTGTTCATGCATCCGTCACGGCCGTACGCCGCACAGGCCCCCGGCTTTCCTCAGCGCGACGTGACGCCGGCGGAGCTTCGGCTCGCCTTCAAAACCCCGCCACCGGGTTACGGGCAGGTGCCGTTCTGGTGGTGGACAGGCGAACCGCTGAACAGGGAGCGCCTGCTCTGGCAGCTCGACGAGCTACACAAGGCCGGCGTGTCGGGCACCCAGATCAACTACGCCCACACGCGGTCGGACGGCTGGCGTACCGAGACGGTCGAACCGCCGATCTTTTCGGATGCGTGGTGGGACATCTTTGCCTTCATGGCCGGTGAATCAGCCAAGCGCGGCATGGGTATCGGAATGAGCGGCTATACCCTGGACTGGCCCGGGCGCGACAACCTCTTCCGGCAGCTCGGCATCACAACCGATGAGTTGCACGCGCACGGCCTGGCCCTGAAAACACGCGACATCCACGTTGCGGATGACGCGCGGCCGGTTGCGCCTTTGCCGCATGAGGCGGCCGCGATTTCCGTCGCGGCTCTGCCGTTGCGCGACGGCCGTCCACACCCGACCGACAAACGTTCACTCACTCCGCAGGCCGAGTCCTGGCCTCTGCCGAAAGGCGCCTGGCGTCTGCTCGCGGTCGTCGCCGAACCCCGGCCCGACACCCTGGACCCGCTCAACCCGGCGTCGGGCCGCCGTGTGATCGAGCGGTTCCTCAACCCCTTTTTGGCGCGCACGCCGTCTGAGGCCCGCAGCGCGCTGAACTATTTTTTTCAGGACGAACTGTGGAGCGATGCGTTTGCAGCCGAGTTCCAGCAGCGCAAGGGATATGACGTGCGTCCCGTTCTCGCGGCGCTCTTCACGGATCTCGGACCTGAAACCGCCAAAGTTCGGCTGGATGTGAACGACGTCATGGTGTCGCTCACGGAAGCGTACTACTTCAAACCCATCTTCGAGTGGCACAACAGCCGCGGCATGATCTACGCGTGTGACCCGGCCTCGCGCGGCCGCGACCCGCTGGAGTTCGGCGATTACATGCGCACCATGCGCTGGTACACCGCGCCCGGTTTCGACACGCCGGGCTCCAGCGCCGACCTGATCAAGAACAAGGTCGGCTCATCGATCGCCCATCTCTATGACCGGCCCCGCGTGTGGGTCGAAGGCTACCACAGCCTCGGCTGGCAGGCGTCACCGACCGTGCTTTTCGACTCGAGCAACCGCAACTTCCTGTACGGCACCACGCTGCTCAACCTGCACGGCCTTTACTACTCCACCTTCGGCGGCTGGTGGGAATGGGCACCGCCCTGCTACCACTTCCGCATGCCCTATTGGCGCCACATGCCCGTGTTCTTCAAATACTTTGAACGCCTCAGCTATCTGCTCAGCCAGGGCAACCACGTCGCGGATGTCGCGATCATCCAACCGCACGAGCCGATGGTGGCCGATCCGGCCCGCGGCAAAGCGGCGCAGGAATGTGCGTATGCCCTGGCCGCCGATCTGACCGCGCACCAGACCGATTTCGATTTTATCGACGCTGAATCGCTCGCGCGCGCTGAGGTCGTCCCCGCGGGCGAGGCGCGCGCACACATTCGGCCTGACGATCACGCGCGCCTCTGCGTGTCCGGCGAGGCCTACCGCGCGCTGGTCTTGCCCGACATGTTCGCGATCCGCCACGCATCGCTTGAGAAGGCGCTGGCTTTTCAGCAGGCCGGCGGACGCGTGATCGCCCTCGGAGGGCTTCCCGAAGCGACCGACCGCGCCGGCAGCGGCGATCCGCAAACGACCGCTCTCGTCGGCCGGCTGTTCGCCCCGGACGCCGGCTCGCTTCACTGGACACCGTCCGCGAAGCCCGACACCCGGCCCGCGCGCACCTACGCCAGGCACTTCACCGGACGCTGGGTCTGGACACACAAGCCCGCGCCGCAGGCGGTCTTCAAGCATGTCTGGAACGGAGCGGCGGGCGATTATCAGGCGGCGATGCTCTGCGACAACGCCGGCACGCTCTCTCTCAACGGACGTACGCTCGCCACCTGGGCCAGCTACCGTGAGCCTTGGACCGGCACCCTGTCGCTCGCCCCCGGCGATGTGCTCGTTGTCGCCGTCAGCGACGGCCCCGGCGAGACCGGCAGCAAGACCGCAGGGCTCTTTTTCGCGCTGGCTCGGAACGGCACGACCTGTTTTACCGCCGAACAGTTCCGCGTGCGTCCCGGTCGCGTATCGGCTGAGTGGCTTGCCAGTCCGGCTTTGGACGGGCTCGAAACCCCAGACCCCTCCAATGTGCACGAGGTGCATCAGGGCGCGCCGCCCGCACCGCAACCCGTCGCGGCGCAGGCCATCCGCGCCCTGATCGGCACGCCTGATTTCAGCGGGCCCGCTGGCGCGAAAGCCTTGCACCGCCGCATCGGCGGCACCGACGTTTATTTCATCATGGACTTGCGCGAATCCGCCGTCTGCACGTTCCGCGCGCGCGGCACCCCGGAGCGGTGGGATGCGTGGACCGGTGAACAGACCCCCGTCGCCGGTGCCGTCGCCCGCGCAGACGGCACGACATCCGTGCCGCTGAATGCGGACGGCTCGCCGCTGCTGCTGGCCTTCACCGACTCGCCTCCTCCTGCGGCAGCCACGCCCGCGCCGCAAGTCACGCGCGCGCTCGCGCTGGACGGCGACTGGGACTTCACGCTTATCCCCACCTGTGACAACCGCTGGGGCGATTTTCGCCTGCCAGCCTTCAACGGGCTGATCGGCGCCGAGGCGCGCCATCTTACCTGGAATGTTCCGGGCATGCCGCCGCGCATGACCTACTCGCACGGTCCGCAATTCCGCGCGTTCGGGCCGTTCTCGCCCGGCGCAGAGACTGACGCGCTGGTGAAGGCTTTGGCGGCCGACGCCACGCTCTCACCCGGCACAACCGTCACCGTGAACGGCCGCGCCTACGCCTGGCAGCCGTTCTGCTTTTCGTGGCGCGAGGGCGTTGAGAACCACCCCGCCTATCAGAACTGGCATCACGGGCTCAACCGCAAAGTCGGCGATGAGTTTTTTGTGCTCGGCGCGTATGACCGAGGTCTTTACGACGTCAAAATGCCGGCCGGCGCCGCGCCGGAGACGCGCCTGTACCACACCACCGTTTTCGCAGCCGAGCCCTGCCGTGCGGAGATCATGACCAGCGGCGTCGCGCCGGCCGCGGTCTGGCTCGCCGGCGTGCGTCACGCCCCCGGCGACACGGTGGCGCTGCGTGCCGGCCGCACGCCGCTGCTGGTGCGCTACGATGCGTTCGGGCGCGCGGCGCTCGTCCTGCGTCGTACGGGCATCGACACCGACCGTCCTATCCACCCGCTGGCCATGCGCTGGTTCGATGATCCGGCCATCCTGCCGTTCGACTGTTTCGACGGAGGCTTGGCGCAGGCGACGTATTCTTTTGAAGCGCCGCCCGCACTGCTCGCCGCCAACGTGACGCTGCGCGGCGAACTGCTCGCCGCAACCCTCGCCGGACAAGCCGCCGCCGTCACGATGGTTCGCGCGCACAACGGTACGCGCGTGTACCGCGTGACACCCGGCGGGCAGACGATGCCGCCCCAACCTCCCTTCTCCGGCCCCGCCACCGTCCGCCTGACGGTTCAGCACGCGCCCGGCCACACCGGCGGCGCGGCCTTCCCCGAACCGGTGCGGCTGACATGCGGCACCGGAAAAATGGCGGCAGGCGACTGGGCACGCGTCGACGCCCTGAGCTGCTATTCCGGCGGTGCCATCTACGCACGGCAGATGACGCTCACGCCGGACGAGGCGAACGGCGTGGTCGCGCTCGACCTCGGCGGCGTTGGCACCACCTGCGAGGTTGCGGTCAACGGCGAATCCGTGCGCGTGTTGGTCTGTCCGCCGTGGCGGGTGGATCTCACCGGCCGTGTGAAGGTCGGCGAGAACCGGTTAGCAGTCACGGTCTACAACACGCTTAACAACCACTACCAAACCATCCCGACCCGCTATCGCAAGCCGCCCGCACAGGAACCGTCCGGCCTGCTCGGTCCCGTCAGGCTGCTGCTCCCCTAGGAAAACAGTTGCGCCGCAAAGAGCGCCGGTCTAAGCTATCTCCATGAAAGATCTTAGCGCCTCATATCTCACGCCGCGCCTGGGCACTATGGAACAGCTCGCGTCGATCCGCCGTTTGGTTTCGGACGACGGCAAAGGACGCGGCATGCGCGTCCTGGAGATCAACAACGGTAGCGGGTTGGTTTTCACCGTCTATCCCGACCGCGGGCTGGACATCGGCGCGGCGACGTTCTGCGGCGTGCCGCTAGCCTGGATGTCGCGC
>Ga0209606_1003250_pt1 | contig 16566 bp, 11 predicted proteins | sample AD_UKC057_MetaG_FD_184412 | JGI IMG/M metagenome (GOLD analysis project Ga0209606, IMG submission 184412) | Active sludge microbial communities of municipal wastewater-treating anaerobic digesters from USA - AD_UKC057_MetaG (SPAdes) (version 2) | ecosystem: Engineered > Bioreactor > Anaerobic >...
CAGATTGGTAGACAGGAGCAATATGGTCTGTGACTCCGGAAGCAATCACCACGTCCAGACAGAACGCGCCCCTCTCCAGGGGAAGGGTGTTTTTTGTCTTGACGGGAGCGCTCTTCTCATAGATGAAGGTTTGATGTTGAAACGTTCACAGGTTCGCAAGTTCCAGGTTCGCAAGTTCGCAATCAGTTGATAGTTGATGGTTGACCGTTCGTTCTGTTCGTTTGCCTTCTCCCGTCTCCCGATTCACCGATTCACCCATTCTCCGCTCATCTTTGTGCCCTTCGTGCCTCAGTGGTGACCCGACCGACTTCGGACCTCGGTACCGGCCGCGGCGGTATACAAATATTTTTGTGTTCTATCGTTCTCCAAACAAAAACGATCGGCATCGCCGAGACCCTTTTCGGACAGAAACCGTCGAACACTTCGCCGCGGATCCGTTTGTATAGGTAAGACCACGTTGGGGAGGTTGCCATGAAGGATGAAGTGAAGATCCGGATCGCGGCGCTGGCGCAGATGCTCTGGAAAGAATTCCGCACGGTCGTGGAGCTGCCGGACGCCGTGCCGGCGGCGGTGCGGCTGCAGCTCATGGAGGAGGCGTATGCCGAAGTCCAGCGTGACGGGAACGAGCCGTTCGACGACGATTGCCCCATCTGCCGGATGCTCGCGGCCGAAGGGAACTGGACGCGGCACTACGATTTCTGCTCCGGATGGTGCCCCGACTGCCGGATCCTCGACTGGTGCGAAACGGCCAGCGGCCAACACTCGGCCGAGGAGATCGCCTGGATGAAGGCGAACGGGAGCTATCCGCCGGACTCGAGTCCGGTGGACGAGCTGACCCGCCATTTGCTGGTGCAGAACCGGGAGCCGGTCGACGGGGCGGCGGGGAATTGACGCGAGGCGAGCGAACCGGCGTCAGTCGCAGAGGGCCACCAGATCGATTTCCACGGCGCCGTCCAGGGGCAGCCGGGCCACCTGCACGGTGCTGCGGGCGGGTTTGCCGGCGCCCAGGTATTCGCCGTAGACGGCGTTGAACGCCTTGAAGTCGTTCATGTCGCGCAGGAAGCATGTGGCCTTCACCACCCGGTCCAGGGAGCTGCCGGCGGCGGCCAGCACCGCCTTCAGGTTGGCGAAGACCTGGTGGGTCTGGACCGAGATATCGCCGGTGAGGAGCTGACCGGTTTTCGGATCGATGGCCAGCTGGCCGGAGGTGAAGACGAATCCGCCGGCTTTGATGGCCTGGGAGTACGGGCCGATGGCCGCCGGGGCGTCGGAGGTGTGCACGGTGGATCGGGTCATGGAGTTCTCCTAGGTTTTGGATTGCGCAGGCCCGCCGGAGTCGGGCCGTGGTTCCGCCGGGTGTCCGTTGCCGGAGGGCGCCGGAGGCGGTTCCTCATGTTTCGCTTTTTTGCCGTTGGCCGGAAGGGGCGACGCCGCGGACTGTCCGTTGGCCGCCGGGAGCGCGTCTTCGCGCTTGCCCTTCTTGCCGTTGGCCGGTTTGGGGGCCGGCGCGGCGGTGTCCGCAGCCACCGGCGGAACGGCTTCGCCGCTCCGGACGGCGTCCGGGATGACCAGCTTATCGGTGTCGGCGCCGATGAGCTCGCCGGCAGCCTCGGCGGCGGGCTGTGTCGGCTGGGTGCCGAACTGCGCGTGAATGCCCGTCTGGGCCGGGTAGTCGATGCGCTTGTGGGTGGCCGTGGCCAGTGCCTTGGTCAGGACGGCGGTGATCCGCCGGAGTTCCGACAGGGTGAGCGGCGACTCGTCGAGCTGGGACTGGGTGAGCTTGTGGTTGACGATCTTCTCGATGGCCTTGCGGACGGTCTCCTCGGAGTGGTCGGTGAGCACCCGCGACGCCGCCTCCACCGAGTCGACGACCATCAGGATCGTGGCCTCGCGGGAGCGCGGCCGCGGCCCCGGGTAGGCGAAGTAGCTGCCGGAGATGCCGGCCGTCTCCGGGTTGTTCTTGGCCTTCTCGAAAAAATAATCCATCACGGTGGTGCCGTGGTGCTGGGGGATGAAGTCGAGGATCTTGCGGGGCAGCTTGAACTTGCGGCCGAGTTCCACGCCGAGGATGATGTGCGATTTCAGGATCTTGGAGCTGGCGTACGGCGAAATCTTGTCGTGGGGATTGTCACCCTGCGGGTTGATGTTCTCCACGAAGTAGGTGGGGCGGAGCATCTTGCCGATGTCGTGGTAGTAGGCGCCCACCCGGAGGAGCAGGGCATTGGCGCCGATCTCATTCGCCGCGATCTCGGCCAGGTTGGCCACGGCCAGCGAATGGTGGTAGGATCCCGGCGCCTTCAGGTACAGCTCGCGCAGCAGGGCGGAATCCAGGTCGGCCAGCTCCATCAGCCGGAACGGCGAGACGTGGCCGAACACCTTCTCGAACACGGGGATCAGGAGCAGGGTCAGGATGCTGGAGAGCGGGCCGTTGAGGAACGCGCCGACGGCGTCCTGCTGGACGATGGCCGAGAGCAGCCGTTCCCCGGTCATGGGCACGATGGCGAGGTAGATGACCAGGTTGGTGATCCCGACGGCCAGGCCGGTGGAGAAGACCTGGGAGCGCTTCTTCACGTTCTGCAGCCAGAACAGGGTGACGATGCCGCCGCTGAAGAGCACCAGCATGAGCTGGGAGTCGAAATTGGACAGGACGGCCACGAAGATGGTGGTGAAGATTACCAGCGATGGAACGATCTTGTTGAAAATGAGGATGTTGACCAGCATCGCCAGCATGGCCACCGGCACGTAATACACGGAGATGATGCCGGTGAGACTGGCGAACTTGGCCACGAGCAGCACGAGGAGTATGACGAGGAAGACGAACACCAGGTTCTTGTTTTCGTCCTCCCGGCTCTCCGAGGAGAACTGCCCGAACCAGAAGACCAGGATCAGGATCAGGAGCTGGTACACCACGTAGTAGCCGGCCAGGGCGTAGAGGGACGGCAGTTGGCGGTTGGCCCGGTATGCCTTGACCAGTTCCAGGTCGTCGGGCGTGACGATCTTATTCCGGGCCAGGAGGGGCGAGTCCTGGGGCGAGTAGTGGATTTTCTTGAACGAAAACGGGTAGGAGATCTTCAGGTCGATGGGGTACGCCTTGCCCGGCACCGGCTCGGGGAAGTAGTCCACCCAGAATTCGAACGTGGTGAGCAGCACCAGCAGCAGGGCGAAGAAGACGCTGATGATCCACTTGAAGCCGGAGATGCGGTAGAAGCGGTACTGGTGGCTCCGGATCTCCTTGATCTCGGACTCGGTGTCCAGTTCCTCTTCAGGCACGTCGAAGGAGGTCAGGATCGAGGTGACCCGCTTGCGCTCCCGGGCGGACTGGCGGGCGAGCAGAAAAACGGTGATCGCCACGGCGACGAAGGCGATGAGGGCGAGGCCGAAAATCAGCAGTTGTGAGTCCATGCGGCGCCTGAAACCGTGTAATGCCGGAGAGCAAAACGGCCCAATTATAGCACAGCCGGCGTGTCAAGGGGGATTTGGCGGCCGCGCCCGCCGCCCGTCCGGCCGGGTTCGCCGGCGCTCCGGCGACGGCGCTTTTGGCAACCGCCGGCCATTTCGGGTACAATAGGGACAGCAGATACTTCGAATGCGTGCGTGGACGGCAAGACACCCCGGCGGAGCTCCCGACCCGCCGGCTCCAGGAGGCGGCGGATGAAAGTCATCAAGAACATCCTTTACCCCATGCAGTTCAAGGACTACTCGCTGGACATGCTGGAGTACGTCATCCTGACGGCGCGGTCACTTCGGGCGCGGCTGCACCTGCTCCACGTGATCACGGGGACCGAGACGTCCAGCTTCGACGAACTCAACGACTTCTTCTACGCGGTCGTCAGCGACTCGGACGCCCGGCTGGCCCGCCAGCGCCCGGATCCGCTGGACCTGGTCAAGGTGCACGTGAAGGCCGACGCGATCTGGAACGGCATCGTCACGTACGCCCGGGAGCAGGCGGTGGACCTCATCCTGATGGCCGCCCACGCGGCGCCCGGCGAGCGGGCCGCCGATCTCGGCGACAACATCCCCAAGGTGCTGGAGCTCAGCCACTGCCCGGTGCTGGTCATGTGGGACGCCCGCGTCCAGAAAAAACACCAGAGCCGGGAGGAGCTCACCCTGACCGAAATCCGGAAGGAGATCGCCGCGAAGAAGAAATGACGCGTCCGCGCCGGCGCCCGGTTATCAAAACCCGCCGGCCGAAACAGAATTGTCCCGTCTGCGGTTTTGGGATAGAATGGCCGCACGTCGCGGCGGATGGACGAGCGCATGATAGAGAAAATCAACTTCCCGGCTGACCTGAAGAAGCTCTCCTTCGAGGAGATGGATGTCCTGGCCGAGGAGATCCGCAATCTGCTCATCCAGGTGGTGTCCAAGAACGGCGGTCATCTCGCCTCGAATCTCGGCGTGGTGGAGCTGACCCTGGCGCTACACTACGTGTTCAACGCGCCCCGCGACAAGATCGTCTGGGACGTCTCCCACCAGTGCTATACCCACAAGATCCTCACCGGCCGCCGCGACCGCTTCCCGACGCTGCGCCAGTACGAGGGGCTCAGCGGCTTCTGCAAGCGCGAGGAAAGCGAGTACGACGCGTTCAACGCCGGGCACTCCTCCACCTCCATCAGCGCCGCGCTGGGGCTGGCCACGGGGCGGGACATGGCCGGCCGGAACAACCACGTCATCGCCGTGATCGGTGACGGCGCGCTCAGCGGCGGCATGTCCATGGAGGCGATCAACCAGGCGGGTCACCTGGGCCGCAACCTGATCATCATCCTGAACGACAACGAGATGTCCATCTCCCCCAACGTGGGGGCCTGGTCGGGCTATCTCAAGCGCATCATCGACGGCCAGGCCTATACCCTGTTCGTCCGCGACATCCAGGCGGTTCTCAAGGGCATCCCGGGCATCGGCGACCAGGTGCTCAAGGCGACACGCAGCCTGGCCGACGCGGTCAAGACATTCTTCGTACCGGGCAAGCTGCTCGAGGAGCTGGGCCTGCAGTACGTGGGGCCCATCAACGGCCACAGCATCCCCATCCTCGTGGCGGCGCTGGAGGAGGTGCGGAAGAAGTCCGGGCCGGTGCTGGTGCATGTGGTCACCCGCAAAGGGAAGGGCTACGCGCCGGCCGAGAAGGAGCCGGACAAGTGGCACGGCGCCGCCCCGTTCGTCATCGAAACCGGCCTGGGCGTCGCGCCGTCCGGTACCCCGTCATACACCTCGATCTTCGCCCAGACGCTCACGGAGCTGGCCCGGACGGACCCGAAGATCCTGGCCATCAGCGCGGCCATGCTGTCGGGCACGGGCCTGGACGCCTTCAAGGAGGCGTTTCCGGACCGCTGCTTCGACGTCGGCATCGCCGAGCAGCATGCCGTCACCTTCGCCGCCGGGATGGCCGCCGAGGGGTTCCGGCCGGTGGTGGCCATCTACTCCACGTTCCTGCAGCGTGCCTTCGACCAGGTGTTCCACGACGTCTGTCTCATGAACCTGCCGGTGGTGTTCGTCCTGGACCGGGCGGGGATCGTGGGCGACGACGGCCCCACCCACCACGGCCTCTACGACCTGGCCTACATGCGGATCCTGCCCAACATGACCGTCATGGCGCCCAAGGACGAGGGCGAGCTGCGCCACATGCTCAAGACGGCGCTGGCGCACAACGGTCCGGTGGTGATCCGCTTCCCCCGCGGCAGCGCGCTGGGCGTGCCGCTGGATGAACCCCATCTCCTCCCCATCGGCAAGGGCGAGGTGCTCCGGCCCGACGGCCCGGTGGCCCTGGCGGCCGTCGGCAACATGGTGCACCCCGCGCTCCAGGCGGCCGAGCTGCTGGAGCGCAAGGGGGTCGGCTGCGGCGTGATCAACGCCCGGTTCGTCAAGCCGCTGGACGTGGAGCTGTTCAAGCACGCCCTGGCCAGCCGGGTGGTGGTCACCCTGGAGGAAGGGGTGCTCCAGGGCGGGTTCGGCAGCGCGATCCTGGAGTTGCTCCGTGAGGAGAACGTGCCGCACCGCGACGTGCTCCGCATCGGTCTGCCCGACCGGCTCATCACCCACGGCACCCAGAAAATCCTGCGCGCCCGCTACAAGCTGGACTCCGAGGGGATCGCCGAGACCGTCGAGGAATTCCTGGAGCTGCGCGGATGGCTAAAGAACGAATCGACCGGCTCCTTGTTGCCCGGGGTCTGGTCGAGACCCGCCAAAAAGCCCAAGCCCTGATCATGGCCGGCGCCGTGCTGGCGGACGACCAGAAGGTGACCAAACCGGGCGCCCCGGTGGCCGTCGACGCCGAGATCCGCCTGCTGGATGACGGCTGTCCCTTCGTCAGCCGGGGCGGAATCAAGCTCGCCCACGCCCTGGACGCGTTCGGGGTGGCGCCCGCCGGCCGGACCTGCCTGGATCTCGGCTGCTCCACCGGCGGCTTCACCGACTGCCTCCTCCAGCGCGGGGCGGCGCGGGTCCACGGCGTGGACGTGGGCCGCGGCCTCCTCCACGCCCGGCTGCGCGCCGACCCGCGGGTGACGCTCTCGGAGCGGTGCAACGCCCGAAACATCCGTCCGGAGGACTTCCCCGGCGCGGCCTTCGACCTGGTGGTCATCGACCTGTCGTTCATCTCGCTGCGGCTCGTGCTTCCGGCGGTGGCCGGGCGGCTTCGCGCCGGCGGCGGCGCCGCGGACGTGGTGGCGCTGGTGAAGCCCCAGTTCGAAGCAGGCCGCGGCGAGGTGGGCAAGGGCGGGATCGTTCGCGACGCCGCGGTCCGGCGCCGGGCGGTGGATGAGGTGGCTCGGGCTGCGGCGGCCGCCGGTTTCACCGTGGCCGGCGAGACCGAGTCGCCCATCACGGGCGCCGACGGCAACGTGGAGTACTTCCTCCACCTCCGCCTCGGCGCCGCGGCGCCCGCGGGCGGCGCCGGCGACGCGCCATGGCAGCCGGGCGGGAGGACATCGTGACCGTGAGTCCATTCCAGCGGATCGGCCTCTACCTCAAACCCGGGCACGAGGGCGCGGCGGAGGCGGTGTCCCAGCTCATCGAGTTTCTCGAGGCGCGCGGGCACACCCTGGCGCTCGACGAGGAGGCGGCCCGCCAGACCGGCCGGGACAACCTGCGGGTGGCCGGCGGCGAGCTCCCCGACCGGGTGGACCTGGCCGTGGTGTTGGGCGGCGACGGCACCATGCTGGCAGTGGTCCGGCAGATCGGCCCGCGGCCGGTGCCGGTGGTGGGCGTCAACTTCGGCTCCCTGGGCTTCCTCACCGAGATCTCGCGGGAGCGGATGCTGCCCGCGCTCGGCGGGATCCTCGACGGCCGCTGCCGGATCGAGGAGCGGATGAAACTGCAGGTGGAGGTGCGGCGCGAGGACCGGGTGCAGGAGCGCTTCCAGGCGCTCAACGACGCCGTGATCAACTACGGCGCGCTGGCCCGCATCATCGAGGTGGAGGTCTCCGTCGACGACCGGTTCCTGAGCCTATACCGCTCGGACGGGCTCATCGTGAGCACCCCCACCGGCTCCACCGCCTACGCGCTGTCGGCGGGCGGCCCCATCCTGGTGCCCACCAGCCGCAACCTGCTGCTGGCGCCCATCTGTCCCCACACCCTCACCCACCGGCCGCTGGTGCTCGAAAACACCAGCACAATCAGCATCCGCCTGAGGAGTCACGGACACGTCATGCTCACGGTGGACGGGCAGACCGGGGTGTCACTGGCCGAACAGGACGAGGTGCGGGTGAGCCAGGCGGATCATCCGGCCCGGCTGGTCTTCCCCGAGGCACCCGGCTTTTTCGCCGTACTGCGACAAAAGCTGAAGTGGGGGGAGCGGTAGTGGAAATAGGCCGTCCAGCCTCATTAAATGAAAAAAATGTGATGTGGATCACATTTTCAGTGTGGATATAGGATTAAAAAATTCGTGTAATATCATAACCCCTCCTTTTTTAACGGGCAGCCTCGGGCTGCCTTTTTTTATGGCGAAAACTGTTGGAATAATTGTCAGCCCGCCAGTTGAGCGCTGAGCGTACCAGTTCGAGAGTCGTGCTCGTGATCGTCATCGTGATCGTAATTCGTAATCGTGCTCGTAATCCCAACCCGGCGGAGCCGGAACTAAAGAGGCATGATTGTTCGCTCCAGCTCCGTGCCGCCATGCCGGGTCTCCGGCAAGCCCGCCCAGTTTCAAAAGGCCGCGCCGGGAGGGGTGGCGGTGCCTGCCATGCGGTATTTGCGTCGGGCCCGGGTTATTCATTTATAATACCGCTCATGATGTCTCAGCGGAACACGGGGAGGGAACGGTGGCGCCGCCGGTGGGGAGCCGGCGGCGGCCGTCGGGGAGCGTCCGGTCGGGCGGTCCAATCGATTCTGTTGCTGACCTTCGGCTGCCTGATGTTCGGGGCGCTGCCGGCGCTGGACCCGGCGTGGCAGTTGACACAATACGGCGTGAAGAGCTGGGGGCCGGAGGACGGCCTGTCAACCGGGGCGGTCCGGGCGCTGGCCCAGACCGCCGATGGCTGGCTGTGGGTGGGGACCGACGACGGGTTGTACCGCTTCGACGGCATCCGGTTCGAACGGATCGCAGCGGAGCCGGGCCCGGACGTGACGCCGGGCGCCGTGACGGCGCTCCAGGTCGGCCGCGCGAGCGATCTCTGGATCGGCACCCGGGACATCGGGTTGCTGGAGTGGCGGGACGGCCGGCTGGCGCGTCCACCGTTTGCCCTGGGCCGGGGGAATCCGGAAATCACCGCGTTGGTGGTGGATCCGGACGGCGCCCTGTGGGCGGGCACCCGCGACCGGGGCGTCTTCCGGTGGCGGGACGGCCGGCTGACCCCCTTCACCACAGCCGACGGCCTCCCCTCCAACATGATCTCGGGACTGGGCGCCGACTCGCGGGCCGGCGTCTGGGTGAGCACCGCGGACGGCCGGCTCATGCGGCTCGGCGGCGGCGCGCCGGAGCCGTTGACGCCGCCGGGACCGGGCGCGGCGCGCAACCTGCGCATGGCGCTCCGTGACCGTCGGGGCGGCCTGTGGCTGGGCATCGCGGGCGCCGAGGTGGACGGCGCCTCCGGCGAGCCGGTCGAATCGGTCCTGATCCAGAGCCCCGACGGCGCGTGCTACGAAATTTCCACCGCCGGTCCGGGCTATCACGACCGGATTCGGATGCCGCCGCCCATCCTCGAGGACCGACACGGCACGATCTGGTTCGGCACCCGCCGGGGCGTGTTCCGCGTGAGCGGCGGACGCATGGAAATTCTCGATGCCGCGAACGGCCTGCCCGACAACCGGGTGATCTGCCTGCTGGCGGATCGGGAAGACAACTTGTGGATCGGCACCGCGCTGGGTCTGGTGCGTCTCCGGGAGGAGGCCATCGTCACCTTCGGCCGGACGCAGGGCCTGCGCAGCGACCGGGTGCTCGCCGTGACGGAGGGGAAGAACCGGCACGTCTGGGCCGGCACCGACAACGGCCTGAACAAGATCACGGGCAGCCGCGTGGCAGCGTTCAAGGCGCAGGAGTTGTCCGGCGCGTGGGTGTACGACATCCTGCCGGCGCCGGAAGGCGGGCTCTGGCTGGCCACACGGCAGGGCTTGATCCGGGCCCGGGATGACGGACTGGCCGGCGTCCGGCTGGCGGACGGGCGTCCGCCGGGAGTCGTCCACGCGGTGTGCGCGGATCGCGACGGCGCCGTCTGGGCCGGCACCGCCGGGCACGGCGTCGCCCGGGTGGAGCGCGGCGCGCTGACGGCGCACCGCGGTCCCATCGGTTCGCCGCTCAACCAGGTGTTCGACCTGTCGGCGGCGCCCGGTGGCGGCGTCTGGGCGGCGACGCGCGGCGGGGTGGTCCGGCTGCATGACGGCGCCCTCCGGCCGGCGGGGCCCGACGGCGTGGAAACGGTGTGCCTGCACGCCGACGCCGACGGCACCGTCTGGGCCGGCACCGCCGGCGCCGGACTACTGCGGCTGCAGGACGGCCGGATCCGGTCCGTGACAAAGCGCCAGGGACTCTGGCACGACACCGTGCTCGGCATTGTCGACGACGGCGCGGGGAATCTCTGGATGGCCAGTCCGCAAGGGATATTCCGGGCGTCGCAGCGCCAGCTCCATGCCGCGGCGGACGGGCAGGAACCGGTGGTGTGCGTCCACTACGGCATCGACGACGGCATGCGCAGCCTGGAATGCCTGCCCGGCGGCTGCCGGTCGTCCGACGGGCGCCTCTGGTTCTGCACCAGCCGGGGCCTGTGCGTAGTGCAACCGGAGCGGCTGCTGGATCCGTCGCCGCCGCCGCCCGTGCATCTGCTCGGGATCACGGCCGACAACCAGGCCATGCCGTCCGGCGGGCGGACGGTGGCGCCTGGTGTACGCGACCTGGAGTTTCACTTCGCCGCGCTGAACTACCGGGATCCGGAGAAGGTGCGGTTCCGCTGCCGCCTGGACGGATTCCACGCCGAATGGTCCGCGCCGTTTGCCGACCGGCAGGTGCGCTACGCCGCCCTGCCGCCGGGCGACTACACGCTCCGGCTCCAGGCCCGGCTGCGGGACGGCGCGTGGGGGCCGGACGCGCTGGTGGTGCCGTTCACCGTCCGCGCGCCCCTGTGGCGGACCACCTGGTTCCAGGTCGCGGCCCTGCTGGCGCTGGCGGCCGCCGTGCTCGCCGGACGCGCGGCCGTGCAAAACATCCGCCGGTTGCTGCGGGAGTGGCGCGCCGGCCACCAGGTGGGCCCCTACCGCCTGGTGGAGCGAATCGGGCAAGGCGGCATGGGAACGGTCTGGCGCGCCGTCCACCGGCAGACCGGAAAGGAAGCGGCCGTCAAGATCCTGGAGCCCGCGTCCGACGATGACGAATCGCGCCGGCGGTTCATCCGCGAGGGGCTGGCCTGCGAGCGCATCGACCACCCGGCGGTGGTGCGGGTGTTCGGGCGCGGCGAGGACCAGGGCCGCCTCTGGTACGCCATGGAGTTCTGCCGGGGCCGCAGCCTCCGCGCGTCCATTTCGCCGGAGGGGCTGCCGCCGCGGCGCGCGGTGGAGGTATTCCGTCAGCTGCTGGCGGCGGTGGAGGCGATCCACGCCGCCGGGGTGATGCACCGCGATCTCAAACCGGACAACGTCTTCCTGGTGCCCGCGCCGCCGGCCGAGGGAGAAGCGGCCACGGATGGCGCGATGCGCGTCCGGGTGCTGGATTTCGGGCTGGCCCGGCCGGCGGACCAGCGCACCCGGACGGGGCTGGGCGTGCCGGCGGGGACCATCGCCTACCTGCCGCCGGAGTACCTGGGGAGCGGCGGCCGCGAGGACGCCGGGGTGGACGCCTACGCGCTGGGCGTGATTCTCTACGAGATGCTCACGGGCGTCCCGCCGTTCGCCGGCGCCGCCGACGATCCGGCGGGCATGCTGCACGCCGTGCTCAGCGAGGAGCCGGTGCCGCCGGCCGAGGTCAATCCGGACGTCCCGGCGGCGCTGTCCGAGCTGGCGCTGGCGATGATCGCCCGGGAGCCGGCGCGCCGCCTGGCGGACTCCGCCGCCATCCGGGCGCGGCTGGACCGGATCGAATCCGCCGCGAGCGAGGCGCCATGCCGCGATATCTGACCCGCACCCTGAACATGGCCCGGTTCCTGTCGCGCCAGTTTTTTCTGCACGGGCGCGACGCCTTCCAGGCCGAGCTGGATACCTGCGTGTCGTTCCTGGTGGAGCAGTTCGCGCCGCGCCCCGCCGAGCTCACCACGCACTTGGACGCCCTGCTCGACTCGCTCCTGCACGGTTTCGGCGACGGCAATCCCGACCGGATCACCCGCTGGAAGGCCGAGCTGGCGGGCGGGTGGCGGGGCGATGTGCCGCCGGAGCGGCGGCTGCGGGCCTTCCGGGCGGACATCGCCGCTCTGCTCCGCCGCATGGAAGACGACCTGGCCAGCGAGGGGCTGGGCGAGCGCGTCGTCCAACACATCAAGACCTGCCCCGACCCGACGCTTCGCCGGCTGACCCTGGAGTCGCTGGCCGACGCCTTCGGATACAGCCGCACCCATTTCGCCGAGCGGTTCCGCGGCGAACGGGGCATCACCGTCCACGACGCCCTGACCCACGAGAAGATGCACCGGGCGTTCCGCCTGCTCACCGAGGGCGATCCGCCGCCGACGGTCCGCGCGCTCACCGAGCGGCTGGGATTTTCCGATCCGGTCTACTTCAGCCGGGTGTTCCGCAAAATATACGGCCGGCTCCCGTCCCAGATCCGCCGGGGATGAGCCGGCCCGCCGCGCCGGACATTCTTACCACCCCGCTCCGCCGCACGCCCGGACGCGCCAGCCGGCAATACGCTGAAAATCAACCAGATGTCGCCTCCCGCGCCGGTGTCGCCCCGGCAGCGGAGCGGGCGCAAAATCCGACATAGTTGCCGGTTCCCGCCCTTTTCATTCCGCTCTAGACTGCAAGCAGTACAGCCGGTCTGCGCCGTTTGCGACAGGCGCCGGCTGCCGGGTGTCAAAGATGACAGACGACGAGAACAGGCGAGGAGGCCGACATGGTGACGCGCGTCGCGCTGCGCCGGGTGACCGCGCTGGGCTTGTGGCTCTGGGTGGGCGTCTGGACCGCCGGGAGCGCCGGCGACTGGTCCGCCGGCATCGGAGGGCGGGTGACGGACCCGGCGGGCCGCGGCATCGCCGGGGTGACGGTGACCGTAACCCGGCTGGACACCGGCGCGGCGCGCACCGCCGTCACCGGCCGTGACGGCGCCTACCGGTGCGCGGAGCTGGCCCCCGGGCATTACGACCTGGCGGCCGAGAAGGCGGGCTTCCACCCGTGCGCCGTTGTCGGCCTCTGGCTCCGCCCCGGCGAGCGGCTGCGGCTGGACCTGGCGATAACCCCGGCGGCCGCCGCGGTGTTCCGATGGCGCGCACAACCGTCGCTGCCGGGCTGGTGACAACATTCGGGCGAGGTGAGATCATGAACGAACGACATGCGGGCAATTCGTGGATGGTCGGGCTGGCGGGCGTCTTTGCCGTCCTGCTGGCGCTCACGGCGCCGGCGGGCGCGCAGGCGCCGCGCCTGGTGGTGCGGGAGGATGGCCAGCCGAAGGCCATGGTCCTGGACGAGCTGGCGGTGGACGTGGCGATCGTGGGGTACATCGCCGAGACGCGGCTCACCATGACGTATCGCAATCCCCACAGCCGGGTGCTGGAAGGGGAGCTGATCTTCCCGCTGCCGGAAGGCGCCACGGTGAGCGGCTATGCCCTCGACGTGGACGGCCACATGGTGGACGGCGTGGTGGTGGAGAAGGCGAAGGCGCAGCGGGTGTTCGAGACGGTGGTCCGCCGGGGAGTGGATCCCGGCCTGGTGGAATGGGTCAAGGGGAACACCTTTCGCACCCGGGTCTATCCGCTGCCGGCGAAGGGGAAGCGGACGGTCATGGTCCGCTACCTGTCGGAACTGGAGATCGGGGAACGGGCGTTCGCCTACCGCCTGCCCCTGGCGTTTGACGAGAAGGTGTCCGCGTTCCGGCTCAAGATGTCGGTCCGGCAGGCCGGCGCCACGCCGGCCATCGTCGCCGCCGGTCCGGCCCGGCTGATGTTCCGGGAGGGGCCGGCGGAGCGCACGGCGGAGTACCGGGCGTCCAACGTCCGGCTGGCGGAGGACCTGGTCGTGGAGATCCCCCGCGCCGACGACCGGCGCGTGGTGGTGGAGCAGGCGGCCGACGGCTGGCACTACTTCTGCATCCTCGACGAGCCGGGCGGCGGGGCGGTCGGGGCGGAGCCGGCGGCGGCGCCCGACCGCGTGGTCATCTTCTGGGACGCCTCCGGCTCCCGGGCCCGCGCCGACCGCTCGCGGGAACTGGAGCTGCTGCGGGCGTACTTCGGCCGGTTCAAGAACCGGAGCGTGGCCGTGGAGCTGGTGGCGTTCCGTAACGTCCAGGCGCCGCCGCAGGCGGTCTCCGTCACCAACGGGGACACCCGGGCGCTGGAGGCGGCGCTGGCGGCGGTGGCCTATGACGGCGGGACGCAGCTGGGATGCCTGACCGTGCCGCCGCCGGCGCGGCCGCCCTCGGTCATCCTGCTGTTCAGCGACGGGAACTCCACCTTCGGCTCGGAGATGCCCGGCGCGTTCGCCGCCCCGGTGTACGCGGTCACGGCGGACCCGGCGGCCAACCATCCCCTGCTGCGGCACGTGGCCGAGAGCAGTGGAGGCGAATACGTCCACCTCGCCGCGGCGGATCCGGCGGCGGCGGCGGCGCGCGTCGGGCGGGCGCCCCTGTTGCTGCGGCGCGCGGCGTGTGATCCGGCGCAGGTGGACCAGCTGCTCCCGGCGGCCGGCTGCCCCGTGGCGGGGGCCGTGATCCTGGCGGGCCGCCTGGCGGGAGGCCAGGCGGCGGTGGCGCTCCGCTACGAGCGGGGCCGCTCGGAGACGCGCTCCGTGCGGTTCCAGGTCGACCGCGCAGGCGCCCCGGCGGGGGATCTGCTCCGCACGTACTGGGCCCAGCGGAAGGTGCGGGAGCTGATGGCGTTCCCGGAGCAGTACCGGGCGGAACTGGTGGAACTGGGACGGCGATACGGCCTGGTGACCCCCGGCACGTCGCTGCTGGTGCTGGAGCGGCTGGACCAGTACATCGAGTTCGAGGTGGAGCCGCCGGCGTGCTTCCCCGAATGGCGGGAGGCATACGCGCAGCGTTTGAGCGAAAAGCGGAAGGAACAGGCGGACGCGGAGCAACGCAAGATCGCCCAACTCATCAACGACTGGTCGGAACGCGTGGCGTGGTGGCAGAAGGAGTTCAAAAACGAACCGAATCCCGGCAAGGAAGGGGCGGCGGACGCACGGACCCTGCCCACGCTCCCGTCGGGCGGCTCCGCGTCACTCGCTGCGCCGCCCAGGCCGCCCGCGGCCCGACTCCCTGAGGTGCGGAGAGGTGGCACGGTGCGGGGTGTCGTGACCGATGCGGAAGGTTTCAAGATACCAGGGGTCACGATAACCATCGCCGCCGGGGATCACGAACGGGCCACGGTCACCGGGGAATCCGGCGAATTCCGCTTCATCCGGCTGCCGGCCGGAGAGTACAGGCTTCAGGCGGACTTGGAGGGATTCGAACACTATGCGATGGAGCCTTTTCGTGTCGAAGCGGGGACTACACGTACTTTCAATGTGACATTGACGCTGAGCGAAATCAAAGAAGAGATACTGGTCATTGCTTCCGCGAACACTGTTGAAACGACGACCACATACATTGAAGTCGATGTTGCGAGCGAGTTGGTGACCGAGGCGATCGGGTACGGCCGGGCTGGTGGGGCGATGGCCAGTGTCATCACGAAAAGCGGCAGCGGTCTGGAAGACAAAGTGGAAGAAACAGTATCGGCGAACGGCCGGGGCGGCGAGGTGACGCTTCGCGAGTGGGCGCCGGATCTGCCGTACGTTCACGCCCTGCGCGCCGCCGAGCCAACGGCAATGGACGCCGTCTACCTGGAGCACCGGGCGGCGTACGCCGACGTGCCGGGTTTCTACGTCGACTGCGCCGACATCTTCTACGCCAAGGGGCTGCGGGAGCAGGGGCTCCGGGTGCTGTCCAACCTGGCTGAGCTCACCCTCGAGGACGCCCGGCTGCTGCGGGTGCTGGCCCGCCGCCTGGAGCAGGCCGACGAGCTGGACCGGGCCCGGGAAATCCTAAAGCGCGTGGCGGAGCTCCGGCCCGAGGAGCCGCAGTCGTTCCGGGACCTGGCCCTGGTGCAGGCCCGGAGCGGGGAGCACGCCGAGGCGCTCCGGCTCCTCAACCGGGTGATCCTGGGCGACTGGGACCGGTTCGCGGGGATCGAGCTGATCGCCCTGATGGAAGCCAACGCCCTGATCCCGGCGGTCCGGGCGGGCGGCGTTTCGGACCTCCCCATCGCGCCGGAGCTGGTGCAGCTGCTGGACGTGGACCTGCGCATCGTCCTCACCTGGGACAGTGACGCCACCGACATCGACCTCCACGTGATCGAGCCGGGCGGAGAGACGGTCCGCTACAACCACAACCGGTCGGCCGCCGGCGGGCGCATCTCCCGGGATTTCACGGACGGCTACGGCCCGGAGGAATACCTGATCCGGAAGGCGGCGGCGGGCGCGTACACGGTTGCCGCGCACTACTACGGCACGAACCGGCAGAAGCTCGCGGCGCCGGTGACGCTCCAGGTGGACATCTACACCGACTTCGGCCGGACCACGGAGCGCCGTCGCTCCATCACCCTCCGCCTGGCGGAAACGGACGAGACGGTGACGGTGGGCGACGTGAAGTTTGAGCGGTGACGGAGTCCGGAGGACCTCGCGGCCTGGCGGCCGCGAGGTCTCGAGTACCGCGCGTTCGATGAACGCGCGCCTGAAGTGCCTCGCGGTCTGGCAGCTGTGAGTTCGCTCAGCATGATCATAGGGAAGCGGCGCCGGCCTGGAGTGCGCAGACCCGTCTGCGCTCTGGATCGACGCGGGACGCTTTCATTGATCATCTGTCTTTGGGAATTTCGGATTATTGGCTATTGGTGATTACTAAAGGTTGTGTAAAAAAGGTTCTGCAAAAAGAAAAGGGCATGGTATCTCCAGGGTGTTCGGCGAAGAACCCCATATCCAAGCAGGAGGAGCACCATGCCCAAGCGAGATGGTACGGCAAAGGCGGCGGAA
>Ga0209606_1003256_pt1 | contig 16548 bp, 20 predicted proteins | sample AD_UKC057_MetaG_FD_184412 | JGI IMG/M metagenome (GOLD analysis project Ga0209606, IMG submission 184412) | Active sludge microbial communities of municipal wastewater-treating anaerobic digesters from USA - AD_UKC057_MetaG (SPAdes) (version 2) | ecosystem: Engineered > Bioreactor > Anaerobic >...
AAATTGTCCTTTTTGTTGCCCAGACACGTCCTGTCAGCAAAGTCTGCCACCCATTCCCGGCGCCATAGCGGCTGTCAACCGGTCCCCGATGCCCCGGAGTTGCAGAATCAACTGGGCCAATTCTCCTTGTTGCAAACATCCACCTCACGTGGGGGGCCCGTTCTTATGGATCCCTTTGTCTCCAACAGCTCTTGCAGGGGACCCTTTCGTATTGGATTTGGGGCTCCCGTGGGGTTGGTGATGACGAGCCAGCCAAGACCCCAGCTTCGCCGCGCCGCCAGCTGCACCAGCGTTCCCGCCTCCAGCCCGGCCAGCAACCCGCCGTCCAGCCCGTCTCGAAGGTCCGGTGCCTCGTCGCACCCGTATCGCTGCGGTGCCCCCGGCATCGCCGCCGTCAACTGCCTGCGTGCCCTGTTCCGTTGTCGTCGTCCCATGTCGTTCTCCTGCGCGTTGTGAAAATCCGCCCGCGGCCCTGCCGCTGCCCCGAGCCCCCCGTCACTTCCCCGGCACCCCCCCGGCGCTCCACGGAGCACGTTCGGCCCTGCCGGGTCGAAGGCTCCCGCCGGTCGAAGTGCTCGGCCCGGTCGAAGCTCCCGGCGGTCGAAGTGCTCGGCGGTCGAGGTGCCGCCCGCTCGCCGCCTTCGGCCGAGCTGTCCCTTCGTGGACACCTAGCGTGCACCATGCTGCCCTCCGCTCGGTGTTCGCCCCGAGAAGCCGCCTAGCGGGCCCGTGAACGCGCCGGCACGGGCGGCATGGGTCGCGGCCTGTCCCGATGCGTTCGGGCTTGGCTTTGGCCCGCCCTGGCCGGCGGGCGCGGTGCTGCCGTCGTCCTGCCCGTCCAGCGCCGGGTCGGGGTCGTCGAAGTCGTCGGGCTCGGCCTGCCGGGCTTGCTCGGCCGCGACTCGCAACCGCGCCATCCAAGCGGGCTCGGTGCTGCCGCCGGAAGCCGCGGCCCGTGGAGCTATCTGCTCGGCCGCTGCAAGCTCTGCTCGTGCAGCTTGTGCCAGCACCACCGCCGTCTTCGAATCTGCCTTCCCGTCGCCGGCAATCGCTCGCGCGAGCAACTCATCGGCCAGCGCTGAGAACAACACCCCGCGGAGGAGGTGCCCACGGGCTGTCGGCGATGCCCCCGGATGTTCGGCAAGAGCCGCAACGAAGCCTACAACCGCCGTCGCGGCGGCATCACGAGCGCCTTCCGGTGCCGCCGCCAAAAGATGTAGGAACCTGCCACCATCGGGCAGCAAGGCCGCGTCCACAAGCTTCACGAGGTCAGCCCGGCCCCGCTGGCGAAGCCGCGAGCGGTAGTCTACCCGTCGGCGGCGCGCTCCCTGCGCACCCGCCGCGCAGTCCAGTTCGTGCCGCACGAGCAACGCCAACCGCGGAGCGTCGATTCGGGCGTCCGCTGTGCGACCCCCGGCCGGCGAGCCGGGCGTGTGTGGCACGTTCGCCAGCTGTCGGTTGCGCCGGGCTTTGGTCATGGCCGAACCTCGTGCGCCACATGGCTTCGACCGGGTGCGCTTTCCGAATCGCTCGGCGTTTCCAGGGCAAGGCGACGGATTGCGCATCCGCACCCGTCGTCGGGGCCGTCGAGTAGCCACCGCCCGTCGGGCCGCTTCGCGGAGGGCCGGGGGCCGCGCGTTGGGCACCCGGGTGAGCGCGGGCTGCCGGTCGAGGCAGCAAGCCGTCGGGGCCGGCGAACGAGCGGGGCGGGGAGAAGCGCCCGAGTCGTTCTATCGTTCTGACTCGTTCTGAGTCGTTCTGGGAACGAGTGACGAGTATCGTTCTGAGTCGTTCCTCCCCTTAAGGGGAGAACGACAGAACGACTCGATTCCCCGGGGAAAACGATGGTTCCCGGTTGAGTCGTTCGGAACGACTCAAGTCGATGGTGTCTCATTCGGAATTGCCTCGTTTCTTCGGTCTGATCGCGTACAGCACCGATCGGCGCGGTCCTGGCGTGGCGACGATTGCAGCTGCGGCGGCCAATCGCGTCAGGGCGCTGGTGACTGCGGCAGCGGAAACACCGATGCCGGATGTCTCCCGGATCGCCGTCGTCGTCATTGGGGCATCGGCTTCCCGCAGAACCGCGAGCACGGCGGCATCTGCCCTGGCAACGTCCGCCGATTGCGATGCGTCCACGTCGCCGGGGTCGGCGTCGTGAAGCGTGCCTGCGGCTTCGTCGAACCTGAGATCGAACGCTTCGCACTTCCCAAGGCGGTTCTTGTCGAACGCGACGGCGATCCGGTCGCTGCCACGACCGCGCGCCAACGTGATCTGCACGTCAACGCCGTACTCCAAGCCGCCCGATTCCTTGCCGCTCGCGATCGTCGCGCGGCGCGGTCGGGAACCTCCCTGGTACGCCTCGCGCGCTAGCTCTTGGACGGCGAGCACGGCGTGGCCAGCGTCGCGTGCGGCGCGGAGTTGCCCCACGACTTCATCGACCGCGTTGCGGCGCGAATCGGACGGCACGAGCAACGCGGCAGCGTGTATCGAGTCGAGAACGACAGTCCCCGTGTCGTGCTCGTCAGTCCACCGATCGATCGTCGTCGCGAGATCGTTTTCGTCGTCGGCAAGGTCGAGCACTACCAGTTGCGGCGCTCGCTCGCGCATCGCGTTCGCCAGCGCTTCGAGCGAAGCCGGGTTACGCGCGTCCAGCGTGTCGCGATCGAACCCAAGGCATTGCCCGATGCGAACCAGCACGTGATCCGCGGGCTCGTCAGCCGTCATCAGGAGCGTCGGGAAGCTCGCGCCCCATCTCACGGCACAGTGGATTGCCAGCCCCGTCTTGCCGCATCCTGGAGCGCCCCCGACGGTCACAAGCCGCCCCATTGGAAGGCCCCCGCGCAACGCCGCATCGACTTCGCGCAGCCCGAACGGGAGCCGCTTGCCAGCGCTCGCGCACCTTCGAAGCACCGCTTGCACGGCTTGCCATGCGTGGACGAACCGCGGCGGTTGTGGCGGGGTAGGCTTCGCCGCGCCGTTGCCGCGGGTTGTCGGCGTGGTGGCGTTCATTCCCGGCCCCCACGTCGCGCCGCTCGTCGTGCGGCTTCGATTGCTCGTGCGGAGGGAAGGTCCACGACAGCGGCTCCGCTGCTCGCGGGCTCCGCGCTTGCCGCGCCTTCCTCCAACACCCGTTCAACTTCCGACGCTGGCACCACGATCCGCCGACCGATGCGTGTTACCCGGATCGAACCTCGCCCGATCAACTCGCGCACGCTGGTCACGCCAACGCCAAGCCGTGCGGCCGCGTCGCGCACCGACAAGCCTGCCGTCGCTGCTCCTTCAGTGCGTGTCGCGATCCGTTCCGCAACACGCGCCGCGATCAGGTCGGCCAGTTCATCAAGAACGGCGTCGAGCGCGGGCCGGTTCACAACGCACCCCCGGCATCAAGGGCTCGCTGGACAATCGCAGGCTCGACACCCAGCGCCGCCGCAAGCCGCGTGATGGTATCGGCCCGTGCGGGCCGCAGACCGCGCACCACGAGGCTGATCGTGTGTCGATCAACACCCGACGCGAGCGCGAGCGCACGAAGCGACGGAAAGTCGGCCGCGACGGCCAGGGCGAGCAGGGCGCGATGTCGCGAGGTCATGCACGCCATGATGGGCGCGACGCACGACGATAGCTGTGGGGTCAGCCCACCGTTACGAGCGGACGTTGATCTGCTTGTGGAGGCGAAGGCCAGCTTGTCGTCGCCATTCGCGGAGGTCGAGGGCGATGTCAGCTGCGCGGTCTTGCGGGAACAGGCCAGCCGCGCACAAGAGCTTCGCCGTCACCGCGTCGGGGCGAAGGTTGCGACGGGCGGAAACGGCCGTCTTGGAGAGGACCACCCGGTAGGCCGCTCGCAGGCGAGTCGGGTCCGATGCCACGTCGGCCAGTTCCGGCGCGCCACCCGCTTCCGCGGCGTCGTACAGCATCGCTTCCAAGCATGCGAGCGCTTCCGGTTCCGAACCTGCTCGGCGTAGCGATGGCACGTGCTTCGACACCACGACCGACACACGCGCCATTGCCGCGGTGTGCTTGCCGCCGTCATTCGACAACTCGTAGAGGTCACGCAACCGTCGCAGGGCGTGCGCGTCGCCAGCTTCGGCTTGCAGCGCCAACCCGCGTGCGATGCTCGCCACGAGCGTCGCCATCATCCGCGGAGCGGGTACCTCCGCCGCGAGCGTTGACGCGTCCAGTTCGCCCTCCACGACCGTGCGCAGCCCCTTGCGGGTTTGGATGGCCACCGCGACCGTGACCACGTTGCGCTCCGCTTCGTTGCGTCGTAGTTTCGCCATTTCCAGTCCGTTTCGCGGCTCGCCGGGCTCCACCCCGAGCGGGCCGCACTTGTTTCGAGCCTACTCGCTTCCCTCGCCCTGTTCGAGCAACCGCAGGAGCCCTTCCGCCACGCTCGCCGCTTCCGCCCCAAGGTCGGCCCGTGCGAGGGCGACCACGGCCCGCAGTCCACGGGTCAACGCCTGCCATGTGGCGGCATGTGGCGCGGACGTGGCGATGTGGCGCGGCATGGTGCGCGGCATGTGGCGCACCGGATCGGGGCGGCTTTCGGCGATGGTGCGCACCATTGCGTCAGAGCGAATTCGCCGGGAATTCATGTCGTCGGGCTGCGTCAAGAACCCGTCGCCGTCCCCTTTTAATCCGTCGGTCCGGGGTTCGAGTCCCCGTTGGCCCACTTCGTTTCCCTTCTTTGCCCATCCTATCGCTCACGACGATGATTCGTCGTGAATCATCGTGGCTTTCACCGACTCCACCGTCGTGGGTATCATGTCCATTCCGCCGACCCCCCGAGAAATCATCGAACGTGCTCCCTACGGCTCTCTTGCCACGTACGCCAACGGCCATCCCCGCGTGCGTCCCATGGCTTTCGTCCTGCTCGACGACGGTCGTCTCTGGAGTTCAACGTACCACTGTTCCGGCAAATTCCTCGAGCTTCAAACCAACCCTCACGTGGAAATTTGTTTCGTCGATGATCGCAAGCTTCACGTTCGGATCGAAGGAATCGTGAGTCTCGACGGTGGGCCAGAAAAAAAGCGTGAATTGCTCGAACGAAACCCGAAGGTTCGTCGCCACTTCCCCGATGAGTTGGATCCCAAGTTCGTCCATATCGAGGTGCGTCCCTCACGCATTCGATGGAAAAAGATGGGGTTCTGCGAATACGAATCCTTCGAATTCGAATCATGATTCGCGCATCCGACCCTGTCGGATGACGGCGTTCACCGCGCCAGTTGAACTACCGCAGCCCCTTCGAATCGCCCGTGCCGAAGATCGTCGAGCGCCTGATTCACCTGCTCGAGCGGATACGAATGCACTGTCGTATGCACGGGCACCTTGGGCGCAAGGGCCAAAAACTCTCGTCCGTCGCGTCGCGTCAGGTTTGCCACGGATCGGACGATGCGTTCTCCCCACAGGATCGAATACGGGAAGCTCGGGATATCGCTCATGTGAATGCCGGCGCAAACGACGACGCCGCCTTTTCGAACCGACTTCAACGATGCAGGCACCAAACTGCCCACGGGGGCGAATAGCAGGGCCGCATCGAGCATGACACCGGGGCTGTCGGAAACGCCACCGGCCCACACGGCCCCCAGACTTCTCGCGAATTGCTGACTGCTCGTATCGCCATCGCGTGTGAAGGCATAGACCTGTCGCTGCTGATACTGAGCCACTTGAGCGATAATATGAGCCGCGGCACCGAAGCCGAACAATCCAAGCTTGTGACCTTCCCCCGCCATGCCTAGCGCCCGGTATCCAATCAATCCCGCGCATAATAGCGGCGCCGCCTGCAAATCCGGGTACCCTTCCGGAATCGGAAAACAAAACCCCGCGTCCGCCACGCATTGCTCCGCGAATCCGCCATCGATTTGATACCCGGTATAGCGAGACGCATCGCAAAGGTTTTCTTGACCGCGAATACAAGCCTCACACGCGTCGCAACAGCCCCCCAACCACGGAATCCCAACGCGATCACCCAAAGAAAAACCCGTTACCCCCGCACCCCATCCGGCTACGCGACCCACGACCTGATGCCCTGGAATGACCGGCAGTTTCGGTTCCGTGAGTTCCCCATCGACGACATGCAAATCCGTACGGCAAATGCCACATACCGATACGTCCACCAACACCTGCCCTGCGGAAGGAACAGGATTAGGCAACAAGCGCTGCACAAGCGGTGAACCAGGAGCCTCGAGCACCATCGCGCGCATGTCGTTCACTGTACACGAACGGCAAACGTTGCATTGCCACAATTCCATCGGGCACACTGAACCGGGCACACTTCTCGCTTCCCCAACGGCGAACCATTCACCCAAGAATAATCGTGATCTCGGATTAACCATGGCCCCTGCCCATCGCCCCCATGTACGAAAAGCTGACAGCCTGTCGGACTTCCAGCCAAGTTCGTCAGACTCACAACAAGGAGAAAAACGGTGACCGACGATCGGACCGAAGCTCCCCACAGCATTCGATATGCCGCGCATGAACTGTGGCAGCAAGAGATGGACGAACTGGTTCGACGCGTCTTTCGCGCCCGAATGCTGCTGCTTCCTTTGCTGCTGATCGTAGCGTTGGTGTTTCTGCTTTTCGATACGACACCTTGGAAAGTATGGCTCATCTTCGGCAGTGTCATCGCGGTCGGAGTGCTGTTCGCCTTCGAACGACGACGATTGCGGCATCAGCGCGCCAACGAGGGCACCGTTCAAATCAATTTGTTGTTCGCGTTGGGAATCCAATCGGTGCTCGTTTACGTGACCGGTGGTTTCACCAGTCCAATGCTGGTGGTATTCGTTCCTCTCGTGGCTTTGGCGGGGCTCGGCTTGACCCAACGATGGCGACTGGTTTCCGTGGTCACCGTGCCATTTGTCATCATCACGCTACTGGCCTTGGGCGTCGTAACCGACCTGCTGCCCTCGATGATTCCGGCGTTCCTTCACCCGCAGGACTCGCCGGTGAAAGGTGCCGCATGGCTGGTGGCACGAGCAGCCATGCTTTTCGTCGTTCTCATCATCACCACGATCGCCACCCACACGGCGCGCGCGGCCTTCGAGCGGGTGGTGCGCGAAGCCATTCAGATTCGACAACATGCGTTGGATACCTTAGAAAGCCGAAATCGGGAGCTATTATCCACGGGCGTTACCATCGCCCACGAACTCAAAAATCCCTTATCTTCCATCCAGGGACTGACACAGTTGATGGCGCGCCGTATGGAACCGGGCACCAAAGACAAAGAAAGAACCGATGTCATGCTGCGCGAAATTCAAAGAATGTCGACCGTACTCGACGAGTTCCGCAACTTGACACGCCCGTTGAGCGGACTGAGCCGCGGCTCCGTCGCCTTGACCGAGCTGGTGCAAAGCGTGGTCACTCTCCATGAAGGCGTGGCCCTTCGGCGAGGTGTGTCGCTTACGCTCGAAACCAATACCCCCATCGTCGTGGAATGCGACGCCTCCAAAGTGGAACAGGCGCTGGTCAATCTCGTGCAAAATGCGCTGGAAGCGAGCCCCCAGGGAACGACGGTTCGAATCGACATCTCCGAGTCATCGGAAACGGTATCGATCCGCGTGCGAGATCAAGGGCCGGGGATTGATAAACACCAATATAATCAAATATTTACACCTGGGTTCACCACCAAGGAACGCGGTACCGGCATCGGACTCATCGTGGCTCGCTCCGTAATCGAGCAACATGGTGGAACGCTGAGGTTGAACCATGGCCCCACGGGAGGCACGGAAGCCACCATCGTACTGCCGCGTCACGCCCAGGATACGATGAATGCAGGGGAGGCACTACGTTGAAACCGCGAGTTCTCATCGTGGATGATGATACAGGGGTACGCTACACGCTCAGGGAAATCCTCGAGAGTGCGGAGATGGACGTAATCGAGGCTCGCGATGGGGTTGAGGCCTTGGGGTGGTTGCAAACGCATCGTGCGGATTTGGTGATCACGGATTTGCAGATGCCCCGGCTCGATGGTTTGCAGCTATTGGAGCGTCTTCAAGCGGCCCCTCCTGCGCCCAAAACGATTTTGCTCACGGCCCATGGCTCGGAACGTCATGCGGTGCGAGCGATGAAGCTTGGCGCTTTTGACTACTTCTCGAAGCCTTTCGATACGGAAGAGGTCTTGGGGGTGGTGGAACGGGCGGTGGCATCGGTGCGCGCGGAGCAAGAAAATGAGCAGCTTCGCGCGGAATTGCTCTTGTCCCGACACGTGGTTTTCGCGTCCGAAGCGATGAAAAGGATTGCTCTTCTCGTGTATCGCGTAGCTCCGAAAGATGTGACCGTACTGATCACGGGACCAAGCGGAACGGGCAAGGAACGTATCGCGGGGGCCATCGTGGCGGGCTCGCCGCGAGCCTCGTCACCGTTCATTCGCTTCAATTGCGCGGCCATTCCGAGGGATCTGGCGGAAGCAGAGCTATTTGGACACGCGAAAGGAGCCTTCACAGGGGCGTCGCGAGCACGACCAGGGCTGTTTCGCGAAGCCCATGGCGGAACGATTCTCCTCGATGAAATCAGCGAAATGGACATGAGCACGCAAGGCAAACTCCTTCGCGTATTGCAAGAACGAACCGTTCGTCCCGTGGGAGAAGACCGGGACGATTCCGTCGATGTGCGCGTACTCGCGACCACCAACAAGGACCTGAAAGCCGAAGTCGCCGCGGGACGTTTTCGAGAGGACCTGTATTATCGTCTCGATGTCGTGGAGGTTCGTTTGCCCCCCCTCGAAGAGCGGATGGATGACGTACCCGTGTTGATCACGCATTTCCTCGATATGTATCAAAATCGATTTGCCACGGGACCTTTGACACTCACGGCTGCCTTGCGAGAACACCTGCAAGCAGGGCCATTTCCAGGAAACGTGCGAGAACTCGAGCATCGGGTGGAACGCGCCGTGGCCTTGTCCACGGGAGGTGTTGCCGACGCGACATGGTTGATGCATCCACGTTCGGAAGAAGCAGATAAGGCTTCTTTCGGTCTGAAAGAGCGTGTGGATGCCTACGAACGAGGAATTCTCGTTCATGAATTGGCACAATGTCGTGGCAATCGATCGGAGGCCGCGCGAAGGCTTGGCATCGCGCGGGTGACGCTGCTCGAAAAGCTCAAAAAATACGGGATTACTCGCGATTCTGAGTAAGCCGCCTCATGGGCGAACAGCATCTCGTCCGAGCGCGTGATCGAGATTCTCCCTGGCAAGACGAAGGTCGATTCGTGCATTGAGTCCATCGAATCCCGCTTTGACCAGCGCTGTTTCCGCATCCGTCAATTCACTGCTCGTCGCTCGGCCCGCCCGAAACAACTCTCGTCGCACGCGGTAGCTTTCCTCCGCCGCCACAAGCTGTCGCTCGGTGGTTTCCTTGCCCACCTGCGCTTGACGAAATGCGTTGTAGGCCTGGGTTACCTGCAAGCGAATCCCGTCATCGAGCTGGGCACGCTGCGACTCGATCTCCAAGATTTTTGCATCGAGTTCTTGCACTTGCGCGCCGGTGGTGAACGTATCGTTGATCGTCCAGGAAAGCTGCACACCGACATCCCACGTGGTCGACCACTTCTCTTGCTGCGGAAACACGCGGGTATTGGGGTTTTGGTGATACAAATTGCCGAAGGCATCGAGCCGCGGATAGTTGCTGGCGCTTAGGACTTTTCGGGTTTCGCGAAGAGACGCCACCGTTTCATCGATCACACGACGTTCGAGGCGTTGGCGCATCGCCTCGGCAAAAAGCGCGTTGAGCGTGGTCGATGCGGGTTCATCGGCCACGGGCGCATCGATATTTTCCCCGATACGATACTGGGTTCTTTCGGGGTCGTGCATCATGACACGAAGTTGCTCTTCGGTGAGGGTCGTCATGTTTTTGCTGTTTTCGACGAGCATTTCAGTGGAAGCCACCTGGCTTTCGACAGCGAGGACATCGGCGCGTGAGGCGCTTCCCACTTGAAATGCGACGCGAACGTCTTTGAGGTGGGCGCCAGCGGTAGCCAGGCCCGCCTCCGCCACGAGCAGCCCCCCTTGTGCTCGAATCCAATTGAAATACGCGGTCTTAGCATCGAGTTGGGTTTTGACTCGAGCGGCTTTTTCCTGCGTTTCCGCAGCGCGCTTGGAGTTGGTCGCCGAAGCGTGGTTCTGCGACAAGCGCAACACATAATCAGACAACGGAATGGCTAATGTTCCTTGCAGGGTCCACATATTCAGAAGAATGGGGAAAGAAAGCTCCACCCCTTGCGCACGCACATAACACTGGTCCGGTGTGCTTCCTGGCCCCATGGGACATACAACAGGAACAGGTTGTCCGGCAGGAAGGTCGGTGCCCAGGATAGAGCCCCTATCGCTAAGGTTGGCGGAAGCCACTTCTGACAACCGCACGTAACGGGCAAGCAGAGTAGCTCTGGGAAGGAAAAGCCAAGCTGCCTGATCGACTTTCGCTGCCGCCGCAGCCACCGCTTGCTGCTTGGCTCGAACTTCAGGACTCGACATCTCGGCGCGCCGCGCCACATCCGCCGCACGCAAACCTCCCGGTTGAGGCGCCAACGCTTCGTTGAGCCGTTGCCGCACGTGAGCCGCGTCCGGAGGCGCCGGTGCTTCTGCCGTTGCCTTGGGAGCCTCGGCAGAAGATGACGCGGTATCAGGCGTTGGATCCGCGGGCTGCGCCATGGCCGTCGCTGAAACGGCAAAGCACATCAGGGCAAAACCGCCCCCCCCTAGTCTCGATCCACGTCCTACCATTACCGTCTCCTTCGTTGTTACGCCCCATTTCGGGGCAGAATTGAGGTTCCCGCCATGGCTTTGCGGGCCTTTTCCGTGAGTTCTACGAGTTGCTCGGAGGCATCGATGAAACGTTTGCGATCTTCCACGCAAAGAGCTTGTAAGATCATTCGGTGAACCGAGCGTAGCGCGGCTCGCCGCTCGCGCAGTGCTTGCAAACCTCGTTCCGTTGCAGATACCAACACGGCCCGCTGGTCCTCGGGGTCTTTTTCTTTGCGAACCAATCCCACACGCTCCAAACGAGCCACTACCTCACTCGTCGTGTTTTGCGCCGCTCCCACCGCCGTCGCAAGAGTCCCCACGCGCACCGCTCGCTTTTCGAGATAACACAACACAGCGAGTTGAGAGGTGGTTAGAGACGAATCATGCGGCATACGAACGGAAGTGAGCATTCTTCGCACCAACTCTCCCATGCGTTCGATCTGGCTCTCGATATCCACGTCATGGGGGGCGATACAAAGCGGTGAGGACTCAGGTCGCGGCATTGTTTCGTGGTGCGATATAATTCGCAACCTGACGTATGAAAAGCGACAATTTGGGAATCGATGGCTCAGCGAAACGTGCCAATCTCTCGAAAAAGCGGATAGACGGCACCTTCTTTGAGCACCAAATCCACCCGGGCTCCATTCGCACGTTTGATGGTCAGTTTCACGCCTTCCGGTCGAGACGCGTTGAACGCCGTGCGAATTTCCCCCTCCGTCATATCGCGAGCTAGTTTTTCTCCAATGAATAGGATTTGATCACCGGGACGAATCCCTGCCCGCGACGCTGGTGATTCTTCGAAAACACGCGTCACGTATACGTCGTACGTCCTCAATTCATAGAAGAATCCATAACCTACCCGTGCATGGGCAGGTTCAATGGCGACCTGAACGCGAACTCCGGACTCCGTTTCCAGATCGAGTACACCCGACGATATATCCGCACTATCCAACCGGCCGATGTCTCGAATGCCGATGGGATGGTCATTGATGACGCGGGCATCCCAGATTTCCACGCGAAATCGGTCCTCTTGGCGAAGACGGAAGTTGCCCGCGGGAGCGTCGGGCCAGGTGGGTTGTAACGTGGCCCTCTGCACGGTCGTTTCAAGAAGTGGTCCCTTGTTGACCAACAGCTTGGCGTACGGATCGGGCAATCCACTCGACAGTTCGTTGCCCCATCTTCGCCCATCTCGTGTCAGCGAGGGGATCGTGGCCTTCTTGAAGGCAATCCATCGCACATCCGAGGGAGGTGCGGGATCGAGAACTTGACCGGCCCGCGCGTCACGCATGGGCGTTTTTATTTCCGGATATACGGCAGGACATGCCGAAAGAAGCGCTGCAGCCCCCAAGGCGCACGCCAACCCTACGCAGCGATGGAACGAAATGTATCGCGATACCATGGCGCGCTAGGCTAGCACGTTGGAGATTCGATGGAAGGGTGAGCCTCACCTACCAAGCAAAGCGAGTCGCCGCCACCCCTGTTCCCCTATTCCAAGGCTTGACTCGTATCTTCATCAACACCGCTTGCAGACAGTGTTTTTCCGATTCATCCATCGCAGACAGAAAGTCCACGTTCGACGCATGCCCACGTTTATCGAATACCACCTGAACCGCACCAGTCACGGTCTTTGACCCTTGCTTGCATCCAGCCCGCTCAATCGCTTTTCGCAAGCTTTCGGAAGCCGCCCGGGCATCGAACTCTTGTCCGGATTCATCCTGAACCAACCGCTCCTTGTCTTCTTGCTCTTCTTGCAACGTTTTTGGCGATGACCTTTCCCCCACGACACACGTATACGGGTCCGCAACCACCATCCAGCGCGTCGGTTCGACCGTAAACAACAGCAGCGACGATTGTCGCCCTTGTTGCCGCGCCCATTGGACATCGACCGTAAACCGCTCCGGCGCTCCCTTCCCCGCCACCTCCCCCAACGAACACAACCGCTTCGGTCGGTCGTCCAACGCAGGCGCGGGAGTCAACCAAATCCTAGTAGCCTCGAGGTTGCCGTCGCGAATCATCCCACGCCAACCATTCGTTTCACCAGACTTCTCCGCAGCCTCCGACGTCAATATGATCTGAATCTCTCCTCGCGTTTTGTCGAAGGTGCCATCCCCTTTGACTTCCGTGGCATACAGCCGAAATAGTCGGGCATCGTCTCGCCATTTTCGAGCCTTTTGCGTAACGATCTGCAAGATTTCCGATAAGGTCGTGACCTCCGGCGCCAACGCATTGGTGTCTTGCAGGGGCTGCGCTTCCGTACTCGAAGCCGCCTGCAACGAGTTCACGGGGTTGATTGACGCGGTCTGTTCCACGATTGCGTTTCGAAAGAGGAGCACGAGCAGCACGACGACAAAACCGAGTACCAGCATCACCAACGTCGTATTGTCAGTTATTACCCGCTTCATGAATCCATGAACTCGCCACGAAAGCGTTTGTTTCCCGACGCTGACAAAGCCTTAGAACCGTGACGATGGCGTACCCAATACCGTTTCCATGCCGAGCTTATTTTTGCGTAAGACCTCGGTGCCCGCCAGGGAACTCGTCAGAAGAGCCCACCTGCCTTCCAGCGATCCCGAACCAATTTGATAAGCCACCACGCCACCTTTTCCCTCTGGCTTGGCCCACGTCACAACCAATCGGTCATTCATCTTGATGCCGGTGCCCTGAACCACTCCCGTGCCATAGTTACGACTCAGAAAAAACGTTGCCCCATTGGGCCGTATCTCCACCTGCCCACCTGCACCTTGTTCCGATTGTTTCACCTGGTAGACACCCACGAGCCCCGCAGGCCCAACCAACACCTCCCGTCGTACCTGCCCGCGCATATCGGGCCGCGTGTAGATGCCGCGCAACGTGCCGGCATCGATCTCGTAGACGGCGACCGTATAATCAGGCGTAGAGCCATATCCCACACCGAACACTCGACCAGATACCAAGCCAACCCCTTCCACGGGCGCTCCCACGGTCAAATCCCATCGAATACGATACGATGTCGAATCAAGCTGTTGGATCGTCGCAGAACCAGCGTATCGTCCTTGTCCACCAGGGTTGAGTCCTTGTGCAATGACATAGGACCCCGCCATATTTTGCGAATTGTTCTCGTCGTTCGCGGAGGCGTCGATGCCCACCGCAGCCGCACCCAGAAATAGTACGATCCCTGCCGCGGCAAGCAGCACGACAAAGATTCCCAAGACCATCCATATCCACAAGAAACTTCTGCGTTTGGTTGGCGCGGGCTGGACGGGTAGCTGCGAAAAATACGACGCATCCTGTGGTGAAGCGGTTGAATAGGGGGATACCGCTGTCGAAGCTCCCACCAACGACGCTGGTGGCAATGCCGCGGAAGGCACGTTCGTGGAAAGATAATAGGAATTGGGCAATGGCTGGGAGCCCGGAGCATGGCTTCCCGGCACAGCCATCAACGCTTGCGCCGCTTCTGCCGCATCCCGGAAGCGAGCCTGCGGATTGCGGTCCACACATCGCTGAAACCATGCATCGAACCCCTGTGGAATCAGGTGGGCAAGGCCCATTTGGGCAGCCCGTATCGACGGTGGAACGATGGGTTCGAAGAGCACTTCCCGCATCAACATCATCACGGAGGAAGAATCACCCGCCGCCTGCATCCAATACCACCGGGCCGTAAGCATCCGAAACGCGATGAGCCCTAGCGCCCACACATCGCTGGCTGGAGATACCGCGGCTTGAGAATCAGTCTGCTCCGGAGCCATCCATAACGGTGTGCCCACAACCGCCGTAGCCGCGGACGTATGTCGCGCTGCCGCGACTACTTTCGCGATGCCAAAATCCAGCACTTTGACTTTGAAGGTCATGTTTTGTTGTCTGGAACGGGCGATGAAGATGTTTTGCGGTTTGAGGTCCCGATGAACGATGCCCACACGATGCGCCGCGGCCAGCGCATGGCATAATTGGCTAAGAATTTCGCGCACTTCCTCGAACGCCAGGGGACCACGCTGCTGCACGTAAGCAGCGAGATCGAGCCCCTCCAAAAGCTCCATCGCGAGCCAAGGCATCCCGGTGACCGAGTCCACACCAGCGCCAACGACCTCCACCACATGATCGCTGTCGATACTTGCTCCCACGCGAGCTTCTTGCACGAACCGTTCGCGAAGACGAGCATCCCAAGCGAGTTCGGCGTGCATCAGCTTCAGGGCTCGCTGCTTTCCGGTGGACAATTGCTCGGCCACATAAACAGCCCCCATCCCTCCTGTCGCAAGAGGTCGCAGAACACGATAATCTGTAGCGAAAATCGTTCCAGCGGCCAGTTCGACCCCAAAGCTCATCCTCCCGTTGTAGCGCGTTACCTCGTCCCGGCAAAGAGGCTGTCATGTCGATTCTTCTCCCCCTGAATCCCCGCCTCATGATTTTCAAAGGACTCCGGTTTTCCCATCGTCTTCACGTCGTTCGGGACATCTTCTTCCGTTCGTGCGAACCTTGCTCCCTGATGCGCATCGAGAGGTAAACCATGCCTGTGTTTCGCGGCGTTTATGAAGAGACTTTCGTTGTCGATGTTCCTTTGGACAAAGCCAAGGCCCACTTCGGCAACCTGCCCATGATCGGAAAAAACTACGACGGCGTCGACCGATGGGAGGTCATCGACGATAGCACGCTTCACGTATTGCTCAAACCGCAAGAGGCCCTGGGCTCCTCGTTTCGAGGCGAACACACCCTCAAGTACACCTTTGGAGAGCAACAAACCACCTGGGAGTCCGAACCCGGGGGCAATATGCGCAGCCGGGGCCATACCCGGTTCGAGTCGCTCGGCCCAACGCGCACACGCATCGTTCATCGTGACGAGATCGAGTGCGACATTGACATCAACCGCTTGCTTGCCAAAGCCTTGCAACCCATCGTAGGCCTCGGCATCGAAAGGGGCGTCAAGGCTTATCTATCCCGCATGCGTAAGGCCTTATGAACTCGGTCATGCCTTCTGCATGCACAACCCAGCAACCGCGCGCTTTCGATCGAGCCACCCTCGAACTCGCCCGTCGACGATTGTCACGAGCCGACCCCAAAATCCGAACGATCATTCGTGGGGTGGGCCCCTGCACCCTGCGTACGCGCCCGTTAGGCAATCATTTGACAGCGCTCGTGCGCTCCATCGTTTTTCAACAGCTTTCGGGCAAAGCAGCCTCCACGATTTTTCACCGGCTGCTTTCTCTCGTTCCCAAACGGGCAAGCGCATCCGATTATTTGCGTCTCAGCGACGAAAGCCTTCGTCAAGCGGGCTTGTCTCGTCCAAAAATCGTCTATCTACGTGATCTTTGTACAAAAATTGACAATCGTTCCCTTCGCCTCGACCGGATCGGCTCCCGAACGGATATCGAGGTGGAACAGGATCTCGTTCAGGTTCGCGGATTCGGACGATGGTCCGCGCACATGTTTTTGCTATTTCAACTTCGAAGACCGGACGTGTGGCCTGTCGATGATCTGGGCATTCGCAAAGCCTTGCGGTTGCTCGATGGCTTGGACTCCCTACCTTCCGCCAAAACCATCGCCTATCGAGCCGAACCGTGGCGTCCATTCCGCAGTGTTGCTGCGTGGTATTTGTGGCGATCGCTCGAAACGGAAGTACCCGCGGATTTCGGGTGACCCATCGGCGGGCTGGTGGTCGGCAGAAAAAAAACAAAGACTGTAAGACGCAACGAGCAGGCGCGTTTTCGTGATATTCAACGCAAATAGGAGGCGATGATGAGCAAGCGTTCGCTCTTCGGTTCGGTGGTGGGAATTGCCATGCTGCTTTGGCTTGCAGGGTGCGGCTCGGCTCAAACGGCAGCCTCCCCCCAATCCCCTCACGCAGACGC
>Ga0209606_1003257_pt1 | contig 16546 bp, 14 predicted proteins | sample AD_UKC057_MetaG_FD_184412 | JGI IMG/M metagenome (GOLD analysis project Ga0209606, IMG submission 184412) | Active sludge microbial communities of municipal wastewater-treating anaerobic digesters from USA - AD_UKC057_MetaG (SPAdes) (version 2) | ecosystem: Engineered > Bioreactor > Anaerobic >...
GGATATACGAAGAGCTCTCGGTGAGCATACTCTTTGAGTAGCAGGCCGCAGGATGGGCGCCGCAGGACGGGATGCGCGCTGCAGGCTGCAGGCTGCAAGCGGCAGGTAGTAAGATGTTTCTGATAATCGGGCTTGGGAACCCCGGATCTCGGTACGAGTGCACACGCCATAATGTGGGGTTCATGGTTCTCGACCGCCTTGGGCGCGAACTCGGAGTCGGCTTCCGAAGGGTGCCTTACCATAGCCTTGCGGCTCGTGCCAGAGTATCCGGACATGAGTTGGTCCTGATAAAGCCCCAGACCTATATGAACAACAGCGGCATTGCTGCTCTAGGAGCGGCGCGGTGGCACAAAGCCGGCCCCGAGTCGCTGGTTATTGTGTACGACGACATGGACCTCGACGTGGGACGGTTACGCATACGTGCCAGGGGCAGCGCCGGTGGTCATAACGGGATGAAGTCTATTGTGGAGCATATGGGAACCGAGGAGATTATCCGACTGCGACTGGGTATTGGGCGTCCTGACCCGTGGGACGACCCTGTGAACTACGTAACCGGGCTCTTCCGCAGGGATGAGCTTCCTGTCATGTCGGATGCGATTATGTGCGCGGTCCGTGCCATACTATGTACTGTTGAAGAGGGCGTGGACACCGCGCAGACCCGCTTCAACTGAACATGTTGTCATGAGGCGCTTTCCCAGCTGAGGCCGGGCTGGGTCATGCTGCAATTCCCTCGGTCGCCTGTCTGGTTGCCTTGGAGGTGTAGGCTTGACCGGGATTCTGAACACCTTGCCTGAATCCAAGACGTTCCGAGATGTGCTGAAAAGAATCGCCCGCGGTGAAAACACGACTTACATTGCCGGTCTGTCCGGATCACGCAAGTCACTGTTCATAGCGGGCCTGCTTTGGCATACTCGACGAACCGTGTTTGTTGTGACTTCGAATCAGCTGGAGGCGGACGCGATCGCCGGCGACTTGACGGCCTTGGCCGGGCCAAGCGGCGTATTTGTGTTCCCTCCTGTCGACATGATGCCGTTCGAAGAGGCGCCGCTCAGCGCAGATCTCTCAGCCGCCCGCACAAGAGCGTTGGTGTCGCTGATGGAGGTCGGGCGCCAGTGCGCTATTGTTGCTCCCGTACGCTCCCTGGGCAAGCGGATCGTTCCGACCTCGGTGTTCAGGGAACAAGTATTCCATCTTCGCCAGGGCGACACCTATGACCTGGGCGAGCTGGCTGATCGTCTTGTTGCCGGCGGCTATGAGATTCTAGCCAAGGTCGAGGCGCGCGGTCAGGCCAGTGTGCGCGGCGGCATAGTCGACGTATTCCCGCACGACGCCGACTCACCGGCTCGGATAGAGCTGTTCGGCGACGAAATCGAATCGATAAGGTCATTTGATGTCAATACACAGCGCTCGACCGGACTTCTGGACGAGGCAGTGATAACCCCGGCCCGCGAGTTCCTCTACGAATCTGAGCGACTAAGCCGTGCACGCATGGCCATCCGAGGCGAGCTTGAGCGTGTAGGCCGTTCACAACTGCGAGAGCGAGTCATGCACCATCTGGAGCGTTTCGAGAATGGCGCCCGTTTTGACAATGAAGAGCAGTATCTGCCCTTCTTCTATCCAGAGAGGATTTCGGTGGCCGATTGGGCTCCCGACGCGCTTTTCATCATCGATGAGCCCATACGTGTGAAGGAGGCGCTCGACGGGTACGAGGCTGACGTGCGGGAGACATATGCGAGCCTGCTTCAGGCGGACATGATCCTACCGTCGCAGGCTGAGTCGTACCTCAGCGCTCAGGACATCGTCGCATCTATTGACAAGAGGCAGGCTGTGTCGATATCGCTTCTGTCGCGCGAGACGGGGGCGGGAGCCGAAGACGAGGACGCGTCTGTGATCGCCCCTATCAAGCAGGCCGACCTGTACGCGGGTCGCTTCGAGGATTTGGTCCACGATATCAAGAAGTACCGGAAACGACAATACCGTGTTGTGTGTGCAGTATCCACGGTCGATCGTCGCGACAGACTCGCCGAGACTCTGGAAGACAACGGCGCGCCGGTGATGAAACTTGCGACACTCGACGAGGTGCCTGATAGAGGCAGTATCAGCGTCGTTGCAGCCGAGATGACATCGGGCTTCCAGTATCCGGACATGAGACTTCTGTTGCTCACTGATGCAGAGATCTATGGCAGGCAGAAGAAGAGGCGGCTGTTTGCGGCGGCTGAAGAGGGAGCTAGAATCGCCAGCTACACAGATCTTACTCCCGGCGACTACGTAGTGCACGTCAATCACGGAGTGGGTCGGTATTCCGGAGTTCAGAAGCTGGAAGTGGGCGGAGTGCAGCGCGACTACTTGCTGGTGCAGTACGCAGGCGAGGATCGGGTGTACGTGCCCACCGACCAGGTGGCCATGCTCCAAAAATACATCGGCATGGAGGACGCGGCTCCCAGGCTGAACAAGCTGGGCGGCGGCGAATGGACGAGGGCCAAGAACCGGGCCAGAGAGTCCGCTCGGGACATGGCTCAGAGCTTGCTGAAGCTGTACGCGGCGCGCGGCAGCGTCAAGGGCTACTCCTTCTCGCGCGACACTGTATGGCAACAGGAATTCGAGGACGCTTTTCAGTACGAAGAGACGCCGGATCAGTGGCGTGCCATCGTAGATGTCAAGCGCGACATGGAGAAACCGGCGCCCATGGACAGACTGCTCTGCGGCGATGTGGGCTTTGGGAAGACTGAGGTGGCTCTGCGCGCGGCTTTCAAGGCTGCGGCCGACGGCAAACAGGTGGCGGTGTTGACTCCCACTACAATCCTGGCCCAGCAGCACTACAACACCTTCACCGAGCGTTTCCGGGGCTTTCCCATAGGGGTAGCCATGCTGTCGAGGTTCCAGACCGAAGCCGAACAACGCGAGATAGTGCGGGGCATCAGGATGGGCACAGTGGATGTGGTGATCGGAACGCACCGACTGCTTTCGCAGGATATATCCTTTCGTGACTTGGGCCTTCTCGTGGTAGACGAAGAACAGCGATTCGGCGTAGTCCAGAAGGAGCGGATCAAGGAACTTCGCAAGGAAGTCGACGTCCTTACTCTGACGGCAACGCCCATTCCGCGGACATTGCACATGGCCATGGTCGGCGTTCGCGATATGAGCCTGATCGAGACTCCTCCCGAAAACAGGTTTCCCATCAGGACTTATGTGTTGGAACAGAATGAGACCCTGATAAGGGAGGCGGTGCTCAGGGAGGTGGACCGGGGCGGGCAAGTCTACTTTGTGCACAACAGGGTTCAGACTATTGATGAGGCGGCGGCAATTCTTGGGCGTTTGGTGCCAGAGGTATCCATAGGCGTAGCTCACGGACAGATGCCCGAAGACCGGTTGGAGCGAGTCATGCTGGAATTTCTCGCGGGTGAGTTTGATGTTCTCGCCTGTACGGCTATAATAGAATCTGGTATCGATATTCCTAACGTCAACACCATTGTGATCAACGACGCTCAGAATTTCGGACTGGCTCAGCTCTACCAGCTCCGTGGCCGAGTGGGCCGCACGAACAGGGTGGCGTATGCCTACCTTCTCTTCAGGCGCGACTTGGTGCTCACTGAGCTTGCGGAGAAGAGGCTCGCAGCCATACGGGAGTTTACCAGCCTGGGGTCGGGCTATAAGATAGCTCTGCGCGACCTGGAAATAAGAGGGGCTGGGAACATACTCGGCGCCGAACAGCATGGGCACATAGCGGCCATCGGTTTCGAGATGTACTGCCGACTTCTGGAGGAAGAGATCAGGGAGCTGAAGGGCGAGGCCAAGAGGCCTGAACCTGCCCAGGTGTTGATTGATCTGCCGGTCGATGCGTTCATGCCGGATAGCTATGTGTCCGACTCGCGGCAAAAGATCGATGTGTACAAGAAGATCAATGGCGTCGATACCATGGAAGACGCAGCCGACCTTACGCGTGAGTTTGTCGACAGATTCGGCCCCCTGCCCGCTCCGGTGTCTAGCCTCATAACGATTGCCGCTATCAGAGTGCTTGCGCGCGAACTGGGTGTCATGGCGATCGCAGGCGAGCGCAACTCGGTGATTGTGAGGTTCCCGGAAGGCGTGCGATATGCAAGCCAGGATATCATCAGGATCGCGAGGCCTTTCAAGGGTAGGATCATGCTGGGCGCCGGGAGGACGCAAACTATTCGGATCAAGACGCAGGGGATGCCGGACAGGGAGATACTAGATACGTTGGTTGGGGTGCTTACAGAGATGAGGCAGAGAGCAGCAGCAGTGGATCGGGTAACTAGCACACAGGAGGCGATTGACGGATGAGACCAACCGGTATTGTGAGGCGCATCGACGAACTCGGTAGAATCGTGGTGCCCAAAGAGCTCAGGCGGAGCCTGCGAATACATGAAGGAGACTCGGTCGAGATATTTGTGGATCCAGACGGCAGCATTGTGCTCAAGAAGTATTCTGCTGTCGGGCAGCTCAGAGAGATGGCCGCCGATATGGCGGAGGCGCTGGCGAAGTCGTCGGGCGAGGTAGCTCTGATATGCGACAGGGACGTAGTGATAGCGTGCGCCGGCGCGGGCGAGCATAATCTGGTGGACCGTGCTGTGGGTCGGGCAGTCGAGAAGTCCATGGTGGAACGGCAGGTTCTGCTGGTCCACTTCAGCGGCGGAAGCGAGTCGTCCTCGATTCTGGTGGACGACGGCAGCGAGTTCGCGCTGATCTCCGCGGCCATAGCTCCCATAATAGCAGACGGCGACCCTATCGGCGCTGTGATCATTGGTACACCGTCCCAGCAGAAAACCGTGGGCGATCTCGAGGAATCCCTAGTGTTTACAGCAGCAGGGTACATCGGTCGGCAGGTTGAGTAGCGATAGAGCCGACGCGACATGAACAGGAGGCGCCGGCGCTATGGCGGATCAGTGCAGATATCCTGCCGACCGACTCATCGATATCATGATGCGGCTTCGCGGAGCTGACGGCTGCCCGTGGGATCGAAAGCAGACGTCATCGTCGCTGAAGCCGTACGTGATTGAGGAAGCATACGAGGTCGTTGAAGCAATAGACAGCGGGGACCCGGGCAAGCTCCGAGAGGAGCTGGGCGACCTCCTACTGCAGATAGCGTTTCACTGCCAGATCGCGAGCGAGAAAGCCGCGTTCAACTTCAATGATGTCGTCGATGCCATCTGCGAGAAGCTCATCAGGCGGCATCCGCATGTGTTCGCAGACGTGGAGGCTGATGATGCAGGCACGGTGCTGCGGAACTGGGAGCGGATCAAGCAGAAGGAAAAGGAATCGGACAGCGGCGCGCCTGCGTCGATTCTGGACGAAATCCCCGGTTACCTCCCCGCTTTGATGCAGGCGGCCAAGATGCAGGACAAGGCAAGCCGGGTGGGCTTCGACTGGCAATACGCAGAGGAAGCCGCGGCCAAGGTGTGGGAGGAGACCGACGAATTCCGTGAGGCGCTGGCGTCAGGCAGGCGCGACCGGATTCAGGACGAGATGGGGGATGTCCTGTTCGCAGTGGTCAATGTGGCGCGGCTGCTGGATATGGATGCAGAGGAAACGCTGCGGCGCGCGAACGCCCGGTTCGTCAACAGGTTTCGCTTCATTGAGCGTTGGGCAGACGAGCGCGGCGTGCGTCTTGAGGACATGACTCTCGGAGAGATGGACGCCGTGTGGAACGAAGCCAAGAAGGCAGGGCTATAGGAGTACGCGCACGTCTGCGGGCACTGTTGCTTATGCACATCACTGTTACTTGTGCGCATCATGTGCCCTGGGTCGGCATAGACATCCATAGGACCATTGTCCAAGGGGGTGCTGTCTATGGCCGCCAAGGGGCCGGATGTGCCAGAGGAAATCAGACGAAAGCGTCCGGGGCTTCAGCACAAGCTAGTGCTAGTGGACCGTGAGAGCATGACTGTTGAAGGGGTCATGAACGTCGAAAGCTTCGACGACGAGGAGATCGTTCTCGAGACTAACGCCGGCATGCTGACCGTGATTGGCCATGATCTCCACATCAGGCAGCTTAGCCTGGAGGAGGGCGCCATTGAGATTGACGGATACGTGGAGTCGTGCGACTACACGGACGAAAACCCCGGAAGGTCCAAGGGTATTCTGGCGAGGTTGTTCAGATAGACGGAGGACACTAGATGTCACTTCACCTACCACAGGAGACGCAGCGGGATCCGGAGCGCGCGGCGCCGCGCCGAAGCAGGCCCCGGAGGCGTAAGCCGCCTGCCCGGCGACGGAGGGGTCCGGGGCTGGGCTTTGCTGTTGTAACCGGCATCCTGGGAGTCCTGATCAGCCCAATAGTCTTGCTTGTGTCAATTTTCCGCCCAAACATGCGAGTCGGCAGGCAGTGGGTGATATCAATCGTCGTGCTTACTGCCATCTGCGTCTGCGTGGCATTTGCAGGCGCGTCGAAGATCGAGCGATGGTCCGCCGATGCCGTGAGAGTGATGGGCGCCTACGACTCCGCCCGGGTCCGGGTCCGGGATCTTCCGTTTGCCGAGAAAGTGAACTTCGAAGGGCTGCGCAACGGCGTCGATCCATCGCTCCTGGCAGCAGTCATGTCGCAGAGTAGCGGGTTTCAGACAGACGCAGTATCATGGCGCGGAGCGCGCGGCCTGATGCAGTTGATGCCGGCAGTGTGGAAGGAGTTCATGCCCGAGGCAGAGTGCCTGGGCGATCATGCACCGCCCGCGTGCTCCGAGGCGTGCATCTTCAGTGTGGACGCTAACCTGCGTGTGGGCGCAGCCTATCTGCGCTGGCTGATAGATGCGAACCATGGCGACATAGTGGCCGCGCTGGCGGCATACAGCGCGGGCCAACCGATCAACCGTGGAGGTTACGGCGACCACGGCGACTACAGCGACGACGGCGGTCGTGACGACTACGTCAGCGACAGTAGCGACAGTAGCGACAGCAGCGACAGCAGCGACGGCGACCGCGATGGCCTCGGCGACTACAGCGGCTACGGCGAGCACGGCGGCGATGGCGAGTACGGCGATGACAATGGCCGCAGCGACTATGGCGAGCCGGATGGTTCCGGCGGGACGCCGAGTGTGAGTCCTGCTGATCGGCCGCTGGGTTACGCCAGGAGTATCATACAGGCGTGGATCAACTACCGCGGGGAGCAGGGACGGATCTCGGCCGCGCAAGTCGTGACGGCGACGGCGGTTCGCGCACTTGCGGGATGGGCGGCCGTGGGGCTCCTGTGCTTGCTGGCTGTTTGGGCTGCCATGAGATTCCCCAATGTCGAGCGGCCGTCGCAGACGGACGATCAAGCATCAGTCCAACAGCCAGAGGAGAGGGAGGAGTGCGCCGGTGGAGACTCTTGCGTGGCAACTGCGGGCGATGCTCGCGTCTCTGGCAGCGGGGATGCTGATGGGGCTGGTCTTTGACATTTCCACATTTCTCAGGCGGCTGACGGGTTCGGGAAAACTGGCGACGGCCTGTGCTGACGTGTCTTTCTGGCTGTTCTCCGCCGCTATGACATTCGCCATGCTCATGCAGGCCAATCGGGGAGAAGTCCGCGCGTTTGTGATAGCGGGGGTAGCGGGGGGGTTCTGGGTCTACTCTTTGACCATGAGGCACGGCGTGTCTCCCATTCTATTATGGTGTGAGTCGGCAATACGAAGAACGGGGCACTGGACGAGGCGCAGTTCCCGGTGGGGACGCAGAGCTGCCGGCGGAATTAGTCGTGCAGTTCAGAAGGGATTTCTGAAAACGCGGCGAACACTATCACAGTTACACAGCCCAAGACCTCGGTCCGGGCAGGGCAGCCAGGACCGGTAACGGGCCTATTATGCGAAGGAGGCCGCCGCATGTCTTCAAAACTCACTGTTGTGCTTGCGGTGTTACTCACAGTGTGCGTTGGCCTGACGTACATTGGTGGGCGGATGAGGCGCGCGGCTCTGGAGCATGAGACCGAGAAGTTGCTCGAGGAGTGCAGGGGGTGGGAGCTTAGGCTTGACGAACTAAGGAAGGAGATAGCCGCGGCCAGCACCAACGAGTACGTGGAAAGGGCCGCCCGAGAGAGACTCGGCCTTGTCAAGCCGGGGGAGACTCTGTATATCGTCACTCAACCGGATACGAGCGGGTTCGTTCCAGTGCAGAGGCGCCCAGGGAAACCCATAGAGATCAACGACTAGAGTCGGGCTGCAAATCGCGTTCCCAGTTGTGTTCCATTGATTGACACTGCGCCAGGCGCTCGTGTATAATGAAGATAACACTGGTCGGGGTGAAATCCCGGATCATCAAAACAGGAGGATCTGTCTTAGCATGTCGTCAATTGAGGTCGGCTCAGTCTTGGAAGGCCGCGTCACAGGAATCACCAGATTCGGGGCATTCATCGATATCGGTGAAGGGAGGACGGGCCTTGTCCACATTTCTGAGATAGCCGACGCTTTTGTTCATGATGTCAATGACTACCTGAAGCATAATGACACAGTAAGAGTCAAAGTCATAGCCGTTGAGAGCGGCAGGGTTGGGCTTTCCATCAAGCAGGCGGATCCCAACTACCTCGCTCAGAGGGCTCGCCGCGACCGGGCGTATCAGCAGTCTTTTGAGGACAAACTCACCAAGTTCCTCAAGGACAGCGACGAACGTCATCAGGACCTCAAGCGCAACCAGGATTCTAAGCGCGGAGGAAGGGGAACCCGTCTTTCCAGAATGGTTTGAGAACTGGCATCGACATGACCGCAGCACTCCCTGAGACGGAGTGCTTTTCTTTCGGCCCAGGCTGTGAGAAGATGTGACAGAATGAAAAGGGGGCGCCGGCGTGATCAGTGAAGCGTGGGACCGGGCTGATGTTCGCGACCTGGCAGTGGCATCATGGCAGCTAGGCAGGCCTCTTGCGGGAAAGACTGTAGCCGTAGCCAGGCGCTGTTCACGCGGGCAACCGCAAGTGCTGGTCACTTACCCGCTGTTGCAGACCGCGGAGTATGGCGTGACGCAGGAAAACGCGGCGGAGCAGAATGTGGCGGAGCAGAATGTGGCGGAGCAGAATGTGGCGAAGCAGGATGCGGCGAAGCAGGATGCGGCGAAGCAGGATGCGGCGAAGCAGGATGCGGCGAAGCAGGATGCGGCGAAGCAGGATGCGGCGAAGCGTCCCGGCGATGCCCGGCCATGCTGTGAACCGACCCCCGGCGTTCCGCCGACGTGGGCCCCGTTCCCCACAGTCTTCTGGCTTACGTGCCCCCATCTGCGGAGCGCGGTGGCGACTCTTGAGAGCCGGGGCATGATAGAGGACGTTCGGCGCAGGATACGCGAGGATGCGGAGTTCAGGCGAGAGTACGAAGGCGCTAATGCCAGATACGCCTTGCAGCGAATCGGGCTGCTGGATGCGGCGGACCGGGCTGGACTGCACATTGACGCGCAGAAGGACGGACCGGGCGCGGGTATGCTGCGCGTGATTGAGGAGTCTGGGGTAGGCGGCGCTGCGGACTGGACGGGTGTGAAATGCCTGCATATGAATGTAGCCGACTTCATGGCCGGCAATGCCAACCCAGTGGGAGAGCTATGCGTGCAGAGGCTGACCGAGGATGGCGTAGGGCAAGGACTCGAATGTACCGATGGCCGATGCGTGCCGGTGAGTGCATCCCCGCGCGCGTAGCCCCGCATGTGCAGGGTGCGTGTAGGTTTTGTAGGTAATAGCAAGTGGCAGAGACGGTATGTATCGCCAGGCGGTAGAGTGAGTGGCAAAACCACATCGTTACCGATCATGGCGACGGGGTGTTGGCTTGCGAGGTCATGCTCGCACCGCTGGAATAGGTGTTTAGCTGGTCTTGGCGTCATGGCCGTCGGACAAAACGGCTGGAGCTGGGATATTGTCAATAATCATCATTAGTTTTGGAGATACCGGCAATTTTTGCGTACATCGATTTCGAAGGGCCGCCTGACCGCCTCCAACTCACGAGAACCGGGGGGGACCTGACAGGTTTAGGCATTGCAGCAGGGCGCGGGCCGGCACAATATCCCGCATTATGGCGTTATATGGTAACAACGCGGAATGAATGGTGGGCAATGCCATGAATTTGCCAATAACCCGGCGGTGTATGGCCCCGCGGACTCCGTTTCCCGGGCCAAACCGCCCTCCAGGGTCCTCGGTCCAAATCGATGTACTCAAAAAGTGACGGTATCTCGAAAAGTGTTGCTGATTTGTGACACTATCCCTGCTCCAGGGCTTGCGCTGCTCAGTCGTCGCGATTGCGCCAGCTAAAGGGCCTTTCGGTTGACGCGGCCCGTGGTCGAGGCGGTCGGATCGGATTTGAACGGCAAGTGGGATGAGTTCCGGCGTAGTCGCAGAGAGAAGACCCGATTAGGGGTGCAAGGCCAACCGATCCTCCGAAGGGCAGCCTAGCCGACCACAAGGGAGGAAACGGCGCCAGGCTTTAGGAACCACAATCCTTACACGCACCTCATGTGCAGCCGGCGTGGCGTAACCGGGTGCAGACGTGGTATACTCCTGATGGATACCTCTACAGATGCAGCCGACACATGCCGGAGTGGCGGAATGGCAGACGCAGGGGACTTAAAATCCTTTGCTCGATGAGGGCGTGCGGGTTCGAATCCCGCCTCCGGCACCAGATAAACAACAGTTTGAGGCAGGGCCCAGAGCCCTGCTGTTCTCGTAATGCGCCTGGCATGATCGTTGCCCGGATCTACAAGGTCAGGATGCGCATTCTCTAGTGTCTTGCGCTTCAATTATGCCTCAGGGCACCCCAGTCGTCGAACGAAGCGGCCTTGCGCAGGGACGCATCCGTCAAAGCCGCGTTTAGCAGGGAGTTACCGAGCCTGCCGGGAAATCCGCAGGTCACTGATGAACGCTTTTTGGACGGGGTTCCACGATGCTCTCAGGTTATCACGTTCAGACATATCACCGCGGCTACTCCGGGCACTCGGGCTTCTTTGGACAACCGTGCTTCGTCTCGCCGACCCGAAAAGTGGTCGTAGCCGCTACGGGAGCTAGGCACAACTCCCAGTAGCTGGTCGATCCGCTATTCAGCTGTAATATGGGCAAATTCGAAGATAGCCTTTGAGGGCCAAGTGAACCTCATTGGTGAGCCAATTGTCGAATGGGTAATGTGCCTTCTCTCATCCCTGATGCAACTAGGTCATGTCTATCGCTTACGGAACGAAGCGAGTGCAGGTCGCCTGCGGATGCGGTTGCGCAAATCAGGGGAGATGATGTATGATGTCGACTCATCGGGTAGACGATACGAATTCGTCGCTTATGTCCACGTCCCCATGGCACTGCCTGATAAGGTCAGAGCAGCATTACCTCTTTCCCGTATGTCGTTTTACGCGGGTGGGGCTGCCCTGATTGGATTCCTGGAGAGCTTGCAGCCAAGGGTAGTCAGGGATCTCAGATTTCTGTTTACTGAGTTGATGGCAATCGGCCTGGACAGTCAATCTTGACACCGGAGTATGCCGCTGGATTGCTGAGTACGGTGACTCATGCTCCCATGCCGTCAGGCAGACTTTTGCGTGTTCCAGTCCAAGCTCTGATGCACAGGTGATGACGGAGTCGTGAGGAGGCGTCATATATGGATGAGATGCTGAGCTGGTGTGTGATGGGTGCATGGCATACACACCACAGATCGACCGGCGATGCCCTGTGAGGCCCTGCGTCGGCTCGAACATGAGTCCAGAGTCATGGCGTCTCCGGGTGAAGGCGTCTAGGAACCGGTGCAGAAGCTGCTTGGGCACGAGCGGTGGGAATGGCAGTCAGGTTGTGCGCCGCTCATGCGAAAGGACGTTAGCCTGGCCGGAGCCGGCCGACAGAGGCAGGCGAGCGGTCACTGGCGGAGGGGTGGGCACATGAGCCAAGGTCGGGTTCCTGTCTGCGGAGAGGTATCGTGGAGAGGGCTTGAGCCCTCCAACCTACTCTACGTGTGTTCGTGTGGTCATGTTGACGACTATGACCCGCTCCTTGCTGACAGCAGGCGACAGTATCTGGAAGCCGAGAAGGAGGCAGGCCTCGAGATTGTGGTCGCCCATGTTGGCGGAAGACCCCTTGGCTTCGCCGAGATAGTCCCGCTAGAGACAGCAGCGCGAGACTTTGAGGGTGACCGAGCCGTCCTCCTACACTGCGTGAACGTTTTCGAACGGGGTCGGGGGCTGGGGCGATCCCTAGTGACCGAGGTCTCGCGGAGGGCGGAAGCGCAGGGCCGAGGAGTTGTGGTCGATGCCTGTTCAGATGTATGGGGCTTCATGCCCGAGGAGTCCTTCCTCAGGCTAGGCTTTGACGTGGCCGAGGCTCGGGGCCGGCGACGGCTCATGCACAGGGGCCTCCCCCCTGAAGCTCGCCAGCCTCACTATCTTGAGCCACGGTATGATCCTCCGCCTGCTGCCGGAGTTCAGGTGCTGGTTGATGTCTTCTTCACCCCGCTGTGCAGCGGGCGAATGTCGGAGGAGGCCGTTGTCATGAGGCGCGCCGCCGCCCCCTATGGATACAGAGTCCTCGTCCGAGAATGGGACGCAAGTGACCCGGCCATCCGGAAGCGCTTCGGGAGAGCCCGAGCCATCTTCGTGAACGGACTCCTGCGACCGAACGATGACACGATTGCCCTGGACGAAGCTGCTGCTCTGATTGCAGACGCCCTTATCCGGCCAGCTTCAACTCAGCCCCTATGGGATGACTCGATCTCCCGCTTGTTCTAGCGGGGCATTAGGCCAACAAGCGGCTCCGGCGGCGCGCGAATAACGGGCGCATTCAGCAGACAGGCGGTGTGGCATGGGTACCACTAGCGGAACCGGCGACTGCCGCCGATGATACGCAATATCGTCAGACCGACGAACGCTTTGGTAGTTGGAAGGGTCTAGAATCATGATACACCAGAAGCTATTGGACCTCGTGGCAGCGAGTTCTGTCGCACCGCCACTTTTCGAACCTGGGGAGCCGACATTATGGCTGGCACTTCCGGCCCACCTTTCGCTTTCGGATGGGCCAAAGTTCTATTCATGCGCCACTCGCTTCCTTCAACGACAGTTTTCATTTGAGCCAACGAATCAGTTTCGACCACAGTTTTGGTGAGGCAAGTCGGACCCCATCTCCTCCCATGTTCCTATGAGAGTTGCCTGTAGGAGCGGTTCTCCTTCTAGTCTTGACACGCCGGCGCATCACAGTGTCACGAATGAGCCCCAGGAGCTTCGGTCTATTGGCTCCATCATCCGGGAGAAGTCGAACGTGGACCGTCGCCGATTCGGTGTGACAGCCCGCGTTTCGCTAGATGTTCCCATTTGGGCATTTGGGCGATGCTCCAGGCAACCCAGTTGGAGGGCAAAGCGGTTTTGTGCAGGGATAGGTCCATTGAAACCATGCGTAGCAGGGGTTTACCCAGCCTGTCGGAAAACCGGAAGGTCTTCTCGCCTGCCTGCTGATATTCCGTACGGTTCTGCGCGGTCGGGCGAAATCGTAGGCCGTTTCGGGGATCGTGGAGCCCCCAATGGCAGTCGCCTATGGTCCGGTATCGATATGGCATGTTCTCGCACTCGCTCTAGCTGCGCATTCGTCAGGCGTCCATCTCCCGGAAGAGGAAGTGCTGCCGCCGGTTGAGTTCGGGCGGGCCCACGAGTGCAGAACCGTCGGGTTTTCCGACAGGCTCCGCCAAAACCCTGCCGGAAAACCCAACGGCCGGTAGCGAGTCCTCCTTGAGTGTAGCTTCTCGATTCCCTAGATCTCAGGTCGCTTGCCTAGATGCTCATTTCTGAAATGTCTGCGTTCCATATATTACATGCGGAACGTGAGATATAGACTGTGGTTTCAGGCAGGGCGTTCGGTCCTGCTGCTTTCTTATGCCATGGCCGGGCCGAGCGTAGAACGGGAGTGCCGAAGGATTTTTCGAATTGCCGACGAATTGCCTAGAAGCGTCTCCGAGCCTTCATTCCTGATCAGGTCGTGCTGCAGGGGTGCGGGCCGGTGGCAACCTGACGGTTGCCCGAGGGTTCGGCTGGAAACGGTTGAGCCTCCCGTGCTTGGAAAGGAGCGCTAGTGGGTTCCGACTGCTTTACAATGGGCAGACGGTAGCTTTGCTATGCGCTCGCGGTCACGCGGGCGTGTTTGCGTTATGTGGCCCTTTTCGTTCCGCGCGGGAGATTTCCGAAGTCTGCCTCCGACCCCGAGGGTCCGCCCGAGAAAGGGGTTAGGTGTATGAGACAGTTTTCGAATGAGCCGGTGATGGACTACTCCGTTGCTGCCAACCGCGCGGCTATGGAGGAAGCACTGGCAGACGTGCAGGCACAGCTTGGCCGGCATTATCCCTTGATCATCGGGTCCAGGAGGATCGACACCCGGCGCGAGGTTGAATCGGTCAACCCGTCGGGGCACGAACAGGTGGTGGGTTATGTAGCGCAGGCCGAGAGGGCCGAGGCGGATGCGGCTATGGACGCTGCGTGGAACTCGTTTGGCATGTGGAGCCGTATGCCGGCTGAGGCGCGCGCCTTGAGCGTAATGAAGCTTGCCGCGGTGATGAGGCGACGAAGGCTGGAACTCGTGGCCTGGTTGGTATTGGAGGTATCGAAGAACTGGCGGGAGGCGGACGCCGATGTAGCGGAAGCCATAGACTTCTGCGAGTTCTATGCCCGAGAGGCGATCAGATACAGCCAGATGAATGCGGTCCATCCGCACCCGTCGGAGATCAACGTGCAGCTGTACATCCCGCTGGGGGTGGGAGTGATCATCAGCCCGTGGAATTTCCCACTGGCCATTCTGACCGGCATGACTATGGCGGCGGTGGTCACCGGCAATACCGTCGTCATCAAACCTGCGAACACCGCTGGCGTGATAGCTGCGAAGTTCATGGATATGGTAGAGGAAGCCGGAATACCTGACGGCGTCGTGAACTACCTGCCCGGGAGCGGGGCGAGCATAGGCGATTATCTTGTTCAAAACCCGCGAACCAGGTTTATCAACTTTACGGGCTCCAAAGACGTCGGGCTGCACATTAACCAAGTGGCCGCTGTGCCTCAGCCGGGGCAGGTCTGGATCAAGCGTGTGGTTGCCGAAATGGGAGGGAAGAACTGCATCATCGTAGACGATGCTGCTGACCTCGAGTCGGCAGCCGCGGGCATTGCGGCATCAGCATACGGCTTCCAAGGGCAGAAGTGTTCGGCATGCTCAAGGGCGATTGTGGTCGACGCGGCGTACGATGAGATGCTGGAGCGTGTGAGAGCCCTGACAGAGCGGCTGTCACTGGGGCCTGCCGTCGACAATCCCGATGTTGCCAGTGTGATCGACGAGAAGGCCTACCACAGCGTTATGCAGTACATCGAGATAGGTTCGCGGGAGGGACGACTAGTCGCTGGAGGGCGCGGCGACGCCTCGTTCGGGTACAGCATCGAACCTACGATCATCGCCGACGTCGATTCGCGAGCGCGCATTGCTCAGGAGGAGGTGTTCGGCCCGGTTCTGGCTTTCATGCGCGCAAGGGACTTCGATCACGCTCTCGAGATGGCTAACGATACTGAATATGGACTGACAGCGTCAGCATACTCGAAATCCAGGCTCCACATCGAGCGTGCGAAGGAAAGGGTGCACGTGGGGAACCTTTACGTGAACCGCGGCTGCACCGGCGCTCTGGTGGGGCTTCATCCCTTTGGCGGTTTCAACATGAGCGGCACTGACAGCAAGGCAGGCGGGCCTGACTACCTGCTCCTGTTCATGCAGGCCAAAAGCATTTCGGAGACTGTGTGAGAGGGGTTGCTCCCCTGGCCCATGCATAGTATGGAGGAGGAGGTGACGCAATTGCTGTACGAGCAAGATCCGTCGGCTTCTCTGCCTGCTGTGCATGTGGTCCCTCGGGGGGGCCACACGCTTCCTCCGCTGCCCTATCCGTTCTGCGCTTTGGAGCCGTACATCAGCCGAAACCAGCTTGAGATCCACTATACTAAGCATCATGCAGCATACGTTGAAGGACTGAACAGGGCGGAACTCGCAACCGGCCGGAACTGGGCACGAGCCCAAGACCTAGCGTTCAATGGATCGGGTCATATCCTGCACAGCATCTATTGGACGAACATGAGCCCCTGGGGCGGCGGCCAGCCCAGCGGCATGGCAGCTGAGCAGATCAATGCGTCCTTTGGGAGTTTCGAGGAATTCCGATCACAGTTCACTGCGGCTGCCGAATCTGCGCGTGGCTCAGGCTGGGCCATACTGGTGTGGCAACCTCAGTGGGGAAGGCTGGAGATTCTCACTGCCGGCCGGCATGAGAATCTGACGCAATGGGGCTCGATCCCCATACTTGTGCTGGACGTGTGGGAACACGCATACTACATCGACTATCAGAACAGGCGCCCAGACTACATTCGCGCGTGGTGGAATGTGGTCAACTGGGCCGATGTGGAGTACAGGCTGAGGTGTGCCATGGCGGCCCGAGTACCCATGCATACATGACACGGAAGCTTCACGAGGAGTAGGCCACTGCGTGCACAGTGGCCTACGATTCGCGTCGGCAGGCTCAAGAACCGGTCGTGCTCCCTGATCCTCCAGACCCTCCAGGGCCTCCGGGGAAGCCCGGACCGCCGGGAGTTCCGGGGAAGCCGGGAGCTCCAGGACCTC
>Ga0209606_1003261_pt1 | contig 16530 bp, 9 predicted proteins | sample AD_UKC057_MetaG_FD_184412 | JGI IMG/M metagenome (GOLD analysis project Ga0209606, IMG submission 184412) | Active sludge microbial communities of municipal wastewater-treating anaerobic digesters from USA - AD_UKC057_MetaG (SPAdes) (version 2) | ecosystem: Engineered > Bioreactor > Anaerobic >...
TCCGGTTATTCGTGGATCTGCCCTTGGTGCTTTGAACTCTGAACCCAAATGGGTTGAAAAAGTTCAGGAATTGATGGCCGCAGTTGACGAATGGATTCCCATTCCTCCGCGCGACAACGAAAAACCTTTCCTTATGCCTGTTGAAGACGTGTTCTCGATTACCGGCCGCGGTACTGTAGCTACCGGTCGTATCGAAACCGGCGTTGTTAATACGGGTGAAGAAGTAAATATCATTGGTCTCGGTGCCGAAAATCGCAAAACCGTTGTTACCGGTGTTGAAATGTTCCGTAAAATTCTCGACAGAGGCGAAGCAGGTGACAACGTAGGTCTCCTTCTCCGTGGTGTTGATAAAGACGAAATCAAGAGGGGTATGGTAATCGCAAAACCCGGTTCCATTAAACCTCACACTAAGGTAAAAGCCGAAGTTTACGTATTGAAGAAAGAAGAAGGTGGTCGTCACACTCCGTTCCACAATAAGTATCGTCCGCAGTTCTATATCAGAACTCTCGATATTACCGGTGAAATTACCCTTCCCGAAGGCGTTGAAATGGTAATGCCAGGCGATAACGTAACCATCACTATCGAGCTGATTTATGAAGTAGCTTGCAATGTTGGTCTTCGTTTTGCAATCCGCGAAGGTGGTCGCACCGTTGGCGCAGGTCAGATTATTGATATTATTGAATAATTACCAAATAATTAAATGCCGGTATTCCGGTACCGGCATTTAATTTACGGGTGTAGCTCAATTGGTAGAGCGATGGTCTCCAAAACCATAGGCTGTGGGTTCGAAGCCTGCCACCCGTGCAAAAACTTGTAATGTATGGCTAAAATTAAAACATACTTTAAAGAGACTTACGAAGAGCTGGCCCACAAGGTTACGTGGCCAACATGGAGTGAGTTGCAGACAAGCGCAATAGTTGTAATGGTTGCTTCCTTAATCATAGCCCTTATGGTACTCGCCTTGGATGTTTCGTTCCGGAATATTCTTGAGTTATTATATGGGTTGTTTTATTAAACCAAAGGTTGGAGGGTCGTATGAGTGAACTTGATAAAAAATGGTATGTTGTTAAAGCCCTTAGCGGTAAGGAAAAAAAGGTAAAAGAATACCTTGAAAACGAAGTCGCTAAAATGGGTCTCGGCAACCAGATATCTCAGGTGCTTATCCCAACCGAGAAAGTTTATCAGGTGAGGAAAGGCAAGAAAATCAGTAAGGAAAGAAGTTTCTTTCCGGGTTACATTTTGATAGAAGCAATACTTGATGGAGAGGTAGAGCATGTTATCAAAGCCGTTCCCGGTGTACTGGGCTTTCTTGGCTCTAACGATGGTAAACCTATTCCTTTACGACCAGCCGAAGTTGCCCGCATTTTAGGTAAAGTTGACGAGCTTACCGAAAGCTCCGAAGAAATCAACATACCCTTCTTTGCTGGCGAAGCGGTGAAAGTGATTGATGGGCCGTTCAATGGTTTTAACGGTGTCATCGAAGAAGTGCATGAGGAAAAGAAAAAGTTGAAGGTTATGGTTAAAATTTTTGGCCGTAAAACTCCGCTCGAATTGAGCTTCATGCAGGTAGAAAAAGAGTAATCACTTATTTGAAAAAGCGTTATGGCAAAACAAATTGAGAATTTCATCAAACTGCAGATTAAAGGTGGTGCTGCCAATCCTTCTCCTCCCGTGGGTCCTGCCCTCGGTTCGAAAGGTGTCAACATCATGGAGTTCTGCAAGCAATTCAACGCCAGAACACAGGATAAAGCTGGGAAAGTTCTCCCGGTAATTATTACTGTGTATTCCGACAAGTCGTTTGAATTTATTGTAAAAACTCCTCCCGTTGCTGTTCAGCTGATCGAAGTGGCGAAGGTTAAAAAAGGCTCTCCCGAACCCAACCGTAATAAAGTGGGATCGGTAAGCTGGGACGAAGTGAAAACTATCGCTCAGGATAAGATGCCCGACCTGAATGCCTTTACGATTGAAGCTGCAATGAAAATGGTCGCCGGAACTGCAAGAAGTATGGGTATCACCGTCACTGGCGACGACCCTTTTAAAAACTAATTAAGCACTTTTTTAAGATGGCAAGGATAAGTAAAAATAAGAAACAGGCTATATCGAAACTTGAAAAAGGGAAAAAGTACGACATCAATGATGCCGCAAGCCTTGTGAAAGAAATAACTTTTACAAAATTCGACGCTTCGGTTGATATTGACGTGAAGTTGGGTGTTGACCCCCGCAAAGCCAATCAAATGGTTCGCGGTGTCACTACCCTGCCCCATGGTACCGGAAAGCAAATCCGTGTACTCGTGCTTTGTACGCCCGATAAAGAGCAAGAAGCTACCGAAGCAGGTGCCGATTACGTGGGCCTCGATGATTACATCGAAAAAATAACTGCCGGATGGACTGACATTGATATTATTATCACTCAGCCTCAGGTAATGGCCAAAATCGGTAAACTGGGTAGGGTATTGGGTCCCCGAGGCCTCATGCCAAATCCCAAATCGGGTACCGTTACTCAGGAAGTCGGTAAGGCTGTTCTTGATGTGAAAAAAGGTAAAATTGATTTTAAGGTCGATAAGTATGGAATCATCCATGCCGGAATCGGAAAGGTTTCGTTCGAACCCGATAAAATTGCCGAAAATGCCCGCGAACTGGTTCAGACCATTGTGAAACTGAAACCAACTGCAGCAAAGGGAACGTACATTCAAAGTATTTTCCTGTCGAGCACTATGAGCCCGGGTATCGAAATCGAACCAAAATCAATCGTTTAGTAATTTTAAGAATCAGCATGTTATGAAACGTGAAGAAAAAGATGCCCTGATAGAACAATTGAAAACTCAGATCCAGTCGTACAGTCACTTTTATCTGACTGACGCAGCCGATCTGAATGCTCAGGATGTATCTGATCTCCGGCGCAAATGCTTTGAACAGGATATTAAGATGGTAGTTGTGAAAAACACCCTCTTTAAGTTGGCACTCGAACGTGCGGGTATGGATTTGCAGGAATTATACCCTGCTATGAAAAACAATACCGCAGTATTGTTTTCAAATACAGCCTCCGCTCCGGGAAAACTTATCAGGGATTTTACGAAAAACCATGCTAAGCCCGTTCTGAAAGCAGCTTATGCCGAAGAATCGATATATGTTGGCGCCGACCAGCTCGATGCTCTCATTACCATCAAGTCGAAGTACGAATTGATTGGTGATGTGATTATGTTGCTGCAATCGCCGATGAAAACCGTTCTTGGCCAGTTAAATTCAGGCAAAAACATTATTGGTGGTGTTGTAAAAACACTGTCAGAGAGAGAATAAAACAATTGGTAAAACAATATTAAATTCAAAGTAAAATGGCAGACTTAAAAAAATTAGCTGAAGAGTTAGTTAATCTTACAGTAAAAGAAGTAAATGAATTGGCAGACATCCTCAAAAACGAATACGGAATTGAACCCGCTGCTGCTGCAGCCGTTGTTGCCGCTCCCGCAGCCGTTGCCGCTGCTGCCGTAGTTGAAGAACAAACAGAATTCGACGTGATTCTTAAAGGCGCCGGACTCGCAAAACTTCAGGTTGTAAAACTCGTTAAAGAACTCACTGGTTTGGGTCTCAAAGAAGCCAAAGATTTGGTTGACGCTGCTCCAAAACCGGTAAAAGAAAAAGTATCGAAAGACGAAGCCGACTCATTAAAAGCTAAACTCGAAGAAGCAGGAGCCGAAGTTGAAGTTAAATAACTTCGCCCGCTGAATGTAATTTTTAGGTTTAAAACCCGGTAACGGGTTTTAAACCTTTCGTTGTTATTGATTTAGTTCTTTTTTTAAAATAGTATCAATGGCCATAAAAACAAACGAACGAATCAATTTTGCATCCAATAAAAATCAGCTCGAATATCCTGATTTTCTGGAAGTTCAATTGAAATCCTTCCGTGAATTTTTCCAAATCGAATCAACAGCAGAACAGCGTAAGAACGAGTTATTGTATCAGGTATTTCAGGAAAACTTTCCGATTACCGATACGCGAAATAACTTTGTTCTCGAGTTTTTGGATTACTCGGTCGATCTGCCACGTTATTCAATTCAGGAGTGTGTTGAACGCGGTTTAACCTATAGCGTTCCCCTCAAAGCAAAGTTGAAACTTTATTGCACCGATCCCGATCACGAAGATTTTGAAACTACCATTCAGGATGTGTGGTTGGGTACGGTTCCTTATATGACACCCGGAGGTACCTTCGTTATTAATGGTGCCGAAAGGGTGGTGGTGTCGCAACTACACAGATCTCCCGGCGTTTTCTTCGGACAAAGTGTTCACACCAACGGAACAAAACTCTACTCCGCCAGAATTATCCCGTTCAAAGGTTCGTGGATTGAATTTGCAACCGATATCAACTCGGTGATGTATGCGTACATCGACCGTAAAAAGAAATTGCCCGTAACCACATTGTTGCGTGCTATCGGTTTCGAAAGTGATAAAGAAATCCTCGAAATCTTTAACCTCGCCGAAGAAATAAAAGTAAGTAAAACTGCCCTCAAAAAAGTATTGGGACGTCGTTTGGCAGCACGTGTGCTGAGAACATGGACCGAAGATTTTGTTGATGAGGATACGGGCGAAGTTGTATCAATTGAGCGTAACGAAGTGGTGGTAGACCGCGAGATTGCCCTGGCCAACGAACATATCGATATGATTGTTGATTCGGGTGCAAAAACGGTTTTGTTGCATAAAGAAAACCAGAAAACTTCTGACTTCGCGATTATTTATAATACCCTGCAGAAAGACCCGTGTAACTCCGAAAAAGAAGCCGTTGTTCACATCTACAGGCAGTTGCGTAATAGTGAACCCCCCGATGATGCAACAGCACGCGACGTGATCGATAAACTTTTCTTTTCTGATAAACGTTATGATTTAGGCGAAGTAGGCCGTTACCGTTTAAATAAAAAACTGAACCTTGAAATTCCCGAGAATATTAAGGTTCTTACTAAAGACGATATTATTGCCATCATCAAATATCTCATCGAACTGATAAATTCAAAAGCTGATATCGATGACATCGACCACTTGAGTAATCGCCGTGTAAGAACGGTAGGAGAGCAGCTGGCCGGTCAATTTGGCGTTGGACTGGCCCGTATGGCACGCACCATCCGCGAACGTATGAACGTACGCGATAACGAAGTTTTCCATCCCATCGATCTGATTAATTCCAAGACCTTGTCTTCGGTGATTAATTCATTCTTTGGAACCAATCAGCTTTCGCAGTTTATGGACCAGACCAACCCACTGGCTGAAATGACACATAAACGCCGTATGTCAGCCTTGGGACCCGGTGGTTTGTCGCGTGAGCGTGCCGGTTTCGAAGTGCGCGACGTGCACTACACCCACTATGGACGCCTTTGTCCGATTGAAACACCCGAAGGTCCGAACATCGGTCTGATTTCATCGTTGTGCGTATTTGCCAAAATCAATAAGCTGGGTTTCATCGAAACACCTTACCGACTTGTTGAAGAAGGAAAAGTTGATCTTTCGGGCGAAGTGGTATTTATGACCGCCGAGGAAGAAGAAAATAAAATAATTGCCCAGGCAAATGCCCAGTTGGAAGAAACTGGTCTTTTTGCCAACAAACGGGTAAAAGCACGTCTCGAAGCCGATTACCCACTTGCTGAACGCGAGTCGGTACATCTGATGGACGTTGCTCCAAACCAGATTGCCTCTATCGCAGCTTCGTTGATTCCATTCCTGGAACACGACGATGCCAACCGTGCTTTGATGGGATCGAACATGATGCGTCAGGCTGTTCCACTGCTTAAACCCGAAGCGCCCATCGTAGGTACCGGTATTGAGCATGAAGTGGCTCGTGACTCCAGAATTCTTATTGTTGCCGATGGTAATGGCATAGTGGAATATGTTGATGCACGTCAGATAATTGTTCGTTACGACCTCACCGAAGAAGACCGTTTTGTGTCGTTCACCGATGATGTGAAAGTATATGATCTGCAGAAGTTCATGAAAACCAACCAAAGCACCTGCGTTAACCAGAAACCCATTGTCCGCAAAGGCGAACGGGTTACCAAAGGTCAGATTCTGACCGAAGGTTACGCAACCCGCGACGGTGAACTGGCCATTGGACGTAACCTTAAAGTGGCTTTCATGCCCTGGAAAGGATACAACTTCGAAGATGCTATTGTTATCAACGAAAAAGTAGTACGCGAAGATTTCTTCACTTCGATACACATCGAAGAGCACCAACTCGAAGTTCGCGACACAAAACGTGGTCTCGAAGAACTTACTTCCGATATTCCCAATGTAAGCGAAACCGCTACCAAGGACCTCGACGAAAACGGTATTATCCGTATCGGAGCCTATGTGAAACCTGGTGACATTCTCATTGGTAAAATTACCCCCAAAGGTGAATCAGACCCATCACCCGAAGAAAAGCTCCTCAGGGCTATTTTCGGTGAAAAAGCCGGTGATGTGAAGGACGCTTCTCTTAAGGCATCGCCTTCGACCAATGGTGTGGTTATCGATAAAAAACTTTTCTCAAAAACCATTAAAGACCGTAAGACCAAGAATCAGGATAAGGCACTGCTTGATGCTATCGAAAGTGAGCTGCAAAAGAAAACAGATGCCCTCAAAGAAATTCTGGTTGAAAAACTGTTCTTTATTGTGAATGGTAAAACATCACAGGGTGTAAAAGATAACCTGGGTAATGATGTAATAACCAAGGGAAATAAATTCACTCAGAAATCCTTGTATGAGGTTGACTATATTAACGTGAACCCCACCAAGTGGACAACTGATAAAAAGAAGAACGACCTTATCGAAAAGCTTCTCTTCAACTATATGATTGAGTACAAGAAGTATGAAGGTGAAGCCCGCAGAAAGCGTTTAAATATTTCGATTGGTGACGAACTCCCAGCCGGTATTGTTCAGCTTGCGAAAGTATATCTTGCCAGCAAACGTAAAATTACAGTTGGTGATAAACTTGCAGGACGTCACGGAAATAAGGGTATTGTTGCCAAGATTGTTCGTCAGGAAGATATGCCTTTCCTCGAAGACGGAACACCTGTCGACATCGTATTGAACCCGTTGGGTGTGCCTTCGCGTATGAACCTCGGACAGATTTATGAAACCGTGTTGGGATGGGCCGGCGAAAAACTTGGGTTGAAATTTGCCACTCCTATTTTCGACGGAGCTACCATCGATCAGATTAATGAATATACTGATAAAGCAGGTGTGCCCCGTTATGGTAAATGCCACCTTTATGATGGAGGCACCGGAATGAAATTCGACCAACCAGCCACAGTCGGCGTTATTTACATGCTTAAACTGGGTCACATGGTCGAAGATAAAATGCATGCCCGTTCGATTGGGCCATATTCACTGATTACACAGCAACCCTTGGGTGGTAAAGCTCAGTTTGGTGGTCAGCGATTCGGCGAAATGGAGGTTTGGGCACTCGAAGCATTTGGTGCATCTCACATCCTCCGCGAAATTTTAACCATTAAGTCGGACGACGTTATTGGACGTGCTAAGACCTACGAAGCCGTAGTTAAAGGTGATCCCATGCCGGAACCCGGTGTTCCTGAATCACTCAATGTACTGCTTCACGAAATGAGGGGTCTCGGGCTCAACGTCGAACTCGAATAATAGTGATAGTTTACGTTTTAAAAATTGAATATAGTTTTTTGATATGGCTTTCAGAAAAGACACAAAAGTAAAAACAAATTTTTCGAGAATCAGCATCAGTCTGGCCTCGCCCGAAGATATCCTCGACAGGTCGAGCGGTGAAGTTACAAAACCTGAAACCATCAATTACCGAACCTATAAACCCGAAAGAGACGGTCTTTTCTGTGAGCGAATCTTTGGTCCGGTAAAAGATTACGAATGCCACTGCGGAAAATACAAACGCATCAGGTATAAAGGTATTGTCTGCGATCGTTGCGGTGTTGAAGTTACCGAGAAAAAAGTGCGTCGCGAACGCATGGGTCACATTAAACTAGAAGTTCCCGTTGCCCACATTTGGTACTTTAAGACCCTGCCCAATAAAATTGGGTATCTTCTGGGTTTGCCCTCGAAGAAACTTGATGCTGTGGTTTATTACGAAAGATACATTGTCATTCAGTCCGGAATGAAGCAAGCCGATGGTGTAAACGAACTCGATTTGTTGTCAGAGGATGAATACCTGGAAATTCTGGATGCCCTTCCCAAAGAAAACCAAATGCTTCCAGACGAAGATCCGAATAAGTTTATCGCCAAAATGGGTGCTGAAGCACTTTATGAACTGCTGCTAAGAATTAACCTTGATGAACTCTCGTACGACCTGCGCGATAAAGCCGGAAAAGAAACTTCTCAACAGCGTAAAAACGAAGCTCTGAAAAGACTGAGCGTGGTAGAAGCTTTCCGTGAATCGGATGGAAAAAACAATCCGGAGTGGATGATTATGAAGGTTATCCCCGTGATTCCACCCGAATTGCGCCCACTGGTTCCTCTTGATGGCGGACGTTTTGCTACATCCGATCTCAACGACCTCTACCGCAGGGTCATCATCAGAAACAACCGCCTGAAACGCTTGCTCGAAATTAAAGCACCCGAAGTCATTCTCCGAAACGAAAAACGAATGCTTCAGGAAGCGGTCGATTCATTATTCGACAACTCACGTAAATCGAACGCCGTTAAAACTGAAGCCAACCGACCACTGAAGTCATTAAGCGACAGCCTCAAAGGGAAACAGGGACGTTTCCGTCAGAACCTACTTGGTAAAAGGGTTGACTATTCGGCACGTTCGGTTATTGTGGTGGGTCCAGAGCTGAAAATGCATGAATGCGGATTACCCAAAGATATGGCAGCCGAACTCTATAAACCTTTCATTATTAGAAAACTAATTGAAAGAGGTATTGTGAAAACGGTGAAATCAGCCAAGAAAATTGTGGAACGCCGCGATTCAGTTATATGGGACATCCTCGAAAATGTATTGAAAGGACACCCCGTTATGCTTAACCGTGCCCCGACACTTCACCGCCTCGGTATTCAGGCTTTCCAGCCAAAACTTATCGAAGGCAAGGCCATTCAGCTTCACCCGCTTGTATGTACCGCTTTCAACGCTGACTTCGACGGTGACCAGATGGCCGTGCATTTGCCACTGGGCAACGAGGCCATTCTCGAAGCACAATTGCTGATGTTGGCTTCACACAATATTCTGAACCCTGCCAACGGAGCACCTATTACGGTTCCATCGCAGGATATGGTTCTTGGACTCTATTATATCACCAAACACCGTAATGGCGCGCTGGGCGAAGGATATTCCTTCTATAGCCCCAAAGAGGTTATCATTGCATACAACGAAGGTAAACTGGCCCTCCATGCAAAAATTAAGGTAAAAGTTAATGATATCGATAAGGATGGTAATTACATTAACCACCTGATAGAAACTACCTGTGGTCGCGTGTTGTTTAATCAGACGGTGCCGCGCGAAGTGGGCTATATCAACGAACTGCTGACTAAAAAATCCTTGCGTACCATCATTGGTAATGTGTTGAAGAAATCGGGAACAGCAGCCACGGCCAAATTCCTCGACGATATTAAAGACCTGGGATTCAGTATGGCTTTCAAGGGCGGATTGTCGTTTAACCTCGACAATGTGATCGTTCCTGCCAAGAAACAGGTGCTCATCGAAGAAGGATACAAGCAGGTGGAAGAAATCCGCGCCAATTATGAAGCCGGCTTTATCACCAACAACGAACGCTACAATCAGGTTATCGACGTGTGGACTCACGTAAATGCCAACCTTGCCAAAGAGGTGATGAAGCAATTATCGGAAGACAATCAGGGATTCAACTCAGTGTATATGATGCTTAACTCGGGCGCCCGTGGTTCTAACGAACAGATTCGACAGCTTTGCGGGATGAGGGGTCTTATGGGTAAACCTCAGAAATCGGTTTCAACCGGTGCCGAAATTATCGAAAACCCGATTCTTGCCAATTTTAAGGAAGGTCTGTCAATTCTTGAGTACTTTATCTCGACCCACGGTGCCCGTAAAGGGTTGGCCGATACCGCACTGAAAACCGCTGATGCTGGTTATTTGACCCGTCGTTTGGTTGACGTGGCGCAGGATATAGTTATTACCGAAGAAGACTGCGGAACCCTTCGCGGACTGATTGCTACTACGATTAAGAAGAATGAAGAAGTTGTTGAAACCCTTTATGAACGTATTTTGGGTCGCACAACGGTTCATGATATTTACCATCCTCAAACCGGCGAACTGATTGTGGCAGCCGGACAGGAAATTACTGAAGATATTGCTACTGTTATTGATTTGTCTCCCATCGAGGAGGTAGAAATCAGGTCGGTTCTTACCTGCGAATCAAAACGCGGTGTTTGCGCCAAGTGTTATGGACGAAATCTGGCCAACGGGCGTATGGTTCAACGAGGTGAGGCTGTCGGTGTTATTGCTGCCCAGTCGATCGGGGAACCTGGAACACAGCTTACCCTGCGTACATTCCACGTTGGGGGGGTTGCAGGTAACATTGCTACCGAATCAACAATCTCGGTGAAATACGACGGTATTGTCGAAATTGACGACCTCCGTACGGTTGAGTATGTGGACGAAATGGGCGAAAAAGTTGATATCGTTATTGGTCGTATGGCCGAAATGCGTCTGGTTGATAAAAATACCGGCATTGTTATCGTTACCAACAACATTCCCTATGGTTCGAAACTGTTTGTTAAACCGGGTCAGGTTGTCGATAAGGGTTCTGTTATTTGTAGTTGGGATCCGTTTAACTCGGTTATTATCACCGAAGTTACCGGTAAGGTTGATTTCGAAAATGTGATTGAAGGTATTACGTATCGCGAAGAAGCTGACGAACAAACCGGATATCGCGAAAAGGTTATTATCGAAACACGCGATAAAACCAAAATTCCTGTGGTTCGCATTCTCAGCAGCAAGAACGATTTGTTGAAGACTTATAACCTGCCTGTTGGCGCACACATTATTGTTCAGGATAACGAAAAGGTGGTTGCCGGTAAAATTCTCGTGAAAATTCCGAGGGTGGTAGGAAAAGGAGGTGACATCACCGGTGGTTTGCCCCGTGTTACCGAGTTGTTTGAGGCACGTAATCCGTCGAATCCGGCTATTGTTTGCGAAATCAATGGTCAGGTGGAATTCGGTAAGATTAAACGTGGTAACCGCGAGATTATCATCCGCTCGAAAGAAAACGAAGAAAAACGTTACCTGGTTCCCCTATCGAAACAGATACTGGTGCAGGACAGCGACTTTGTTAGAGCAGGAACACCGCTATCGGAAGGTGCCATTACCCCGATTGATATTCTGAATATTAAAGGACCAACCATGGTTCAGGAATATATTGTGAACGAAGTACAGGAAGTGTACCGTATGCAGGGTGTGAAAATCAACGATAAGCATTACGAAGTGATTGTTCGCCAGATGATGCGTAAAGTTGAAATTGAAGATCCGGGCGATACCCGATTCCTCGAAAAACAGATTGTTGACAAATGGGAGTTCCGCGAAGTGAACGATGCCATTTTCGATAAGAAGGTGGTTGTTGATCCGGGCGATTCGACTTCGGTTCACGCAGGCCAGATTATATCGGCCCGTAAGCTGCGTGACGAAAACTCGATGCTGAAACGTAAGGATATGAAACTTATCGATTCACGCGACGCTATTCCTGCAACATCGAGCCAGGTGTTGCAGGGTATTACCAGAGCAGCACTGCAAACCAAGAGCTTTATGTCGGCTGCTTCGTTCCAGGAAACCACTAAGGTTCTGAATGAAGCTGCTATCAGTGGAAAAATCGATCCACTCGATGGTTTGAAAGAGAACGTAATTGTGGGCCATCTTATTCCGGCCGGTACCGGTCTGCGCGAATATCAGGAATATCTGGTAGGCAATAAGGAAGAGATGGTGTATATGACCGAGAAATATGAACACATTGACCAATAAGGCTAGCCATGGACGATAAAATGCAAAAACAAAACCAGATCAGCATCGAACTTAAAGAGGATGTTGCTCAGGGAACCTACTCTAACCTTGCGGTGATTACCCACAGCAACGCTGAGTTTATTGTTGATTTTGTACGAATCATGCCGGGAGTGCCCAAGGCCCAGGTGAAGTCGAGGATAATTCTTACCCCCGAACATGCCAAAAGGCTGATGCTGGCACTCAAGGACAATATTGCAAAGTTTGAACAGGCCAACGGCCCTATTAAAATGAGCGATTTGAATCAGGGACCGGTGATACCGATGACTTTTGGCGGTCCAACGGCTCAGGCCTAGTAATAGAAACAGCGGGTTGAAGCCCGCTGTTTTTGTTTGCGATGAAGATTTCTACGGTTTTATCAATAATTTCCAGTCATACAACAGGGTCTCTCCCCTGCCCGAAGGCTTCTGCCTGCCTTGGGTGAGTTTTTCTACCTCGTTGCTTACAAATGCTTTCAATTCCGAAATACTTATCGTCGCATCCTGATTCAGGTCAGCAAAGTTGTTTTTCAGGCCGTCAATAATGGCGTATGTAAATACCCCATTGTTCCATTCATCCGATTCAATGGCGAATCCGGTTCCGGCTGCTGCCGAAATTACAACCACACCTGAACCCTTACTCAGGTCGTTAAACGTTTCCTTCATTAGTTCGAAGGCCGAATTCAACGATACATTGCCAGATTGAGCCGGCATGATAGCCGTTTTGAAGAAATAGGTTTTTAATCCGCCACGGGTACCATCGGTAAGAACTATTGAATCGCTGTTTTCTACAAGCACTTCTTTGTCGAGTTCCCCACTATGGCAGGCATCAATCAATATCAGTTTTTTCCGTGCGGGAATACTATCAAGCATCCATTCGAGTTCATCGTAAGAAACACCCTTTTTATCGGGATGCCCGAAATCAATATCACTGGTTGCAAAATAAAAGTTTAGGTCGTCGCCTAGCAATCCATGCCCCGATACATAGAGTATTACAATATCGTCGATATTTGTTGCGATAAGTTTGCTCTTTAGATCCAATAAATTACGTCGGGTGGCCATTGCGTTAAACAGGGTGTCAACAAGTACATTGTTTGCCAATCGGGGAATGCAATTGTTGAAAAGCGATACAATGTCTCTGCCGTCCTTAACTGGATATACCAGATTGAACCGGCTGTCGTTGTATTCTGAAACCGACATGACAATAAGATGAAGCGTTGACTGTGGCGAAACTGCTGGCAGGTAGTTGATTTCTATACTCTCGGTAAACGATTCAACGCCCAACACATTAGTGCATGAGACTTCAATAATGTTATAGCCTTCGCTCAGGTTGACATCTATTTGTTGCTCGGTTGATGAACTTTGCAGATCTTTTAAATTCCAGCCTTTGCTTCCATAGAGGGGTACTTCGTTGACCCTAACCTGTATCCTGTCGAGCTTGTTTTTCTCATCAGAGGCTTTAATATTCAGATGAACGACAGGTTCATTGGTTTGCCAAGAAATTTCGTCCGAGTTAATAATTTTTACTTCGGGGCATTCCCACCCCGGTTGAAACATATTTTCGCTAAATCCGCTTCTTTTCAGTCGCTTGAGATAGGCTTCGCGATAAAGTTTAATGAGAACCGAATCTTGGCTCCCCAATTTCTCAAGCACCTTGTCGGGTCGGTTGTACTGCAGGTCGAACTGGTCGAACCGATAAAATGTGTCTTCCACCCGCCAAAGGATTTTTCCCGCTGCATTTTTCGAGCATTTATAGTATTTTTCCGGGGTAACAACCATATACTCGTTGTTATCGAGGGTAATGTATACTGCTTTTTCTTGAAGCAACCGGGTATCATACAGCACCAATTGTGAATTGTAGCAATAGGCAGCCAGATTTTCGCTATCACAGATTGCTGATGGAAAACCATGTTCATATGGAATGGTCCCAATCAAGGTTCCGGTTTCAATATCAAATATTCCAACAGGATTGTATTCGTAAATATATTGCATTTCGTTTACTTTTAAACTACCGGCCATGATGGTTTTGTTATCTGGCATAAATCGCGCAAATACCAGCATATTGTTTTCGTCGCCACAGGATATTTCGGTTTTCAGTTTACCGTCTGATGCATTCCAAACCCTGACGAAACCTGTGTCATCCATAGTAAGCACCCACCTGCCATCGTTGCTGAAAGGCTGTTCGATGCCACCATTGGGGTTGAAAGTATATCCGGTTAAATCATACACAGGGCTACCGGTTGCAATATCAAAAACCTGAGCATGCAATTCGTCGGTACCCGCGTAGGTGTCGAACACAATCAGTTTTCCGTCGCTGGTGAAGGGTTCTTTACTCATCTCAATGGGATGGGAATCGAAAACACTGTGTTTGTCCTGATGGGTAAAACTTTGATAATGCAATTCCATCTCATCCAAATACAATAACCCGCTGTTATCGGGGAGTAAATAAATGGATTTTTGCTGAGTAAATTCATGGTTTCCTATTTCGCCCACCAACATATCATCAATTGTAAGGCGTTGGGTAATATCAATTTTCAATAGTTTTATTTGGTCGTTTTCACGATAAATAACATTCAGTAAACTATCTTTTTCCGAGAAGAAAGCATCCCTGAAATTTGAAGTTTCGTTCAGACATTCAAAAAGCAATTTCCCAGAATTGATGTCATAAAAGCGGGGGTTTTTAAAACGGGGAACAATAAGCATGTATTTGCTGTTGGGGCTTACCATAATTCCATCGACCCACGAATACAAATCTTCGATGCTATACATCGGTAATCCGGTTGTTGCATTCCAAACTTTAACAAAACCGTCTTCGGAACTTGTAATAATCTTTGTTCCGTCCGAAGTAAAATTCAGGCTTTTCACTGGACTTCGATGGCCTTTGAGAGTACACTTCAAACTGGCATTTCTGAAGTCCCAGACTGCAACGGTGTAATCGGAACAGATTACTGCAACAACACTGCCATCAGGACTAAATACAGGCTGCTTTATCTTGCAGGTTAGTCCCTTTAATTCATGCAAAATTCGCTTATCTGCAATATTCCATATTTCGATTGTTCCGGCAAAATTGGTAACAGCCAGTGTTTTTTCGTTGGGGCTTAAAGCCAGACGTAGGCCAAATCTCATGGTACTATTGCTTCCATATAAGGTCGAAAATTCACAGATTGGTTTTCCGCTTAATAACTCTGATTTTACCACAATACCATCGTAGTCAACTGAATAAACAAATCGATTGTCGGAACTTACCACTATATCGGAAATTTCGTTTTTATGTGCGGCTATTTTTTGTAATACTTTTCTGCTGTTGGCATCATATATCTTTAATTCGCCCCGTGTGTTACCCGCAACAATTATTGAATCGTTAGTGCTGAAGGTTGCACAGCTGAAGTACCCATTGTTTTTTACCGATTCAAATACTAGTTTCCCATTTTCGACATTCCAAACGCATAGTGTGTCAGATACCATGGTTAACAGCTTTTGGGAGTCATTGCTAAATGAAGCAGTATAAATTACTCCCTTGTTTTTTGTAACAAATTGTTTTTGTCCTTTGTCAAGATTCCATACAGCCGCCTTGCCGTCTGCGTAGTTTGTGCAAATATATTTTCCGTCGTTGCTGAAAGCAACCAAATACAGCGGACTTTCAGCATCGAGTGATAATTCATGCTTCAAGGTCCATTCTTTCCCCGAAATGTCCCATATACGGGCTATCCCATCGTTCATGTTGGTTGTGGCCACCAGAGTTCCTTTTTCGTTTAAAAAAGCACGGGTATTTACAACTTGGTTTCCACTGCAATTAAATTCTTCTTTGCCGGTTTTGATATTCCATGTTCTTACCGTTTTATCACGCGATAATGACCTGAGTTTGTTTCCGTTATCAACAAAAACAAATTGCAAAATATCGTCGGTATGCCCGGTAAGATCGTGCAACAACCGGCCGGTTTTCACATCCCATACTTTGAGTGTGTTGTCATCTGAGGCACTGACGAGGTAATATCCGTCGGGACTATAAGCTATCTGACTAATTTTTTCGAGATGTCCTTCAGGTAAAATCAGGTCAGCCTCTTGAGATTGTGCTAAAAAGCAACAAAGCACCAGAGCAATAAATCCATTGACTTTTTTCATCGTGCAAACTAACATAAGTGATTACTTGAGCTGATAGTAAAAATAATACATTTTTCAATGTATTTCAAAAAGCTGTAGAATGATGATGAGTTTGAAATAACCAGCCTTTACAGATTCTTTAAAATCATCAATTATAAATTCAATGCTATGCAATCCCGCCTTATTAATGCTACGTTTTGCCCGGACTTCTATTCCGAATGTTGATAAATTTCCGCCATAAACAAAAACAGCGGGTTTTCCCCGTTGCTTTTTATTCTATCGTTACACTTAAGCCTTTGTCGGCAAGCGAATCTTTCATGGGCTTCAGCCTGCGTAACTCCCCTTTTTTAATCTGGCACTTTCCTTTATAGTGTGTGAGAAAAGCACATTGCTCGGCTTGCAGTTCGTCGTGTCCGCAAACATCAATCAAACAATCAATAACAAATTCAAAAGTATTGAAATCGTCGTTGTGCAAAATCAGATTATTGT
>Ga0209606_1003266_pt1 | contig 16509 bp, 17 predicted proteins | sample AD_UKC057_MetaG_FD_184412 | JGI IMG/M metagenome (GOLD analysis project Ga0209606, IMG submission 184412) | Active sludge microbial communities of municipal wastewater-treating anaerobic digesters from USA - AD_UKC057_MetaG (SPAdes) (version 2) | ecosystem: Engineered > Bioreactor > Anaerobic >...
CCAATATAGCTGCCAAATGCCCTTTCTTCCCTGAAGTAGTAGTGCTTCCCACGGCTGGATCTTGCAGTCACCGTGTTTATCGGGACATTATTGGATGCGATCTTAAGCGACTGGCGCCCCTCATCACCGTCAACGTCAAGGACAAGGAGCTTGTTGATCGTCCCGGTGATGATCCCAATGTTGGCGTCCGGCCACTTGCTCCACCACTCATCTATGTCGTTAATATCCATCTTTTCAGTTTCATATTTTTTCCAGGCGACAACGGCCTTCTTGCCCCTTATCCCCAGTGGCAGTACGCTGAGGCCTAAGGAAAAATACTTCAGCGCATAGTCAAAGAGAGGATTTATCCATACGTGCTCAGGTGCAATATTGTATGCCTTGGCAAATCCATTATTGAGCAGTATGTCAAAGGCCTTGGCCGCAGATTTGGGGACGTTGACTACCTGTCCCTGGCTATAAGGCCCGTATGATTCCCCGTCGTCGCCTATGAAGGCCTCCACATCTTCAACTATTTCAATTAGAAAATCATAGTCAGGTTCTTTATTGGGATCTTCACCATTCATGCTAGCACCGTTTTAAGTATCAATATGCCGGGCTGGGAGGGTATATCTCTTTAGAGGGAGAGTTAGGCAAATGAAAATAAGGACAAAAATACAATTTTAGAATAAATGAAAAAATGGAGACGGCGACAAATTAATAATTACTGCAATCGGGATATTTTTTATTAATAATTATACTTGCAGAATGGGAGCTAATCATTAAGGACAAATTTAGGGTAGCATGGTTTAGGGACAGAACTTGATATGGAAAAATTATTTTTTTCACTATTTTCCCTATTCTTTTCCATATTCTTATATATAGAGAAAAATATAAGAATTTGAATAAAATGGGATTAATTGATTTATCTATAAAAAAGCATTATTCTTCTGATAATGATGATATTCTTAATGATTTTTATATCCCTGTTCTTCAAGAATCAATAGAATATAAAAGACTTGCAGGTTTTTTTTCTTCTTCGAGTTTAGCCGTAGCTGCAAGAGGTATCGTGGGATTAATAGACAATGGAGGTATAATGAAACTAATTATGTCTCCTAAATTGAGCGAGCAAGATGTAAAAATCATGACAGAATCCTATGAAACGCCTGAAAAATTCATTGAAGACAAAATGTTATTTGAACTTGATTACTTAAATGATTCTTTCACAATGGGGCATATACAAGCCCTAGGCTGGCTATTAGCAAATAAAAAACTAGATATTAAGATAGCAATGCCCTATGAGAATGATGTCTTCTTGAATTATGAAGAGGCTTTCACAAAAGGAATATTTCATCTGAAAATTGGTATTCTAAGTGATATATATGGTAATATAGTATCCTTTAGCGGTTCAGTTAATGAAAGTGCTATGGGGTGGATAAATAATATAGAAGAATTCAAAGTTTTTAGAAACTGGGAACTTTCGGAAAGAGAATATTTAGAAGCAGATAGATATAAATTTGAAATTTATTGGGAAGACCTTTCTCCAAAAGTAAAAACATTAATTTTTCCAAAAGCCTTAGCAAAAAAAATAATCGATATCTCTCCTTCTGATAAGAATGAACTTAACATTAGAAAATTATATCCTAAATATCCTATTAAAAAGAGAGAGGTACGTCTGTATAACTACCAAAATGAAGCCATATCTTCTTGGCTCGAAAGAGGGAAAAAAGGAATATTCGAAATGGCAACTGGTACAGGGAAGACATATACGGCATTAGGATGTATAAAAGAAATTCTTAAGTCATATAAGGGAGTATTAATTGTAATAACCTGCCCATACTCCCATTTAATTGATCAATGGAAAAAAAATATTGAATTATTTGATTTTGCAAATACTCCAACCTTAATTGCAGACGGAAGATCTAGTAAATGGAAAAAAATACTGAGAGAACATATCTTAGATAGCTCAGTATCCTATAAAAACACAGGAAATCTCATTATATTAACAACACATGATACATTTTCTTCGGCAGATTTTACAAATATTATTACAAGTGCTTCAAATAAGGAATTAATGTTGGTCGCAGATGAAATGCATTGGTTAGGGGCCCCAACTTTGAGAAAAGGTTTATTAACTTTTTATAAATTTAGATTGGGGCTTAGCGCTACTCCAAAAAGATGGTTTGATGATTTAGGAACAATTAGTTTATATGAATATTTTGATGAGTATGACGATAAAGATCTTACCTATATATTTCCATTAGACAAAGCAATGTACGAAATTAATCCAGCAACTGGTAAGACCTTTTTAACTTCTTATTTTTATTATCCTATCTTTGTGAATCTTTCTAATTCAGAACTTGAAAAATATAATAAATTAACTCTATCGTATATCTGGAAATTACAAAAAACAAAAAATAAAGTAGAAAGTGATGATATATTACAAAATCTGTTATTTCAAAGGGCGGATATTATCAAAAATGCTGAATCTAAAATACCTGCTTTGAGTAACTTACTTGAAAGCTTAAATAAAGATAGAATACATCATCTAATTGTTTATGGTACACCTGACCAATTAAATCAAATTTATGAAATAATTAATAACAAAGGGATTATTTGTCACACATTTACAATGGATGAAGGTACCAAACCATCTGAGATTTATGGAGGAGTATCAGAAAGACAGTATATACTCAACAAATTTGATGAGGGAAAATACCAAGCTTTAGTTGCAATAAAATGTTTAGATGAAGGTGTGGATGTTCCTTCAGCAAGTATGGCAATATTAATGGGTAGTAGTGGAAATCCTAGAGAATATATCCAACGAATAGGAAGAATAATTAGAAGGCATGAAGAAAAAGACCATGCTATCATTTACGATATTATAGTAGTTCCAAGAGGTAGGACACTAGATCCAAAAGTTGCAAAATTGGAAAAACAAATATTTGAAAAAGAAATGAGAAGATATTGGGAAATAGCTAAATTGGCAATTAACAATGCCGATGCACTTAATATTCTTATTAAACTCAAAGATGAAATAAAATAAAGTGATTAAAATGAGCGGAATAAATCCTCGAATTATTGAAGCTTTGATGGAGATAGATACTAAGGATAAAAGAATAATAGAGTTTATAGAGGAAATAATCAGAAAGGAAGCAATTAATCTAGAAACAAATACAGGGCAACGTTCATCAAAAAGATACTATAAAGAATTAATCGACAAATATTTTGAAAACGGTTCAGGAAGTGACCAAGAGTGTATATAGAACGGATTTTGCTAAAAAACTATCGCCAGTACAAAGATATGGAGATAAAATTTAATATAAATGAAGATAAAGGGCTACATATCTTTGTCGGTAAAATGGGTACTGGCAAATCAAATTTATTAAATGCTATCAATTGGTGCCTATATGGAGACGAACCTATAATTGAGGGGAAAGACCAATTAATAAATAAATCAGATATGTCTACAGATGAACAGCCAAGGTTAAACACAGAAAAATATAAATGCTTAAAACCAGGTAACACTGAAATTGTTTCCGTAAAAATTTATATTGTAGATGGCAACTCCACTATCATATTTCAAAGAGAAGAAAAATACCGCCTAGTTAATGAAAAAACAGTTAATGTCAGCGAAGACAATTTTGAAGTGACAATCATCGAGCCAGATACCCAGCCACAAATATTTGAAGAATATACTGCTAATGCATATGTAGAAAAATTTGTTCCTCAAGAAATTCGAGACTATTTCTTTTTTGACGGTGAGAAGTTAGATAGATACTTCAAGGAAACATCCGGCCACATGAATAAACATGCAATCGAAACAATATCTCAAATAGAAATACTTGAAAAATCTAAAGAAACACTAGATGATATATTTTCAGAGTATAGGAGACTAACAACTAAAAATATTCCTGAATTAAAAAAGATAACTGAAGATCTTGAAGCTGTTGAAGATAAAATAAAAAAACTTGAGGAAGAAAAGGTACTTTTAGACTCACAGAAAGGAACTGCAAAAGATACTGAAAGTCATTATGACAGACTGCTTAGAGGAGTTCCAGATGTTAAAAAGTTATCTGAAGAACAATCAAGAAAAGAAGAAAAAAAAGGTAAATTAAAAGAAAAAAGAAATGAAAAAGAAAAAGTGTATAAAGATTTATTGAGAAAATATAGTGTCCTAATACCAATTGATCCTGCAATTCAATTTGTTTTAGACTACATATCCAGTAATCAGTCCATTGGCAAGTTTCCACCTACTAATGATGAAAGATTAATAGAAGAAATAATACATAAAAAAGAATGTATATGTGGTAGGACTGTAGATTCTGAAGAAATCAAAATCTTAGAAAAATTAAAGGAAAAAATAAGTTTACCTGCAAAAATTGTAGCAGAAATTTTAGAAGAATCTGGTAAATTAAAAAACTTGAAAAAAGAAATTGTTAATTTTCCTGATGTAATGAAAAGAAATTATGAAGATATTGATGGATTAGACAGTGAGATAGATTCTATTCAAAATGAAATAGATGAGATAGGTAGAAAAATAAAAGGTTATGATCAAGAACAAATTGGTAAATATTATGAAAATAGAGGATTAGCTAGAGAAACTATCGATAGGAATAATAATAGATTAGGGCAAATTAGTTCTGAACTCGATAAACTAAAAAGAGAAAGTAAAGATCTTACTGAAAAACTAAACAAAGGAAAAAACCTAATAGAGGATACATCTACTATTGAAAGTAAAAAAGATTTTGTAAACAATTCAAGAGAAATATTAGAAAAAATAAAAGACAATGTTATTGTTAAAATTAAGAATGAAGTTGAGGAGAAAACTAAAGATATATTTTTGAAGTTATCCTGGAAAAAACAAACTTTTAATGGGGTTAAATTAGATGATAACTATAAATTATATCTGATTCATGAAGATGGATTTAAAATAAGCAAAACTTCTTCGGGCGGTGAAGGAGAAATTTTAGCATTATCTTTTGTGTCTGCGCTTCACGAAGTATCAGGATTTAATTCAACTGTCGTGATAGATAGACCAATTACATTAGTTTCTGGCGAAGCCACGCTAAAGGTCGCAGAAGTTCTAACAAAAATGTCCTCTAACAAACAATTAATATTAATGTTTAATACAGATGAATATCCTTTGGTATCTACAGTTTTGGATAATGCATGTTCTGACAAATTTTTAGTTGGATTAACTTCTTCTGAAAGAGAATGCTATATACAAAAGGTGATCTAATTGGGAGATCCAGATAGATTATATATTGATAAAGATGATAGAACTATATATAAAAAATTAAAAGAAATAGGTATTTTCAAAGACCTACAGGACAAAGATCAGTTTATGTTTGCCATGGGATATGGTATACGATATAAACAAAAAATTCCCTTAAAAAGTCGAGAAAATTTCTTTTTAGTTGACAGATTCAAAGATGAAGACATAGTTGTACTAAATTCACTAGCAATTTATGAAAATAGAAATGCAAATGAACCTATAGAAATATTAAAAGATAAAGCAGAAATTTATAAAATAGCTGAAGAATATGCACATGGAGGAATTCTATTAATAGAAGGGTCTAGTAACACCCAGATAGAAAGTTTTTGGAAATTTTTAGAAAAAGAGTTGGACGAGATATATATAAAAAAAATAATAAATAAAGAGAGTAAATCTAATGAGTAACATCTTATTAGTAGAACCTAGATTCCCTATCCCAACAAAAAGTAAAAATCATAAAAATATTTTGCCAATAGGATTGCTTAAAATAGCATCTTATCTAAAGGATAAAGGAAATAAAGTCAAATTATTAAGAGGAATACCAAAAGATTCAGAAGAACTTGAAACAATAATTGAATTTGAACCTAGCGAGATATGGATTACTTCATTGTTTACTTATTGGGCAGAGTACGTTAAAAAAACTGTAAACTATTACAAGAATAATTTTCCAGATGCTAAAATAATAGTTGGCGGGGTATATGCATCACTATTTTCAGAAGAAGAAGTAAAAGAGTATACAGATTGTGATGAAGTCTACCAAGGAGTAATGGAAGAAGCTGAAAATTTTTTACCTGACTACTCACTTGTAGACGTAGATTATCAAATAATCCATACGACGAGGGGTTGCTTAAGAAAGTGTGATTTTTGTGGTACATGGAAAATAGAAAATAAATTTACCTATAAGAGTTCTATTAAAAATGAGATTATATATCCTAAATTAGTTTTTTATGACAATAATCTTCTTCAAAATCCAAAAGTCGAACAAATTTTAAATGAACTTATTAAATTAAAAGAGGAAAAAAAAATTAAATGGTGTGAAAGCCAATCAGGTTTTGATGGTAGAATACTAGAAATGAAACCATATCTAGGAAGAATGCTAAAGAAAGCTGGTTTTAGATATCCAAGAATTGCTTGGGATGGGAGCTATAAAGATTACACAAAAATAAAAAAACAGTTAGATATACTAATAGAATCAGGATATTCTTCTAAGGAGATTTTCGTATTCGTCTTGTATAATTGGGATATACCTTTTGAAGAAATGGAAAAAAAGAGATTAAAATGTTGGGAATGGAATGTCCAGATAGCAGATTGCAGATTTAGGCCATTAGATCAGTTATTTGATTATTATAATGGAAAGAAGAAAGGGCAAACAAATAGTGACTATCATATCCATGAAAACTCAGGGTGGACAGACGGTTTGGTTAAACTATATAGAAGAAATATAAGAGAACAGAACATTTGCGTAAGATATGGATTTCCCTTATACTCTAGAGCATTTGAAACAAAATCCATAGGTAAAGAGATTAGAAGAAAATTAAAACTTCTTCCTACACTAGAAGAAAAAATAAATTTTCTCTTGAATAGAAATATAGATTACTGGATTCCTGATCATACGAGAAAAGATTATCCTTGTGTTACAAAAGAAAACGAAAACTACGCTCTTTGTTCGTCTAAATAATATATAAATTTGTAAATTATGATATATTGTGTTGAATAACCTTTCTTATCGCAATTTAGTTTTTGTAAAAGATGAATTAAATCAGAGATAATATTTTCCATATTATTCAATATAGTTGTATCAAAGAACCGAGAGATAATGGGGCTAAACTCCGAAATCAAACTTTTGATGGACGAAGGTTATATAACTAAAGGCATAGACCGAAAAAAACTGAAGGGGATTAGAGCTTTCAGAATATTAAATTCAATTTGTCCCCATTTTAGGGCCAAACTTAAATGTCTAAAATAAAACACTAATGTATAATTACTTCGCATAATAGACGTTATGCGAAATTGTTCGATTAGGGCAGTTTAATTAGAAAAGTATTTTAATTAAGAGTAATAATTGAATTTGGAGATTCAAATGGCCGCCTTGTTTGAAAACTATCTAAGCTATTGCAACTATAAGAAATCTTCTCTTGAATCAGGATTCTTAGATCTTACAAAAGAGAAGTTTATCCAACCTACTACACTCCTACCGCTGATAATGTTTTTAAAAAAACAAAAATCAAAAATTGAATTAAAACTGCCTTCAGACAGTGTAGTCTCTGCATACATAAAAATTGTTACAGATTCTTCCAGCTATTTCTATTCTGATGGAAAATCATACCTGCCCATAATTTCACTACCCAAAGAAAAGGAAAAATCTTTGGATATTCTTGACAGAATGTATGGATTTACTGATGAAGGTAAGAATTATGGCGGCGAGAATACTTTCAAGTATCTTGTGGGTGAAATGGTAGATAATATCTATCAGCATTCAGAGTTTAACAATGCAATGGTAATGGCCCAGAAATATCCAAAGAAAAAATATGCAGACATATGTTTCATTGACGACGGCATTTCTATTAACGGTAGTTTCAAAAAGAAGGGCATACTTTTGGAAGAAGATTATATTGCGATAGAAGAAGCGATAAATGGATTATCTACCAAGGATAAGGATCGTGGAACTGGCCTCAATACAAACTTTAGGATCTTCACAGAAGGCCTAAACGGGGAAATACTTATAATCTCTGGCAGGGGCGGAGTATTATATGGGAGGCATGGCCACACCCCTTATATTTTAAAACAGGAAAATATATTAGATGGAACGTTGATAAACATTAGGATGCCTTACCCATCAAAGGTGAATATGTATGAGTACATCAGATAAAATTATCATGATAAGTGAAAGGGTATCAAAAGACCTGGCATTGAGGGACATAGCAGACGCGCTATTTGATGACATTGAATCCTTAAAAAAAAGTGAGATAGTTATAGATTTCTCAGGAGTTACCTCAATCACAAGATCATTTGCTCATCAGTATTCCCTGAGAAAGAAATCCTCAAAGAAGAACATTTCTGAAATAAACATGCCCTCAAATATCCGAAAAATGTTTGATATTGTAGAGAACAAATACGAAAAGACAAAGCTGATTGAAATCGGCTCAGTTAAACCTATAGTAGTTTAACTCATTTTAACAAGCTATTTATAAATAATCTAAAATATTTTTAACAAGACATTTATAAATAGCTAGTCCATGTGAACATATTATCGAAAATCATTTTAAGTCTGGATGATAAACAGTATTATGATGAGAAGGGATTCCATAAGGCATAAACGAATTAGCGGAATTAAAATTTCCAGTTCAAGAAGGATATTCGGAATTGTCAATTTATTTCAAATAAGGACTAAATCCTCAGCAGCTCCTAATATGTCTAAAAAAGCTAAGTTATGTGAATTAGTTTCTGAACCCAAGGTGGATAGAATTGTAAGGCCCGAAGTTAGAGAAGCTTATATCAAGAACTTTGAAGAAAGAAAGGATTTATTCAAGAAACTAGCCAAATACTAATTATAATCATTATTATATTCAACTTTACTCTTCTTAAATTCATTTTTATCATCAAAAGGAAACAGGCCAAGCACTATTTCTCTTTGCCTAAAGATTGTCCCAGAGGTCATCTTCTTCATTGTCCATATTTCTTTTAATTCAGGATCCATGGCAAAGATATTGTTTGATCTTAACGCATCGATCATTATGTCCTCTAGCTTATTTATCCGCACTTCTAGCTTGTGCAGCTTTTTATCAAAAATTTCCTCACCTTGCAAGCCCCTCACCTAGCCAACAATATAATGCATTTGTATATATAAAATTTTATGGACTAATCTTAACTATTCTAGTCCGGCAATAGACACTTATTTTTCAAATTGAACATTAATTTTAAATCTAAATAGTGAAATAAAGTCATTATGAACGTTAAATTAAAAAATAAGCCCCATTTTAGTTTCGGACTCTTAATCTACGGGTCAGGGGTTCGAATCCCTTACTGCCCGCCAATAAATTTTCTGGCGGCTATTTTAATTTAGCATAAGTTTAAATATTTGTATTTTTTATTTTTAACAATTATAACGGTGATTTATTATGAAGAAATCAATAATACTAGTTGGAGTGATTCTGATATAATTTGTCCTTGTGATAAGTGTAAGTGCAAACTATACTCAGACAATATCAAAAAATCAGTGTGAGGGAAATCCGTTTCATGCATACGATACTGTATTTGAGTTCTCCCAAACTCCAAGGCCTAGTGGAGACGGTACTTTGACTGTTAGTGTAATGGGGGATTATAATTGGGAAGGTGCTGAAGATATTGATGTAATAGTCGAAGGCACATCTTTAGGCAAGTGGCTTCCTGGATGGCAATGCAGCTCTGGATTACTCACAAAAACATATACTGTTACTAATAATCAGTTGGTTCAATGGTCCGCCGATGGTAAAATAGAAGTTACATTAGTACAAGGCTGGGATGTAAATTGTCAAGCAGTTTGTAGCAATAACGTCAATATAGTAACACTAGATTACCCAACAACTAGTTCCTCACTCCCAATGCAGCAGTTCTTGAAGATTCTTGGATTTGGCAACAAAGAATAAATTTATTTTTATTTCTATTCTTTTCTTATATTGATTTATTTTAGGCAAATGTTTAAATAACAGTAAATATTATTTTTAAATAACTCTAATGGTGATTTATTATGAAAAAGATAATAGCTATTTTGATAAGTTTGTTATTTATTGGAAGTACTTTTGGAATATTATCTGTCTTTGGGGAAGCGACCAATCATTTATATCCATGTGATTCATGCGCCGATGGTAATAATCCGTGTCAATGCGACGGATCCCCATATGGGATTAGTATGACAACAGTTAGGGTTGGACAAACATTTACCATTACCCATAACAAACAAGAGACATATTGGCAGTGGATAAAAGTCGATGATTCTACACGCTCAGAGATATGGTATAATGAAGTCAGTGTGAATGGACTTCCAGTTAATTTGGGTCTTGTAGAACTAATAGACTTTAGAGCATATTATACTGATGGGTCATCATATGATTACAAAGAAGCGTTCAAAAAAGGAAATCTTGATCACACAGTATACACATTTAGGGCAGTTCGTCCAGGTACAGTGTATTTCACATTCAAATGCAATTCTCTAGTTCCGGACTGTTGTTGCAGTAATGAGGTAGTTCCAGTCAGAATACTCCCAAATCTTCCAATGGATTGGATACTGAAGAAGTTTGGACTCGGCAGATTCAAAGAATAAATTTATTTTTTCTTTTCTAATATTTTTTTATATTTCAAATTTTGATAAACAGGATTAAACTATACTAAATAAGTTTAGGATAATAATAGCTATTCAAAGTCTTTTATGAGATATTTAGAAGCAGTTCTCGTTTCTAAAGACATACTGTCTATGAATTAATAATAGTGATACTATCCTTCTTGAAAGTATTGATTTTTTGATTATTCTTTTCCCATATATCGAGAGGAATTGCATACTGCTTTTCAATCTTTTCTCTGTACAAGCTGTTGTATGTGCAAAAGGGAATAACTTTTCCACCAGGGACAGCGTAATGTATCGCACATCTTTTTAATCTCTCAACGTCAAGGTTATATCCGTCTTGAAAGTGCATGCATCCTATCAATAGGGATCGATAGCTGAATTTTGTTAGGGCTTGGAGATTACCTTTTCTGAATATGTCCCATATTAATTTCTTAATATCAAGATGCTCTGATCTTCTTTCAATTGTACGGGGTAATCCCTTTGCTATCTCTGCAATTACCTTGGCCTTAGTTATCTTTCCCCCATTGTTCTCTAATTTTTTTGTCAGATCATCCATAAACCCAAAAAAATCATCAAAATTAATCAATTGTGTAATTGGCGTCAATTCTCCACTATCCTCAATAATAACATAAGTTGCAACACCACAATGTTCATGGCATGAAAACTTTACTTGTGGGGTCTTTCTCCATGCTTCAACAAAATTTGAAAAGGAAGAGACACTAGTTACCGGATAGAAATCTTTGGCAAGGATTTCACCGTTAGTTTGCTCCTCAACTATCTTGATAAAATCAGGTATCGTGATTCGCATCTTTTCAAGTTCTTCCTTATTTACTCGTCCTGAAAAAGAAATAGGCTGGAAGTTTATCCCACGGACAATATCAATATTCTGAGCACCAAAGTATATTATATCGCCAGCCTGGTCATCATTTATACCTTTGACTAATGTTGGCACCAAGACAATATTTGGGAAGTCAGCTTTTCTAAAATTATTCAATGCTTGAAGTTTTATTGGAAGTGCATTGAATCCTCTGGCTGTGATATATGGTTTTTCATTTATTCCATCAAACTGTAAGTATACAATGTCCATTCCATTCTTTATTAGTTCTTTACAGAAATCAAGATCCTTTGCAATACGAACTCCATTAGTTGCAACTAGGACAATTATAAATCCTAATTCTTTAGCCTTTTGAATAATTTGAGGAAGGTCGTCCCTTACGGTCGGCTCTCCACCTGCAAATTGTACAGCTAGGCACGGCATCGGTTTTTCTTCCCTAACAGATTTCATCATTATAATTAATTCTTCCATGGAGGGCTCAAGAACGTAACCAGTTGCCTCTGCATTGGCAAAACATATAGGGCACTTAATATTGCATCTATTTGTGACATCTATATTACAAAGCACAGTTGGAGTAAGGTGACCTGAACAGAGTCCACAATCATTAGGGCACCCCTCTCTTGATTCCGTGTGTGGATTTTGAAGTTTAGGCCCATCAATATGGAATCTTTTTGCCTTATTGAACATCTCATAATCTGACCAATAAATATCTTCAAAATTTCCGTGATTGGAGCATATCTTAGTAATTAGAACTTTGCCATCATTTTCAACAATATCTGCATCAATAACATTTAAACAAACAGGGCATATTGATTTAGTTTTGTCGATTAATTCAGGCATGTAACCCCCATATCAGATGCTCATTATACTCACTTAAGAATAGTATTTGTTTTATTTATACTTTTCCTAGAAAATATTTAAAAATCCCAATGTAATAAAGCTAATATGAAGGGAGAAACGACCAGCGAAGAGAGGGTAGATAAAGGCGTAAAGGTCACCTTTAATGGCCTTATCGTAAATATCATCTTGACTATTTTTAAGTTTCTCGCTGGTATTTTGGGTCAAAGTGCTGCTATGATAGCAGATGCAGTCCACTCTGTTTCAGATACAGCTTCTGACATTGTCGTGTTGCTCGGATTTCGGTATGTTAAGAAACCAATTGATGAGTCACATAACTATGGCCATGGAAAGATTGAAACACTTTCGACATCTATTGTTGGGGCAATGCTAATTGTAGTTGCCTTACTAATTGTTTCTTCAGGGATTGAGCAATTATTGCGTTCTTTGAGAGGGGAAATAATCCCAAGACCTGCTCTAATTGCACTATTTGCAGCTGTGCTTTCCATAGTGGTCAAAGAGTTTTTGTACCAGTACACAGTGAAAGTGGGTAAGAAAATAAATAGTTCATTAATAATTGCAAACGCTTGGCACCATAGATCCGATGCATTTTCCTCAATAGGTACAATGATTGGTATTGGCGGAGCTATATTTTTAGGTGAAAAATGGAGAATTTTGGATCCAATCGCTGCGATATTTGTCAGTATATTGATCCTTAAAGTTGCTATAGATATATTAAAAGATAGCATAAGTGAGTTGATTGAAACTTCAGTGGACGATGAACTCAAAAAAGAGATTTATGATACCGTTTCTAAAGTGGAAGGTGTAAAAGATTATCACAAACTAAGGATCAGGCGTGTTGGGAACTACTATTCTATGAGCCTGCATATCCTTGTTGATAAATCCATGACGATCGCTGAGGCGCATAAGATCTCTTATAATGTTGAAGAAGAGATAAGAAGTTTACTTGGGCCTGAATCAATTGTTACAATACACCTTGAGCCTTATGAGTAAATAGATAAAAAATAAAAATATTTGTCTTTATTTTTCATTGGGATTTTATAAGTTGAAACCTGTAATTTTATAGGTAAACTTGTATCCATGTTCCTTCGCCTTTGATTCAAATTTTTTCCTTATAGCCCCATAGTCAAATTTGTACTCGTATTTCTTTCCAAAAAGGTTTGATTGTTCTTCTATCGTGCCACTTCTAGCTCCTGAAAACGTGTTATAAGTTTCTTTCTTGAAGCCAAATCCTGGGCTTATGTCATCGCTCCCTGTAGACACCCCTGCACCGGATTCTTTTAGCATTTCAGTGAATCTGACTTCCTTGTTCTGTTCATCTACCCTAAATTTGGCTGAATATATCAATTTCTGTTTAGTAAGAAATGCTTTCCTCTCAGCTAATTGTACCTCAAATTCATAAACACCTTTTTTTTCATTGATCTTTGCAGGTATTCCAGAAACAACGTTCTTTAGTTCTTCCGTAATTGACATAATTTACCTCCCTTTAACGATTATACTCTATTTCCATAATTTATATATTATTTGCTTATTTACCCCCCCTTTTTCAATTGGAGTTTCCAAACCGGTTACCAAATTGGGAGTATATTATTTATTCTGTTTTATCATTTCTAGGTCTCTACATACCCTGTGATAGTTAGTCTTTGTCAATACTGCTATTTCATTTGGATATAAAAAACCTTCATGCCTGTTCACCAATTCAATTATCTTTGTATTCATATATTCACCATAACAAGAGTAGATTTTTTGATGGGAATATATCGTTTCATAAAGGGCAAAATAGTATTTTTATATTAAGAAGGGCACTAAATCATTATTATTAATTTGAATTAATTGGTATACTTTGAATATTTTATTAATAAATGATAATGAATTGTTTAATTCTATCGATAAAATAATGGAAAGTCTAATTTACGAACTAAGTTCTTATTCGCTATTGACTAACAATAATGTTTTATTTATTGCTAACCAATAACTTTATATATTAGTATCAATATAGTTAATCTTGTCAATCAACATTGACAAAAACCTATCCGATAGTAGGGATCTTGGAGCAGATTCCCTGCGTATAAAACTCCAATTACGATGATGGGGGAGAAATCCCCCTGAGTATACGATTTTTTATCATATTTTTACGTTAAACGTCTATACATTCCGCCTATATATACGTCAATTTTATCTGTAAACACCGAAAAGTTTATATATAATTGACTTAAAATATGTTTGTTTGAGTATATTCTTTCTTAGTATTATCACTAAGAAGTATATTCAAGCAAACAAAAAAATGGAGGAAAAAAAATGTCAGGAATCGGATATTTCGGTCCAAAGAGAAAGCCCGGATACGAAGAGCAGCCATCAATTAACCCTAGCTTCTTGAAGCTAAGACTGCCATTCTACCACTACCCAATTGAGTATCAGGACTTTATCCAAGGAATGATTTTGGCATGTGTACCGCTAGGTATTACAAGTATTATGCAAGCTACGATGGGATTCCCAATCGAAGTAGCAGTTCTAATGGTATTGATAAACAACATTTTCTACTTGTGGCACACATCCTTTGGTGACCCATCAGTCGCCGGTTGGATTACTCCTGGTATCCCAATTTATACAGCCTACTATGAGACATTCTCAAAGGAAGTAGTTGGCCCAACAGGAGTTTACATAGAAAGAACACAGGCTCTTATTGCAGCCCAGTTAATATTGGCTGTAATCTTCTTAGTGTTCGGTCTTACTGGACTTGGTACAACTTTCGTTGAAAAGATCCCAACATCAATCACAGCTGGTATCCTTTTAGGATCCGGTATCGCATCCGTAGAGAGAATCTTCAACCCAGCTCAGCCATTCGTAAAAGATCTACCAGTATCATTCTTAGTCTCAGCAGCTCTGTCGCTGTTCCTATTGTTCTCTAAACGAGCAATCGCGTGGAGAAAGAGGAACAAGATACTTGCCTGGATAGGTGGATTCGGTATAGTTCCTGGATTTATCATAGGATACATCCTCGGTCTTATCACCGGAGAAATCAAACTCGACTGGTCATTAGTTACAAAGCAGGTCTTCATTGACATGCCATTTGACAGAATGATAAACGAGGTATCTATCTTTGGAGTCGGAATGCCATCAGCTATAATGTTTGGATCTGGATTTGCAGTAGCCATTGTCGCTTACATCATTGTGTTCGGAGACTTCATCGTCTTAAAGGCATTGATTAAGCAGGCAGACGAAGCAAGACCAGATGAAAAACTAGTAGTACCAATTGGAAGATCACACATAATCTGTGCATTGAGAAACTTTGTACAGGGGCTATTCTTACCATACCCACCATTCTTAGGTCCACAGTGGACTGGTGGTCAGGCATTGGTAGTTAACAGATACATGCACTCCACACCAGAGCAGGAATACACCTACTGGGGAGGAGCTACAAGCATATTCTGGGGTATGTCCTTTGCATTGGCATTAAACTCAATAGTTCAGATAATGCTACCAGCAAAGAACATCGGACTTGGTCTTACCTTGTTAATCCAGGGTTACCTATGTTCATACCTTGCCATGGAAATGTGTGAAAACAACGTGCAGAGAGCTATTGCAGGTATCATGACCGGAGCTTTGATCATGGCCAACTATGTCGCTCTATGGAGACCGATATTTGGTCAGTACAGCTCATTCTTCTCAGCACCAGCAATGGGTCTACTCGTTGGTATAATCTTACACATTCTAGTTGAAAGAGCACCCGGCGAAGAAAAGAAGAAGAAATAAATAAATTAATTTATTTTATTTTTTATATTTTATTCTAATGTCTATATTTTAATAATAAATTAAAAAAGAATTATTTTAATCTCTAATACTCCTCATTAGGAATTTTTGCCGCTATAATTATCCCTATAACCATAATAATAATCCCTAGTGGAAAAATACCATTTTCTATCGGTAAAAAATCTAACTTGATTCCAAATATATAAGAACTCATTATGAGAAATCCTATTACGGCTACAATAACTCCGATTACAAGAGAAGGTTTTATTTTCATCTTTCTCATGTTCCTTTACGAACTATAATTTATTTAAATGATTTATGGTCTTTAACTAATATCTTATTGATAATGCATAGTCTGTTTTAAATTAATTAATTCAACCAAAAACTTTATATATTGTTAGTTTAATCTAACTTTTGTAGCATAGCCTAATTCCAGACTTAGGTTTCCTACATTTTTATTTTTTTAATTTTTATATTTCAAATGTAATTAAA
>Ga0209606_1003276_pt1 | contig 16486 bp, 17 predicted proteins | sample AD_UKC057_MetaG_FD_184412 | JGI IMG/M metagenome (GOLD analysis project Ga0209606, IMG submission 184412) | Active sludge microbial communities of municipal wastewater-treating anaerobic digesters from USA - AD_UKC057_MetaG (SPAdes) (version 2) | ecosystem: Engineered > Bioreactor > Anaerobic >...
GTTATATGAGCAGAAATTTCCACAATTTTCTCCTAAATAAATAAATTATTAAATCTTTACTTTTTTCGATTTGAAAAATAATAAAGTTACAAAATTTATTGTTGATGATTGGATATATAAAAATATATCATTTTCAGTAAATATAAGTAAAGCAAAAGCAATTGTTCGACTGTTAAATGACGACGAAAGCCAAGGTGATTGGTTAGAACTATATTTTCTTGAATATATAAATGCACCAAATTCATATACAACACCTCCAATTGAAACAGGCACAGTCAGTTTTTGGACAAATTACAAAAAAGCGGGAGATATAATGGTTTACCTTGAAGATACTTATATTGGCTCTTTCACATCTTATTTTAATCAGGGTGTTCCGCAATGCGGTCAAGACGGTACATTAACTGTAACATACAAAGCAGGTACATATCATCTTAGAGCTTATACTGTTGGAGGTTGGTCATCTCTAAATTGGGAGGGGACTATTACAATTACCGCGGGTGTTTGCACCTTACAAGGTTTAACAAAAAAATAACGAATATTGCTTTTAATTATTAATCATTTAAAACTAAAAAAAATGTTACCATTTAAAATCGGAAATTGGTTGATTACTGTGGATGGAATTAGCTGGGATGGAGTTGAAAAACACACCTATGAAATAGCACGAGAAAGGATTAACGAACCAGGTCCTGCTTCAAGGGAAAAAATTTATGATTGGCTTGTCCATATGCCCACAAAAACCTGGTTAAAAAGAGAGGATATATATGCTTTAAATACGGCACTGATATACGCAATGGAAGCATATAAAATACCTTTTGACTCAAATTTGTCATTTATAGAAACATTCATTGAACAAGAGAAAGAATTAAATGACAAGTAAACAACGGTGTACAACAGGTGGTTTAGCCTACTGGGGCTGATGATGCAGATACGAAAGTTTTTAGTAATTTAGTAAAAGTTTAACGTGGGATAAGGACGCTGCTGCTAACTCCCCAGCGTGCCCAACCACGGGAACGTTAGCGTTCATTGGGAGTTAGGTGTTTACAAATAATTCGGAATAAATTATTAATTTAAAACAATTATTATGAATAGGATAATTAAAATATTTTCGCACACAATGGTTTTGCTAGCTTTAATCTATGGGTGTAAAAAGGAAGTGGATTTAAATAAATTACCAGATGTTCCAATACTTGTTCAGCCAATTAATGGGGCAGTAACAGGTGCTGATACAGTAATTTTTGTATGGCAGTGCAAAGATAGTGAGGGCGACGATATTTTATATAAGTTCTATATAAGTGAGGATTCTACTAGTTGGAAGGAAGTTGTAGAATATGGAAATTCATATGAAACTACTTTAGAATTATCATCGCATGCTCCAGAAAATTATTATAATTATTATCCGCTTAAGGAAGGTAATAAATATTACTGGAAAGTAAAAGCAGAGAATAGGTTTTTCGACTCAAAGCCAGAACAAGAGAGCGGCGAATCGGTAAGTGAGGTCAGGCATTTCTATACAACACCAAGAAATGTAAATTCAATCGACTGTTCATATAATGATCAAGCACTTAATCTTTCATGGGTAGATACAGATGATTTAGACCATGTAGAAATCACATACCAACCAAGTTTAAGCAGCATTGAACAGCCAATAATTGTTGATGCTGGAGTACAAAGATATAATCTTACGGGATTAACAAATTATTCTAAATACACCTTAAATATTAAAGCCATAAATAATCTTGGAGTTGCATCGGAACCTTTCACTATTATTGAAATGCCTTTACCCTCCAATTTCGTTGTGCATGATGCAGATTTTAATCTTTACAATACAATCACCATTGGCAATCAAGTATGGTTAACACAAAATATGAAAGCCACACATTACAATGACGGTTCTCCTGTTGGTAAATATTGCTCTCCAGAACCTATTGCCGGATACGGGTTTATTTATGACCCCTCGGTAGCTCTTCATCAGACAAAAAGTATTGCGCCAAAAGGTTTTCATATTGCAACGGATGATGACTGGAAAGAACTTGAACAATATATTGGTGTGCCTTCAAACGAATTGGATATCCTAAATTCCTTTAACGGAATAGCTGTAATTAGATATATGACGCCAAGAGGAACTTTAACAAAATGTGGAAAGGCACTAGCTTCTTCTTCTGGTTGGAATGATTATAATGGATTACCGGGAAACGGAACAGACTTTTATCACCTTACATTTTATCCTGCAGGATATTCATCGTTTAAAAAAGGTGCTACTTTTACTGGAGACATTGCGCACATACTAACTTCAACTGTCTCGCCTTCTGGAACAATAAGTACAATTGTAAGAGTTATTTCGAATCAATCTGACGGTATTTTTAGAGCGGATGGTTCTATTTATATTTGGGGAAATATTCGATGTGTCAAAGATTGATGAAAACTAAAGAAGTTTTCATCATAAATAATGAAACTTAATAAGTCAATTATATACCAACGAAACGCTAACAGGCAGTTCCTTTCACTGGGGCTGATGATGCAGATGCAGAATTTTCACTACCTTTAACTAACTTTTTAACGGCGGATAACGCCGCTGACGGTTAACTCCCCAGCGTAAGCAACTGCCGACCGTTAGGCTTAATTGTATTTTGACGAAACGAATGGACTTACTAAGTCGTTTTATGTTGTATCTTTGAGATAAATTGTGAACAATGGAAGACAAGGTTAAATATTGGACAGACCTTTCGGACTACGATATGGAAACTGCAGAAGTAATGCTTCGTAGTAAGAGATATCTTTATGTTGGTTTTATGTGCCATCAGACAATCGAGAAAATATTCAAGGCCTATTTCATATCTTTGAAATCAGATGTAGCTCCATTTACACATAGCTTATCATTTCTTGCAAAGAGAGGCGATTTCTACGTGTTTTTTTCAGAAGAGCAGAAGGACTTTATTGACCAAATTGAACCTTTGAATATTGAGGCACGTTATCCTTCCCATAAAGACAGGTTATTAAAGAGTCTAACCGAAGAAAAATGCAATGAAATAATTAGCAAGACAAAAGAGTTGCAGTCATGGATAAAAGCGAAGCTATAAATAAAGTAAGAGACTATAGCGTATTGCTCAAGAAGTATTTTCCTTTTGAGAAAGTTTACCTTTTTGGTTCTTATGCCAAGGACACTTATAGAATTGACAGCGACATAGATGTTGCTATAGTTGTTAGTCGTATTGATGGAGACTTTTTCTCTATTCAACCACTTCTATGGAAACTTCGTAGACAAATTGACGATAGAATTGAGCCAATTCTTATTGAAAGAGAAAATGACAAGGGTGACTTCTTAAAGGAAATCCAAAAAAACGGAATTGAGATAGTATAAGAACAACTAAGCCTAATAACTGCTAAAACTCATTGGTACAGATAGTTATATGCAATTATTTTTTGTATATTGGCGATTATTTTACTGTGGGACGACGGTGCATCTCCGAAAACCCCAACGTATCTTAGCAGCATACCGTTGTGCGGTCATTTCAGAACGACCCCGCCTCCAAGGATAATGTGAATAAAAACACGGCACCCTATGGCTTCAAATCCGTGGTATAAGTTAGATTTCCCCCGCTACCCCGCGAGTCCCTCGCTCGGCGTAGTTTTGTGCATTAGGATTTGCGCGTAGGGGAACTACGTCGTGGAGTTTACAACTGCCTTGTTGAAAGGTAAAGTTTGTTTTTCGTTGGTAGTAGTTTTCGGCCTGGAGTCCGTAACTTTAGCAAGGATTTGACACGGTCAGAGACCGCTACTTCAGTACGACGAAGTCACAGACTTCGCCGAGCAAGGGCCAGGGATTCATGCTAAGCATGGGGCTAGCCAAAATGTACGTTGATGCGCTTACGGGAAAACCTGTTCCCGACTACTTTGGCCGCTTAAGCCTCGAAGGCGACGGCCTACCCGAGAATGCGTTCAAGTAAAGCTGGATACTCCACTTCACTCAAAAGCCCTGCCAACCTTTGCTGGCAAGGTTTTTTCCCATAAAACCTACCTGAAATTTATAACCGATTGCTGCTTAATAGGGGAAATTCTCCTTTCGGCCAGATTCACATATTCTTCCGATATTTCATACCCAACATATCTCCTTTTCGATTTTAAGGCGCTAATAGCGGTAGTACCACTCCCGATAAATGGGTCCAAAACAACATCATCGGTGAAAGAAAATAGCTGGATTAATCTATAGGGTAATTCTTCAGGAAATGGGGCAGGGTGTCCTATTTTCTTTGCGCTTTCAGCATTCATTGTCCAAATTGACTTTGTCCACTCCAGGAACTGCTCCTTGGATATGGTGTCCGTCTTGTCCCCTTTTTCTCTTTTGTAGTCTCCCTTTGAAAAAATTAATATGTATTCATGTACATCTCTTAATGTAGGATTGGCGGCGCTCTGCCAACTCCCCCATGCTGTAGAGGGGCTAGAACTTGAAGCTTTGTTCCATATTATTTCGCCGCGCATGTTAAATCCTATATCAATCATCATTCTCGAAATGTAGTCAGAGAGAGGAATATATGGCTTACGCCCAATATTTGCAATATTTATACATGCTCTACCACCATATACCAGCACCCGATAGGTTTCCTTAAATGAATTTTGCAAAAGTTGTAAGTATTCGCTTAACGATAAATCGCTATCGTATTCCTTTGAAACATTATAGGGAGGCGAGGTTATCATTAAATGAACCGAATTATTAGGCAGTTCCTTCATATTTTCAGCTGAACCCAGTATAATCCGGTTTTCGTATTCGTTGGGGATTTGATTTTCAGCCTTATCACCTATAAAATTATTATTTATCTCGGAGTATAGCTTCGAGCTATAGAACTTTGAACTGTCATGATTAATTCTACCCTTAGTTCCAAAGGCGCTGGTTTCTGTCCCATTTCTTTTATCCATAGCTATCCCCGGATTAATGTTAAAAATTTTTCGGCTTTCGCAGCATCTGTCTTCTCTTTGTTAGCCAATCTAATAATTTCACCAAGTTTTGGCATAGAAACCATTGATGAAAAATAGAGCATATCGCTTTCTAACAATTCCTTACAACTTTCTGTAATCATTTTCTGGTTTTTGAATGTTTGAAAGCCTTTTTGCGGAGTTTCTTTGATAAATTCGGAATTGCAGGGATTAGGGTTTAGCGACCAAAAACCTTGAATAACACCTGAAGATTTTAAAAAATCAATTTTATCAACATAATTTTTGCTAATTGGGCTATTGCCAATAGTAACAATGGGAATTTTACACGAGGAATTTCCTGAAACCCGAATGCTAATAGATTTTCCAATAGCTTTGAGCATAGAATCGGAACGGAGCAATGAAGGATTACCCTTATGATGCTTGTAGTCGCTAATAAATTCAATTCTGTTCGGCTCAGTATATTTATAGTTTGAAACGATACTCATCTTAATTTCAAAAATAAGCTTGATGTTTTCGGGACGTTGAATGATTTTATTCGAAGTGCAAAGCGCCAGATCGGCAGATGATTGCCTCGATAGGCCAATTTCTTCACATACAACGCCATTAATGGCGTACAGTCCAAATTTACCAGCTATGGGTTCAAGGATAGATTTACACCATTTCTCGGTAAACTGCCCAATCAGCGAATTCCTACTTTGCAGGGTGTGCCCCTCATTCTCCGTACCTTTAGGAATATATGCAAAATAACCTGTATTCAACTTGTAAAATAACTTTTCCGGAGAGGCAAAATTCTTCAGTGCTTCCTCAAAAAATTGAATTTCAATATCGTTATTCCACAGAATCATTCGCAACACATTTTTACAAATTTAGCAATTATCAAGCATATAGAAGTTGCTTACATGATTTCTTTTAGCACCCCGCTGGTGCTTTACCCTTTCATACCTGATCTGTAAAAATTTTTTTGAACTTTACCCCAAAAATTCGGTTCTTACATATCAAAACTAACACTATGGAGAAAGTAGCTATTCAGGCCGAATGGTTGGAAGGCTTGGCCTTTGAAACCGAGGTAAACGGCCACAAGCTGGTTGTTGATGCCGACGAAAATGCCGGGGGAAGCAACCGCGGCCCCCGCCCTAAACCGCTTATGCTGGTTGCCCTGGCCGGCTGCACGGGAATGGATGTAATTTCTATCCTTAAGAAAATGAGGGTTGACGTAAAACGGTTCAGCGTTGGCGTTGAGGCCATGCAAACCGATGAGCACCCCAGGCACTATGTTGGGATGAACATAATCTACGAGTTCTGGGGAAAGGATCTTCCGCCCGAAAGCATCAACAAGGCCATCAACCTGTCGCAGGAAAAGTACTGTGGGGTTAGCGCCTCATACCGCAAGGCTATGCCAATTACTTTCGAGGTAAAGATTCACGAAGAGTAACAGGAGAATAAGGATGAACATAACCGGCAATACCCTGATTGAGGACCTGGTGGAGCAGCTACCCGAATCGGTTTCGTTCCTTAGGGAAAAAGGAATTATCTGCATAGTTTGCGGAGAGGCTGTATGGGGAACACTTGCTGAGGTAGCCCAACAAAAGGGACTTTCCGACGAGGCTATTGAAGCAACTATCGAGGAGCTAAACCAGCTAAAAAAATCAAAGTAAATTTTGAGAATTTAAAGGAAAATCCTACCTTGCCCTTGAAAATTTGGATGAAATGATTCACATATTCCGCAATAATTGCAATTACAATTTCAACAATAATGGCTGGTTGTTGAAAGGGGATTGCTATTGCTGAAATAAACATTGATTACCCGCAAAAGGCTTTCCCAAAAAGGGAGAGCCTTTTTTGATTGCAGTAACCCAACTAGAAGTAACACCATGCAAACCCCGCTACTAAACGGAAATAATAATAACCGCCCACCTCCCTCCGGGTCAGGATCATGCTGTATTTGCCCTTCCCGGAAAAACCGTGTGAAGGGTTTTCTTTTTATGCAAGTTCCTCAACCTAAAAAAAATAAATTACATGGAAACACCAGCTAAATTATACCAAAACGTTCTGGATGCCCGCCAGACAGAAGATGCAATCGCCCTCATCCACGATTTCTTTCCCGGGAAATTGGCAGCAGTGCTAAACCTACGGCGTGTTACCGCACCGCTGATAGTACCCTCGGGTATGGGTATAAACGACGACCTCAACGGGGTTGAACAACCTGTCAGGTTCAGCGCCAAATCGCTGGGCAACAGGGAGGTTGAAGTTGTGCAGTCGCTGGCCAAGTGGAAAAGGATAACCCTTGCCAGACTTAAAGTAGAGCCAGGAAAGGGTATCTACACCAACATGAATGCACTCCGACCTGACGAAACGCTCGATGCCACACATTCAATTTACGTTGACCAGTGGGATTGGGAAAAATGTATAGCTGATGCTCAACGCAACCTGGAGTACTTCAGAAGAACGGTTGAACAAATTTACTCCGCCATGAAAGATTTGGAATCTCATATCTTTGAGCACTTTCCCCAACTAGCGCCAGTTTTGCCCGATAAAATACACTTCATCCACACCAGCGAGCTGGAGGCAAGGTTTCCAAACCTTTCGCACCGACAACGCGAGTATGAAAGCTGCAGGGAACTTGGAGCTGTATGTATCGAGGGAATTGGCTATCCCCTATCGAATGGCCATCCTGCAGATGGTCGGGCACCCGACTACGACGACTGGTCAACCCTCCGAGGTGATGGTAAAAGAGGCCTCAACGGTGATATCCTGGTTTGGCATCCCACCCTTCAAAATTCACTGGAGCTCTCGTCTATGGGAATTAGGGTTAACAGCGAGGCGCTTAAGCTGCAGCTGGCGATGCAGGATTGCGATAATCGTCGCGGGCTTTGGTACCACCGCCAACTACTCGAGGACAAGCTGCCACAAAGCATTGGGGGAGGAATAGGCCAATCGCGGCTTTGCATGTTTTTGCTACGAAAATCACACATACGGGATGTTCAGGCCTCCGTTTGGCCCGACGAATGCTGTGCTAGTAACAACGCGATGATGTAGAAACCCCATATTACCTTAAAGGTGTGAACCGGTAGGTAGTGGAATACTACTGAAAATAGCCTCAAATATATTATAATCAGTTTGCTGAAAGCCACCCTGCATGGCTGGCAGTAACCTATTGGCAGCTGCACATGGCTCACCTTTAGCACCCTAAACTTCTACAGCTGGGAATAAAGCTGTATATTTGTAACAAAAAATTATGCCCCGGTTCAAGCTGACAATTGAGTATGATGGGTCCCATTACCGTGGATGGCAGTTTCAACGCGAGATGCCTACGGTTATGGGTAAGCTGATGGATGCCATTAAGGAGGTTTACAAGGTACACGAATACGAGCTGTACGGTTCGGGACGGACTGATGGAGGCGTTCACGCTCTGGCTCAGATAGCACACCTGGATATTGAATCTGATCTTCCGCCTCACATGGCAAAGAGCAGGCTCAATGAGGAGCTGCCCTCCAGCATCAACATACTTAACATCGAAAAGGTTAGCCCCCGTTTCCACGCCCGTTACAGCGCTATTGCCCGTAGCTATGTTTATCACATATCTAAAAGACGTACTGCTTTTGGTAAGGACTACACCTGGTGGGTAAAGGATGAGCTCAACGTAAAGGATATGGCCGATGCCACAACCCTTTTCACGGGGATGAAGGACTTCCGATCATTTGGAATGGCAGAAAAGGACGACAGCTCAACCCTGGTTAAGCTGCAAACGGTCAAATTATTTGAGGTTGACGATTCCATACTGGTGCATATAGTTGGCTCGCACTTCCTTTGGAAAATGGTTCGTCGAGTTGTGGGGACACTGGTTGAGGTTGGAAGGGGAAGCATCACCGGTGATGATATTCAGCGATTTTTTTCTGAGTACTCCGAACAACCTGCCCGGTTCACCGCACCTCCATCGGGACTCTACCTGGAAAGGGTTTACTACCCGGGCGATAAAATTGCCGATGAGCCCGAATGGCTTATGAATATTAGTCACCACTAGCCTTTGCTGTGCTGAAAAAAAGTAAACGCCTGACTTAACAAGTTCAGGCGATTATTTTTTAAAAGAGAAGTGGCTACGTTACTCTTGTAAAAAGATGAACGCTCACATTTCAACATTTAAAGATTCACATATAAAGCCCTTATTAAGAATGGGATAAGCCTTCCTAAAGAGCAATATTTCCATGCTTGCGTGGCGGAGTAGGCTGACTCTTACTGCGGGTCATCTCCAGTGCCTGTATCAGCTTGTACCGGGTTTGCTTAGGATAGATAACCTCGTCAACATATCCCAGCTCAGCTGCCCTGTAGGGGTTGGCAAATGTTTCACGGTACTCCTCAATCAGCTGTAGGCGAACCTCCTCGTTATCTATCCGGTCACGGTAGAGAATATTAACAGCCCCATCCGGCCCCATAACGGCAATTTCGGCCATGGGGTATGCAAAGTTAACATCAGCACCAACCTGCTTGCTCGACATCACGCAGTAAGCACCACCATAAGCCTTACGGGTAATAACGGCTATTTTGGGAACAGTTGCCTCGGAGTAGGCATAGAGCAACTTCGCTCCATGCTTGATAATGCCGTTAGACTCCTGGTTCACTCCCGGTAGAAATCCGGGGACATCCACAAAGGTAACCAGCGGAATGTTGAAGGAATCACAGAAGCGGACAAATCGGGCAGCTTTAACCGAAGCATCAATATCGAGAACCCCCGCCAGGTGGGCAGGCTGGTTGGCTACAATGCCCACGGTGTGTCCGGCCATCCGGGCAAAACCCACCACAATATTCTTTGCAAAAAGAGCCTGAACCTCCAGGAAGTTTCTATCGTCCACCACCGACAGGATCAAATCCTTTATATCGTAGGGTTTATTCGGGTCGGCGGGAATCAGGGTTTGCAGTAGCTCATCCTCGCGGGTAGAATCGTCGGTTGTTGGCACAATTGGAGGCTCCTCCATGTTATTTATGGGCAGAAAACTCATCAGCTCCCTCACAAGCATTAGGGCCTGCTCGTCGTTGTCGGCAATAAAGTGGGCCACCCCGCTTTTGGAGTTGTGGGTAACCGCACCGCCCAGCTCGTCCTTGGTAACATCCTCGTGGGTTACAGCTTTAATGACGTCGGGGCCGGTTACAAACATGTAGCTGGTGTCCTTTACCATCACGATGAAATCGGTTAGAGCGGGTGAGTAAACGGCTCCGCCTGCACACGGCCCCATGATGCAGGTTATTTGAGGAATTACCCCGGAGCTCCTCACGTTATTGTAGAATATTTCAGCATATCCCGCAAGACTTTGCACGCCTTCCTGTATGCGGGCGCCTCCGGAATCGTTGAGCCCAATGACCGGAACACCCATTTTTAAGGCCAGCTGCTGGAGCTTGATAATCTTGTCGGCATTGGCACGGCTCAGCGTTCCTCCAAATACCGTGAAGTCGTAGGCATAAACGTAAACCCGTCGCCCGTCGATTTTACCGTATCCGGCTACGATTCCATCACCGGGTATATGCTTATCGGCCATGCCGAATTCTACTGTCCGATGGGTTACAAACTTGTCTATTTCGGTGAACGTTCCCGGATCAAGCAGCTCAACAATACGCTCGCGGGCGGTTTTCTTTCCACCCTCGTGCTGCTTATCAATACGTTTTTGACCACCGGCCATTTCAGCCGCCTGGTTACGAGCCTCCAGCTCGCTGTAAAGTTTTTCTAAAGACCTCATAAAAAGATGGTTAAATTTGGCAGGTAGTAGCTTGACCTACCGCAAAATGAATCATAAAGAATAAGTAGCCCTTAATAGAGCTACTCAATCTCGATAAGGGGTTGATTTGCAGCGATATTATCACCCTCGGCAACATGAATCTTTCGGATAGTTCCATCCACGGGGCTCTTATACTCGCTCTCCATTTTCATGGCCGAAATTACGATTACCGTTGCTCCTTTTGACACCTGCTCGCCTTCGGTTACAGGGATTTTAACCACCCTACCGGGCATTGGTGTTGAAATAACCCTATCTGCTGCATTTTCAGACGATAGGTTTCGGCTCATCATGTAACGGCTGTGGGCATCTATAATCTCAACCTCATGCGAGTTGTAGAAGGTATTCACAAAGTAACTTTTAGGACCATCGCCAGGGATAATTTCAATGTTGTACGATTTGCCGTTGTGCAAAATGGAGTAAACTCCGTTTTCCACCTGGGCAATATCCACCTCGTAGAGTTTCCCGTCAACCTCAATGGTAACCTGCTGGCCTTCCCGTTTAACAAGCTTTACGTCGGCAACCCGATCGCCAATTTTTACCTCAAGTCCCATCCTCTGAAAGTTATATGCGCATCAAGTTTCTATTAATACCGTAAACCTTCCAGCTGTCGGGCTTATGCTGAATGGAAAAGTCGTTCATGGCAACGCGCTCCATCTTGGAGGTAAAATCGAAGTAGGCAGCAATAACGGCCATATCCTCATATATGGGTTTTTCTGTAGCTTCACCGCCAATCAACTCGTCAAAATGATCGGGTACAAAGTGGGTGTTGTACACCCCATTGCGGAAATCCTTATTTTCCATTATTCTGGAAAGGAAGCGAAGCGAGGTCTTTACACCGGTAATCTTATACTCAAAAAGTGCCCGCTTCATGCGGTCAACCGCCTCCTCGCGAGTTCTACCCCACGAAATCAGCTTGCTAATCATAGGATCATAGTGAATGGGGATCTCGTATCCCTCGTAAACATAACCATCGGTTCTAATTCCCAGCCCGTTGGGTTCACTTATATGCCGCACTAGTCCGGGTGATGGCATGAAGTTATTGAAGGGATCTTCAGCAGAAACCCGACATTCAATTGCATGGCCATGCTGATGGATTTGGTTCTGGCTAAACGAAAGCGGCATACCCGATGCAATTCGGATTTGCTCCTTTACCAGGTCAACCCCCGTAACCCTTTCGGTGATGGGATGTTCAACCTGCAAACGGGTATTCATCTCCAGGAAGTAAAAGTTGCGTTCGGCATCAACCAGGAACTCAATAGTCCCTGCGCCCGTATAATTCACGGCTTTGGCTGCTGCTATAGCGGCCTGCCCCATTTTCTCACGCAGCTCAGGAGTCATAAAAGGCGATGGGGTTTCCTCCACAACCTTCTGGTGCCTGCGCTGGATGGAACACTCCCTTTCGAACAGATGAACCGTATTGCCAAACTTATCAGCTAGTATTTGAAACTCAATATGGTGGGGTGCTTCAACGTACTTCTCTATGTAAACCGTATCGTCGCCAAACGAGGAAAGCGCCTCCGATTGTGCCATTTTCAGAGCCGACACCAGCTCGGACGGTTGGCGTACAAGCCTCATTCCTTTACCACCTCCTCCGGCAGAAGCCTTAATGATGATGGGCAGCCCAATTTCATCAACAATACGCCGAACTGCCTGAATGTCGTCAACCTTTTGCTGGGTTCCGGGAACAACGGGAACGCCGGCTTTTATCATGGTTTGGCGGGCGGTAATTTTATCTCCCATTTGGGTCATGGCCCAGGGATCGGGGCCAATAAAAATAAGACCGGCTTCTGCGCACTTACGTGCAAAGTCTGCATTCTCGGACAAAAAACCATAGCCCGGATGAACGGCATTGGCGCCGCTACGTAGCGCCACTTCAATAATCCTGTCACCATTCAGGTAGCTTTCTCTTGAGGGCGAAGGTCCTATGTAGTAGGCCTCGTCGGCGTAGCGAACATGCAAGGCTTTACGGTCGGCATCGGAGTAAACGGCCACAGTAAGAATGCCCATTTCCCGGCATGTTCTTATAACCCGGACGGCAATTTCGCCCCGGTTAGCAATTAGCACTTTTTTAATCATAAGTCCCAGATTTGAATCCGCTGCAAATGTAAACACTTTTATATGTTATATAACATATTTTATTAATTTTTTATCGAAAAAAATGCTATAATTTTTTTAAAATTTTAACGCAATCGTTTTAAATATAAGGAAAGATGGCCATTGCAGGGATAAAAAAATTATAAACATGGTGCCAGGATACGAGAAAATCATCAATCAAAGAAATTTTTCTCCATATAATGTTATCTATTTAATTACTAACTGTTTAAAATATAATAATTTACCAGAAGCATCAAATTATGTTTAGTTTTTATTGAATTATAATGAGGTAGAAACAGTCATGCTTAAATTACCTGGGGAAAATCGTAGCCATGAGCAAGAACATCCACCAATGTGCTAGTTTACCTTAATCAGCCTGCCACTTCCATCTCCTGACACCAAACAAATTGGCTCGCCCGAATAGTACACGTTTCCTTTCGACGTAAAGGTTGCGCTTAAATACCTATTAACATGTAGGAAAACATCATTCAACCCGTCATGCGAAACACAGCAAGAGTCTATGCTCATGTTCGCCAGGTCGAACAGGGCTGTTCCCTCGCAGAAAAGCGAGGCGCTAATGGCTTTCCCCTCCACATGGTAGCTGCCAAAGTTAGAACCCGAAATACTCAGTATGAGGTTGTCCACCTCAAGGTTGACGTTGCAATCGGTAAAACTATTCCAGTCAACAAGGTAGAACGTTGGTGTACGAAAAACACCAGCCGTTTGAATTTTGCTGGGTTTTCGAATGTTAGTAATAGGAATTTCGTTGAGGTGGAGTTCAACTTTAACCTTATCGTATCCTTTAAGGAAGTGCAGGTTAAGATTATTCTTCAGGAAAAGAATGCTATCCTTTACCATAATGCTCACATCCTGCTGAAGTTTTTCGCCACAGGTTACCAGAGCATAGGAAAGCGAATCCTGAACAAGGGTTATTTCAAAGGTATTCTCCACTTCAATGGACCTGTAGCTTTTCGAAATTTCAACACGTCGGGTTTCAACATCGCCCGGGTCAATAATCTCATTCGTACTGCAACCCAAAATGAAAAGGAGGAGCAGATTTAAGTAGGTAAACTTTTTGTAAAACATGATAATTAACCTTTATATTAAACAATTGCCTGCAGAATGATTAATCGGCAATGATTCTGTACCGAATTCCAAACTCAACAAAATCGGCTTTGGCAGCCCAATGGGCTTTAATTGCCCACGAAGCGTATAGGTTTTGGGAGAGCTGAAAGCGCATTCCAACCTTGTTGGTAATGTACCCGTCGGGTTTGTAGCCTCGTTTCAGGTAAATTCCGGGCTGGAAAACAAACATAGTTCTTCCCAGCTGCATAATGTAGGCGGGATTGAGAGTAACTGCATAGGAATCGGATGACCTGTATGTGCTATCATCCTTAGCTTGATAGGTGTACTTAATTGCTTTATCCTTATAGGCAGCGAGCTCAACTCCAGCCAGAGAGGTTTTGCTCAAACGTCTTAGCCATTCAACGGACATGCCGTAAACAGGGTAGAGGTTGGTATTTTCACGAGAAACAGATTTGGCACTTCCCAGAACTCCAATGCTAACGTATGTTCGGGTTGAATCGGAATGGTAGCCGGGGGCCTGTGTTACTAGTAACCTATCGTCTGATATGGAGTACTGCAGTCCAAAACCGCTGGTAATCAGGTTAAAACCCTTGTTGGGTTCCCTCAGGTTGCCATTGGAGGCATGGCTGAAGCCCAGTGCCCAACGTAGATTCAGGTTGGAGTTTAGGCGGTAGTAAAGGGTTAAATCGTACTGAAAGAAAACGTTGAAAGGAGTTCCAATAACCATGTTGTAGGGGTTGGAATGCAAATCAAACTGCTTGGTGAGGTAGCTCATCCCAAATGCAGCCCGGTTGCCAATATTAAACCTATTTTTCCGGGGCAAAAACTGTCGATCGATAAAAACGTAGGCTGCAAGCATTTTACCATAGATACGATCGTTGCCAAGCCCGGAGTAGAAGAACCCGCCACCCAGCTGCGGGTAGTTGAAACTCTTATGCCAGTCCTTATATCCCGTAGTGTTTAGCCCAACATTCAGCTGAAAGCTGTTCACATTGCTCTCAAGAAAGTAGGCCATGTAGTCGTGATGGGGCATCACGAATCCCCATCGCGGTTCAACTCCGAAAAAAAGCCTATCCCTAATAGGAGCATCCTGCGCATCTGCTCCAGTGATAACAGCCAGCAATCCCATCGCCGAAAATGCGACTTTTAGCCTTAAACCTTTACCAAACCAACCCATAGCACAATGATTTACTGTATTTTATATCTTACCAATAATTCTACGACCTGGTTGTACTGCCCCCTGTTCATCCTGTAGGTAATATTTCCCTTATAGGGACGAATGGGAAAGATAGAGTAGCTGAAGAATGCCCCGAAAGCCCAATGTTCGCTATAGTTATACTCCACACCGCACAGCATGGCCAGTTCAAACTGATTAAATGCCGAGATATCCTCCTCGGGAAAGGGGCCGAGCTCGGTCATTTCCTCCGCCTTTGCTAGGTATCCCAGGCTAATTCCACCAAGCGTCTGAAAGCCATTCACAAAGCGATACCCCCCCATAACAGGTAGTTCAAAGTAGTGAAGCCTCATCCGGTAGTAACCATTGAACTCATTAACTGTTGTTTTGGCATAGCTTCCCTTTTGAGCATAGCGTAATTCCATCATGCCCAACCAGCTGTTACCAAGGTTTCGGCCCACCCACACTCCGGCCACCGGGCCAGCCTTATCAAAACCGCCGTAGGTGTCGCCGTCAACCTGGGTTGCAGCTATACCAAGAGTAAAACCTGCCTTAAACCCTTGTGAAAACACCACAGCTGGGCAAGCCGAAATAATCAGTATAACGCAAAGTTTTCCTGGTTTTTTCAATTCTTAATACCTTTTTATTAATACCACCAATGCACGACTACCCATAGCAGCTGGAAAAAACTGATTTCCAACAGGAGGCATAATAAGACCCAGGCTTTCCGCCAATGCAACTCCTCCTGAATGAAATACATAAAAATTTGAAAAGGAAAACAAAAGTAGTAAATCTTCCGCTTTTAGACGATAGCTAAGAAACCAAATGTTTTCGTATGAGGGGATTACTCCCCCGCCCTCTCACACCACCCGGCTTCCGCCTGCGGCGGGCACGGCGGTTCCTTTTAACGTGTAACCTCTCATAAATCGTGCATCAAGGCTCGTCGCTGTACGCCTGCTAAACCCTCCTGCTGAACCTTCACTCCCCCCAGCTCCGCTTTCGGCTTCACTGGTGTACAGCGCTCCCGGTGCTGTCGAAAAGCAACTCCAGCTGATACGCTATAGCTTGCTTCCGCTCCATTGGGTTTACTTGTGTACCGGCTGCTCCCCACATTAAAAGATTCAGCCGTTCATCTACCCTGGCTTGAGTAAACTACTATCGCCTCAGCTGACTTTTTGCGGGGTAAATGCTGCATCGCTGCCGCTCGTGCTCTCAGTAGGTGCGCCCTGCAAGACCTCTCGGGATAAACAGTGCTGCCTTCAACAGGTGCTGCCTTATTTTCTGTAACCGGTTACGGTTGGGCTTCGGATTATTCGCAATCCATGGCTCGCTCACCCTCCGCTTGTCAGCCTTCTATCGGATTTCGGTGCGGCAGCACGCTGCCCTTGCTTATGGCTTCTTCCAGATTTGCAACCACTCGCAACATCCCTGCTATTCG
>Ga0209606_1003281_pt1 | contig 16470 bp, 12 predicted proteins | sample AD_UKC057_MetaG_FD_184412 | JGI IMG/M metagenome (GOLD analysis project Ga0209606, IMG submission 184412) | Active sludge microbial communities of municipal wastewater-treating anaerobic digesters from USA - AD_UKC057_MetaG (SPAdes) (version 2) | ecosystem: Engineered > Bioreactor > Anaerobic >...
ATTTCGATAATTTTTGCGTATGCGTGAACAACCAAAGCAAAATACCCATCAGTACCACCGAAACCGACAGAATCGTGTAATCGCTCACCGAAAAAGTGCTTTGACCCGAAGGAATGTAAATCATCAGACCAACAAATGCAAAAGCTCCAACCAACAAAGTAACAAACAACTGACTAAAGCTTCCGGTAAGGCTCAAAACCCCAGCTTCGGCACGCTTTTCGGCAGGTAAATTAACAATGCGTCCGGCAAATTCACCCAGTCGGTTTGGTGTAGCCATTCCTGCAGTGATACCCCGCAACACATCGGCAAAACAGTGCGAAAGACTCCGGGTGTGCAGGGGTCTCAGTAAAATCTTCCACTTTATGGCCTCGAAACCCCAGTTTACAGGAATCAGTAAAACAACAATAAAAAGCAACAGGTAATCAAATAGACCTATGTTTTTCAACACCGCAAAAACATTCGATACATCAGGAGCAACCGACAGGCTATAAATAACATAAGCCCAGGCGAGGACTACTACTAAAACTTTAAGCCAATACCATATATCAGGTTTTTGCTTCATGGTCGGTAGTGGTGGCATTGCCCTTAGCTGGTATCCGGTTAATCAGAGGCAACATGAGCAGCGACAGAAGTCCGGCCAAAATCAGCATCAGCGTTTGCAGACTATGAATCAGAAAGGCGTAGAGTGCTGCGTCAGCGCGAACAACACCCAGCAGAAGCAAGACCTGAATTACCATAAAATGATAGGCTCCCATTCCATTAGGCGCAGGGGCAATCATTCCAAAGGATCCGCCGATAAAAATTAACAGCGCAGCCTGAAACCCAAGATGCTCGGTAAATCCAAAAGCCGGCAGGCTGACTACCACCATTAAATAGTACAATACCCAGATTAACAGACTGTGGAAAACGAACCAGAATTTACGCTTTACATGCCTGATACTCATCAATCCGGCATAAAGATTCTTAGTGAAATTCCTGAGCTTAACAAAGAATGGAATTCTATCGAATTTCCCCTTCATAATCAGATAAAAAAGAAAAATGCCAACTACTGCAACTACAAAAAGAATTACCAGGCTGGTTACATTAAACAAACCCTGAACATTTTCGGCAACACCGGGATTAGCATTCAGAAAATCTTTTATGAACCCGCTGTCGGCAATTACTGCCACTAATAAAAAAAGCAGCATGGTAAAAATGTCGATTATCCTTTCGCTGATCATTGTACCCAACACCTTCGAAATCGGGACTTTATCATATTTCGCCACCACGCCACACCGGGCTACCTCACCCAGCCGGGGTATCGCCAGATTGGCAAAATAACCGGTCATTACAGCAAAAAAAGTATTCCAGAACCTGGTTTTATAACCCAGTGGTTCAATGAGCATATTCCACCGGATTGCCCGGCTCACATGACTGAATAAACCAACAACCAGAATGGCCAGAAACCAGTAATAATTTACCTGTTTAACCCCATCGATAAGCTTGCTCCAATCGGTGTCTTTATAAACAAGCCAGAACAGAAATGCTCCAAATCCTAGGAAGAGGGCAAACTGAATAATATTCTTCAGTGTTTTATTCATAATCGGAATACCATGAAAGCCACAAATATAATTGTTTTGATTCATTTAAACAGTGTAAACCGATTTATGAACCAAAGAGTACAAAACACGCAACTGACAAATAATCCAATTACATTATCAATAAAGATTTCGCCAGATTGTCATTTCGCTTGATTTTTTTAATTTTGCCCTACATTATGAGAAACAGATACCATCAACTGCAGTTGTTTTTCCTTTGCCTTACCGCATTTGTTTTTCCTTTGTACATAAAACTCACATCCTTTACACTTATATTATTATTCTTCAGTTCATTCATCCTTAAAGATAACCGGAAGGCGTACCTGTCTCTGTTAAAAAACCCATTGTACTACCTGTTTATTTCACCCATTTTGGTGGCCATTGCAGGACTGATTAATGCCGACAGCTTTTCGCAGGGCTGGGGTTTGGTTACTGTATTGTCGTCGTTGGTGCTGTTCCCTTTTGTATTTATTTCGTTCGGGCAGAACCCGTTACAAAATAAATATCAATATATCAATTCGTTTTTTATACTGGGTATTACCACCGCATTTTTATTATGTCTAGGGCTTGCTTACCTGAATTTCGCCCATTATCACAATAAAGATTACTTTTTTTACGCACGCTTATCAAGTTACATTATGAGCCCAAACCATCTGTCGTTTTACGTATTATGGGCAATCCTGCTTATTGTAACTGATCTCACCGGTCTGGTCAGCAATCTGATACTCTACAACTCAAAAATCAGTAAGGTACTGGCATTATTGATATTGATGTGCTTTTTATTCCTGCTGGCTTCTAAGGCTGCATTTCTAATTTTCTGTGTACTCGTGGCTGCATTTATCTTATATTTAATAATAAACAGGGTAATTCCAGTATGGCAATCGGTGATTATCATTGCCGTGGTATCGATGCTGGGTTTCTATTTGTATCAGACCACAAACATCAAGGGACGTATTCAGTTTGCCTATAAGGTTCTTGAGAGCGATAAAGTAAATCAATCTGCAAGTCAGGAATCCACAGCCCTGAGACTTTCGGCATTCGAAGCCTCAAAAAACATTATCAAAGAAAATCTGTTTTCAGGCGTTGGTACAGGAGATGTTCAGAAATCGATGCTCAGTTGGTACAATCAGCACGGGAAAAGTGGCGCGTACATTCATCAGACCAATCCCCACAATCAATATCTATTCAGCTTTATCATGAACGGGATTACCGGATTGCTTGCATTGCTTGCCATGTTTGGGGCTATGTTTTATAAATCGGTGAAAGAAAAAAACATCACATTCTTTTTCTGGTCAGTATTTATGTTCCTAATGTTCTTCACCGATGATATTATGACCATTCAGATCGGGGTTGTTTTTTTCGCATTCTATTCATCGTCCTTCTTATTCCGGCAAAAGCCAATTAATACATATCCAGATTATCAACATGACCCTGAGCCGTAGTAAGCATATAAAACTCACCGAATTGCTGTGTCTGATTTTTATGATGCTCACAGCAATAGCACTGCCATTGAATCGTGAGTTGGTGCCTATCATTTTGATAGTATGGGCATCGCTGGCTTTGATATTCTACCGCTGGCTATACCTTTTCAGGTTGATGAAACGACAACATCTGCTGATTATACTGCCGGTTTTGCTTTATGTGTTAAGCTTTATTTCAACAATATTTTTTACCGAAAACGCTTCGACAGGTTGGTTTAAGCTGGAAGTAAAACTCAGCTACATTATTTTGCCATTTATTTTCTTGCCCGCCATTGGGTTCGACCGTCGTAAAATACGCTACGTGCTCACTGCATTTATTGCGGGTAATTTAATTGCATCCATTATTTGCTTTGCAAGGGCTTTTCTTCATTTCAGTCAATCAGGCAGTGATGTTTTTTACTACACACAGTTATCGTATTTTCATCATACATCATACTATGCACTTTATCTGGCATTTTCGCTGGCCGCATTGTATTATCTGTACAAACAAGCTGACAAAAAACCACTTAAAACTTTTTATGTGATTGCTGCATTGTTTTTTTCGATTACCATATATTTTATTTCATCCAAAGCAGGCTTGCTGTCGCTCATTATTGTAATATCTTCGATAAGTGCATTTATTATATACCAGAAATTCAGTTTTCTGAAACTCGCTATATCATTATTTGCAATAGCCGGCATCAGCTTTTTACTACTCAACAATTATCGTCTGGCATCGACCACACATCACATCAGCGAAAGAACCAGTGTACATAAAGACTCGGGCGAAAGCACCCAGTCGCGTATTCTGGTGTGGAAGGCTTCGCTCGAACTGGTTAAAGAGAACTGGGTTCTGGGCACATCACCCGGTGATGCATCCGACGAATTAGTAAAAAAATATCATACCATGGGATATTCTCAGGCAGAACTTAAAAAGCTGAACTGTCACAACCAATACCTCGAAACAATGGTTTCGCTGGGACTGACAGGGATTCTTCTGCTTGGGGCCATTCTTGCTGGTCCGCTTTTAATCAAAGGCAGCAGGCGGCATCACCTGTTTTTAATATTTTTGGTTCTTGTCGGATTTAATTTTTTATTCGAATCGATGCTTGAAAAACAATCCGGAGTAGTATTTTTTATGTTTTTTTACACTTTTTTCATGTATAATATCAATAACGAAAACAATGATTCCTTTCTCACCACCCAGAATAGATGACGAGATTATTGCAGAGGTAGTAGCTGCTATGAAATCGGGTTGGATAACCACTGGACCACGCACAAAAAACTTCGAAAGAATGCTTACTGCATTCAACGGAAACCAATCGACCTTATGTGTAAATTCGGCCACTGCAGGGCTCGAACTGGTATTGCGCTGGTTTGGTGTCGGGCCGGGCGACGAAGTAATCGTTCCCGCCTACACGTATTGTGCAACGGCTAATGTCGTGTTGCATTGCGGTGCCACACCGGTAATGGTCGATGTATTACCTGACACATTCAATATTGATCCTGATAAGATTGCCGAGAAAATTTCGGCATGCACAAAAGCCATAATTCCGGTCGATATTGCCGGCTTCCCCGCCGATTACGATGCAATCAATCAATTGGTAAATAACGAAGAACTAAGGCGAAAATTCACACCAAGGAATCCGAATCAGCGCAAACTGGGACGAATACTGGTACTTTCGGATGCAGCCCATTCGCTGGGAGCCATATATAATGGCAAATCTACCGGTTCACTCTGCGACATCACTGTTTTTTCGTTTCATGCAGTAAAAAATCTGACTACTGCCGAAGGAGGAGCCATTGCATTTAACTTACCGGAATCTTTCGACAACGAAGAAGTATATAAGTTCTGTAATATCTTCGGGTTACACGGACAAAGCAAAGATGCCCTTGCAAAACTGAGTGGAAAGGCCAGTTGGAAGTATGATGTTATAATGCCGGGGTACAAGGTAAATATGACCGATATGCAGGCAGCCATGGGCATTGTTGAATTGCGCCGATACCGTGAAGACACATTACAAAAAAGGAAAGCCATTTTCGAATATTATCAGACTGCTTTTGCAAAATATGACTGGGCGATCAGCCCTACATGCCGCGATAAAAAATCCGAAAGTTCGTATCATGTGTATTTACTCCGCATTAAAAATATCTCCGAAGAAATTCGCGATAACATGATAATCGACATTTTTGGTTCCGAAGTGTCGGTAAACGTCCACTTTCAGCCCTTACCCCTTCTGAGCGCGTACAAATATCTGGGGTACCGAATGCAGGATTTTCCGGTGGCTTATGCCAATTATGCCAACGAAATCAGCCTGCCCGTTTTCTATGATCTCACCGAAGAAATGTGTCAGCAGGTGGTTGAGGCCGTGGTACATGCCTATAATCAAATTAAATAAAATCGTTATCACCAAATATTGTAGAGATGAAAAGAGGGTTCGACATTGTGGTTTCGTTTCTGATACTGATTTTTATTTTACCACTCTTACTGATAATATCGCTGGCTGTTTTGTTCGATAGCAAAGGCGGTGTATTTTACAGGCAGGTGCGGGTCGGGAAAAATGGCAAAAATTTCAAAATACTGAAGTTCAGAACCATGTTCACCAACTCCGATAAAAAAGGTTTGCTTACGGTTGGGATGAACGACAGCCGGATAACCCGTTCCGGTTACTGGCTGCGCAAGCACAAACTCGACGAACTCCCCCAGCTAATCAATGTATTGGTTGGAGATATGAGCCTTGTAGGGCCCAGACCGGAAGTACCGAAATATGTTGAAATGTATACTGGGGAACAACGTAAGGTACTGCTGGTCAGACCGGGAATAACCGACTATGCCTCACTCAAATACCGTAACGAAAACGAGATACTGGCCAAATCGAAAGATCCGGAAAAAGAATATATCGAGGTCATCATGCCTGAAAAAATCAGCATCAACATGCAATATATCGGTGAAGCTTCGCTGGGAGCAGACCTGAAAATCATCTGGCTGACAATTAAAGTAGTTTTTAAGGGTTGAAAATCCGGATTAATCGATACTCAGCTTTTGTTTAATTTGCTGTATGTCGTCGCGCAGATTAGCTACTGTTTTATACACCTCCTGATCGGCAGGAACTGCCTCTGGCATTTCGGAAGAAATATAGTTGACAAATTTCCAGATTTCAGTAATATCAGATGCATCAATATTAAATGGCTGATACAATGGATTCAGCGAGTACAAGCCCAGTTTGCCCATCGATTTGAGTTTATTCTCGACACACTTGAACACAATTCCATCGTCGCGGGTGATAACAATGCACGCATCGCCATCGCGCAGCGAAAACCAATTCTGAACAAACTCCCCGGTAATGTAGGAAGCATGGGGAATGGGTAACATACTATCACCCGAAATCTGAAAACTGCGGTATTTTTTGCTTTGCGACAAAAATGGCAGCGAAAACACCGGAAGCACCCTGATATACTCGGGATCGGCATAACCCAGCGCATATCCGGCTTTGGCCTTTTCGTTCACGAGCTCGATGTTTTCGTTGTTACCACCATCAACCGTGGTAGCCAACACCCGGAGATTACTACCTTTCATGTAAATATCGGAGCCCATTTCGATCTGCCTCAGCTGGCTTTCGGATAGCGCAGTCAAATCAACTTTAAGCAAGGTATCGATGCTCAACCCATAATAATTACTTAGCTGCACCAGGGCTTCCATTCCGGGCTGAGCAATTTCGTTTTCGTAACCACTATAGGTGCTGCGCTTCATTTTGAGGGTAAAGGCAACATCGTCCTGGGTTCTTTTGCGCCTCTTGCGAAGCAATTTCAGGTTATTGCTAAAATACAAACTCATTGTTATTAAATTTTAATCAAAGATAAGACGAATATTTAAACATTCAGCATTTTGTTGTGATTTTTTAATTTTTACAACCCGTCGTGTATTTGTGCCAAATCTCGTTAACTTTAGCCTAAAAACAAATCTATTGAGAATCTTACAACAGCAAGTTTGGTTCCTGTGAAAACAATTGCCAAAGTTTTTTGTAATATTTATGAAACAAATCATTAGAATGAATTTTGAATTGAAGAAACTTGGAAATATTAATTCAATGTAATTTAAAATTACAGAATCATGAAAACAAATCTGTTTATGGCACTCATATTATTTTCTATTTTTAATAGTGCATTTGCGCAAAGCACAAAAATAAAACCATCAAAAGGAAAAGTAAACAAAGAATTGAGGTATAAAAGTGTTGTTTTAGGTTACGACGTTCATTACTCAATCTATCTTCCACCTGATTACTACAACTCGGAAAAAAAATATCCAGTATTATATTTATTGCATGGTTATAAGGGGAACCATAAATCGTGGATAAACCTAGGCAGAATAAATAAAATAATGGACTCTGGTTTTGCTACAGGCGAAATAGAGCCAATGATTATAATAATTCCGGACGGCAAATATTATTGGTATATTAATGATTATCAAAGTAAAGCCCGATACGAAGATTTTATGTTCGAAGAATTTTTGCCTTTTGTTGACAGCACATATAAAACAATTCCAAATAAAGAGAGCAGAGCGGTTGCCGGTTTATCAATGGGAGGATATGGCTCATTGGTATGGGCAATGAAGCATCCCGATAAATTTTCGTATTGTGTGGCTTTGAGTGCTTCAATCTTTAGCGAGGATGGCCTCATACGTATGCCTGATCAGTTATATAAATATATGTCGATGCTCTATGGAGCCCCCGGAGCAACAGGTAACGACAGAATTACCCGGCATTTTATTGAAAATAATCCGATTATAATGGCGCAAAACAATTCAATAGACTCACTGAATGCCGTACAGTGGTTTATTGATTGTGGAAATCAGGATCAGTTGAGTGCTGTAAATAAACAACTACACATGGTTTTGAGTAAAAGGAATATTACGCACACTTACCATGCACGTGATGGCAAACACGAATGGAAATTTTGGCGCGAAGGTATTTATCAGGGAATAAGGTTTATCAGCGAAGGATTAAGAAATCAGTAAAGCAAACCGACAGCTCAAATCCGCAAATACTGCAAGTATTGTAAGTAAGTAAGACAGAAAAAGTTGTTCTGCTAATTTGTATTTGTCTCTTTTAAACTAATACAATGGTTCGTGAGCAAAGGACTTTTATTTTGTTTTTTTCAAATGCACAACGGGTTTTTACATTAAGTTTGGAGAAAATTTAAGATGCAGTTTTTTATTCCGGCAATATTACTTATAGCAGCTTACCTGCTGGGTTCATTTTCGTCGGCGGTGTGGTTCGGCAAGTGGTTCCGTGGGATTGACCTCCGTGAGCATGGCAGCGGAAATGCCGGCGCCACCAATGCATTCAGGGTGCTGGGTGCAAAAATTGCGATTCCGGTTTTCGTCACCGATATTGCCAAGGCATTTGCCGCCGTAATGCTTTCCAGTCTGGCAAATTATGGCGACACCGGATTCGAGACCGACTTACTGAAGATTGGCTTGGGGATAGCCGCGGTAACCGGGCATATTTTTCCAATATTCAGTGGATTCAAAGGCGGAAAGGGTGTTGCAAGTATGCTGGGTGTTATTCTGGCAATAAATCCGGTTGTGGCATGCTGTTCCCTGGGTGTTTTCGTTTTGTTTTTTCTCATTTTCAGAATTGTTTCGGTAGGCTCAATAATGGCAGCCATCAGTTTTCCCATATTTACACTCTTTATCTTTTCGGACAATTCAGAACTAATGGGGTGGTTTTCGGTTGTAGCAGCCTTTTTGATTATCGCACTGCATTATAAAAACATCCGAAGACTGATATGCGGAAACGAGAAACAAATTTCTTTCAAGAAAAAACCTGATAAGAACTAAGGTTTACAGTACTTTGTGATTGATTCTTCGGCCTTTTTATTCCCCATTTCGGAGGCTTTATGATAATATTCGCAGGCCTGTGGCAATTTGTCCGACAGGCGGTAAACCTCAGCTAACAGATAAAGGGCGTTGCTATCGGATTTATTAATATCCAGCGCTTTCAGCGCATAGTTTCCTGCCAGTTTCCATTGTTGTTTCGACAAACATATCCAGCCGGCATTGATATAATTGTCGGTTTGCAGCGGAGCTATGGCAACAGCCCTGTCGATGCAAAGGACTGATTGACCGGGCTGGTCGGTTTGCATATAAAACCAGGCCAGATTCAGCCAGACACTGGCATCCGCAGCAGCTACTCCGGTCAGTGCGATAAAATCGGCCTTTGCATGTAATGTATCACCGGAATAAAAATATGCATACGCCCTGTTGGTCAGGGCAGGTAAATGATTGGGATTCTTCTCAATAACCCCTGTAAAATCGGCTATTGCCTGAGGATAACTTTTGCGTGAGGCATAAGCCCTTCCCCTGTTTACATAGGCCTCAAGACCACCGGGATTCAGGCGTATTTCTTCGTTGAAATCGGCAATTGCAGCCTCAATATCTCCCTTTTGCTGCATAGCAAATGCCCGATTTCCATAAGCCTGATAATAAGTCGGGTTTAGCAAAATTGCCTTATTATAACATAAAATAGCTTCGTCGGTTTTGCCCATCTGCAATTGCGAAAAACCCAAATTATTCCATGCTTCGGCATAATATGGATTGTATCGGGTGGCAAGCTGAAAATCGGCACATGCCATTTGGGGGTTGTTGCGACTTAGATAAACCACACCCCTCCGGTTGTAAGCTAACGCCAAACTCGTATCGTTTTGCAGTGCCTTATTAAAATAATGCAAGGCCAGGCTATCGGCTGCAGCATTCCTGTAAATCTCTCCAATTTGTGTATAAGCCAGGGCGTGATGTCGGGGATTTTGCGTAAGTTTTAAAAACGAATTGAAATCGTTCAGTGCACTGTCGGGACGCAAAGCAGCCATATTGGCCAATCCCCGGTTGTATCGTGCCGAAAGATCATCTGGGTCGATCTCAATGGCTTTATTCAGACAGACTATGGCACTGTCGGCATGTTGTCGAGCAAGAAAATCGCCTGCAATCAGGGTATAGGCAAACGAAATATCAGGATTCTTTTGTAAAACATCAGTAAATAATGTTTTTGAATCCCTCCATGTCTTTGTCCGGCTATATGAAGAAAGTGTAGTAATAGCCACCAGAAAAACCAACAAAGTAACTGAAATGGCTTTGTGAACCTTCGAAAACAAATACTTTTCGAAAAGCACCGCAACCAACAAAGCCAGGCCCAAACCGGGAAGATAACTGTAACGGTCGGCAGCAATTACCCGCCCCTCGATGGGTATCAGGTGTAGGAATACCGAGATATTTATCAGAAAGAAAAACCAACCGGCGAGCAACAGTTTTGGCAGCTTTTTTCGGTAATAAATCAGTAAAAATGAAATTATTACAACCGCCACCAGTACTATTAAAAATAAATAAAAATAGGCTGGTAGGGTTCCATCAATTTTTACAGGATACGGGTATACGGCATTGAGTGGAAATGGAACAAAAAAATATCTGATATACAGCCACAGGGCTGCACCGGCAAGTAAAAAACGCTCGCTAAAGGTAAAAACAAAGCGGTTTTCGGGTAGGTCGCGCCAATAAGACAAATTTAGTTTCGATAATTCCGGAACTATGAAATATGCAATAAGTATTAGAATTCCAAAGGATATCAGCCATATAATCTTTCGATTAACCGAAAACAGTTTCTTTTCGATGTGCGGCATTGCCATGCTTAATATCAGTGAAACAGCGGGAACCAACGGGAAATTAATAAAAATTACCGCTGCCAGAATGAGAATCTTCTCAAGTATCGAAATCAGGCTGAATTTTCGTTCTGCCAAATAATCAAAAACAAAAAGACTCAACGGAACCATCAGGCCAGGCACTTTCGACAGTGATGCCCCTATTGCCATTATAAATGTAGCGGCCAGATATACCCTTTTGGTTGTGTTTTTAAGATACTGTGAATAAAAAACAAAAGCGAGGAGCGAGAAAAACGCCATCATCAATCCCTTGGTTTCCGAAATCCAGGCAACCGATTCAACCCGCTGCGGGTGAAGAGCAAAAAGAACAATTATCAACACTAAAACAAAGTTATTCTTCACAAACTGTCGTAGTAAAACCAAAACCAATACAACATTTAAAACGTGAAGCAGTAAATTCATTGCACGAAATGGCAGTGGATTGTTACCCCAAAAAGAATACAAGACCGAATAGCATGTAAGAGGAATAAAAGTAAACCGCTCCTGCTCAAAATTATGGGTAATAGTTTCGGTGGTTAAATGAGTCACATTGGGATTTGAAGTGATTTGCATATTGTCGTCCCAACTTAAAAAGCCGAATTTCAATGTCTGTGTCCATACCAATGCAAGCAAGAAAACTACAAGAATACCAATCATCCAACGGCTCTTTCTTTTTAAAGAATCAGCGGCTGAACTTGTTTTTTTATATGGTTTTGTATTTGCCATTGAGGAACAAATGTAAAACAAAAATCAAATATTCAGATTTTGAAGCAACCTAAAGTCAATTTTTCAGTCTTACCTGTGATAATTATAACACAAAGTAGTGTTTTACGTAAATAATGCCACAAGAAATGAAGCAAAGGCAGTCAATACGTTTATATATTTGTTTTTATATCATTTATATACATTATAAGTTGGTTTTTCAAAATTCAATAAATATTTTGGGATTTAACAATTATTTAACTACATTTGTTAACAAACATAAATAAGGACAGATATGAGATTGATTTCTACCATTTTAACTGTAATATGCACCTTAACAATTACATCGGCTTTTTCGCAGACCGAAGCCGAATGGAGTCCTGTGGGCATTGCAGTTACAGGCAATAATAGCTATAAGGGAATCGAAATGCACTACAAATTTATCGACTGCAACGGTGAACAGACATGTGTAATAAGGATTATTAACCACAACGAAAACAATGTTGAAGTTGAATGGCACAATGGCATTTTCACCAACGAATCGGTTTGGGTGGAGGATACTGAGACAACACAGAAGCAAATAATCGGTGTTAAATCAGAGGTTTATGGAATATGCAATGACGAAAACCTAAGTTTTCCGTTGAAACAACTGATTGACAAGCCCGAAAACGCTGTCAGGTTCAGGGCATTTTCACTTAAAGTTGTAATTTTAAATTAAATAATATATATTAATAAAATTATTATATAATGAAGCACATTTACTTAATTATCCTCGCATCAACCATACTTATCACGGCATTTGTCACCGATGCATATGGTCAAACTGCCACTACAACAGTTACTTATTCAGGATTTCAAGCGTGCGGCGGGTGTACTGTGTGCGGCGCAGACTATTGGTGTACCAATACCCCCGGCAGCTACTGCGGGGATACGCCTCCCTGCCAGTCAAAAACATTTTTTGATCCTGTTCCTGCAGGTCACGTGGTGACGAGTGTTACCATAAATTACTATACAGCCAGTTGCGAGGGCGCATCATTTGTTGCGTCAATCAATAGTTTTTCAGTGCCAATGGCGTGGGATGGAGCGTCCGGTTGCTTATGCGATGACCTGCCATGCATGATGACAACTTCGGTATCGGCAAATTATCCATGCGGTATGCCGGGATACAATTACGGAGGCAACAACACTTTCAATCTTTGCTCGTCCGGCCCCATGTGTATCAATCGCGCAGTGCTAATTTTCACTTATGTTGACCCTGATGTGATTACCCCAAGTATTACGGCTTCCGGACCATTGTCATTCTGTGCAGGAGGAAGTGTTGTTCTTGATGCCGGTAGTGGGTATCCATCGTATAGTTGGAACACGGGGGCTACATCGCAAACCATTACCGCAACTACGGCTGGCACATATAGCGTAACTGTTTCGAGTTCTACAGGCTGCACCACAGGTTCCAGCTCTGTGAATGTCAGCATCGCGCCATTTGTTACACCAACATTCACCCAGTTGGGGCCATACTGTATGGGGGCATCGCCCGGGGCGCTGCCAACTACCTCAACAAATGGTATCACAGGAAGCTGGAGTCCGGCCACCATTAGTACAGCTGCAGTCGGAAACACAGTGTACACCTTTACTCCCAATGCAGGTCAATGTGCCTCGAACACTACCATGACAGTTACGGTTAATGCAAGCCCTACACCCACCTTTAATGCATTGGGGCCCTATTGCACGGGTCAGGCACCCGGAACCCTGCCGACCACTTCCACCAACGGGGTTACAGGGACATGGAGTCCTGCTACGATAAACACATCGACACCCGGAACGACTACCTATACGTTTACACCAACCGCTGGTCAATGCGCATCGACAGCAACCATGAATATCACCACCCGTCAGAATCCGGTTCCGACAGCGACCATTCATGGTAACCCATCCTGCTCAGGCAGTACCGATGGCAGCATTGTGGTAAGTGTTACAGGCGGAACAACTCCCTATTCGTTTTTGTGGAATACCGGAGCGATAACTCAGGATTTATTTAATGTAGGGGCAGGCAATTACTCACTGGTGGTAACCGATTTTTATGGTTGCACCGGCTCAACAGCTGCAACACTTTCTCAACCCAATCCGGTAGTTGGATCCGTTGTTTCAGTAACACCCTGTGTATGCAATACACTGGGTAGTGCAACCGTATCAGCTTCCGGAGGAACAGGCCCATATACCTTTACATGGCCTGCATCGGCAGGTGGTGTAGTCGGGGCTACGGCCAACAACCTGGCAGCAGGGAATTATACTGTTTCGGTGGTTGATCAATTGGGGTGTAGCACAACAATTCCGGTCTCTGTCGGAACTTCCGGCAGTGTGGGGGCAAGCTTGGGCACAGTAAATAATATTACATGTTTTGGACAAAACAACGGCAGTATTGCGCTTACCATTACACCCGGTACAGCACCCTACACCATTAACTGGGGCAGTGGTACTGCATCTACGGCGTCCACAAGCTATACCATCAGCAACCTTTCTGCCGGCAATTACAATATTACCGTAAGCGACCTGAATGGCTGCTCAACCACACTGAATAACATCACTATTTCGGAACCTCCTGCTCTATCGGCATCAGTTGCATCAATTAATCATGTTACCTGTAGTGGGCTAAGCAATGGGTCAGCCTCAATTTCGGTGAACGGCGGCACTCCGGGTTATACTTTCGTGTGGAACCCCGCATGGGTTTCGGGTCAGAACCCAACAGGTCTGAGTGCCGGTAATTATTCAGTAACTGTTTCTGATTCTCATAGTTGCACTGCCACACAATCGTTTACAATTAACGAAAACAGCGATATTGTGGTGTCGGTAACAACTCAAAATGCAGCCTGTTTTGGCGAAACCGGTTCTGCTACCGTACAGGTTGTAAGTGGAGGAACTCCACCCTATAGCATTCTCTGGCAGGATAACAGTACACAGTTTACCAACAACAATATCCCGGCAGGTACCAATTTCGGATACACCGTTAGCGATAATTTGGGATGTCCCTATTCCAGTACAGTAAGCATAACTGAGCCGGCATTACTGACTTCGGTTGTTTCCGGGGTGGATGTTACCTGTGGTGGAGGCAACAACGGCTCGGCCAGTGTTAATGTAACAGGTGGCGGAACACCTCCCTACTTCTATCACTGGAGCAACAACAGTCCAAATCCGATGATCGGATATCTGGTTGCAGGTACGTACTACGTTACAGTAACCGACTACAATGGATGCACCAACACCCATTCGGTTACCATAAATGAACCTCCGGCGCTGAGTGTTACAGCAAGCAGTTCACCATTGGTATGCGGACAAAATGCAGGTTCTGCAACCGCTTCAGCATCGGGCGGAACACCACCATACACCTACCTTTGGTCAAATAGTTTCAGTGGTGCTTCGGTATCCAATCTGCTGACAGGTAATTATTCGGTAACTGCCACTGATCAACATGGATGTACAGCATTGGCCGGTACAGTGGTTACACTGACCGGAATTATAAACCCGACAATCAGTCAGTTACAACAGATATCGTGTTTCGGTTCAGCAAACGGAGTACTTAGTGCAAGTGCTGCAGATGCACAAAACCCTGTATCCTATCACTGGTCGAATAATTCCATCCAGCAAACCATTTCGAATCTGCCTGCAGGAAGCTACACAGTAACAATCAACGACAACTGGGGATGCACAGGAACAGCAAGCGAGAGCATTACCCAACCTACCGAGATGGTTATTAACTCAACAGTACAAAACGTACACTGCCGTGGCGGTGCTGATGGAACTATTAATGTATCTGCCAGCGGGGGTATTTCACCCTACACGTATAATTGGACAACGGGCTCACACCAGACATTTTTGCAGGGTTTACCCGGTGGAACTTACACAGTAACCGTTACTGATGCTCAGAATTGTCAAAAGACTCACACGGCGTTTGTTGGAGAGCCCCTGATGCCGGTTACAATACACGCCTTAATTAACCATGTAAGCTGCTATGGCGGTAACGACGGAAGCATACTTATGAACGCCACCGGCGGCACTGTTCCTTTCGTATATAGTTGCAACAACCATGGCATTCCTGAAGGGCAATCATCCGTTGGTTCATTGAGTACAGGAGAATATATGCTGGTTGTATCCGACTACTATGGCTGCACCGACGATACGATAGTCAACATCATTGAACCTGCACAAATTACTGTAAGCACTGTGCTGAGCGACCCGACTTGTATTGGCAACAACGATGGTGCCATTGCCATCGTGGCAGCAGGAGGTACAGAACCCTACAGATATCTGTGGGAAACCAACACCTTTAACCTGCCATTTTTTGATGGTCTGGGCGAAGGTAGTTACACCTTTGCGGTGGTCGATTACAATGATTGTCGAGTAAATGTCGGACCATTGATTCTTGAAGACGATCCGGTAAGTTGTATCCGCATACCGGATGCTTTTACACCGAATGCTGATGGGGTAAACGACACATGGATTATCGAAAACATCGAGATGTTTCCAAAAGCGCGCGTTCAGGTGTTTAACCGCTGGGGGCAGGAACTTTACAATTCCGATTTCCGCGAAGGCGACTGGGACGGTGTGTATAATGGAAAACTCATGCCTACGGGTGTATATCTCTATGTGATTGAACTGTTTAATGGGACAAGCCCGTTTACAGGAACTGTTACATTAGTTAAATAAAATACGGATTTATTAAATTTAAGAAAAAAGAACCCACAAGGTTCTTTTTTCTTTTAAAAGTAATTTGAAAATAAATTTTTCATTATATTTGTAATGATTGTGTTTATAAGGAATTAAAGGATTATTTATGCTCATTTCACTTGCGATATTGTCTCATTCTTGCATTCATCAGACAAAGCAAGTAATCTCTAAAATCAACAGACTAAAATTTTAACGATATGAAATATCCATGAGCGAATAAAAATAAGCACACCAACCGCGATGAATATTTACCTTCGTAGCAAACTTAATTGCTATGACAGAGATAAAATTTCCTCAGGTTGTAAAGGTAGGCTGTGGTCTTG
>Ga0209606_1003283_pt1 | contig 16466 bp, 14 predicted proteins | sample AD_UKC057_MetaG_FD_184412 | JGI IMG/M metagenome (GOLD analysis project Ga0209606, IMG submission 184412) | Active sludge microbial communities of municipal wastewater-treating anaerobic digesters from USA - AD_UKC057_MetaG (SPAdes) (version 2) | ecosystem: Engineered > Bioreactor > Anaerobic >...
ATTAGGATCATATTCAAGACCTTTGATATATTCACAAAAAAAAAGGGTCTGTAGTAGATGTATTCATTGGCAAATAATAAGCCCATTTATCTACAACATTTAAACTATCATAATTCAATGTAAACTCTGTTACCAGTGCATCACTGGAATTAGGACCACCATAACACGAACCCATAGCTACTTTATAGTAAGTATCAGAACCACTTTCTATTTTTATTACTTCCATTTCAGTAGAATATTGTTTACGGAAATGAGTCGCATTGCTCATATTTTCTATTACTATAAAATCTTTAATATTATTAGTATCTATATTACCTGTATTATCTATAGTAAGAATATAAAAAGCGTTATAATAATGTACAAATAATAAATAATTGTCATATTCTTCTCTGTATTCTGATATTGCGAGACCTCTATTTGAATAATCATCACAAGCACTAGATAAAGGAAAATTTTTAGATATTTCTATTGGATTAGATAATACAATTTTGTTTTCATTATAATATGTCAGTGTTCTGTAAAATAATTTACTTGCACTATAAGGAGCATCATTATAAAATAAAAAATAAACGAGTCCATATTTATAGCACTCGCCATATATAGGGAAAATAACTATTTCTGGGTCTATTGATATATGGGTTTCTTTCACATTAAACCGGTTAAAATATGAACCATCTATCCAATTATCATACATTATACCATCATGTAAATATGAAAATGTCCCATACATTGGTTCATCCTCATATTCTGGTCCTGGAAGGTATTTTACAAATGCTTCCCCATATCTGTTATAAATATTATTATCCACAATAAAAAACAGCAGGTTACCGTCTTTATCATGCACAATATTTTGTGCAAACATTGGGTGCTGTCCGAGGTATTTTTCATTCATTAATGAAGATACTGTCAGCAATTGTTGTTCATTATGTGGATCACCTGCATTATTTCCATAATTAAATGAAAAAAATGGCAAGGGTGTGATTACCGAATTCGTTGGATTTACGAAGTTGATTACTTTTGAACCGTTAATTGATGTAAATGATCCCGCTGGGACTGGCAGTAACATAGACTGGTTTTGAGCAAAAGCAATTGATGAAAAAAAAATTGCAATAATATTTGTCACAAAGAACAAAATTTTGATTTTACTTTTCATGGCAAAGAAATTTTATGTTAGTAAATAATAATTTTTTTTATTATAATTATGGTATTCCCTATAAGACGAATCAAATAAACACCGCTATGATTAAAATTAATTTCAATAATATCGGTATTTATTTGCTGGCTATATACTTTTTGGCCTTGTGTATTAAGCAATTCACAATACTCAAATGTATTGGGAGCATTTGAATATTCTATGTAAAACGTGCCATTACTTGGGTTTGGATACAACACAAAGTCATCAAATAATTCATTGTTTGGAATGTCTGAAATACCATTTGCATCGGTTTTAACAACATAAACATCAAAATTAGAAGAAAAGCTGTTTGTATATCCAGTAACAATATAGCCATTATCTGATGTTTGAGTCACCTTTCCTCCAAAATCATTATCATTTCCGCCAAATTCTCTTGTCCAGATAGTATCTCCAACAGAGTTTAATTTCATTAAATAAACATCACCATTACTCCATTTTTCCAATTGATTTTGATAATAATAATCTTTGTAATAATAAATGCTTGTAGCATCACTAAAAAAATCGGATTTATTTTTTGAGAAAGAACCCTTAACTCCTGAAACAATAAATCCATTATCGTTTGTTTGTTTGATACAAAATGCTCTTTCTTCCTTCGTCCCGTTATAACGCTTTGACCAAAGTAAATTACCTATACTATCAGTTTTAAATATATATACATCTACTTCACCAATAGAATCCTCAAGAACACCGGCAATAATATATCCATTATCATTTGTTAATTCAATTGACCAGCCTATCAGATCACAATTAGGAATTGAGAAAAGTTTAGTCCATAAAGTGTCCCCTAAATTGTTGGTTTTTATCAACCAAATTTTCTTTAAATCAGTACTATAAAAGCCTTGAGAATTGCTGACAATTATAAAACCACCATCTGATGTCTCTTTGAATTCACTAACTACATTTGAATAAAGCTTTTCATAACATTTTGTCCACAAAGTATCTCCGTTAATATCAGTCCTGACTAAATAAGCAGAAGAAAAAACATTTGAATAGCTCATCGTGTATCCGGCAATAGCAAACCCACCATCATTACATTCCATTCCATAGTAGCCACCATCTTCTATTGAACCTCCAAAGGTCTTTGTCCATAATATATCTCCATTACCATCAGTTTTAATCAAATACATATCATACGAACCCGCACCATAACTTTGAGTATTTCCAGAAATAACAAACCCATTATCATTTGTTTGCTGTATATTATACCCATCATCATCCCCAATTCCTCCATATGTTTTTGTCCATATAGTATCTCCATTTTCGTCGGTTTTAATCAAATAAATATCACGGCCACCGGCTCCATAGCTATAAGTACTTCCGACAACTAAATACCCGCCATCATTAGTTTGCAACACGCTGCTTCCGCCATCATCTGCTGTGCCTCCGTAATGACTCTGAAACATTATTTGTGCAAATACAGACTGAGTTACGAGTAAGAGAAAAACGAGTAAAATACTTTTTGGTCTCATATTTTTATATTTTTAAAGTTAAAAAACAAATATACAACAAAAAATTTAAATAACCAAATTTTTTTTATAATTTTTTTCATAATTTATTAGATTAAAGTTTTATTAATTTTTCCGTTTTTATAATTTTATTGGTTCTATAACGTTTTGTATGGGTAAAAATTAAAAAAAAATAATCTTATAAAAATGAATTCTATTCATATTAAACAGTTGAAGATTAACCACAAAGTTCTCAAAGAAGGTACAAAGAACACAGAGAATGATGGAAATTTACCCCGTGAGATAACTAATATTATACTTTGAATGTATCTTTTATTTTATATCTCACGGGGTAAATTGTCTGAACTGGGATTTTTGGGATTAACGGATTTTGGGGTTTTGTTTTTCAGGGCTAAAGTATATAGTAGATAGTAGATAGGGGAGAGTAGATAGTAGATAGTAGAAAACTAATGTGCATTTGTGGATTAATTTACAACTATTCAACCTATTTTATCACCTATCACTTATCACTTATCACCTATTCTTCCAGTCTCCTCGTCTCCCCCTTCTCCCATCACTCTCATTTGTGTGCATTTGTGGACTAATTTACAACTAATATCTTACTAAACTCCTTATCCCATCACTAATCACTAATCACTAATCACTAATCACTAATCACTAATCAACCTTAATTTTTAATTTGTGCCCTTTGTGGTAAAATAATTAACCCACAATAAATGTTATAGAACCTAATTTTTATTAATAATACAATCATAGGATAATAAAATATTTTACTAAAATTGTTATTAAAAGTAAGACAATAGATGAGTTCCTTACAATAGAATCGTATTAATCTACATGTTTATACAAGTAATTATTCTCTCCAATAGTAGTATTATTTTTATTTATTTTAACGGTTATATTACCACTTGTGGGAGCATTTAAATTTATTTTTTTACCTTTTCTAATGTATGCTGGTTCATTTTCGAATTTTTCTAATTCTTGGTCATCTTTATAGTTTCTACCATAGCCAATTTTTTCTTCACCAGTATTTAAAGAATTATAACTTTTATTTTCATAATTTTGATTAGCATTTATTGGAGAATTGTTTGCATTAAAACCTGTAGCAATAATAGTTACTTGTACTCCATTTAATTCTGGATTAAAAGAGTTGCCCCATATTACATTGGCGCCACCAGTTTCATTTTTTAGATATGAAGTCATTTCATTAAATTCTCTAATAGTTAGTTCATCACTGCCATAGGAGATATATAATAATACATTTTGTGCGCCAGTTATAGAAATTTCACTTAATAATGGAGAATGAATAGCTGTTTCGAGAGATTTGATAGCTCTATTTTCGCCTTCAGCATATCCTGTTCCCATCAATGCTATTCCACTATCTTTCATCACTGTTTTTACATCTTCGAAATCTACATTTACTACACCAGGAACGGTAATTATTTCTGCTATACCTTTAGCAGCTGTTAATAATATATCATCTACTATTGAAAAGGCATTGCTAATTTTCAATTCTGGGTAAAGATCGAATAGTTTTTCATTATGTATTACTAGAAGTGCATCTACGTTTTGACGTAGTTCGTCTATACCTGTCATAGCTTGTTGGTATCGTACATTCCCTTCGAACATAAATGGAGTAGTTACGATAGCTACGGTAAGGATATTCAAGTCTTTAGCAATTTTGGCGACAACTGGTGCTGCACCAGTACCTGTGCCACCGCCCATACCAGCAGTGATGAATAGCATTTTAGTATTATTTTTCAGAATATTACTAATATCATCAGAGCTATCTTCTGCAGCTTTTTTGGCTACATCAGGTTTAGAGCCTGCTCCCAATCCTGTTTCACCTAATTTTATTTTTACAGGTATAGGATTAGATTCTAAAACTTGTACATCTGTATTGCAAATAACAAAATCTACTCCTTTGATGCCTTTATCAAACATATGTTTGACAGCATTACATCCACCACCACCTATTCCCATTACTTTAATAATGGGTGATTCAGATGTTGGTAATATGAATTCAAATGATTGTTTTTCCATAATTTTAATTTTTTTTAATCGAAGAAATTTGATAGATTACCGAAAATATCAAATTTGCGTTTTTTCTCTTTTTTTTCTTGTGGTGCAGCTACTTTGGTATCGTTTAGTTTATTATTTTGGGAGAATTTATACTTTTCATTCTCTATAGCGTTTAGTAGGAGACCTATAACTGTAGAATATTGTGGTGAAAGCAATGTATTAGGAGTATTATGCGATAATAAGTGACTGGGATTGCCTATTCTCGCAGACATACCAGTAATGTATGAAGATAATTGAGTAGTATTTTTGATTAATGAACCACCACCAGTGAGCACTATACCACCAATAAAGGGAGAGGATATTTCGGACAATTTTATTTCATAATTTACTGTTTCTAAAATTTCTGTTAATCTAGCGCTAATAATTTCGCTAATTGCTTTAAGAGAAAACTCTCTAGCAGGGCAATTTTTCATTGCTTGAAAAGCGATCACATCATTAGGATTCACGTCAGCAGGGATAGCATTTCCATAATTTATTTTACAAATTTCAGCTTCATCTTTTAGAAGAGATAACCCATTTTTTAGATCTTCAGTAATAGCTTCGCCACCGAAAGGTATTACGCAAGTATGTCTAACGATATCATCTTTAATGATTGCTATATCAGTAGTGCCACCACCTATATCTACTAGGACGACGCCACCTTCTTTTTCTTGTTCTTCTAATACAGCTTTAGCTGAAGCTATGGGTTCAAGCATAATGTTTGCAATGTCCATATCGGCCATAGTAACGCAAGTTTTCAGCATTTCTACTGCAGCCATATCAGCTACGACAGCATGAAATTTGCATTTCAAGCTTGTTCCTACAGCGCCTATTACATCTGTTATACCACTTTCATCATCTATAATATATTCTTGTGGTATTAAGTGAATGACTTCTTTACCGGGTTGTTTGAGCATATGATTTACTGTTTCTAAAAAATCATTTATTTCTTGTTCAGTAATCATGCTTCTAGGATTTTTGCGAATAATGCTATGTTCTGCATTTAGACTTTCCACGTATTTGCCAGCTATGCCGAGATGTACTACTCCCACCTCTATGTCAAAATCATCTCGCATTTTTGTTTTGAGTTCTTTTAAGCCATCAACAGTTTTTTGAACATTGATTACTGTTCCCCTTCTCACACCTTTGCTATTAGAAACTTCGTGACCTATGATTTCTAGCTTACCATCTTCATTTTGTTTGCCAGCGACCATAGCTAATTTTGTGGTGCCTATATCTAGTCCCACGTAGATTCGTTCTTCTGAATTATTAATTTGTTTTTTCATATTATATATTTTTTTAAAATTAAAATCTTTTTCATAATTGCTTAATTGCTATTACTTGTGGTGGTACTCTCAAATCAAATCCAACAAAATCACTAATATCCGAAATATGTTGTATGTTATTATAGAAAATTGAGATGTTCTTTAGTTTATCATCGAGCTGATCTACATCTCCTAATCTTATATATTGATTGCCAACAATTGGGTATAGATAGAAAGATTTTTGATTTTCTACATATATATCCCAAAAAAGCAATTTGGATATTTCATCATTTTTAATAGTTTTTGCTAGATAATAGAGTTTATCTAATTCTGTAAAATCTTTTGATTCGTAAGTGTATGATTTTATATTTTTTACTTTTGAACCAATTTTTACTTTTGTTTTAATATTGCCATAAGCTACAGGAATATATAAATTATACTTTTCAGGTATTGGCATTACGAAACCAGAAGTGTCTAAAATACATTCATAACCATTATTACTAATGATATGCAATAATGGACAACGTGCCCAAACATCTATCTTTAATGTACCATCTAATTTGATATTACAAAGTACATTCTCTACGAAATTCGATTTTTTAATCGTTTGATAAACCTTATCTAATGGGAAATCCTCTATCATCACTCCTATTACTCTGGGAGTAACTTGATAAATTAAATCTAAAACATAAGTAGAATCTATTATTTTATTAGTATCTGCTGTATTTATATTTATCTCTATTCGAGAAATAGAAGTGGCTGCTGACCTGTCTCTAATTACTAGCCAGCCAATAATTATGATTATTGGTAAAATAATACTTAATGCTATTAACCACTTTTTATGCTTCATATTCTATTAATTTATTTTTTATTGGTTCACGGAGTCTATCTATATCTCCAGCACCAATAGTTACTAAAATATCTTCGCTAATATTACTCAAATTTGTTAATAATTCATCTTTTGACATTAAATATTTGTTATTATTGTTGATTTTACTTAATAGCCATTCAGATGTAACGCCCTCTATTGGTTGTTCTCTAGCTGGATAAATATCTAATAAAATTATTCTATCCCATTTAGATAAAGAAGTGGCAAAATCATCAGCTAAATATAAGGTTCTACTATATAAATGAGGTTGAAAAATAGCACAAAAAGTTTTATTAGGGTACAAAGTTTTTAACGCATCAAACAAAGTATCTATTTCAGTAGGATGATGTGCATAATCATCATAATATTTTTTATTTTTACCATTATAAATTAAATCTAGGCGTCTTTTTAATCCCGGATAAGTATTAATGGCTTTTTTTATTTGATCTATATTAATATTTTTTGATAAAGCAATAGCTATCGCAGCAGTTGCATTCCTTATATTATGCATACCAGCTGCATGCAAATGTAGGTTTTCTATTTTTACTTGATGATAATTAGAATAAATATCAAAAACAGTAGCTCCATCATCTAATCTTATATTATATGCATAGATATCTGAACTATTTGATAAACCATAAGTGTTTATATTTTTATCAATTTGCAAATTCACATTCTCATCTATCCAAATTTCGTTTTTAATTTTATGAGCAAATTCTCTAAATGCATCTTTTAAAGCATCGAGATTTTTGTAAATATCTAAATGATCTGGTTCTATAGATGTTATTATTCCCGTATCTACAGTGAATTTTAAAAAAGTTTTATCATATTCATCAGCTTCTACAATGAATTCTTTAGGTTCTCCATTTATAAAAAAGTTATTTTCATAATCTTTTACAATAGCACCTATCATAGCGATGAAATCTCTATGAGCTGTATACCAAATATGAGATAGCATAGCAGTGATAGTAGATTTACCATGAGAGCCAGCCACAGCATATGTTTCTAATTGCGGAGTTATCATTGCTAGGATATCACTTCTTTTATAAATAGGTAAATTTTTATTTTTAATGATTTGTAATTCTTCAAAATCAATAGGTATAGCTGGTGTATAAATAACAATGTCTATGTCATCAGGTATAAGAGTAATATTAGGCAGATAATGAATTTTAGCACCTTTGTTTTCTAAAATTTCGCATATTTCTGATCGCACTCTGTCATAGCCATATACTTGACACCCATAGTAAAGAAAATATTGGGCTAATGCTCCCATGCCCACTCCTCCTATGCCAAGCATATATATATTTTGTACTTCTATATTATTGAGTTTCATTACATTTAATTTTTTAAATATTTTTCAATTAATTCTATGATGTTATCCATAGCATTTGGATTATGAAATTTACTAATATTTTCACTTAATTTTTTTTGTAGAGAATCATTATTTATTAAATCTATAATCATTTCTTTTCCTTTAGAATCCAATAAATTTTCATCTAACAAAATAATTGCATCATTATCAGCAAGAGCTTGAGCATTAAGATATTGATGATTATTCACTACATTAGGTGAGGGGATGATGATAGATGGTTTAGCTAGAGCAGCTAATTCAGCTAAAGTACCTGCACCTGCACGAGCTATTACTACATCAGCCATAGTATACGCCTCTCTCATCTCATTAATAAATGGTTTAGCAATAATACTGTTATTTATTTTATCATGATTAATGCAGCTCTCTATGGAATATTTATCGCCCGTTTGCCAAATTAATTGAATATTATTTTTTATCAAATCTGGTAAAATATTGCAAATAAAATCATTTATAGCTTTAGCTCCTAGACTGCCACCAATAGCGAGAATAGTTTTTTTATTAATATCTAAATTCCAGAAATTAGCAGCTTGTTCTTTAGACATTGGTACAAGGATTTCTTTTCTTACTAGATTGCCTATTAGATGTACATTAGGAGTTTTTATATAATTTTTTATTGTAGGATAAGCTACACAAATAGCAGAAGCCTTTTTACTTAGCTTGATATTAGCAAGTCCAGGAGTACTATTTTGCTCTTGCACAATAGTAGGTACGCCTTTCCACTGAGCATATTTGAGTACAGGATACGTTACATAGCCACCAAATCCGATAGCTACTTTGGGTTTGAATCTTTTAAAAATTTTGTTTAGCTCCATCCAAGATTTTATTAGCTTAAAAGGCAGATTAATATTTTTTAATAAATTTTTTCTGTTCACTCCATGCATATCTAATAGAATTATAGGGAAGTTATGCTCTGGTATAATATTAGCTTCCATTCTATTTTTGTTGCCAATAAATAATATGCCGAGATCGGGGTGTAGTTCTCTTAGCCTCTCAGCTACAGCTAAAGCAGGGAATATATGTCCACCTGTTCCACCAGCAGAGAAAATAACCCAAGATTTTATTTTATTTATTTTATTCATAATCAAATGTATTTTTTTAAATTAAATTATTGTTTATCATGCTGTTATAATATTTTCTGATTGTTCACTTTCATTTTCTTCGGTTACTGTATCTTCAGTATTAGATTCATTTTTAATCAAGTTTTTTTGGTAATCACGAGCTATACTTTGGATGATGCCAATAGCTATAGAGGTGAATATAATAGAGGTACCACCTTTACTAATCATTGGTAGAGGTTGTCCAGTAACAGGGATGAGGCCTACAGCTACAGACATATTTACAAAAGCTTGAAATCCAATATAAAAACCAAAACCTATTGCTAAAAAAGCGCCAAAGAATCCTTTACTTTGTTTACCCACATGAATAGCTCTGTACATTAACACACAATATAGAAGTAATACAGCTATGCCTCCCATCATACCCAATTCTTCAATTATTATTGCATATATAAAATCTGTATGAGATTGAGGTAGAGTGCCACGTTGAGTAGAATTACCGGGAAATTTTCCTATAACTCCTCCATTAGCAATAGCTATATCAGCCTTCATTCTCTGATAAGATACTTTTTCATCTTTATTTGTAAAACTTTCTATTCTAGACTGCCAAGTGCCCACACGTCCTTTATTGGGCATCTGTAGCATTATCAGGATAGATATACTCATGATGACTATTACTATGCCAACCGTAGCTAATAAATATTTCAATGGAACTCTCGCTATGTACATTATTAATAATGCAGTAGCTAATATCAAAACTGCTGTTGATAAATTAGTAGGAAAAACTAATCCTACTGTGATAGCTACAGCTACTATCATTGGCAAATATGCATGTTTGAAATCAGTTATATTATCTTGTTTGGCAGATGCTATCCTAGCTAATAGTATAATCAATGCGAATCTTGCAAAATCTGATGTTTGAAATGAAATTCCTATAACAGGAATCCTTAACCATCTAGCTGCATCATTAGTGGTTTGACCTTTAAATAGTGTTACTATCAATAATGGTATAGCAATAATAAATAAAAATTTGGCTATCATGCCCCAAATGCGATAATCCATTAAATGTACTAAATATGCTAATACGATGCCAAAAATTAATATTATTATATGTTGTATCAAATAATATGTAGTATTACCTTCATTGAATCTAAATGCTAAATTCCCAATGGTACTATATACTGCTATCATAGAGAATATACATAAAAATAAGTATACTATCCATATAGTTTTATCTCCTTTGAAAATTTTAAATATTTTTTTAATCATAATTCATTAACAATATTTTTAAATTTATTTGAATATAATTTGCTATTAATATTAGATTTATTAGGTGCTAATAGAATGATATCATTAGGATCTGCAAATGCAAAAGATAATTTAACAGCTGCTGATAGATTTTTTACTGAATAAAATTCTGGTACTAAGTAGGAATAATCACTATTGTAAACTTTTTTATTTTTAGTAATAGTAATCCATATTTTTATTTTTTTCTGTATTATTTCTGCTAATGAATTGCTAATGTAATTGGTTTGCTTATCTAAGGAAATCCAAATAATTGGATTATTGATTTTTTCTAATGAATAAAAAAGACTGTAATTATTAGTAGCAAAGCTATCATCTATAAATTTAACATTATTTATTTCTCTAATCTCAATTAATCTTTGATAATTATTTGTGAAATATTTGAGATAAGAATTAGAAGATTTTTTAACATTTTTTAGTTGATCATTTATTAGATTAGGTATATTCTCTGCTAATGAGATATTTATAGGTTTTTGAATATTATCATTTAAAAGGTAAATTAAATTATCGGTATCTGAGAATTTCATAATTATCTAATTTTAAGGGTTATAACAGCTATCATGACTGCTATTATATTAATAATGATGAATCTATTGACAATAGTAACCTCGTGCCATCCTTTTTTTTGGAAATGATGATGAAGTGGTGCCATTAAAAATACTCTATGATTTTGAGCATATTCTAAGCCAAATCTCCATTTTCTATATTTAAACACGTATCTTTGTATGGCAGACGAGCATATTTCTATCAGAAATACTAGGCAAAGCAGTGGTAGTAGAAGCTCTTTTCGCACTAATATAGCGAATACAGCTATGATACCACCTATCATTAGACTACCTGTATCGCCCATAAATATTTTTGCTGGATAAGAATTAAACCACAAAAAACCTATCAAGGAACCAACAAACGAGGCTATAAATACTGTTAATTCTCCAGAATTTGGTAGATATAAAATGTTTAGATAACTAGCAAAGACAAAATTACCCGATACCCAGGCGAAAACAGCTAATCCAGCGCCGACGACAGCAGACGTACCCGCACATAATCCATCTAATCCATCAGTTAAATTAGCACCATTTGTTACTAAAAGAACTATTATTAAAATGATAGGAACGAAAACTAACCAAGCCCATTTTTGATAATCTTCGCCAATCCATTTAACTAAATTAGCATAATCAAATTGATTATTTTTTACAAAAGGAATGGTGGTTTTAAGCGTGCCTACCTGTTCAGGTCCGAAATAATCACTAGCACTACGCATCACTGGTGTTTCTTGTACATCTTCTACAATATTTGTTTGAGATATTTGCTCTCTGACAGCTAAATTTTGATTGTTATACATCACTAGAGCTACTATTAACCCTAAAACTAATTGTACAATAATTTTAGCGGCTTCGCTCAGACCTTTTTTATTTTTTTTAAAAACTTTAATGTAATCATCTACAAAACCCAGAGCTGCCATCATAAATGTTGTTACGAGCATTAGAATGACATATACATTTTCTAATTTAGAAAATAATAATACTGGTATCATTATAGCTAGGAAAATCAAAACACCACCCATAGTAGGAGTTCCTTTTTTGCTATCTTCTTCTTGCAATCCTAAATGTCGGATTTCTTCTCCGATCTGTTTCTTTTTTAAAAAATTAATAAATGGTTTGCCAAAAATCAGAATTATTAATAGTGAAAAAAGTGCAGACATAGCTGCTCTGAACGAAATGTAATTAAATAATCCAGCTCCTGGAAAGTCATAAACTTTATCTAAATAAGTAAATAAATAATATAACATAAAAATATATTTTAATTAATAATTTTTTTGGAGTTAATAATTTGCAAAACCACCTCTCTATCATCGAAGTGATTTCTAACGCCTTTGATCTCTTGGTAGGTTTCGTGTCCTTTGCCAGCTATTACTATCACATCACCTTTATTAGCTAAATTTATAGCCATCTTTATAGCATTTGTTCTATCTTCTATTTTGAAAACTTTAGCATTTAGATTAGCAGGAACGCCTTTTTCTATATCAGCGATGATATCTGCAGGCTCTTCATATCTAGGATTATCAGAGGTTATTATTACTATATCACTGTACTGTGCTGCTATTTGTCCCATTAGAGGTCTTTTAGTTTTATCACGATTGCCACCAGCACCGAAGACAGTTATTATTTTACCATTAATATCCATTTCCTCAATAGTACTTAATATATTTTCTAATGCATCTGGAGTATGAGCATAATCAATGATTATATAAGTATCGTTATTATTTATTATATTAAATCTACCATTTATTGGAGGTATTTTGGATAGTTGAGATAATACTTCTTGTTTATCAAAACCTAAAATAATCGCTGAGCCATATGCTGCTAAAATATTGTAAGCATTAAATCTGCCAAGTAATAAAAACCATGTATCATTACCATCGATTTCTAAGTGTAGACCTTGGAATGTATTTTCTAAAATACGAGCATGGAAATCTGCCATGTGAGATAATCCATAAGTATAAATTTTAGCTTTGGTATTTTGCACCATTATTTTACCATTTTTATCATCTATATTTGTCAATGCAAATGCATTAGTAGGCAAATTATCGAAGAATGTTTTTTTAGCTTTTATGTAATTTTCGAAGCTGCCATGATAATCAAGATGTTCATGTGTAATGTTAGTGAAAATGCCACCAATGAAATTTATCCCACAAATTCTTTTTTGAACAATAGCATGAGAGCTCACTTCCATAACTGCATATTTACATCCATCCAAGTACATATCATTCATTAATTTATTTAATTCTATAGCATCGGGAGTAGTATTGATAGATGGTAGCTCTACATTACCATATTTATATATAATTGTGGAGATGAGGCCAGCTTTTTGACCAAGGTTGTTTAATAATTGATAAATCAATGTAGCAGTAGTAGTTTTACCATTAGTGCCTGTAACTCCGATAATTTTAAGTTTTTTAGATGGATTATCATAAAAATTAGCTGCTAAATAGCATTCTGCTTCTGTAGAATCTTCTACTACAATTTTTGTAATATTTTCCGGTAAATCAACATCATCGCTGCAAACAACTGCAATAGCACCATTATTAATAGCACTATCTATGAATGTGTGTCCATCTACACGATTACCTTTTTTTGCAATAAATAAGCCATTAGTTTTAATATGATTGCTATTATTACTAATGTTATCAATAGTTATATTAATATCACCAATGATTTTTTGTATTTTAATACCTTCTATAATATCTTTTAAAGTTTTCATTTTTCTTTTATTTTAAATATAAAACCACTTTTTCAATATTTTGAACATTATATTGAGGAGCAGGTAACTGATCATACACTCTACCAGCACCGACAATTTCTACTTTTAGATTTAGATTTTTTAATATTATTAATGCATCATGCAAAAGCATACCTCTGAAATCAGGTAGATTTTTTTGATTATAGAAATATGAAGGAGACAATACATTTACTTTATTACTATCTAATTTAGCATATCCATTATTAGAGTAAAAAGGATAAGTAGTTATCTTAATTTTAGATTGTAGATTATTTATAAGCTTAGCAGGAGCATAAAAAGGTAAAATATTATAATATGTTTCTTTATTTTCTATGCTATGAATTTCTAATTGAGTAGCATAAATTTTTTTAGCAATCTCATGAAAGACAGGAGCAGCTATCTGTGAGCCGTAATACAAACCTTGTTTAGGTTTATGTACTACAACTATACAGGAGTATAGAGGATTATTGGCAGGAAAATATCCAGCAAATGAAGCTACATACTGCTTGCCTTCACTTCTATAGCCACCATCTTGGGCTATCAGAGCTGTGCCTGTTTTACCAGCAATAGGAATTATAGAATCTTTGATATTAGATGCTGTGCCTTGCTGTACTACACCTTCTAATAATGATCTCATTGTATTAATAGCATTGTCGCTAGCTATTTTTTTATTAATAACTGTTGGTTCACGTTTCCAAACAGTTTTGTTTTCATCGATAAATTCTTCTACAATATAGGGTTGCATCATTTTGCCATGATTAGCAATAGCATTATAAAAAGTTAATATTTGTAGAGGAGTCAGCAGAACTTCATAACCAATAGATGTCCATGCTAGAGAATATTTAGAATAATATTTTGATGTAGGAGAATTAATAGCAGGATTAGGTTCACCTGATAGATCGATACCTGTTTTATGAGTAATACCAAAAGATTCTAATTTTTCGAAGAATCTTTTTTCATTGCTACCATAAGCTTTGACAATAGCTTTAGATATGCCAATATTACTACTAAGTTCGAAACATTTTCTTAGAGTAATCTCACCAAAGCCTCCCTCATGCGAATCGCTCATCACTTGAGACCCGTAGCTCCATATTCCATTACCAGTATTAATGACTTCATCTAAATTTACTAATCCATCATCGATAGCTGCTAAAAGGCTAATAGTTTTAAAAGTAGAACCAGGTTCATAGCGTTCACCGACAGCATAATTATAAACTTCTTGATAGGAGCTGTCGGGCATACGTTTCAGATTGGCAATAGCTTTTATTTCGCCAGTAGACACTTCCATCAATAAAACTGTACCATGGTCAGCGGCATTCTCTTGTAATACTTTTGTGAGAGCTTGAGTAGCTATTTGCTGATAATAAGCATTTATAGTAGTTTTTATGTGTTTGCCATCGACAGGTTTAATCATTGATGAGGAGTCCTCTGTAGGTATCCATACGCCTGGTGCTATTCTATGCATCCACTGATAACCTTTTTTACCTGTTAAAACACTATCATAAGCACCTTCTATACCTACTTTGAAATTTTCTCTAGAGAAACCTATTGTTCTTTCTGCTATGCTACCTAATGGCTTAACACGTCTATCTTTTTTGACTAATATTAATCCACCACCATATTGACCTAATTTAAAAATTGGAAAAGTTTTTAGCTCTTCTGCATCTTCATATGATATGTTTGTCATTAATTTCACATATCTTTTGCCAGATTTTCTAATTCTAATTAATAAATTTTTGTAGTCTTTAGCAGTTTTATCTTTGAATTTATTAGCTAGCTTGAGCGACAAAGAATCAATTTTTTTATCAAATAAATCTTTAGAAACATTTTTTTCGTTTAAGTCTAGATAAACATCATAAACCGGTATAGATGTAGCCAGCACCATGCCATCTTCTGAATAAATATTGCCTCTGATACCTATGATATCTACATATTTATATTCATAGTCAAAGGTATGTGAGCGTAGTTCATCACCTCTGACATATTGTATATCTATAATTTTGTAAATTATCAAAATGCCAATAACTAATATACAGAAAAAGACTACACTTGCTCTGCCAAAAATCGTAGATTTAGCTTTATCGTCAAATTGTATTTTATCTGTTGGCATCTTTTTTTATTTTTTTGTTATTTACCTTAGTTTCAGTTGAATAGTCGAATATTTTTATAGGAGGTTGATCGGAGGGTTTGAGGCCATCATTACTTAGTTCTTTATAGCAATAATCTAAATTCATTGCTGCAATTTTTCTAGCATTTAGTACAATACTTTTAGTTTTTAAAGCTTCATTTTGAGTTTTTACCTTACCAAGCTCATATAAAGTTTTATCAATTTGATAATTTTTAGCTATGTAGAGAATCATCAAAAAAGTTATCCAAGCGATGAATGGCAATTGTTTTTCTAAAGGTTCAGAAGCCAGATAGTCACCACTCATCAATAATTTAATGAGACCTTTTTTTTCTTTTTTATCTGTATTTACTTTTTTTGACTTCTTGGCATTCATACTTTATTATTATTTTTTATTGCAACATACATTTTGGCACTACGAGATCTATTATTAGCAATTACTTCTTCTGGAGTAGGAGAGATTTTATAAATTTTG
>Ga0209606_1003284_pt1 | contig 16465 bp, 21 predicted proteins | sample AD_UKC057_MetaG_FD_184412 | JGI IMG/M metagenome (GOLD analysis project Ga0209606, IMG submission 184412) | Active sludge microbial communities of municipal wastewater-treating anaerobic digesters from USA - AD_UKC057_MetaG (SPAdes) (version 2) | ecosystem: Engineered > Bioreactor > Anaerobic >...
TGGTTCAACTTGGGAAGATAAAACATGAGTAGATTAACAGACTTACAAAGATTAGAGTTTATCAATACCTTAGAAAGAATATACAAGGGGGTATTGACTAGACAAGAATTACAAGCACCAGCATTAATAGAGGTTTTGTTTCAAGATAGGTATGATCTGGGTTCTGCTAGAGACGCTGGAGTGCTTATATCAAATCTAGAAAGCAAGATTGACACAGACTTAAAAGACGAAATGTTTGATTACATATCAACTGGAATAAAAGAATTAATAGGAATAGGGGTTGCTCACGCTGTAAGGAACAGTGTTAACATAATGGGAAGTAGTGCATTTGATTTTCTTAATATTGACCAAAGACTAGCCTTAGATTATATTAACAGGGTTGGTGTTGACGGTGTAAGACTCTCTGATAGGATATGGAGTGTTAAAGACAAGGAAGCAATCACTAAAGAGGTGTACAAAGCAATCCAAAATGGAGACAACGCATATAAGTTAGCAGAAAACATAGAAAAGGTGGTTACAACAGGAGTGCCAAAGAGTTCTATTACAAGAGTAGCCAAGACAGAATTGAGTTATTCTTATTCTCATGCTAAAGCAGATACTATTATTGCTGAAGCAGACTATTTACCTAACGCAGAAGCATTTATTAAAGTAAGTTTATCTCCAGCACATAGAATATATGATATCTGTGATACTATGCAGGGAACTTACAGAGCAGAGGAAGCACCACTCCCAACGTTTCATCCAAATTGTTTCACAGAAGACACTTTAGCTTTTGGTACTGGTGTATCTGCCAAGTTTATCTCTGAAACGGATGGGGATATTATGGACATCACGACCGAGAAAGGTACGAAATTGTCCGTCACACCAAATCACCCTATGCTCTCTATCAATGGCTTTATTAGTGCGAATGTCCTCAAGAAAGGTGATTATCTTGTCAGCACAGGTAGTAGGTTCGAAAGCCTTGTTAGTGTTAAGCCAGATAGTAAACCTGTAAAATCCCTTATCAAGGATGTAGTTATCTCTGATAGTATGACTCTTAGTGGAGTGCCAACCTCCGTAGACTTCCACGGCGATGGTGTCTTCTACAAGAAAGTCAATATTATACTTTCCAATAGCAAACTGCTCAACAACACTAAAGCCTTTGTTTCTAAGTTCTTTGGCAATAGCAAGTTCGTATCTGGATTGATTGGGTTTATAAAGTTCGTTATGCTTGGCTCTCTTTATAAGTTCATCCTCTCCACACTTCTTACCCCTAACAGCGTCATGAGCATTCTTGGTAATTTGTTTACCCCAGTCTTTGGGCTTAAACTTGTAGATAGCCTTTTGTCTTTCACTATGACTTCTTATTTGAACCTTGTTAGCCAAGAGAATCTTCCTAACTTTGTATCTGGAGATTTTAAGTTCCTTATGAAGGGTAAACTCAGAGACACCTCTGTTATATTCCCTGATAAGATAGTTGATATTAAGATTAGGCGTTTTAAGGGTAAGGTTTATAATTTAGAGACAGTAGGACATTGGTATACTGCTAACTCCATTATAGCACACAACTGTCTATGCCGCATAGAGACTATCTTAAAGGTAGCAGGTACTCAGGGGAGGGTGGATACTTTAGAAAGAAATCTGCAGTTATACAGAAGTGAGAATGGTGGAAAACCGCCTATAAAGACAGTAGAAACTCATAACAAGATTGTAATCATTTAATATAATGTTACAAAAAAGTTATGATTATGATATACTTAAACATAGCTCTATATAAATTAATACTTTAGTTAAATGGACACTAAAGAGAAGGATACAGAAAAGGTATCTACGCCTACTATTGAGACTCTCAAGGAGACACCAATAGAAAAAGTAGAATCTAAGTCTGAGCCTATACCTGAAACTCCAAACGCAGTTGAGGATAAAAGCAACAGAGACGATAGAAGCGAGGACACGATTAAATCTTTACAAGGGCAAATCAGCCGACTTCAAAAGGAGTTGAATGAGAAAACCGATGTAAAGAAGCAATTACAATCTTTGCTTGGCGAAGATAACACTGTCTCAGATGTAGACCCAGTGGAAGCCTTAAATAATAGGTTACAATCGCTAGAAAAAGAATTGGCTCTCAGCAAGTCCGAGATTGCGAAGAATAATATTATAGATGGACTAGATGTTGCAGAACCAGTAAAGAGATATCTCAAGACACGAGTCAGTGCAAGTTCTGAGAATGTAGAAGAAGTTGTTAAAACAGAATTGGAATCAGTACAACAGTTGTTGGAAAGTGCAGTTCCTAAGACAACGGACTCACGACCAAAAGGACTTGGTGCTGGTAGTGGAGATGTTACTAATATGCAATATGTACTAGACCATCCAGAATTATTCAAGAAATAATTAAAGTTTAGAGGCTTTAATAATTTTTAGAGGACAATAAAATGGCAGGTAATATATATATTGACAGTGCTTCAGGTTCTGGAGACATGACCTATGCTGTAAATCCTTATGCAATGGCAAAAGGACTTGAGAGATTAAATGCAAATCTTGTTGTTACAAGTTTAATAACAAACTACTCTCAAGAGGCTAGAAATCAAGGAACAAGAATGAGTCAGAATGTTAGAGTACCTATAAGAGGTGCTTTAAGTGCAGCTACCAAAACCCCAGGAACTGCAGCAAGTTATCAACAGGCTGCAACAACCAAAGCAGACATTGCAATATCAACACACCAGACAGTAGACTTCTTAGTTGAGGACTATGGTGGTTTGTTTGACCCATCCACAATAGAGGGGTATCTAGTAGACGCAGGTTCAACACTTGCAGAAGCGATTGAAAACTCAGTAATTGCTCTGTATGCAAGTGCAGGAGCAACAAAGGGTACTGCAACAGCAGGAATTGACATGGCTTTACTAGGGACTTTACAAAAGGATGCAATGGAAGCAAAGTGGAGAGGCAATGAGCCTTCATACTTAATAGTTGGACCAGAGGGATACTATGACTTATGGAACTTGGCTCAATTAACTCAATATTCTATTGAGGGTGGAGACCAGTCTATGTTCAGAAATGGATTCATAGGAAACCTAGGTGGATTCCAAGTATTCAAGAGCAATCTAATCCCAGCAGTAGCAGGTTCTCCAGCAGGTGAGCACTGCTTAGCATTCCAGAGAGAAGCTATGGGAATTGCATTTGTAGATATGTCTACAAGTGGACTTCCAGCAGGATATGGAACTGGTGTTCAGATTCAACCAATGAACAAAGAAGATGACAACGGAAATCTAATATACTCCATGAGAAGTATTGTTGGATACTCTCAGACTGAAAGAGGTATGAGTGTTTCAGTAGATTCTATCTACGGAGTTGGTGTAGTAAGAAGTGCTTTACTATTCGATGTATTAGTATAGTACCAATACAGAAGGGGAGTGAGGATTCTCACTTCTCTTTGTATGGGTATTGATTTAAGAAACGAATATATCTGGGTTACACCTGATCCAGATAAAGTTAAGCGTTTTATAGCCATTTGTAAGGATGGTAGAGCAAGAGAGTGCTATCCTGGAGAAAGATGGTATGTACACAAATCTCAAATGTTTTTTCTAAGAAGTGTAGGCTTCATGCAATGTAGTGGAGAGGTTAAGGTTTTTCATAAATGGAAAGAAGCAGAAGATGCTCCTGATATATATAAGATAACTGTACGATAATGAGGATATACTTTGATTACACAGAAAGTAGGAATGGTGGATTTTCAATTCTAGGACAAGGTATTAAAAGAGAACTTATTAAAGCAGGACATCAGCTAGTGGATAGTAATCCAGAAGTTTGTATTACTTATGGTATCCCAGATAAAGCAGTGGATGCTAGAAGGAAATTTCCTAATACTCCTTTGATATATTATACAGTTTGGGAGTCTAGTAGATATCCTGAAACATATCTCAAGGCGATTAAAGAAGCTAAGATAGACTTAGTTTTAACTGCTACTAAATTCACAAGGTGGGTTTTGTCTAGGGATGATATTCGTTCTGAAGTTTGGCATCATGGAATTGACGATAGGTGGCAATACAAACCAAGAAGGGATGATGGAGTATTTACCTTCTTACATTACAATGCATACGAATGGAGAAAGGGGTGGGAAATTGTACTAGGTGCATTCTTAGAAGAGTTTAGTGAAACAGAGCCAGTGAGGTTAATACTCAAAGCTAGAGAAAGGGATAATGCAGATTACCTACTTCCAGTTAATGCTCCCAATGGAACACTTCCTTTTAATAATGTTGAAGAGATACTAGGACATATATCAGACGAAGCTATGGTTGATATGTTAGAAAGAGCAGACTGTGGAGTCTTTCCAGTTAGGGGAGAGGGTTGGTTTCTACCTAGTATGGAATGTGTTGCCCAGGGTATACCAGTTATTATGCCAAAGCAAATGGCTATGGAAGAACAGTGGGGAACTGGATACTTTGATTGTGGTATTGACGGATATATAAACGCATCTCCTAGATATCCAGGATACATGATAGCTCCAAGTCTTACAGGAGTTAAAAAACAAATGAGATACTGCTTTGAGCATGAGCAAGAAATTAGAGAATTGGCTAAAAGGGGAAGCCAAGAGGTGTATAATAAGTTTAATTGGGCAAAGATAATTGGGGAGTTGGAAAATTATATAAATTTAGTAGTTACTTAATATGTTTATAGTCAATCAAGAAGGTAGAGTAGTTGATCTACCAGCAAGGCTAGAGGAATCTGGTTTTAGACAAGCCAGAGAAGTGTTGTCTATTTCAAGTGAACTAATGAATGGAATAACAACGGGGATTCTTATGACTGATACGGAGACGCAAAGACTTAGAAGTGAGATACTCAAGAAGTTTCCTAATGTAGTTACTGATGAGGAGTATTTAGCACAACATCCTGTGCAGACTCCAATACAAAGTCCAAAGCCACCAATAAGCATGGCTGAGATTAAGAGAGCAAGTGGTTTGACAAAAACCCTTGATAAGATAGCAGAAATGAATGTTGAGAGTAAGGCAGTAATAAAACCAGAAATGACAAAAGAGCAAATAATTGGAGTTGCTACCCAAGAAGGTGTAAAATTAAGTGACACCGAAAAGAAGTTCGCTAAGACTAAATTGATTGGTCTAATTAATGAAAGACAGGCAAGGTAGAGAACAAAAAGCCTATTTAGTACAGGATAAAAAGACTGGTAAAACCTATATGACTTACGAATCCTATGCTAAGAAACTTGAGAAACTTGGTACTAAAAGAATCATAGCAGAGGAAGGTACTAAGAAATTTGAAGAAGGAAAGGTTACTAAATTAGATAAATAAATTAATAACTTAAAACAATGGCTGCTGATATATACAAAATGTTTAGACAGTTTATAGGGGACACCACAGGAGATTATGACGGAGATTACTTTCTACCAGACTTGGAATCTCTCGCTTTCCTAGACTTAGGGATTGACAAGGCAAGTGAAGTTCTAAATAACATTGTCGTTGAAGATGTAACTATTACTGCTTCGGATATAACAGCAGGATATAAGGATTTAAGTTACGATATTGTTACGATTCTTGATACTGAATTAGGGTTAGATTATGAGAATATATACTGGCAAACTGATGGAGGTAAAAGGATTTTATTCTTAGATACAGACTTCATAACAGCAGGGACTTACGAGTTTAGGTATAAAGCCAGATACAACAAGTTTAATGGGGTTGTTAAGGAAAATGAAGACTTGAATCATCCTGCGAATGCTAATTTAGGAATAGTATTTTGGGCTTTAGCAGAGTATCAGGTAACAAAGGGAATAATCAATGCTGATAATAGTGCCAATTTAGTGGTAAGCAAGAGTGAAGAAGGTATGTCGGTTAGTTATGGTAGTGGAACTTCTCTAAAGTTGAGTAGTCCTACTGAGTTGAAGTTAAGAGCAATGGAGATATTTAACATGGTAAGTAACAAAGGAAATATAAATTTTAGTGTGTCAGTATAATGAGTTTATACAAAGAACATGAAGCGTTAGCAAGTGTATATCACATAGACGATAGTGATTCTACGAAGACTTCCTCGTACCCCACAACAGCAGATTTCACAATTAACATGCACATTATCAGAAGAGGCGAGGATACTATTGCTATTCTAGGACAGGAAGCAGGAGAGTATGTTGCGAATGTAGATGGAAGATATACCAATGCAAGTGCTTTTAAGAAATCAGACAAGGTTGTATGGAATGGTGGTACATACATAGTTACTAATACACCAAAGTTTAATCAGTTGTTTAATGCTTATCATTTAATTTTGAGGAGACAGATCTAATGGCTTTTACTATGAATCTTAACATGAAAGAAGTAACAGACTGGGTAAGAAATCAGCCAGAAAGAGACAGAGCCAAGAAACAATCAATGATAATCATTAAGAATGAACTTGTTAAAGAAGTCATACAAGAAATGTCAGAGCATAGAACAACAGGAGAATTAGAGGGTAGTGTAATGGGAGTAGCAACAGACAACAAGGTAGAAATTAGAAGTAATAGTTATGGCGATATTGTTTTGGAGTATGGAAGAAAGCCTGGAAGGTTTCCTCCAGTAGAACCTTTGGAAAGATGGGCAATGTTACATGGTATGGATAAGGGAGCAGGATATCTAATAGCCAGAAAAATAGCACAAAGGGGAACTGAGAAGTACAGACGAGGGGGTGAAAAACAAATTACTAAGATAGAAGAAAGGCTTAACAAAGACTTAATGCCAGAGAGGATAAAATATTTACTTGACGCTTACACAAAATGAACATAACAACAGTAATGAGTAATCTTAAAACTTATTTTACCAACATGTCGTGGACATCCACTGATGGTACTGGTACAACGAAGTTTAAGGGGGTTTACACATATCCTAACTGGCTTCAAGATGATGGGTATCCTTTTGTAGTTATATTAGATGATTCAGGTGAAGGAAATAGTGCTACTAATAGGACTTTAGAGTTCAATACGAATATATCTGTAAGTATATGTGTCAATTATGGTACAATAGATAAACAAACCGAAGGAGAAAAAGTTGAGGAAGCAATGCTTAGGTTAAGGGAAGCATGGGATTATGTTAAAACTGATTTGTTTGACTTGTCTACATTAACAACTCTTGGTGTAGACTGGACATACAGTCCCAGTTATGTAGATGACTTTGATGAAAACTTGAATCTTTACAAGAGGACAATAACATTAATTTTTAAGGAAGTAATTAACCGTGACTAGAACATCAAAACAAAAGACAGATAAATCTGAGGTTAAAGCCTTTGTACCAAGTGTGGGAAAAGTCTTAACTGAGGAAGAAATAATTAAATTAAATAACTTAAAGTAATGGCAAACGAGCATGTAGGAGCAAGGCAAGAGATTGCATTTGCAGTCGAGAGTGTGAGAGGGACTAAGGTAGACCCGACAACAAGTGAGTGGTATCCACATACAGGGCAGGGATTCATTCCTGTAACTAAGTTGGTTACTGATAACTCTGGACTTGGGAGAATAGAAGGAGTTAATACCGAGGATGTTGCAAAAGAATATTCTCAAGGTACAGTTACAATGAGACTGTATGATAGCTTCTTAACACCTCTTAATAGAATGATATTTGGACAGGCAGATACTGCTGGTACTTATACCATAGCTAACACGAACATTCATAATACTTACACGATAGCAACAGCCGATCCAGTTGAAGGAGGCAATACCTATGCAATGGGTATGTTAAATACAGCAACAATCACCTGTAACACAGACGATTATGTGAATCTTTCTTTGGAGTTCATTGCTAAGAAAGAAACAGCAGGAACACTAACGCCTTCTTACTCAACCACAGCAAAGCTATTTACTCCTGACAATGTAACATTTGGATATGCTACAAACTACGCAGGTTTGTCTAGTCCAACAGCAATGACAGTAAAGAACTTCCAGTTGAACATTGAAAAGAACGCAGTAATTGACTGGGCTTTGGGAAGTACAGAACCAGACGATATTCAAAACGGAAGACTAAGTATAACAGGAGAGATAACAGCTACATTTGATGCTACAACTTACAAAGACTTCGCAGCAGCAGATACAGCAAAAGCAATGCAGATTACTATGAACAACGGTGTTAAGTCATGGGTATTGAAGTTCCCAAGTGTATTGTTCCAGAATTGGAATAGAAGCACAGACTTGGATGGAATAGTAACACAGACATTTGGATTTACAGCAAACTATGCAGATGAAACAAACGGAGTAATGATTGGTGTATTGACTACACTTTAAGTTTAGTAAGTAAATGAAATGGAGATAAAAGGTAGAGAGTGTGAGGAAGTGAAGATAGGAGAACATACCTACTACTTCTTAAAGGAGTTTAAGGGAAAGGAGTTCAGGTTAATACAGGGCATAGTATACGATGAAGGGGTAGATATAAAGGCTAAGAGTTTTATGGCTAATGTACCCGCATTGTTTAATGTACTATGCTTAAAAGTAGACGATATAGATGGTAGCTTGGGTTATTACGATTTTCTAGACAATCTAAGCATGGAAGATTATGGAAAGGTACAAAATAAGGTAATAGAGGTTGTAACAGATTTTTTTACACAGATAAAATAGAAGAAGTGCGAGGACAGATAGAAGGAGCGATTCTATATGGAAGAAGTAAAGTACCTTTTGAAGTTATAGTAGAAAGACTATGCCAGAAGTACCACAAACTTCCAAGTGAAATACTAGAAGAAGACGCTTATTGGATAAGAATGTTACTAGAGATAAATAGGGTGGATGCACAGGTAGAGCAAATGGAGGAGAAGAGAGCTAAACTAAAAGATATGGCAAGAAATGGCAGAAACTAAGAAAGTCCTAATTGAAGTCAATTTAGATGACAAAGCCTCTGCGGGACTGAAGAAACTACAATCATCATCTGGAAGTGCAACCGAAAGCGTAAAGGCTGGGTTCAGTAAGGTTGCCTTGGCGGTTACAGCGGCTACAGCTGCAATAACAGGTGCTACAGTCGCTATTCTAAAGATGGCAGAGAGAGCAGGAAAGATAGAGGGATTAGCGTTAGGTTTTGAGAGAAACTTCGGAAACATGGAGAAGGCGTTAAGCTCCTTCAGGAAAGCATCTCAGGGAATGGTTAGCGATTTTGACTTGATGCAAACTGCAAACAGAGCAGCACTTCTTGGAGTAACAAACGATGTAGACAAACTCTCACAGTTAATGATAACCGCAAGGTTAAGAGGTAGGGAAATGGGACTGGACATGACACAAGCCTTCAATGATATTGTAACAGGTATTGGTAGGGGTTCTCCTCTTATTCTTGACAACTTAGGTATCAAAATCCCAGATGCGATAAAGGCATCAATGGAGAAGATGGGAGAAGCGGAGAAGACACAAGCCTTGCTTAACTTTGCAATAGCAGACGGTGCAAAGATAGCTGCTGAATACGGAGATGTTCAGCTTACTGCTTCAGAGAAGGCAGAGGTGCTAAAGTCCAAGATAGTAAACTTAAAAGATGAGGCTATAGTGAAACTTTCTGGTCCACTATCTGATATTCTAGAGAAGATAGCAAAGTGGGTGGATTTAATGGCTGGAGACGAGATAGGACTTAAAGATTCTATAGAAAAAGCCTCTAAGGCTTGGACAGGATTCATGAAAGCAGCAACTGGAGATGCTCTTGGCCCACTTGATACTCTTCTTACAATGCTTACAGGTTGGGCTGTCATTCTAGCTGGGATTTCAGATATTCTTTCCTCTGTAATAACAAAGGTAAGTAGTTTGATTACCAAGATAAAAGAACTTAACAAGAATACACCTGCTAACAATCCTGTATCGCTTGTTAAATCCTGGTTTGATAAGAGAGCCACAGGTGGAGTATCTGGTGGTGGAATGACTCTAGTAGGAGAGGCTGGACCAGAGCTGGTCAATCTTCCAAGAGGAAGCCATGTGTATAACAATAAAGATTCAAAGCAAATGGCAAGTGGTGGAGACATAATTATTAACCTCAACTCTCCTGTGTATGGCGTGGATAACTTAAAAGCAAGTATTGTAGAGGCAGTAAATGAGGCTACTGCACGACAAAATAGATTAGCTAATTATAACTTATTATGAGTAGTTTAGTATTATACGGTTCACAAAATCTAAGTAACAGTAAAATGGGTATAAGCCAGATATCTGGATTTAGAGGGAGTAATTCACAGATTCAGAGAATAAATAATGCAAGATTCCCTGGAAGTACAGTTGTGGATAAGAAGGTAAGCGATAGAACTTTAAGTGCAAGTGGAGTAATCCGATCAACAGCAGATTTGAGTTTAGAGGAAGTAATCAACGAATATTCTAAGGCATTTAGCAAAGAAGATAGATACTTTAGAATATCCACTAATTATCTTGTGTTCACAGACTTAAAAGACGGTACAGGTTGGCAGATACAAGGAGATACAACAACTAATTCTTTTGATAGCGAGAGTTTTCAATATGAAGACGGATCAATAAAGTTTAATGCTGATGTGAGTTTAGGCAATGGGTATAGTGGTGTCTACACAGAAACAGGAGTAGAGCAGAATCTGTCTGCCTATGGCACAACTGGGGCTTTTGAAGCATGGGTATACTTACCACAAACTTCTGGTGTTACAGGAATAGAACTTAAAGTAGGAAATGATACTTCTAATTATTATAGTGGTACTGTAAAAAATCAGTATGATGACACTCCATTTGAAGTAGGTTGGAATTATATTAGTTTCATGATAGAGGAAATGGCTGTAACGGGAGTGATAGACCCATACTCAATAGGAGAGTATTTGAGTATTAAGATAAACTACGGTGCATTAATGAGTGAAGACAAGAGTGATTTTAGACTGGGTGGGATTATCTGGCAGGACGAGGTTCAGACAAGAAACTTCAGAAGTTTTGTAGAGGACTTTGATGTCAACATGGAACATTACGACATATCAAGAGCCAGTTTTACACTCTCGGTATTTGCCTATGAGGGGATTGCAGAATCTACTGGAGATTATACAGTCTTAGGTGTAACAGGATTGACTGCTATTACTTATGCAGATGATGTTACCTTTGAGGGTTCATACAGTCCACTTCCTAAGTTTACTATTAATGTTACTTCTGCGACTAATGTAACAAACATAACTTTTACAAATGTAACTACTGGAGACGAAATTGGTATAGCAAGAACATACTCCGCAGGAGATAAGATAGTAATTGATACATACAAAAGAGAGGTTTTGGCAAATGGTACGGCTGTTGATTATGATGATGTTTTACCTAGATTTACACTTGGGAAAAATGATATACAGGTTTCTATTGCAGGTTCAACCTTGGAAACTATTGATGAATTAATACAAAATGCTAATTTAACAGGAGAAGTATAATGAGTACACTAATAGCGTCTTACACAGCAACAACTAATTACTCTGTCGGATATAATGGTACTGCTATTGCTCAAACATTCGTTGTACCAGTCGGCTATGATAGAGTTGACTCTGTAACAATACCCCTTATTAGAATTGGAACTGTAAGTGGTAATGTTACAGTCGCTTTGTATGCCACCTCAGGAGGGTATCCGACAGGTTCGCCACTTGGATCTACAACATACGCTGCGTCTGCAATAACTACTTCTGGAGTAACCTATTACACTTTTGATTGGGCTGATATACCAGTTACAGGAGGGGCCAGGTATGCAATAGTATTAACTCACAATGGAACAAGTGAAAACAATACAGTAGCATGGTGGAGAGGTTCAACTGCTGGATATAGTGGAGGTGCAGGGTTCTATAAGTATTCAGGTGGTGCTTGGACAGACTGGGGCAAGGATTTTGCTTTCTATGCTTATGGAAGTGTATCAGTAGTAGCACCAACAGTAACAACGACTACTCCGTCTTCTATAACGACAACAGGAGCAACCTTTGGTGGTAATGTAACAAGTGCTGGAGGGGGTACAGTAGATTCAAGAGGGTATGCTTATTCAAGTACAGTGACTATTCCTTCTAAGAATACAGAGGCAACCTTTGTAGACGGAAGTGGTACTGGGGTTTTTAGTGAAGCCATAACAGGTTTAGCACCAGCAACGCACTACTATGTAAGAGCGTGGGCTACTAATCAGGCTGGTACTTCTTATGGTGTGGTATACGAGTTTGACACTTTGGCAACAACTCCTACAGTAGTTTCTGGGAGTTCAAGTAACATAGCCTCAACAACAGCAACTTGTAGTGGTAGTGTTACTGCAACAGGTGGGGCTAATGTATCAGCAAGGGGTATTGTGTATGGTACTTCTAGTAGTCCTACTATCGCTGGAAGCAAGGTTGATATGGGTACGGGATTGGGTTCTTTTAGTGCTAATCTAACAGGACTTACTGCTAACACCTTGTATTATTGGAGAGCATACGCAACAAACAGTGCTGGTACTGTGTATGGAACGGAATACTCTTTTACTACTAAAACTATTGTTACACAATGGGCTACTTCTTTTACGACTACTAATGCTGGAACGCTAACTAAAGTGAGTCTTTACTTAAAAGAAACTTTAGCCCCGTCTTCAGTTGCTACTGTTAAAATATATTCAAACGCTTCAACAGCACCCAATACCTTGGTGGCTACTTCGGTTAAGACAATAACAGGTTCTAACTATGCTTGGTATGATTTTACATTCAGTTGCGCACTTAACGCTTCTACTACTTATTGGATAGTGCTTGATACCCCATTTGTTGCTGGAAGTTATCACCAATTCTGGGGGTATAACACAAGTGGTACTTATGGGGACACTAAATACTCAACTAATAATGGAACAACTTGGAGTAGTGCTATAACAGGTTGTAGTGCTTTCGCAGTATATATTCAGCCAAGTTTAAGTGTTAAGTATGATGTTTTAGGAGAGTATAGAAAAAGATATTTGTAAACTAAATAACAATGGCACAAGCGTATGACGCAATAATAGCAACAATAGTAGTGGCAAGTGACGCAACCTCTGTTACAAAGGCAATGGTTAAGTCTACCCAATGGAGAGCTGGTACTTCTGGTACTTGGTTGACTACCGACTGTACACTAAATGCTAGTACCACCTACCAATTTAGAACCCCCTTGTCGGGTATGAGTATTAGTAGTACTGCTATACTTCCTAACATAAAAGCAAGTGTTACCGTTGCGTGGGACACTACCGCTACCCCTATAAGTACAGTAGGGAATCGTTTTATGTTTGCCTACGCCAATAATTGTAGTAATTTAACAAGTTTATCAGCACCAAACACCTCGGGACTAACAAGTGTAGGGGATTATTTTATGGGTTCCTATGCTAGTAGTTGTAGTAGTTTAACGAGTTTATCAGTACCAGACACTTCAGGGTTAACAAGTGTAGGAAATAATTTTATGTCTTACTATGCTTATGGTTGTAGTAATTTAACAAGTTTATCAGTACCAGACACTTCAGGGTTAACAAGTGTAGGGAGTTCTTTTATGTCTACCTATGCTCAAGGTTGTAGTAATTTAGCAAGTCTGTCAGTTCCAGACACTTCAGGGTTAACAAGTGTAGGGAGTTCTTTTATGTCTACCTATGCTTACAATTGTAGTAGTTTAACTTCTCTAATACTTCCCGATAGCACAGGGTGGTTTGGAAGCAACAATGTAAGTTGGAGTGTACCTTTAGGAAGACTAGGACTTTTGTATGGTTATGCACCAGATTCTACCTCTCAAACTGCTTGGCAAGGACTTACTACTTCAGGAAAAACACTTTACACAAATCAGATTCAAGCAACAGACCATGTATTAATAACTACTAAGTATGGCAATTCAGAGAAGAACATATACTCAAGGGGAAAGTTGACCGACAGTTCGGAAAGACTTTTAAGAAGTATTGGTGGTGGGGTTGTATCTTCGGAAAGAGGTATTTATACAACTTCTGGTGCAAGTCAATCAGAAAGGGGTATTTACTCTTATGGAAAGCCCAATCCTGTTGCTATACCATTCTATCAGGGAAAGAATGAAAAGAAATATTCGGTTAAGATTTATGACAGAGCAGGAACAACCTTTAAGGGAAACTACGACCCGATAGGTGGGTATGCTTTTACCAAGACTATCAATGGTGGTGTTGGTGCTTTGTCAATAACCTTACCAAGAAAGTTTGATAATTTTGGACTTGGAGAGGACGTCAATTTACTAGACGAAATACAGGTATGGGTTCAAGACAAGGATACAAGTGGTAAGAAGATATATTCTGGGTATGTATCAAGTATTACAAGTTTCATAGACGGAAGTAATCAAGGAATAAAACTAGATGTTTTGGGATATGTAAGTAGACTTGCTTTCACACTAGACTGGAATGGTACTGATATATCAATGGTTAGAAACTCTTTGACTGCTGGTGAATTGGTTAAAGATGTGATTGATAAGTACAGAAGTACAGTAAGTGAGGAGAGGATCAATTATGGAACTGGTACAGTAGACATTACGGGAAGCGATATCTCGTATACTTCTAATGCTAAGAGTTGTTTAGAAACAATAGAGAGAGCAAGGGAAATGGCTGGAGCAACTTGGTACTGGTATGTAGACGCTGATAATGTGTTTTACTTTAGAGAGTATGCAACAACTCCTACTCACTTGTTTACTTTTGGAAAGGATATTTCTTCTTTAGAAATAACAAGAAGTGCTGACGATATTAAAAATGAGTTTATCTTCTGGAATGGCTTAATGGCTGATGATACCAACTTCATAAGCAATAGGTACTACAATACTACTTCTATCAATTCATACTGGAATAGGTTTGAAGCGAATACTGATGGTAGAGTAACAACTTCTGCTGGTGCAGACGCACTAGGGGATTCGTATATCAATGCTTACAAGAATCCTAATGTATCTATGAGGTTTGAAGTAAAAGACAACAATTTGGGTGCTGGTTATGACATAGAAAGTATAGAGCCAGGACACACTTGTAAGATACTCAATTTAAACGATTCTGACGTGGTTGGTGATAACATGGTAATAACTTCTGTGCAATACACACCCGAGAGAGCTATAATTTATGTAAGTGATTTAAGGGAAATAACAGGTAGGAGTTTGACTAATTTAAGAAGACAACTTGATACAACAGTTTATGGGGATAGACCAACTAAATTAACTTCTAAAGCAATAACATAATGGTAATGCTTGAAACTCTAAAAAGATATTTGGGAAATGGGTGGGTAGAAGCCGACGAAACTTGGACTTATGCTAGTGCAACAACTTTTACAATTAGTGGAGATAAGAGAGGAAAGTATCAGGTATATGACAAAATTAAACTCACACAAACAACTGATAAATACTTTAACATAATAGCAGTAAGTTATTCATCTCCTAATACAACTATTACAGTTGATGGTCTTGGTATATATACTTTGGCAAACGCAACAATTACTTCTCCATACTTTAGTAAGGTAGAAACTCCACAGGGATTTCCTCAAAGAGAGGTTACTTTATTTAGTGGAACTCCATCTGCAAGTGTTACATTGCCAGAAACATCTGCACACTTTGACTATTTGGATATTTGGTATGAGGGGAATTCTGTGGGTGGTATATCTGGGACACCTTATTACTACACTAAGTTTCATACTGCATTATCAAGAATGCTTGTTCCCGCTGTTGACCTAGGATTTATTGATTCTTTATACAAGATTAGAACTGCTGGCGCACTATTAAGTTTGTCTGGGACTTCACTTACAATATCTGGTAGTGGTGTTAACTATTCAACTGATACGACTTCGTCAAGTGTTGTGTCATTTAGTGATTTAAAGTTTATACCTAAAATTACGAAAGTAGTCGGATATAGATGGTAAAAATAACCTAAAATGCCAAACCGACACAATATGAGAAAACTTTTATTACATATTCTTGTTACAATTTTGTTACTTGTGCTAATATGGATATATAGGATACAGATAACGGCTATTTTAATTTGGATTTGTCTAAAATGGTAGAGAACAGGAGAATAACAGCAAAAGATGTCTATTTGAAACTAATTATGTTAGAAATGAAAATGGACTCTACGACCAATGGATTAAGAGAAGATTTAAGAAAGATATACTCGCATTTTGACAGGTGGTTGTGGGTTATGGTGGCACTTAACATACTTCAAATATTAGTTTATGTACTAGACAAACTATGAACGACAAAGACAGTGTTTCTCTTAGAGATATATACGAGGCAGTAGAAAGGGTGGAGGATAAAATGATAAAGAGAATAGAAAGAGTGGAGTGTGATGTCAATGCCCTACAGGCTTTCCAGAACAAAGCCTTGGGAGTAATAGGGATTGCGAGTGCTTTTGCTAGTGCAATAGCCTCTTTTATTTGGAGTAAAATCATATCGCCGAATTAAGTTGTTATATAAAAACAATGAAATTTTCAAACCCGTTCAAGACTGGAACTCTCTGGATTAGTCAAACCTATCACCAGAATACATCTAACAAGGCTGTAGATTTTGGGAGTGTTTCTGTAGGAAAAAGTGTCTATGCTATCGCAGACGGAACTATAACAACTGTATCCTCTGCCTCTGGA
>Ga0209606_1003294_pt1 | contig 16431 bp, 10 predicted proteins | sample AD_UKC057_MetaG_FD_184412 | JGI IMG/M metagenome (GOLD analysis project Ga0209606, IMG submission 184412) | Active sludge microbial communities of municipal wastewater-treating anaerobic digesters from USA - AD_UKC057_MetaG (SPAdes) (version 2) | ecosystem: Engineered > Bioreactor > Anaerobic >...
GAGTTTATCCAAACGGCCCAGGGTGAGTAAGAGCTTATGTCGGCTCACGCCGTTCTCGTCTCTATAGGATTCAACGATTTGGATATAGGTATAGCCACCGGATTTGGTTTGTTTGATGAACATACCGAATTATACCACAAAACAAGAAGCGATGTCAACCATATCTCGAATCAATACGCGATAACATCGTGTTACAATAACATATATTGTCACTACCTATTTCTCTCGTTTTCTACTTTTTCCCCTCTAAACCCCTCTGTTTTCGTTTCAGCACCCCCTATTTTTCCCTACCCCGTGACAAAGTCAGGAGCACCCTTGGAAGCCTTAATCGTTAACGCAGGGTTGGTTACACTTGTTTCTGGAAAAACAGCGTCCTCCCACTTTCCTCTATCGATTGGAACAGTTCGCTGCTCCTTACCCGGTTTAACCGGAGTTGATGGAACGGGTTCGTTTCTTGTAGGGTCTGGTCGCGATGATTTCCCCTGTTGCGGGGTCCACTTTCCCGATGAGTTTTCTTCTCGCTCTCGACTGCTTTTTCTCTTTGTCCCAGTACGCTTCGTTTTCATACGCGTATGTGATTCCGGTTTGTTTGTTCTTCTGGTAGACAAAGCCCATAGGTACTCCTCATCGTAATATATTATAATATATAACGAGAATATCGTCAATACCTTTTCATCGTACGCTCCTTTCTGTCTTCCTTCTAAACCTTTTCCTTCGCTAGACTTTCCGGGAATCTATGACACAAGCTTCCTCCCAGGACACAGAAATAGCCTTATTGATAATCTCTTTAAGGCTTTTAGGAACAAAAGAAGGGTTGCTCGACGTCAGTTTTCGGGCAATGTATCGTGCGATAAGTGGTTTTCCACTTCTTCTTTCCAGCCTAAGGGCAGTACGAGCCTCTTCACTTAAAGCCTCCATTTCAGAAATCTCGGCACGGAGATGTTGTTCCCAGTTCGTGGGGAAGAACGCGATTTTATTTCCAACGAAAAGTTCCCGTGGAGATATATCCTTGTGACACCCAACCAAAGCCAGTAAATTCATTGATTTTTCTCTGCTTTGCTGGCATCTCGCACAGAAATCTACATTTTTTTGCTGACATTCCACACAGAGATCATAATCGAAGAGGATATAGCAAGGAATATGTAGCCCGCTAAAAACCAAAAAAAACCCTTAGATACCGGCCTTACCACCACATTCTATGACACTTATGCATCGGCCATCGAATCCTCCGTCGATAAGCGCGTCAGCATAGATTGGTAAACAGTATTCCTCGGTCTGGCCCTCTACTAGAATAATTTTAGATGCGAAAAAACCCTCATTTCTTTTTGAGTTATACGTATTAGAAACGCGCTCGCGAATTGATTGTGGGGTTTCTGTATTATTAAATTCAGGATAACACTGTAGAATAACTTCTTCAAGCTGACACATACTAAGTTGCCAAGCGTTACATTCTCGGGTTTTCTTATCCTTGTGATGTACATATGCAGAATCAAATCGGATTATTTCGTCAAAATGAGCAACATCCACAAGAAGCGGGGAGTGAGTTGAAAAAAGAACTTGATCACCGTTCTCCGAAATTGTACGAAAGACACGCCGAATAGTTCGCTGCGCGTGCGGGTGCATATAGAGCTCCGGTTCCTCAACCGCTAGAATGAAGTTTCGTTTTCTTCCTTCGGGTTCAGAAGTTCTGTACGCCGCATAGCGCCGAAGAATACTGAAGATAACGGCTCGTTGGAGTCCGTGCCCTTTGTTCTCTACTCCTGTTCTGAAACCATCGTCGACATAAAGTTTGGGGGAGCTGATAAGCGCTTCCAATGTTGGTATTTTGAACTCTATTTCAAGATCACACTCTTGGAATAAATCACGCAGTAGAACGTTGAGTAGGTTTTCTACCTCAGTGATCTTAGGGATACGTAAATCACTATTAGAGCGATTCACCTGTTCTGAGATTTGGCTTAAAAGACAGCCAAGCTCCGCTTTTTTCTCGTCGGAAACCGTGTCGAGGATTGTGCTTAGTAGCTTTCCAAAAGGGCTGCTTTTTGTCCCCTTAACTTCTTCTGCTACTTCTCGAACTGCTGGCACATAAACAAAAAACGGAAGTGTTCCCTTAAGGACATTCGCGTACCCTTGTGGATTATCAACCCATTTATAAATCATCGGGATTTGTTCCGCGTAAGTAGCGACGAATTCTTTGCTTTTTTGTTTCCAGTCCTTGCTACTAGGCTTTTGAGAACTGTTAAGGAATTTCGTGAAATTGATTCCATTCACAGTTAGCTGTTCTCTGTCTCGCCACCATTTATCAATGTTACTCTGTGATACCTTTTTTTCCTGAAGCCACTGCGGTTCAGGAATAGGCTTTTCATATTGTTGACTTATTTTTATTTCAGTTTCTCCTCGATCGGGTTCTCCAACAATTCCTTCCGCTTCCGTAATCATTTTTGCAGTGCGCGCCATATGGAAGGTACCATCGTCTTTGAGATAGGGGCCTAGCTTTTCTTTTTCATATTCAGTCAGGTCAGTAAATGTCCCTTCGACGCGAATTTCACTAGCAATATCCAGGTTCCAAAACGATTCTTTGTCCAAAGTTCTGACACTTGGATTGAAGAAAAAATCCAAGGCACGGAGAACCGTTGATTTCCCAGTATTATTCCCGCCTATCAATGCGTGCAAATTGCCAAGGTCGAGAGAGACATCCCGACACACCCGATAGTTTTTTATTCGTAGCTTAATGAGCTTCATAAACACCTCCTATAAAAAACGACTGTATTTCGAATACCTCTTCACAAAAGGATCGTCGATTTCTAAAAACTCACAAGCGACGATTTCTCAATCACCAATAAATCACCGCTGCCTTATCTAAAAAAGAATAATGTCTTTGTCCCCACTTTACTGATTACCGAATCTGAGCAAAGCTTCCCGCCAGATTGGAAGATACATTCGACTCTAACTCAAAAGAGGGGTTGAAGATATTGCACCTGAAAAGTGGGTCCTATGCGTTCCCATTCAAAGACCATTATGCCGAATTTATGCAATATCAATTCTATCACAGATGTTTTCGGTAATCGAAAACCGGCTCTTCAACAATTTACAAGACGTACTTAATTAAAATTTCCTATCGTAATAATACTGTAGATCCTTAGACCGTTTCGATAATCCGCTCTAATCGCTTAATCGTCCATCTGGTGATCTCTTTTTGTTCCTCATATGTTACTTTGAATTTGTCGGATGATCAGTGTGCTTCTAGTAATGTATCGAAGAGCCATCTTTTCCTTCCACATTGAAGTTGGTCATTTCTGTTGATGAGTTCTCTGCCGCGGTCGTCAATGTTGGTAAGAAACCGGCGAGCGGGCCACTCGCCTTTAACTCCGAGACGAGACTTCATTTCCTGTGTGGTATGTCCACCGAATAAGGCCTGGTCACCCTTTGAGCGAATGCGACCAAATCCGGCATCGTCAACTCCGCGCTCGTAAATGTTCTGGGAAAAGCCCTTCTCAGATTCACGCAGCCTAACACGGGCAACGGCACGCTCAATATAAGCAATGCGTTCTTCAATCAGTTCTTGCTTCCTGGTTTGCACTGCAAAATAGCTCTGCGCGAATGCGATTTCTTCTTTTTTCGGATCACCGTTCTGAGCAATAAGATAATAGGCATAGCGGGTCAACATATAGTCCTTGATGGATCTTTTCGTACTCTTGCCCGTAGTGATCATTTTCGTGATCTCACGAAAATGATCTGATACAGCAATACCACTGGTTTCACAGGATTCCACAGCACGTGTGATTGCTTGATAGAAATTTTCCCAACGCTCATATCCGAGAAGGGGCGTTAATTCCCGGGCATGCCAAAATTCTACGTTGGCATTTTCGTCTCAGTGAATGACAAGATCAAATCTCTCTTTTATCTGACCGACTTTTTCTTTTTCCATGATATAACCTCCGTACCTTCAACCATCTGGTGAAAATTCGGCTATCGTATCCATACCTACGTCTATAAGGCGACATGGGCTTATGATTCATACAAGAAAAGTGCAGTTAATTCATTATTCGATGTTATGATTTTATCATGAAACCTACGTAAAGCCATACCGTGACGGGGGTCAAGTTTAGGGATGACATAACTAAGAGGTTAACCGCGGGGTCCTGTTAGTTACCCCGCGATGAACCGCACAAGGTCATCGCGGCGTAAGCTCTTTTTCTTTTCGCGACGGCGCGATACCGCGGTTTTCGTTTGTACTAAAGATTAAAACACGGCTCGCACAGAGGGCACAGAGGGCACGGAGGAAAGAATGGATAGATACAAAAGAAAACCTGTTTGGCTTAGAGGGTACGGAAATGCTTTTAAAAATCCATTGTTTATTTCTCTAAGCTAAATTTTCCTCTTCTTTCTCCGTGTTCTCCGTGTTCTCCGTGTTCTCTGTGTGAGACTTTCTTTATTTTTTGGTTTTTCCCTTCTCCGTGTTCTCTGAGCGAAAGCGTTTTTTCTTTACTTTTTCAATCTTCGCACCAAAAATCTCGATTGTGATAGAATAAAAGAAACGCGAAAGAAGGGGACAACAACGTGGGACTGTTGAAGAATCCTCACGATAAATTCTTCAAAGCGGCCTTCTCCGATATAGAAACGGCTAGGGGCTTTTTACAGCACTATCTCCCCGAAGAGGTCAAGAAACAAATCGACTTAGCGACGTTAGAAACGACTCAGGGAAGTTATGTGGACAGAGAGTTGAAAGAAAGCCATACGGACCTGCTCCTACGAGCGGACATCGCGGGCAGGAAGGGGTACGTCTATCTATTGATCGAACACAAGAGCTATCCCCACAAATCGGTAATACTCCAATTGTTGAAGTATATGGTCAAAATCTGGGAGAAAGAGCTTCAAGCGGGAAAGAAGCTGTCTGTGATCATCCCGATTGTGGTCTATCACGGGCAAAAGCGCTGGGGAGTAGAGGGTAGGTTAAGTGGACTGATCGAGGGATACGCAGAGCTACCGGAGACGCTGCGGAAGTACATACCGGACTACGCATACGAACTCCACGATTTGACGTCAGAAGAAGAGGGAGAGCGCATAGAGTCCGGAGAGGTGAAACTGACGGTCTACCTATTTCGAGCGGTTGTTGCGCCAGACAAAGAAAGAGAAATGCGCTGGATCATAGAAGCGATGCAAGCGCTGAAAGAAGTGTCAGGTAGAAGGGATATAGAAGACTTGATCGATCTGGGCTTTCGGTATCTTCTAAGCTTGAATCTACGGATAGAGTTAGAAGAGCTCGTCGAAATCGCGAGAAGGTTCTCGGAAGAAAGGGGTGAACAGATTATGACGCTTGCGGAGAGACTCATCGATAAAGGAATGCAGAAGGGCCGAGAAAATGGTTTGAAAGAAGGTTTGAAAGAAGGCTTGAAAGAGGGCTTGAAAGAAGGTTTAGAAAAAGGTTTAGAAAGAGGATTAGAAAAAGGCCGAGAGGAAGAAAAATATATAATCGCTAAAAGACTCATCCTCAGCGGGATGGACTTATCGGAGGTCTCGGTGATCACCGGATTGTCTCTCGAAGATTTGCAGAAAATCGATCGACTCTCTTAGAATAGAGAAAAGCTGTTTTTCGAAAAGATCACAGATACGCCGTGGAAGCATCTTGGGAGCGCCTGGGAACGCGCCGGGAACGCCGCACTTCAGTGTGGTATGTCTTAAAAAAACTTGGGTTCTCTGTGCGCAACCTTTTTTGTATTTTGGAGAACATCTTGGAACGCCACACTTTAGTGTGGCTTGAATTGTGTCTTTTTTCATTTCAAAAAACGGAGAACATGCCAACTTAAAAGTTGGCGTTCCCAGCCTTACAAGCTCCGCGATTTGTCTTCATTCTTTTTACGCCGCGGTGATGTCGGGGTATCGCGCCGTTGCGAGAAGAAAAAGCGCTTACGCCGCGATGCCTGCCCAAAAACCGTAAAACAACCCAACTAGAAAGTTGGCGCCGCTAGGCGTTGGCAAAAATCCTTGTTGCTTCCCAAAAAAATGTACGAGTGCCTTGTCATAACGTCCCGTGATTGTTTGGTGTGTCACGTATGGTATACTTTGTTGGTGGTCAAGCGCGCTTTTTCGGCCATATCCAACAAAAATATCGAACCTTCGAGTGAAAAGGAGTGTTGATTACGCGGAATGTAGCGATAATCCCCGCGCGGGGGGGGAGTAAACGGATTCCTAAAAAAAATATTCTGCCATTCTTGGGCAAACCGATCATCGCTTATTCTATCGAAACGGCGCTCGAAAGTGGTCTGTTCGATGAAGTGATGGTGTCGACGGACGACTCGGCAATTGCGGATATCGCGAGAGAGCACGGCGCGGTGATTCCGTTTATGCGCGACCAGAACACGGCCAACGATCGAGCCGTAATTGCGGAGGTCTGCTCCGAGGTTTTACAGAAGTACCAACTCCAGGGTAAGGAGTTCGATAACGTCTGTATGATTATGGCAACCGCGCCTTTTGTCACAGCCCAAAGATTGAAGGAAGCATATTCCAAATTGTCAGAAGGCAACTACGATTGTATCATGACCGTTACGGAGTACAGTTTTCCTATCCAGCGCTCTTTTAAACTCGAAAACGGGCTTCTTCTAATGAGATGGCCAGAGAACATCCACGTTCGTTCCCAAGATCTGGAAAAAACCTACCACGATGCCGGACAGTTCTGCTTTTTCAAGGTCAATTCTTTCCTTAAACAACGCATACTCTTCATGGAACGAACGGGAATGATCCTTTTAGACGCCATCGAAGTGCAAGATATCGATACACCTATTGATTGGGAGCTCGCCGAACTCAAATACCAATTTCTTCGTTCGAAAAAGCAATGACTTCTTCACCCATTAACTCCCAGGCTCTCATAGAGCCTGCACTCTCTGTTCCCTAAAACCGTGAATCTTACTATGAATCGTTTCTTGCGTGTGTTTAAGCAGATCGACGCAGATCATCGCCGTATCCCCAATCGTTGAAAACCACTTTTGATGTATTCTTACCGATTCGACCGCTGCATCCATCTCATTCTCAAACTGATTCGGTACAGCGTTGCGCTCGATATCGAAGTTGAGGTAAAAAGATTGTATGATGTGCATAAAAAACAGTTGGAAATTCTCTTTTCGCTCGTGGACTTTGACTTTGTATCCCGTTAAGGTGGATTGAAACAGATTGATTTTTTCCTTCGCCCTTCTTTCATCGAGCAGGCCTTTTTTAATCTCTTCTAACACCTCGTCGATACTCAGCAGCCAATCCAAACCGGCTTTACAGGTATCGTACACGTGTTGCATATCGTCGAGGGTCCTGTCTACTAACCCTCCAATTTTTTCTGCATCGCGATCGGCTTCCTCTTTCGAAAATCCCGAAACCAAGGTTTTAATTTTGTCCAACGGCGAGAACGGCTCGGAAATATACTTATCGATCGCCTCCTGAAAGGTCATCACGGTTGTTCCTTTTATGAAAGCGCCGCCTTCGGTGGCGTTGATGCACTGGCCTTTGTATTCGGCGACATCGATTTCATAGGACTTCCTAAACCCATTCCAAATCGTGTTCGTGAGTATGGGCTGCCCATCGTTCCCCATAACGTTAAAAGTGGGTACATTATGGGTCGTCTGTTTTTCGCCAAAGGTCGACCCGGATGCGTGCGTTGTCCCTTCACGACTATACGCGAGGTCTTGGCCTATCAGAATTATCGGGTCGCAACCCAGCGCGTCCAGTATTTTGAACGCCATATTCCCTGAGGATTGCTTGATGTCGAGAATACCTCGGTCGACTCTCAACCACTTGAAGTGGTCGAAGTTTCTATACACTATGATTCGCGGGCCGGGGTAGGTTTGATAGGCTTCGTTGAATACCACAGGGCAGGCAGCGAAGTAAACGTTTTCTACTTGCTCGACGGTGAAGCCATCGACGAGTTTTGCCAGCTCCAGCACTCGCTCAAGCGACGTGATCAAATGGGGTTTCACACCCATGTCTACCAGTATCCTTAAGGAAGCGTCGGGAGAAACGATCACCGCCTTGTCATCCAACCCTTTCAAGAGGTGTTTGTTTTTGTTCAAAGAGGGTCCGGTGGAGACGACGATGCCGGGTTTTCCTTTGAACTGATTGTAGAGCAAGTTGATTCCCGGGTTGTAGATGATTTCGTTGATGTTTTCGAGCATGTTGCGCACGCCGATCAGCGAGTCTTCGATGCTGTTCCCGAAGTTGTTCAATTGATACGCGCCCGCTTCACGGAAGGCGCGTAGCGCGCGCAAGTAGTATTCCTTTCCTAGTCGCATCGAGCTCGAGTGGAAGATCGGGCGCATCGCTTTCAACAGGACGAGCAGCTTCTGGTCCGCGGCGAACTTTTCTTGAAGCCTGAGGAAGAGGTCGTCTTCTTTCTCGCCCACGGCGAAGTGTAGGCTGAAGGCTTTCGCGATCGACGCGTAGTCGAGGGTCTTCAGCGTCATATAGAAGATGTCCATCTCTTTCTCGATGATGATGAGGTGCGTGGTCCCGGCCTTTTTCACGTGGTCGCGCAGGAAGAGGTCGAGCTCGTATCCTAAGCCGATCCCGAGGAAGAGCGCCGCTTGTGTGTTTTTGAGGTTGAGTTTTTCGAGCTCGTTTCGGGTGTCTTGTTCCGGGTCGGAGGCGGCGTAGAAGAAGCTCTTCCCGTCCGGGAGCAAGAGGTTGAGGCGTGGCGGGTTTCCGGTGCTCATCACACGGTATTGCCCGGAAAGGGCGTGGGTCTCCACGCGCTGCGCGAGCGCGGGATCGCGCTGCCTGAGGAAGTTCAGGTTGCTTTCGAAGAAGCCCTTCGCGACTTTCACCGGGGTAACGCTGACGACGGGCCCGTCCTTCTTCGCTGTTGGGTTTTTTATTTTTTTGTATCTGCTCATTTTTACCTCCTGGTTATTGAATGTGTCTCGCTGTGGCGCATTGTGAGTACTTCGGGACTTGGGAACGCCACACTTTAGTGTGGCATGGGTTGTGCTTTTTTCCTTCCAAAGGCCGGTAAAACATGCCAACTTGAAAATTGACGCTCCCAGGCGTTTTGGGAACGCCACATTTCAGTGTGGCATGGGCTTTTTTGGAAAACTGGAAAACATGCCGAACTAAAGTTCGGCGTTCCCAGGCGCTCCCAGGGCGTTTTGAGAACGCCACACTTCAGTGTGGCATGGGTTGTGTTTTTTTCCTTCCAAAGGCCGGTAAAACATGCCGAACTAAAGTTCGGCGTTCCCAGGCGTTCCAGGAAACATGCCAACTTGAAAGTTGACGCTCTCTAGCGTTTTGGGAGCGCCACACTTCAGTGTGGCATGGGTTGTGTTTTTTTCCTTCCAAAGGCCGGTAAAGCATGCCGAACTAAAGTTCGGCGTTCCCAGGCGTTCCAGGAAACATGCCAACTTGAAAGTTGGCGCTCACAGAAAACGTTCCGAACTAAAGTTCGACGTTTCCGGTAGTAGAGAGCTCTCCATACCACGGCCAATCGCTTATGTCTTTTACCAAGCCCGCCTTTATTGGGTTGTTTTTGATATAACGCTTTGCTCTTTCGAAGTGGGTTTCAGTTCTCATATACCGGTCGTAGTACTCTCTTAGCCAAATCGGTCCTTGCTTGCCGAGACGCGCGTTTATTCGATACGTCGAAACCTGTTTAAGCCGCTTGATGTATTCGGATAGTGTAACCGCGGGGCTTCTCTTCATCAAAAAGTGCACGTGATTCGGCATAATGACCCAGCTGTATATTGTCGCGTCTTGACTTAATAAAGTGTCGCGGAATATGATCGCGTTTCCTTCATCTTTTAGCAGGCAGCTTCCATAGCCTTTATCGGCATAGTCTTCGATTATCTGTAAATACTTTCTCAAGCGCTCTTGCTTGTTTTGATTTTTATCGCTTTCATTCAGGATGAGTCGCGCTCTTTTGACAACCTCACGTGGCAAAGAGTCAGCCAATCGCAAGGTAATGAACTGAATGGCGTTGTTTGAGTCGAAATGCGGTAAATATCCTCGGCGTTGCCACTGTGATGAGTCGATGTCGTTCCTCCTTTGACGAAGATTATTAAATTTCGGTGGTGAACGTTTGTCCGCTGAATATTAATACATAAGACACTGGAAAAGTCAAGGACTTGCTTTGGGAATGTTGCTCTTTGGCGTGGCATGGGTTGTGTCTTTTTCATTCCAAAGAGCGGAGAACATGCCAACTTGAAAGTTGGCGTTCCCAGCGTTCTCAAGGGTATCGCGCCGTCGCAAAAAGAAGGAGCGCTTACGCCGCGATGCCTTCCCAAAGACCGTAAGACATGCCAACTTGAAAGTTGGCCTTCCCAGCGTTCTCAAGGGTATCGCGCCGTCGCAAAAAGAAGGAGCGCTTACGCCGCGATGCCCTCCCAAAGGCCAGTGAACATGCCAACTTGAAAGTTGGCGTTCCCAGCGTTCTCAAGGGTATCGCGCCGTCGCAAAAAGAAGGAGCGCTTACGCCGCGATGCCCTCCCAAAGGCCAGTGAACATGCCAACTTGAAAGTTGGCGTTCCCAGCGTTCTCAAGGGTATCGCGCCGTCGCAAAAAGAAGGAGCGCTTACGCCGCGATGCCTTCCCAAAGACCATAAGACATGCCAACTTGTAAGTTGGCGTTCCCAGCGTTCTCAAGGGTATCGCGCCGTCGCAAAAAGAAGGAGCGCTTACGCCGCGATGCCTTCCCAAAGACCGTAAGACATGCCAACTTGAAAGTTGGCGTTCCCAGCGTTCCCGGACGTTTCCGGCGTTCCCAGGTCACGAGCCGATTTTGTGTTTGAACGTCGTGAACGCATGGTCGAAGAGGAGGAGGGCGGTGTCGGCGGGGTAGACGCCCGCTTTGACGAAGGGGAGGTCGCGGATTTTCTCCCGTTCGATGAGGCCCTCAGTTTCGGGTGAGAGAGTCGCGCTCGCCTGGGGGTAGCCGAGCGCCGCGAGTGCGGCGAGTAGGAATAACCCCTTATCCGCCACGAACCGGTAGCCGTCGTCGGCAAGGAGTACCGTGCCCGTGATCCTCCCGCCCGGGTACAGCCCAGGCAGGTAGCCGACGGTGCGCACGCTTTCGTATACCCAGACGAGTTTTCGGTATATCGCCTCGCCGTGGCTCACCGGCATAGGTCCGAATTCGTAGAAGGTCGGGCGGTTGAGGTTCGTGACCATTCCGGGTGCGTCGTTCGGAACCCAGGCGTCGTATTGGCGAGTTTGCGCCAGCTCCAGCACCATCCGCGTCACTTCCGCTATGTTCTGCTCGCTCGCGGGCAGGGCTTTGCCGTCGTACCGGAGGAACCCCCGAACGAGTAGGTGGCGTGCGTAGGCTTCCGGGTTCGTCCACGGCATCGGGAATCGCGCATGCGGTTTCAAGTCCCAGAAGGGTTTCAACTCCGTTTGCGTGGATAGTAGAAACGACTGTTGCAGGTTCTCGCGTGGGTAGGATTCGTAGTACCCTTTCAGCGCCGTGTCTTCGTATTTCAGATTGGGATTCGATTCGTACTGCTTCAGCGTCGCCACAAAGGGGTTCCAGTTATCCCCGGAGTCGGAGAGGGGTAGAAAGTGCGGCGTCAGGCAACAGTCAATCTCGACTGTCAGTTCTCCCGCCCTCGAGAGCACCGGCGCCTTCGGGTGGCGGGCTAAGGTGTTTATCATCCGCTCTATGGGCGTCTCGGTTTCCGCTTCCCGGTCCAAGGGTCCCTCACTTTCCAAGGTCTCCCCGTCACGCCAAGGCCCGAAGTACTCGAGGCCACCTTCGGCGCCGTAAAGCTTTCCGAGGCCGTGTCGGACCCCGTTGCGCCATTGCCCGTCATAGGCGACGCGACCGTCCTCGTAATAGGCCTTCCCGTGCCCGTCGGCCTCACCGGCCTTGAACGATCCCTCATACCAAGGCTGACCGTTCGGGTGGTACTTGATCCCTTGACCCTCCGGATGGTTCGCCTTCCAACCGCCATCGTAGGTTATGGCGCCGGCGGCGTCGTACTCCTTCCCACGCCCCTCGCGTAACCCGGCCTTCCAGGTGCCCACGTACCAGAGCGAGCCGTCGGGAAAAAATAGGTTCCCGTCCCCGTCCGGCAAGTTCTGTCGCCACCCCCCGCGGTAGTGGATGGTCTGGCCATCTCGATAATAAAGTGTTCCGGTCCCGTTTAGGAAACCGTCCTCCAGTTCCCCCTCGTAGGCTTTGCGGCCATCGGGAAAGACGATCGTTGCGGTTTCTTTCATCTGCTGATCCCACCCTTAAACTTGCGATGATGTGACTCGCGCGGGTTTCTCGCACGGGTCGACTATACTATATTATTTGACGTCAAGGGGGTAATTTCCGTGAGGGGGAAATTTACGGGTTCGCACGGAGAACAGGGAGCTAAAAACAAAAAAATTGTTCGCACGGAGGGCACGGAGAGCACGGAGAGGACACAGAGGAAAAAGCCTGGATTAAAAAGATCGAGTTCGCACGGAGGGCACAGAGGGCACAGAGAGAACACAAAGGAAAATTGCCTTGATTAAAAACAGAAGATTTGGTTCGCACAGAGGGCACGGAGAGCACGGAGAGGACACAGAGAGAACAGGCATCGCGGCGTAAGCGCATCTTCTTTTTGCGACGGCGCGATACCGCGGTTTTCGTTTGTACTAAAGATTAAAACACGGCTCGCACAGAGGGCACGGAGAGGACACAGAGGGGAGATTTATGCTGAGACCGCCTGGGAACGCCGCACTTTAGTGTGGCATGGGTTGTGTCTTTTTTCATTTCAAAAACTGTAAAACATGCCAACTTAAAAGTTGGCGTTCCCAGCATTTCCAAAGGCATCGCGGCGTAAGCGCTTTTTCTTTTTGCGACGGCGCGATACCCTTTTGTACAGGGGGATCGCGGGGTCCCTTAGGTTACCCCGCGATGACCCCATGGCGCGATCAACCGCAAAGTTGGCGTTCCCGGCTGGTCGCGTTCCCAGGGCGCTCCTACTACCCCTTTTCCCCTTTAAGCACATACACCCCGTTCGATACGAGGAGTTCTTTCACGGAAGACGTGTACCCGTTTTGGGAGAACGTTGCGAATAAGGTTTTGGGGCTCTTCTCGCTGGTTGCCTGCTTGATCTCTATCCAACGGTCGGCTTCGCGTTTTCCGTACTTGCCTTTCGTATCTTTCACGTCGATCCACATTTCGACGTTGCCTTTCACAATCAAATCGATCTCTCGGTCCCGCAACCCGACTTTGACCGTTTCACGCTCTAAGATCGTTTTCGGTTTGATGGTGAGGTCGTTTCCGTTTTCAGCGAGGTCTTTCAGGTTGAACGGTTTCTTGATCCGTTCTCGTACGAGGTATTCTCGAAACTTTCCTTTCTCATAGTTCGTCCTTCCCATCTCTTGGCGGAGCTCTTTGTGGATATCCGGGACGAAGTTGTCTATTTCTTTTTGAAAGAGATGTCGAAAGACGAGTTCGTAAGTTTTGTCTTTCCCAATTTTATAATCGAAGTTTGTTTCTCCTTGAGAAATCAGGTCAGCTTTGATCAACTTTTGCAGTTTCGTTTCCAGCTCGGAGTCGGTCATATCAAGCTTTAGGTCTTTGATTATCTGCGCTCGGGTGCGCTCTTCGCCCGCTTGAAATAAGTATAGCAAGAGCCTCTTCGCGTTTCTTTTGTTCACTTCCGCGAAGATTTTTGCGATGTATTCGCCCCACGTCTTGAAAATAAGTCCGCTCGTGATCTCTTGCGTGTATACTTCGATGATGTTATCCTCTTGAACGTAATCGTTTTTTGTGTTGTGCTTTGACGAGAAGAGCGCTTTGATATACAAAGGGTCTCCGCTGGTGAGGTTCCAAAGCTTGTCTACTCCGACATCGTCTATCTTCGTATGAAAGATCTCCGCGTACTTCCAAATCGCTTCTTTCGCCTCTTCTTCAGGGAGGTTTTCCAAGACGTTCTCCTCGAACCGTGCCGTGAGTCTTCTCACGATCTCCAATAGCCCGTGGACTTCACTCCCTGAAATGATGAGCGGCGCCTCTTTCTTCTCCGCAAGGTCTAGATACGTCCCGCTCATCGAGTCGATCGTATTCTTTTGATCATCGACGATGTAGGCGTTTATGTTTTGAAATTCGTCTATGATTTGGACAATTTTGCATTTCTTCGCTATGGCTGTTTCAAACGGCAGCCTTGCCGCCGTTGCCCACATCAGCCCCCAGTTCCCGACTCTTTCAAACTCGTTGATTGAGTCGAAAATCTCTTTAAGCTCATTGTCTTCTATTCGTTCTTTTAGCCGTACGAAATTCAAGGGGTTGGCAATTAGCTCCGGTTTTCTTTCCATATACCCGATCCATTGGCTCACAAAAGTAGAAAAAAAATCTTTTGCGAATTCGGCTAAAGTCGTATATGTTTCTTTCACACTAAAATAGAATGGCACGACACGCTTTTCAGGGCAGCTCCACAGGATATTGAACAGCCGCTGCAGAAACGCTGTCTTCCCTTTCTTTCGCCTGGCGACGATCGCTTGGCTCTGCGCGATATTAGCGATCAAACGGTTGTACCAAATTCCCAGAAAGTAGTCAAACTCTTTCTTTCTCCCGACGAAGAGGTTGGTGTCACCTATTAGCTCCGGTAAGGCGTAGGTTATCGTTTTCGGCATCTCGAACATCGCTTTCACCCGCTTTTTCCTGTTTGGTAAGATTATAACATAGCGCGTTACCGGGACGTTTAGGAACACCTGGGAACGCCACACTTCAGTGTGGCATGTCTTAAATAATTGTTCGCCCAGAGGGCACGGAGAACACAGAGAGAACACATAGAAAAATGCCTGGATTGAAAATAATAAACTCAGTTCGCGCGGAGCACACAAGAGCCAAAAACAAAAAACCTATTTCGCACAGAGGGCACAAAGGGCACAGAGGGTACAGAGAGAACAGGCATCGCGGCGTAAGCGCTTCTTCTTTTCGCGACGGCGCGATACGCTTTTGTACAGGGGGATCGCGGGGTCCCTTCGGTTACCCCGCGATGAACCACAAAGTTGGCGTTCCCAGCCAACGTACCAGACTGAAGTCCGGCAGTTGCTTTTTGCTCCTTGGGAACGCCACACTTCAGTGTGGCATGAGCTGTGTCTTTTTTCATTTCAAAAACCGGAGAACATGCCAACTTAAAAGTTGGCGTTCCCAGCATTTCCAAAGGCATCGCGGCGTAAGCGTTTCTTCTTTTCGCGACGGCGCGATACGCTTTTGTACAGGGGGATCGCGGGGTCCCTTCGGTTACCCCGCGATGAACCACAAAGTTGGCGTTCCCAGCATTTCCAGAAAATATGCCGAACTGAAGTTCGGAGTTCTCAGCGTTTTCAAGGGTATCGCGTCGTCGCAAAAAGGAAAAAGGCGAATCCGCTACTTTTTCTATTTTTGTTTCTCCTCGATATTATTCTCACACGCCCACGTTCAGGCCGGGCTGTATCGTGTATAATACCCGTGAAATGATTTCCCGTAGGGAGGCCAATAATTGAGAAATTTTATAATCCCCACGATAGGTTTTTCAAAGAAGTACTAGGGAATGTCGCGAATACCCAAGCGTTCTTAGAGACCTATCTCCCCCCTGATGTCTTACAGACGATCGATGTCGGCGCGATACAGGCGGAAAAGGACAGCTTCATAGAACAAGACCTGAAAGAGTTCTACGCCGATTTGTTGTTTCGGACGAATATTCGAAACCGAGAAGGCTACGTCTACATTCTACTGGAACACAAGAGCTATAGCGACTATAACGTAGGCGTGCAGCTGCTCAGGTATATGTCTGCGATATGGGACAAAGAAATAAAGAAACAAAAGAACAGACGACTACCGCTGATCTTACCGATAGTACTGTACCAAGGGAAAGAGAAGTGGGGAGCTTCCACGCAGTTTGCGGACAGGATCGAAGGGGTCGAAACGATGGAAGGGTCTTTGCGAGAAAGCATCCCGCACTTCAAGTATTACCTATACGATTTTTCGTCAAATAGCGGAGAGGAGATCAAAGGGCCGGACGATCTACGCCTGTATCTGGAAACGATCAGGATGGCCTCGATCAAGGACCCCGAAAAGTTCAATGAAGCGTACGTAAGAATCACCACCGTCTTCGTCACGCGGGAAGAAACGGAAATAAGCGAACAGCTTTACGAGACTTTTATCCACTATATCTACTATTTGACCGTACGAGAGGATTTCTTGAGACTGATACAGCTGACGCGAACGGTATCGGTAGAAAGGAGTGAAAGGATGCAAACGATAGCGGAATGGCTAAAGCAAGAAGGAATGGAAAAAGGTATGAAAGAAGGAATGGAAAAGGGACTAGCAAAAGGGATTATAAAAGGCAGAGAAGAAGGGCGAGAAGAAGGCCGGGAAGAACTTCTTTGGAAGTTGATCTCCAAAAAATTCCCACAAATCCCTTCAAGGTACTACGAAAAGCTGAAAGCGCTCACGATAGACCAACTCGATACCTTGGGCTTGGATTTGATGGATATGCGGAG
>Ga0209606_1003295_pt1 | contig 16430 bp, 14 predicted proteins | sample AD_UKC057_MetaG_FD_184412 | JGI IMG/M metagenome (GOLD analysis project Ga0209606, IMG submission 184412) | Active sludge microbial communities of municipal wastewater-treating anaerobic digesters from USA - AD_UKC057_MetaG (SPAdes) (version 2) | ecosystem: Engineered > Bioreactor > Anaerobic >...
TCGGTGACCTGGGGTGTGGTTTCCGAACGGGCCAGCATCAACGCGCCGTCGCTGAGGATTGGGTCGGGGTCACGCAGGAGTGTTGTCAACAGGGTCTGCGCCTGTTCGGGCTGCGCCTGGACCAGGAGGCGGGTCGCGGCGAGGCGGATATGGGACGGGAATGAAGGGGAGGCCAGGGCGTTGAGATTTTCAAGGACGGTCTCTTGTTGTTCCGAATGCAGGCATGATGCCGCGCATTGGAGGCACGCGTCCGCCAGAAGGATTTGTCCGGCGGCATCTGCGGCCCGGAACGCTGCAGAGAGGGCTTCGCAGGCATCCCGGGTTTGAAGTGCTGCGAGCGCTTGGGAGGCCCCATAGACTTGGTCCTTGTCCGTGGCGGCGAGGAAGGGCTGTATCGCGGAAACGGATTCCGGAAGCCCCTGGCGTCCCAGGGCCGCCATCAGGGCAAACCAACGCTCGCCTTCCGCCTGATTCAGAGTTTCTATGAGCGCCCGGGCGGATTCCGGCAGGGCGATCTGTTCCAGGGCGGTAACCACGCTGTTGAACATTTCAGGAGTATTCAACTGGCCTGCCAGGGCCGACACGCTCGCGGGGCCGCCGATTTCTCCCAGCATGCGGCAGCAGAAGCGCTTCGCCTCTCCGGTGCTGTCTGCGGTAAACACGGCGATGAGTTCCGTTTCAAGTTCCGCCGCCGTTGCGCCGTCGGGATCGCTTGCCGTTGCCCGGACCGCCTCGGAAATAGTGCGCACGGGGATTTCAGACGCGCCCAGGTCATATCCCCGCAAGGCGGTGAAATCATTTTTCAAGGATTCTTCCATGCCTTGCGCAAGGCCGGCAACCGACAGGGCGATAGAAAGCACCGCAACGCAGGTGTATTTCAGGGATACGTGTATAAGACAGGATTTCATCATGAGGTTCCTTTATTCCGTTTTTTTAGATACAAGGTTACCGGTTCAGATGACCCAGGGCGCGCGCATGGAAGGCTGCATCATCCGGTTCGCCACGGGGTCGTCGAACTGCTCTTTTTCCAGGTCCCAGTGCAGTTTCTTTCCAAGCAGCATGGCGATATTGGCCATATGGCACATGGTGGCGCTGTGGTAGCCCACTTCGACGGGGGCCTTGGGTTCGCCCCGGGATTTGACACATTCAATAAAGTCATAGTGATGTCCCAGGCTGCGTCCCAGGTGCAGTTCATCGGGTCCGATAACCTCCCGCAGCAGCGATTGGGGTTCCGCCTCCAGGTTGCCGCCGTGGACGTGGATGAAAATCCAGCCATCCTCCCCTTCGAAGCGGATGCCGCGCGGGCCCCGGTTGTCGCCCAACAGCCGCACCCCGTTCGCGAACTCGAAGGCGAAGTCATATATATAGGCCGTGTTGAAGAGCCCTTCCTTGGCAAAGGTGCCCTTGCCCTCCACGCTGATGGGCAGGGTATCGTCCGTGCCGTTGCCCAGCTGGCCCAGGTCGATAATATGCGCGCCCCGGTCCGTCATTTCACCCCCGCTGTAGTCCAGGATATAGCGGAAAAAGAAGTGGCAGCGCTTTTCCGTGTAGGGCGCTTCCCGCGCCGGGCCCAGCCAGAAATTGTAATCAAAACCCTCCGGAACCGGCATGATGGGGGAGGGCGGTTGCTCGTATTCCTCCACGCGGTCCACGGGCATCTGCACGCGGATGGTGTGCAGTTTGCCGATGCGGCCGTTGCGCACTAATTCACAGGCGTAGCGCGCATTATCGCGGGACCGCTCATGGCTGCCGGTCTGAAATACGCGACCGTAGCGTCGTACGGCGTCCACCACGGCGCGGCCCTCGGGAATGGAGTTGGCAAGGGGTTTTTCACAGTAGATGTCCTTGCCCGCCTTCGCCGCGGCGACGCTGATGACGGCGTGCCAATGGTCGGGCGTGGCAATCATGACGGCGTCGATATCGTCGCGCGCCAGCACCTCGCGGAAATCATGGTATTCCTGGATGCCTGAGTAGGAACCGTCGGGCTTGTTCGCCGCATAGTGTTCTTCCACCATACCTTTTGCCGTGGCGCAATGGTTGCGGTCCACATCGCATACGGCCACATATTGCACCTCAGGCATGCTCATCAAGGCGCGCGTGTCATACGAGCCCTGGCCGCCCACACCGATGGAGGCCATGACGATACGGTTGCTGGGCGCTACCGTGCCGTCCAGGCCCAGCGCCGAAGCGGGGATGATGGCGGGGAATACCGCCGCAGCCGCGGCGCTTTTTAAAAAGGTGCGACGGGACAAGGTGACGGGGTGATGTTTCATAGTCATTCTCCGGAGTGGTTCATGATGTTACTTGCGTAGGGCCGCCGCGCTTCGCTGGATGTTGTCTGGAAGGAACGACCGGGGTTCCGGCGGCGGCCGAAATGTCCGGCTCGGGTTGCTGAACATTCAGGGATACCCGTCGCTCCACCCCCTATTGTGATACTTTTTGAGGGTTCGATACAAAATTAAGGTCACGGAACCCCAAACGGCTCCACACCGGCGGGTGCGCACGCCGGTGTACCGATGAAGATACCCGGCACAGGGCGCCGTCCCATAAATGTTTGATGTTAAACAATCCTTTACTTTTTCACGCCTTTTGGGGTATCATAACGGGACGAGCGCAGGGCCGTAGGATGGCGCTGCGCACTTGAAAAGGAACTGCAATGAAAACAGGCCGGACAGAATTTCAAAAAGTGGGCCGTGTCAATATCTTCCTTCATATCATAGGGGTGCTGTTGGTAAAGATACTCGGGTGGAAAGTAGAGAGTGCGCCCCCCACGGTGCCCAAATACGTGGTAATCATCGCTCCCCACACCTCCTATTGGGATTTTCCCATGGCGTTGTTTATTTCATGGGTCTATCGAATGAAGGGCGCCTGGCTGGGTAAAGCCGAAATCTTCAGCTGGCCCTTTCCCCTCAACTGGTTCTTCAGAAAAGTCGGGGGGATACCGGTTTATCGTAATCGTAATCAGGGCCTGGTGGAACAAGCCGTTCAGGTATTTCACGAGCGGGACGGTCTGGTTCTGGCCTTGGCGCCTGAAGGCACCCGCGCCAAGGTGGACTACTGGAAGGCGGGCTTTTACCACATCGCGCTGAAAGCGGGCGTGCCCATCGCCCTGGGATACCTCGATTTCGGGCGGAAAGCCGGCGGTTTCGGGCCGCTTTATTATTGTACCGGTGATGTGGAGAAGGACCTGGCTTTCATCCGAGACTTTTTTAACACCATCACCCCGAGGCATCCGGAGCGCCGCAGCGAGGTCCGTTTCCGTCCCCGGGGAAAAGATGGAAATGCGGCCGATGGCGTTGCGCCTTCCGTTCCCAAAGCCGTCGGCATGGAGTAGGACGGGCAGGACCGGTAAGAGCGATTACGGAAAGTCGAGATTGCTTCACTTCGTTCGCAATGACGGTTATATGGATGCTATGTCATTGCGAGCAAATCACCCCGACGCGGCGGGGTTTATTTTTAAAGAAACGTGGTCATAATTTTGGAATACGAAAGGAATACGATTGCGTGTCGGCCGACTATTATTCATCGTCATTGCGAGCACACCACCCCGACGCGGCGGGGTTTATTTTTAAAGAAACATGGTCATGATTTTCTAGTATGAGAGGAACACGATTGCTTATCAGCCGACTATTATTCATCGTCATTGCGAGGCACGAAGCAATCTGGTTTATACCAAGTCCATTTAGCGATGAGATTGCTTCGTTCCTCGCAATGACGAGGTAAAGATTTTTATATCTCAATTTTACAGTATGTTACAGGATGCGTTTCTTAGGAGCAATCTCGATAAGTTGCGATAATTGCACAGGCCGTTGAAGCGACTTTCCGTACACGTGTCTCAGGGATTTATGTTCCGACACCGGATATCAGGATAACTCTGTTCTTCCCTCCCAGTCAATAGGGTAAGCCTTTCCCCCTGCATCACCCGCAGGAACGACACGGCGGGTCCGGTCTTTTTGTTGGTATTTCAGGCACTGTTACGCTATAGTATAGGAACGGGGCGCACATGTATTTAATATCAAATCGGCGGTGCGACCTATTCAACGTTTATAGAAAGGAACTTCCTGATGAGCAAGTTGCTTACCAACCATGTGTTTACTTCGGAGTCGGTGTCTGAGGGCCATCCGGATAAGATATGTGACCAGATTTCCGACGCCATACTGGACGCCTGTCTCAAGGCGGACCCCAAAAGCCATGTGGGGTGTGAGACGCTGGTTGGTCCCAATCTGGTGGTCAACGCCGGTGAAATTACCTGCGAAGGGTGGGAGAGCATCAATCCGGAGGCCATCGCCCGCAAGGTGGTTAAAAATATCGGCTACGTGCATAATGACATTGGTTTTTCCTTTGAAACGTTCGGTTATATCAACTGGATTCACGGTCAGTCCGGCGATATTGCCCAGGGGGTCAACGAAGGGCAGGGATTGTATAAGGAACAGGGTGCGGGCGACCAGGGCATGATGTTCGGATACGCCTCCGATGAGACACCCGAGCTGATGCCGGCCACCATCCAATACAGCCACGACCTGTTGATGGAACTGGCCCGCATTCGCAAGGCGGGTGAGATTGCCTACCTGCGTCCGGATTCCAAATCCCAGGTATCCATCCGCTACGAGAACGGCGCCCCTGTCGCCATCACGAACGTGGTGATTTCCCATCAGACCGAGGCCGTACCCCTGACCCGTATACGAAAAGACCTTATCGCGGTTGCCCAGAAGATATTGGAATCAACAGGCCTGTTGACCGGCAAGACCAAGTATTACATCAATCCCACGGGCCGTTTTGTAACGGGCGGGCCCTACGGTGACTCCGGATTGACCGGGCGGAAGATTATTGTGGACAGTTACGGCGGCGTCGGCAGTCATGGCGGCGGCGCCTTCTCGGGCAAAGATCCGACGAAGGTGGACCGCAGTGCGGCCTATTATGCGCGGTATGTGGCGAAAAACATCGTTGCCTCCGGGCTGGCGAAGCGGTGCGAACTCCAGGTGGCTTATGCCATCGGGGTGGCCCGTCCCATGAGCATCAACGTGTCCACCTTTGGAACGGGTGTCGTTGACGATGCGATTCTGCAGCGCGTGGTTGAATCCTCCGGCCTGTTTGATTTCCGGCCCGCCGCAATTATGGCGAGCCTGGGCCTGTCGCGGCCCCGGGGCTGGTGCTACCAGGACACGGCGGCGTACGGTCATTTTGGCCGGAAGATGTTCCCCTGGGAAAAGACCGACAAAGTCCGGGACCTTAAAAACGAAGTCGCGGCGAAGGCGTGACGCCGATGACGGCCGGAGACAGCAAAACCCGCGTTCTGGGCGTGGGTTCCCCGATGATGGACCTTCTGGCCAAAGTGCCCGAAGCCTTTCTTGGCGGGGTGCCCGGCGCCAAGGGCGGCATGGAGTGGGTGGCGCCGGAGCAGATGGATGCGCTCATCGCACGGCTGCCGGAAGCGCCCCTCCAGGCGCCCGGCGGCAGCGCCGCCAATACCATTTGCGCCCTTGGGCGGCTCGGTGTGCCGGTCGCCCTGCTGGGCAAAATGGGGCGGGATGAGGCCGGGGAAGCATACAAACGGGCTTTCCAGGCTCTCGGCGGCAGCGACGTCTGTTTCAAGTACACCAGTGAACGGGCGACGGGGCGGTGTCTGAGCCTGATTACCCCTGACGGGGAACGCACCATGCGCACCGACCTGGGCGCCGCCATGTTGATAGAGATTGCGGATGTGAGCCCTTCCGATTTTCAGGAATGCCGGCATGTGCATATCGAGGGCTACGGCCTTTATAACCCCGATTTTGTCACGCACGTGCTGAAGACGGCCAAATCCTGCGGGTGCACGGTCAGCCTCGACCTGGGGTCATTTGAAGTCGTCCGAAGTGTGCAAACCCTACTGCCCGGCCTGCTTCAGGACTACGTGGACATTGTTTTTGCCAATGAGGATGAGGCGCGCGCCTTTTGCGATGCGGAGGAACCCGAGCGCGGGTTGGCGGCCTTGGCCGCCTGTTGCGGTGTTGCCGCGGTGAAACTGGGCGCCGAGGGCGCCTGGGTGCAGTCGGGTGCGGTGCGTGAACGCATTCCAGCGGTTCCCGTGGAACACGTCATGGATACCACCGGTGCCGGAGACTGTTGGGCTGCGGGCCTCCTTTACGGACATCTTTGCGGCCTGCCGTTAAAGGACAGCGGACGGTTCGCCTCCCTTATCGGGGCGGAAACGGTGTCCTGTCTGGGCGCCTCTCCCGAGGAGGAGGGCTGGCGGCGCATCCTCGATGCCGTAAACGCCTAGTCAACTTACACAGGAAAGCAGCGATTTCCATACAAGGAGGAATGTTTCATGTACATAGGCAGAATCGTAAGCGTAGGGCGCACCCAGGACGGACGTTTGTGCGCGGCGTACCGGGTTTCCAGCCGGTCCTTTCCCAACCGCACCGCGGTTCTGGGGGAAGGCAAAATCAGTATTGTGCCCAAGCCCGGTCATGAAAGCGATGTGATGAAGAATCCCTATATCGCCTACAACTGCGTGCGTATTGTCAGGCATGGCGATATCGCCGTGGTTACAAACGGCAGCCAGACGGACGTGATTGCCGACAAGATAGAGGAGGGCATGCCCGTCCGGGAAGCGCTGGTGCTGGCCTCTCTCATGCTTGATTATGAAAAAGACGCGTATAACACCCCGCGCATCAGTGCCGTTGCGGATAAAAACATCGGCGCGGGCTGGCTCGGCATTGTGCGTCACGACGGGCTGGAGGTGCAGCGCATCCCCCTTGAATTCGGGAGGCTCTGGTATGTGGCCACCTATGAAGAGAATACCATCAATCGCAGCCAATGCGATGAGTTTCCGGTGTCTTCCGCAGAGGAGGTTTGCGATTATATGCTGGGCGGGGGCGTCTTCGCGCAGCGCACGCACCCTGTTACCGGGGTGAGCGCTCTGGCGGCGGATTATGGGTTTGACCTGTTTGCGAAAGATGTCACGCCGGGAAGTTGAAAGCAGCCGCTGTTCCGTAAGCCGCCGGGCCGGGAGTGTGTCCGGGGGCGAAGCGCAAAACCGACAGGATGTACGCCCATGAGTGACAACTACGTATCGCCCCTTGTGGAACGGTTCGCCACGGCGCCGATGAAGAAGCTTTGGGGCGCTCAGAAGAAATTTTCGACCTGGCGGCGGTGCTGGGTGGCCCTGGCCGAGGCGGAACGGGAACTGGGCCTGGAGATCACGGAGGCCCAGGTTGAAGCCCTGCGCGCCCACATCGATGACATCGATTTCGAAAAGGCCGGGGCCTACGAAAAAGAGACGCGCCATGATGTCATGGCCCACATCCACACCTATGGCGACGCGGCCCCGGAAGCCCGTGCCATCATCCACCTGGGCGCGACCAGCTGTTACGTGGGCGATAATACCGACCTTATCCTGATGCGTGAAGGATTGAATCTCATCCTGGACAAAGTGGCGGCCGTCTTGTCGCGGTTGTGCCGCTTTGCGCTGGAATATAAAGACCTGGCCGCCTTGGGATTTACCCACTACCAGCCCGCGCAGCTGGTTACCGTCGGCAAGCGCGCCTGCCTCTGGGCGCAGGACCTGCTTCTGGACGGTCTGCAGATGGAGCGGCAGTTACCTGACCTGCGCTGCCGGGGCGTTAAGGGGGCCACGGGCACGCAGGCGTCGTTCATGGCGCTATTCAATGGCGATGAAGAAAAGGTGCTCGCCCTGGACCGGTTGGTCGCGCAAAAACTGGGATTCGACCAGGCGTTTACCATCACCGGCCAGACCTACACCCGGAAACTGGATACCCAGGTGCTCAACGCGCTGGCGGGTATCGGCGAATCCGCCCACAAGTTCGGCACGGATATGCGGCTGCTGCAGAACCTCAAGGAAGTGGAGGAACCTTTCGAATCCACCCAGGTCGGCAGTTCGGCCATGCCCTACAAGCGCAACCCCATGCGCAGCGAACGCATCTGCGCCTTGTCCCGCTTCCTCATAACCGCCCCCCTGCACGGGGCGTTCACCAGCGCCGTACAGTGGTTTGAACGCACCCTGGACGATTCCGCCATCCGCCGGCTGAGCGTGCCGGAAGCCTTCCTGGCCGCCGATGCCATCCTGAATCTGTACCTGAATGTGATGGAAAAGCCGCGCGTCTATCCCAGGGTTATCGAGAAGCGCATCTGGAGCGAACTCCCCTTTATGGCGTCTGAAAATATCCTGATGGCGTGCGTGCAGCGCGGCGGCGACCGGCAGACCCTGCATGAAACGATCCGGCGCCATGCCCAGGAAGCGGGACGGCGGGTCAAGGAAGAAGGGGCCGACAATGACCTGCTGGAACGGCTTGCCGCCGACCCGGTCATCGGCATGACGCGCGAGGAGATGGAAAAGATTCTTGACGTCCGCCGCTTTGTCGGGCGCGCGCCCGCCCAGGTGGTTCAATTCATCGAGGAGGAAGTGGAACCTTTCCTCAAGCGGCGAGGCGCCCACGGGGAGGTTAGTTCGGACGTGCGGGTATAAGGGCGGTATTTCCGGCCTCAGGAGCGTTCCTGCCGCTGACAGGCGGTGCAGCTTTCCAGTTTGTGGTGGACTTCGCGCAGCAGCGTTTCCGTCATTTCCCAGCCGATGCAGGGGTCCGTAATGCTGCGGCCATAACAGAGGGTATCGATGTCATCGACCACTTTCTGGCACCCTTCCTCCAGGTTGCTTTCGAGCATCACGCCCACAATTGAACGGTTACCCTCAATGCGCTGCTGGACGACGTCCCGGAGCACATGCGCCTGCAAGCGGGGGCGTTTTCCGCAGTTGGCGTGGCTGCAGTCCACGATGATGCGGGGTTCCAGGCCGGCCGCCTGCAGTTGTTCTTCCACGGCGATGACGCTGACCGGGTCGTAGTTGGGGCCGGACCGGCCGCCGCGCAGGATGACATGGCCCAGCCGGTTGCCCCGGGTACGCACCACGCACGTGAAGCCGTCTTCGTCTATGCCGAGGAAATGATGGGGGCGGCCCGCGGAAATGACCGCGTCGATGGCCGTTCTTAAATTACCGTCCGTGTTGTTTTTGAACCCGACGGGCATGGACAGGCCGCTGGCCATTTCGCGGTGCGTCTGCGATTCCGAGGTGCGCGCGCCGATGGATACCCACGAAAGCAGGTCGGCGATATACTGGGGGATAATGGGGTCGAGCACCTCGCTGGCGGCGGGCATGCCGAGTTCGGCGAGTTCAAGCAGAAGGGAACGCGCCTTGAAAAGCCCCTTTTCGATATCATAGCTCCCGTTCATATCCGGGTCGTTGATAAGGCCCTTCCAGCCCACCGTGGTCCGGGGCTTTTCGAAATAGACGCGCATATCGATGAGCAACCGGTCGGCCAGTTCCCGCTTAAGCGCGCAGAGCCGCTCCGCGTAATCCAGCGCAGCCCTGGTGTCATGAATGGAACAGGGCCCCGCAATGACCAGCATCCTGTTGTCGCGCCCTTCCAATAGGGCCGCAATTTCCTCCCGGGCATCGGCGACCTTTTCGGCGGCCCCTTCGCTCAAGGGCAATTGCTCCCGCAAGCGGCGCGGCGGCATCAGCGGGGAAAACGAAGATACATTCAGGTTGTTAACGGCACGCGTCATGACGGTTATTCCTTCAAGGCCGGCGGCAACGACATTAACGGGCGCCGGACCCGTTATGCTGGGATGGCCCAGCCTCCACGACCAGGCAGCCATGGTACAGCATCTTTCCCGGGAAAGCCAAATCCCGGCGCGGTTTAAGAGGGTGGCCCCCCTATTCAACGGCGTTTATTTTCTTTCGAACGGCCTCGAGATTGTTTGCGGGCGCGGACAGATGGGGAAGCTGTTTCAAGGCTTCTTCGAAATACAAAAACGCTTCCGGATACAAACGGTACCGGGCGCACAGAAGGCCCGCATTATTCAGCATCACCGGGTCTCGGCCGTAAACCGTCAATCCTTCCTCAATGAGCGCCAGCACCTCGTCGTGCCGTGATTGCTCTTCGCCGGCGGTCATCAGCAGTCCCTCCGCTTTGGCCAAAGCGATTTCACACAGGATGGTATCCGCCGTGTAGTCACCCCGGGTGTCGTCCGGCGACAGGGTATGCCATTGATAGAGATTCCAGTAGTTGTACACGGGCGGGGACTCTCCGGGACGCAACACGCGAAACGTCAGTCCTGCGGGCACGATGCGGACGGGCTGTTCCGTGGGCAGACGCATGGATTTGGAAAGGTATACGGGGCGGGAGGTGTGATCGACCAGCCAGGCGATGATTTCCGGGTCGAAACGGCGCGGCGGAAACGGTCCGATCTTGTCTCGAAGTGATTCGGGCATTTCATCGAACAGGTTACTCTCGAGGTACCCGTATGTGCGCAGGTTTTCCACGTCCGGGCGCATGCCGAATACGGTCTGCAGGTACAGCACACTGAAACTGCCATGGTCGGACTCCGAGACATAGATGGCATCCTTTTCCAGCGAGACAAGAATATTGGCGCCGTAATCGCGGGTCCAGTAAAAGCCGGACTTGTCGTTGCGTTCATAATGCATATAGACGGAACCGGTTGCCATCATGATCCCGGCGGCAATGGCGGCGCGCCGCCCGTACCGGCCCCGGCGCGCCGGCACGGCCAGCCCCACGCCGATGCCCACTGCGGTCACATAGTAGGCCGGTATTCCGAACACGCGCATGACCCAGAGCCACTCGCGGGTGCGCTCGAAGTTTTGCCAGAACGAGAAGCCGGCGATAACCAGCAGCGCCGAAGAAACCAGCAAGGCGCCATAAGCGCGCCGGCGCCTGAACAACAGGCATAGTCCCGCCGCCCCGAAAAGCGCGACGCCGGGCGCGAATTCCCGCCACCAGGCGTGCCCATAAACGGCCAGCTGGCCCAGGAAACGGCCCACGCTTCGCGGATATTGGGTGAACATAAAATCATACTGCATGCGGCGGACGTGCCGGTAGACGGTTGCAAAGGTTTCGGGATTGCCCCAGTCCAGGGGCGGATTTGCGACGGAACGCAGTGGCAGATAGAGGTATACCGCCAGGGTGCATGCGGCAATCAGCACGCAGGCAAGGTAGGTCGCGGCGGGTCTTGTCCACGCCCCTTCGCCGTCCGCGATAGCCCGATGATCTTGAACCAGGACATAAAACACGCAGGGGGGCGCCAGCAGCAGGAAGGTGTTGTGCAGCGTGAGTCCCAGGCCGAACACCAGCGCGAACAGGAACAGGGTCCGCCTGCGCCGCGTTTCCGACCACTGCAGCAGCAGGAGAAAACAGGCGGCCATGAGAAACAGATTCAGGGTATAGACATCCGCGACCACCGCCTGTGCCCAGAATTCGCGGGATCCGGCAAAAACGAGCGCCCCGAAGAATGCGGCGACGCGGCTGTGCGTCAGATGCAGCAGGGTCCATGCGAGCAAGGATACGGCGCCGGCGGCGAAAACAGCCGACATCAGGCTGACCCGCCAGGCGGCTTCGCCAATAGGCAGCCAGCTGAACCCGTGGCCCAGCAGGCAATACAGCGGGTAGCCGGGGGGGTGGGGAATGCCCAGGGATACGGCCGCCGTCACGAATTCGCCGCTGTCCTCGCCGGTGATGGTGGGGCCCAGCGTGAGCATAAACAGGAAAAAGGCGGCCAGCCCCGCGCCCGTTGCGACGGCGTAGTCTCCGGCCGGGGAAGGCGCAGCCCGGAGGCCGTCGCAGGCGTCACAACTTGGGTTCTTCATGACGCCAGATTCGCCGGAGATTGGACTGGTGGCGTATGAGAATGAGCAGGGCCACCAGCACGGTAAACGCGCGGACCGGCGCGGACAACGGGAACAGGAATACGGTTACGGCCAGGGTGACCGCCGCCGCCACGGAGCCCGCGCTGACCATGCGGGTGACGACGACCACCCCCAAAAAAACGGCACCCGCTATGGCGGCGGGGAATGGCGCCAGCCCGATAAACACGCCGGCGCTCGTGGCAACGCCCTTGCCGCCCCGGAAACGGACGAACAGCGAAAAGGTGTGGCCGAGAATGGCGGCGAGCCCGCAGGCAACAGGCAGGTACGTCCAGGCATACAGGTGTGCAAAGAGCACCACAGCCACCCAGCCTTTGAAAACATCGAAAGCGAGCGCCAGCGCGCCGTATCCCTTCCCGAGGCAGCGCATGGTATTGGTGGCGCCGATGTTGCCGCTCCCCTCCTTGCGGATGTCTTTGCCGCAGAAGGCCAGGCCCAGCCAGTAGCCTGTCGGAATGGAGCCGAACACAAAGGACAGGCACAAGGCGATTGGAATCAAAATCATCCCGGTCATATTTTTTTCTTTTCCTCCCGAAGTTCCAGTTTCAGGGGCACGCCTTCAAACCCGTAGGCTTCCCGAATCTGGTTTTCAATAAAGCGCAGGTAGCTGAAATGGAACAACCGTTTTTGATTTACAAAGAGGACGATTTCCGTGGGCTTGACCCCGGTCTGGGTGGCGTACAGGATCTTGGCGTGAACGCCTTTTTTGCCGGGAGGATTGTGCTTGGCTTTAATCTGTTCCATCAGGCGGTTCAGCTCCGCCGTGCCGATGCGCTTGGCCGCTTCCGCAGCGACCCGGTCCACACAGTCGAACACGCTAAACAGGCGTTTACGTGTCACGTTGGATATGGTGATGCGCGGGGCGAACTGTATTTGGGGCATTTTTAGATCGAGGTCGTCTTCAAGGGCTTTGAGCCGTCTTTCCGCGTTTTCGACAAGATCCCACTTGGTCCACACCAATATGAACGCCGTACCCTGTTCCAGGGCATAGCCGATGATGCGCTTGTCTTGTTCGGACAGTTCTTCCGTTGCCTCCACCATCACCAGGCAGACGTCGGCGCGGCGGATCGCCCGCAAGGCGCGGGCGACGCTGAAGTGCTCCACGGGCTTTCGGATACCGGCCTTGCGCCGCAGCCCCGCCGTGTCAATCAGCAGGTAATTCTTGTCGCGCCGGTGAAATTCAATGTCGATGGCGTCGCGGGTGGTTCCGGGCACGTCGGAGACAATGGTGCGCTCCTCGTTGAGCAGAGCGTTGACAAAGGAGGATTTACCCACGTTCGGCCGGCCGATAATGGCCACCTTGATGATGTCATCGGCGCTTTTACTCACCCCTTCCCCGTTGCCGTCGTCCGCGGCGTCCTGTTCCCCTTCACCCGGCGCCGGAAGGTGCCGCGTTACCTCCCCCATCAGCGCGTCGATGCCGAGGTTGTGCCCTGACGAAATGGCGTGGGGCTCGCCGATACCCAGCGCGTAATACTCATACTGGTTCATGGCGAGCTGCGGGTTGTCCAGTTTATTCACCGCCAGCACGACCGGTTTGCCGCAGCGCTGGAGGGTCTCGCATACGGCGCGGTCGGGCCGGGTGATTTCCTGCTGCCCGTCCAGCACGAAAATAACCACGCAAGCCTCCTCTATCGCCTGCTGCACCTGGGCCTGCATTTTGCGGGTGATTTCATCCACGGGTATCTCGACGATGCCGCCTGTGTCCACCAGGCGGAATCGTCGCCCGTCCCACGCGGCCTCGTTGATGAAACGGTCCCGGGTGATGCCTTCCACATCATGTACGATGGCGCGCTGCTTGCCGATAATACGGTTGAACAGCGTGGACTTGCCCACATTCGGGCGGCCCACTATGGCCACCATCGGCAGGCCTTTTTGGGTTCGTTTACCTGGCGGCATCGGCTTTTGTTCTTTCCTTTACCTGGGCATAACCCGCGTAAAAGTAGTCTATGGAGGACCATCCCGTGGCGGCGAGGGAGGCCGCAAGCAGGAAGGGCGTCAGCGGATTGGAAAGCAGCACGGAAATCATGACCGCCATTTGCAGCACCGTGGTGGTCTTTCCGGAAAGGCGCGGTTTCACCTTGAACGGGCCATAACGCTCGTTGATCAGGTACGCGCCCAGAACAATATACACGTCGCGGGCTAAAAAGACGGGCGGCGCCCACAGCGGCATGCCGGGGTTAAACCACCCGTTTGCCGCAACAAAAATAAATCCGAGATTAATCAACAGTTTGTCCGCCAACGGGTCGAGCCGCTTGCCCAGCCGGGACTCCAGATGAAAGCGGCGGGCAATCTGGCCATCGAGAATATCGGAGAGCGCGAAGGCCGCATACAGGAAGAACGCCGCCTGGCGCAGATACGCCCTTTCCGGTGAATAACCCAGAACGCAGGCGAGGAAAACCGGCATGAACCCCAGGCGCGCGGCTGTAATATAGTTGGCGATGGTCACGTACATTCCCCGTGTTCTGTTTCAAAGGCGGGAGTGCGGACGGAATGCCGCCCGTGCACAGCCCTTGCCCATGCTGGCAGGGGTGCCGTCCTTCCTGGCCGGACGCCCGGGACAAAACTCCCTGCATGACGTAATTCTCCTTTCCGCCCGCGGGAGGACACCGCCCGTGTCTTAAAAATCGTCTTCACGCGGCAGGTGCCGCCGGATTTGGGCGATGAGTTCCTTGGGCAGGAATGGCTTCTTGATCAGTTCCACCGCGCCGACGCGAAAGGATTGGGCCCGCGCCTCGGGCGTGTGCGCCGAAGAAAGAAAGAGCACCGGAATATCCTGGGTGACGGGATTGGCCTTGATTTGTTCGCACACCTCGTAGCCGCTCATCATGGGCATCATGATGTCCAGTAAAACCAGGTCCGGCTTTTCGGTGCCGCAGATATCCAACGCCGAAATACCGTCATATGCGGCAAGCACCGTGAAATCTTCCCCTTTCAGCGTGGTTTCAAGAAAGGATACGACATCCGGTTCGTCATCCACGACCAATATGGTTCTTGTTGCGGCCACTATACCTCCTTGGTCCCTGGCGGACCAGCACGTTCCTGAGAAAATTCTTACCCTTTTCTGCCGGCTTTACCGCCGCCGGAACGCGGTATCATTCCCTGCAGCTCCGACATGAATTCGTTGACATCGCGAAATTGACGGTACACCGAGGCAAAACGCACATAAGCGACCTCATCGAGTTGTTTCAGCCGCGCCATGACCGCCTCGCCCAACAAGCGCGTGGACACTTCATGTTCACCGCCGTTGAATAGTTCCCGTTCGATATCATTGATGAGCGCGTCCACCTGCTCGATACTGACCGCGCGCTTCTCAATAGCCTTCATTATACCCGCTTTCAGCTTCCACCGATCAAAATTTTCACGCCGGCCGTCTTTCTTCACCACCATTTGCGCCACTTCCTCGATGCGTTCATACGTGGTAAAGCGCCTCTCGCAACTGATGCATTCCCGGCGCCGCCGCGTGGCTTCGCCATCCTTGGAAACACGGGAGTCCACCACCTTACTGTCGTCAAAACCACAAAATGGACATCGCATAATTCTTCTTCCTGTGCCGCTTACACCGTTTACAGCGGGTTACGGTTGGCCTCATGAACCACTCTCTAACACGATCTAACAATATATTGTACCGGTTAAGGCTTTAATAGCATAACAGATACCATATCCTGTGTCAAGAAAAAAATGACAAGGCCGTATCTCCGTAAACGCGATGGTCTATTTTGCATAATGATGATACCTGGTCGGGCAAACTGCGGAAACGGGACGTTTCAATAATGACCCGGGCATCGGGTAGCAGCAGCCGGTTTTTTACCAGGACCTCCAGCAGCGCCTCATAGGCGGGGAAGGTGTAGGGCGGGTCGGCGAAGACGAGGTGAAAGGGCGGCATGGGCCGGCGCAGGTCTTCCGGGATCTGTGCTTGTATCAGCATACCGCTGATCTCTACGCCGCATAAGGCGAGATTTCTTCGGGCAAGGTCAAGCGCCTCCCGCGAGGCGTCGACAAAGGTCGCATGGGCGGCGCCGCGGCTCAACGCCTCGATGCCGCATGCGCCCACTCCGCAAAACAGATCCAGGAACTGGGCGTTTCGGACCCGTTCCCCGAGAATGCTGAAGAGGCTTTCCCGGACCCGGTCGGACGTGGGGCGGATGTCGCGGTTCCTGGGTGTAAACAGCCGTCTCCCTTTAAAATCTCCGGCAATAATTCTCATCGGCTTGGGCATCCTTGCTAAAAATCTGCATCCTATAAACGTGACCACTGTCCGTCTTTAGTATACCCATTATCGCAAGCCGGGTGAAGCGCAACCCGGCAATGATCCCTTTTCTCCCGCGTGTCCATTCTTGGGGGGCCTTTCAGGATCCTGAGAACCCGGGTGGGGGCCCGGGGAAAAACTGCCCCCTCTGTCGTCTATTCCGTACGTCCTCTTTTCAACAGCAGGCGCACCTTCTCAGGGGCGTCATAGCGGCATGAAACGGGTTTTTGAAGCATGAAACCTTAAAAGGACAGGTAACGCCGGAAACGCCCATCAAAAGAAAGGACCGAAAGGACTTAAGGCGCTTAGTCGTTGTAAATAAATAAAGGTTGCAAAAGTATTTTTTATCGTGTATGCTTCTGTACATGAAAACCTCCTCCGATCTTCAAATGAAACTGGCCAATATCTGGTTGCTCCTTGACGAGCGCACACGCAGGCTCACCGCCGCTAATGAAGCACGCG